>Ga0208723_1000223_pt1 | contig 19050 bp, 17 predicted proteins | sample LakMenEpi31Aug12_FD_150750 | JGI IMG/M metagenome (GOLD analysis project Ga0208723, IMG submission 150750) | Freshwater microbial communities from Lake Mendota, WI - 31AUG2012 deep hole epilimnion (SPAdes) | ecosystem: Environmental > Aquatic > Freshwater > Lake > Epilimnion/Euphotic zone ...
CGAAGCCGCCGCACTCGAGCAGCTCGAGAGCTTCAGCGCCGGCGCCCTGGGCCGCTACGAACCGGAGCGCAACCTTCCCGGTACGGCGGGCACCTCCTGTCTTTCGGCCGCCTTCAAGTTCGGCACGCTCAGCCCCCGCCAGGCCTGGGGCGCCGCCGCCACGGCCCACCGGCTCGCCCGCGGCGAGGAGGAGCTGGAGGCGATCAGCGTGTGGGAACAGGAGCTGGCCTGGCGCGAGTTCTACCAGCAGGCGCTGTTCCATTTCCCCGAGCTCGCCGACGGCCCCTACAGGCCCCAGTGGCGCCACTTCCCCTGGGAAGACGATCCTCAGCGGCTGAGCGCCTGGAGCGAGGGGCTCACCGGCATGCCGATCATCGATGCGGCGATGCGCCAGCTCAACGCAAGCGGCTGGATGCACAACCGCTGCCGCATGATCGTCGCCTCCTATCTGGTGAAGGATCTGATCGTCAACTGGCGCCACGGCGAACGCGTCTTCATGGCCCGGCTGGTGGACGGCGATCTGGCCGCCAACAACGGCGGCTGGCAGTGGAGCGCCAGCAGCGGCATGGATCCCAAGCCGCTGCGCATCTTCAACCCCGCAAGTCAGGCGGCCAAATTCGATGCCGAGGCCACCTACATCCGGCACTGGTTGCCGGAGCTGTCCCACGTGGCCACGGCTGATCTCATCAGCGGCGAGATCGCCCCCCTTGAGCGTCGGGGTTATCCCGCGCCGGTGGTGGTGCACAAGCAGCAGCAGGCACTCTTCAAGCAGCTCTACGCTGGCCTCCCCCGGAGCTGACGGCAAACACTGGGTCTTTCTCGGCTAGACGGCGACCGCTGGTTCCGTCGGGCTGCAGGGCTGGCCCATCAGCACGCGCCGCAGAATGGTGATCACCCTCTCCTGCTGGGCCTCTGTGAGTTCGGGGAAGATCGGCAAGCTGAGAACCTCGGCGCAGAGCCGCTCGGTGTGGGGCAGGCTGCCACTCCCGTAGCCCAGGTGGCCATAGGCCGGCTGGCGGTGGATGGGAATCGGGTAATAGATGATCGTGCTCACCCCAGCGTCCTGAAGCTGCTGCTTGAACCAGTCGCGGCAGCAGGCTTCCGGCAAACCGTAGGCGGCGCTGTCTGAGGAGGGGGTGCAGCGGTTCCCACAGGAAGCCTGGCCCACGGGGCAGGCGGGCAGACGCACCACGAACTGGTTCCAGCTGTGGCCGCTGGGCCCGGGTTCCGGGAGCGCCAGCCCGGGCACATCAGCCAGCTCCCTGAGGTAGCGCGCGGCAATGGACTGGCGCCGCTCCACCCAGCTGGCCAGGTGGGGCAACTTCACTTGCAGTACAGCCGCCTGCAGGGCATCCAGGCGGCTGTTGTAGCCGAGGTTGGTGTGGAGATAGCGGCGTGGCATGCCATGCACCGCCAGCTCCCGCACCCGCCCGGCCAACTCCGGATCGCGGCACACCACGGCCCCCCCATCGCCTGCGGCGCCGAGGTTTTTGGTGGGGAAGAAGCTGAAACAGCCCGCATCGCCCCAGCTGCCCACGGGCCGCCCGGCCCAGCTGGCACCGGTGGCCTGGGCGCAGTCCTCGATCACGAGGAGGCCATGGGAGCGGGCGATGGCGTTGATCAGTTCCATGTCCGCCGGCCGTCCGAAGAGGTGGACCGGCAACAGGGCTCGGGTGGCTGGGGTGATGGCCGCCTCGATCCGGTCCGGATCCAGCAGATAGGAGCCCTCCTGCACATCCACGAACACCGGGGTGGCGCCGACGGCGCTGATGGCTTCTGCGGTGGCGAAGAAGCTGAAGGAGGTGGTGATCACCTCATCCCCTGGCCCGATCCCCAGGCCGCGCAGGGCCAGGATGAGGGCATCAGTGCCGCTGTTGCAGCCGATGGCGTGGGGAACGCCGCAGCTTTCGGCGAAGGCGGCTTCAAAAGCTGCAATGGTGGAGCCGCCGATGTACTGGCCACTGCGCAACACTTGCAACACAGCCTCATCGAGGCGATCACCAAGCTGCCTCAGCTGCTCGGCGAGGCTGAAAGGGGGCACTTGCATGGGGCCAACCTTAAGCCCAGCGAAAGATTGGACATGGGTGGCCGTGGTCCCCTCCATTGTTGGCCCTAGGCCCAAGCGGGTGCCTGGCCGGGATGCCATTTGATGTTGCAACCGATGGAGGGCACTTGTTCTGGCGAGGGGGTTTGGCCCTTCACCAGGGCCAGCAGGGCGATGCGCAGGTCGCGTCCATCCAGCTCGATGGCATTGCCGGGGCGGCTGCCATCGAGCTGGCCCCGATAGCGGAGGGTGTGGTGGCCGTCGAACAGGTAAAGGTCGGGCGTGCAGGCGGCCTGAAAGCTCTTGGCGATGGCTTGGCTGTCATCCGCCAGGTAGGGAAAGCGCCACCCGTTCTCCCTGGCCTGGCTGGTCATGCCGTTGGGCCCATCCTGGGGGTGGGTGGTGAGACTGTTGCTGCGGATGGCCACAAAGGCCACCTGATCGCCGAAGTCCTGGTGTAGGCGGGTGAGCTCAGGCTCGATGTGCTTCACAAAGGGGCAGTGGGGACAAAGAAAGACAACCAGCACGGGCGTTTCTGCCAGGGCCTGGGGGTCGGGCAGGGGGCCACCCACCACAGGGGTGAGGCCCTGGGCCATGCTCTCCCAGGGGAGGGGTGTGCCGAGGGGAAGCATGGTGGAGGGGGTGAGGGCCACGCCAAACCGCATTCGAGGGGCAGAAGCAGGATCATGGCGCGAGTTTCGATCCCTTGGCCGTGCGCCTGAGGTTGCCCCTGCTCCTTTCCCTTGGGGTCCTGCTGCTGAGCGGCTGTGTGCCGGCGGAGGAGCGCCCTAGTTGGAGGGTGTATGCGTTGCCGCGGCAGCGGGCGGGGGATGGCCTGGCGGTGGTGAATCGCCCCGGGGGGGAGGGGCTCCACCTCTGGCTGGACGTGCGCAGCGGCCAGGAAGGACCGTGCCGCCCCCGTTGGAATCCAGATGGGGCCCGGTTGCGGGATGGCAACGGGGAGCCCACCAGCATGGGGCGGGCGCCGCGGGAGGAGTTTTTCGAGGCCCTCGGCCACGGCCGGGTGCGGCTAGCCCTGCGGCAGCAGATGGAGCTCCTCTGCCGCCAGGTGGCGCCAGGCCTTCCGTTTGCCTGGCAGCCCCCCCCACGCCGGCCCCAGGACCTGCCCCCCGAACGGCCGCTGATGCTGCAGGAACCGGATCTGCTGAGCCATCCCACGGCCGTGCGCCGAGCGGAAAAGCTATTGCTGGGCCAGCCCCTCAAGCCCGAGGACTGGGACGACAAACCTCTGCCCCCGCCTCCGCAGGGGCCCTAGGGGTTGGCCAGTAGGGCCACGGCGGCCCTGTAGCCCGCCGGCACCCCCACATCCCAGAGCCGCAGGGCTGGAGGGGGTGGGGCATCTGGACCTTCTGCACTCTTTCCCGCGAGCCCCACCCCGCTGGCTTTCACCCGGGCCTCAAGGCGACACCAGGCCGCCAGGAAGGCGCTCGCCTGCTCGGCCAAGGGCAGGGCCCGGAGCTCCGCCACCTCGCCAGGAGAGAAGCAGCGCTCGGCGATGGGCTCCCACGGGAGATGGACCCGGGCCTGCTCCACATCCACCCCCACCTCGGCGGTGGCGTGGAAGGCCAGCAGGATCAGATCCCCGGAGTGGCTGCCGTTGAAGGCCGGCGCCCTGAGATCGCAACAACGGGGCTTGCCCCGGTGGTCTGCCTCGATGGCGATGGCGGAGGGCGCTTGCCCCAGCCAGTGGCCCAGCAGCTGCCGCAGGCCCGCCCGGGCCACCAGGAAGCGGGCCTGGTCGGCGGGGCGGCGATAGGCCCCATGGCGCAGGCGCTCGTCAGCCGACAGGCTGGCCAGCAGCGTGGCCTGGGCTTCCGGGGCAAGGGGCAACGGGCAGGGAAGGAGCAGCACCAGGGGGGGAGCCGCTCCGCGGGGAAGAGCGGGGGCAGCCTGTCCCAGGCTCCAGGGGAGGGGCTGGAGGGGATCGGCCGGAGTGGGGGGGGCGTCCTGCAAGCGCTCAGAGCGCCCCTGGGCCCACGAGTTCAGGCGCCTCGCCGTCGAGCCCCGTGATCTCCGGCTCCCCAGCCCGCAAGCGCACGGCCCAGGCATCGAGGAAGGTTTTGGCGCAGCTGGCGGTGGGCACGGCCAGCAGGAGCCCAAGCAGTTCTCCCAGCCCCAACAGGCTCCCCAGCCGGGCGCCGATGGGCAGGCAGATCAGGAGCCAAGCCGGCTGCAAGCCCACGATGCTGCCCATGAGCCGGGGCTGGATGATCTGATCCACCACCTGGCCCACCGTGATGGCGGTGGCCAGCACCTCCAAGCCTTTGCGCGGATCCTCAAGGGCCAGCAGCAGGCTCACCACCACGATGGTGGCGGCGCTGGCGTAGGGGATCAGGGTGGTGAAGCCGATCGCCACGGCGAACAGCACCCCGTAGGGAATGCCCAGCAGGGTGAACACCACCATCTGCAGGCTGCTGAGGATCAGGGCGAGCAGGAGCTGGCCGGCGAAATAGCCGCGAAAGGTGCGGTAAAGGGTGCCCGTCACCAGCCCTCGCACGTTGGGGGGCAGCCACTGGGCAAGACCCGCCGCAATCCGCTCTCCCCCCAGCAGCAGAAACACGGTGAGCACCAGCACGATCACGGTGTTCACCGTGAGGCCCAGGGTGGCGCCCAGCAGGCTGAGCACCTGCTGGCTGAACTGGCTGGCGAGCTTGCTGGTGCGGGTGAGCAGTTGGCTGCTCAGATCGCCGAAATCACTGGGCAGGCCCCGGGAGATGGCCCAGTTCTGCAGCTTGGTGAGCAGGATCTCGCCCTCTGAGAGCCAGCTCGGCAGCGCTTTGATGAGCTCATCGAGCTGCTGGACGAGGCGCGGCAGGAGCCAGAGGGCCGCCAGCACCACGCCCCCCAGGCCGAGCCCGATCACCAGCAGCAGCGCAAGCGATCGAGGCACCTTCTGCTCCACCAGCCAGCGGGTGGGGATATCCAGCACGAAGGCGATCAGGGCTGCCGTGAGAAACAGGGCCGGAAAGGGCGCCAGCGGCAGCAGCAGTTGGCGAAGCACCCAGAGGTTGAGCACCAGCAGGGGCAGGGCCAGACTGAAGCGCAGCCAGGGAGGGAGCACCAACCGCTCGAGCATGGTGGGTGCGGGACAACGAGGATCAAACCTCAGCTTGCCGGTTCTTCTGTCTTCTCGTCAGTAGCGGGGGGCAGCGCGCGGATCGCGCCTCGCTCCACTTCGAGGCCGCCCGGCGGAATGGGCACCTCCAGCAACCTGAGGCGCCCTGGAATCACTATGTCGCTGCGCACCCCAGCCAGGGGTGGGGGCTCCATGCGCAGACCCCGATCGAGCACCACCACCCGCTTCAGGGGCGGCCTGACGGCAATGGTGGGGCCATCCTGATCGAGCTTGAAATCGGCCTGGTCATGGTCGTAGGCGGGGAGGTGCACCGAGGGGAGCCGGTAGGCCCGCAGGTTGGAGCGGCCGGTGGTGATCACCAGGGTGGTGGCGGGATCAAAGCGCTGCACGGCCTGGATCGCCTGCCCCCATTCCTGGTCGTATTCCCGTAGGGAGGGGGCGAAGCGATCGCCCGGCACCAGCAGGAAGAGCAGGGTTTGCAGGGTCACCACCAGAGCCAGATCCCGGGGCCAGCGGAGGATCCCCCGGGCCCTGGAGAGGCCCCCCAGGCGCCAGGCCAGGGCCAGCAACACCGCAGGAAGGAGGGTGGTGGCATGGCCCATGCGGGTGAAGTGCACCACCAGCAGGTAGAGGGCGGAGGGGGAGATCCAGAGCACCAGGAAGAGCACACGCCAGCCCTGGGATGGAGGTTGGGAGAGTTCCGCGCCTTCCCCAGCGGGCCTGGGGGGCCAGAAGAGGGCCAGGGCCAGGGCGGCCGGGGCGGTGAGCCCCACGCTGCGCAGCAGGAGCCAGAGATTGGCAGCGATTCCCTTGTTGCGGGAGGGATCGCTGTGGTCGCCCTTCCAGGCCTGAAAGAGATCCCAGAACCGCTCGAAGCCCCCCACCTCCGAGAGAAACGCCCCTCCCCATGCCGCCAGCAGGCCCAGCCCCAGGGCGATGCCTGCCCCGAAGCGCCAGGCCGCCACCCCCTGGCGCCAGCCCCTCCAGCAGGCCATTACCACCAGGGGCAGCAGAAAGAGAGGGGTGTTGGGACGGATGCCACCGGCTGTGGCCATGAGCGCCGCCAAAGGGAGCACGAAGCGCTGATCCCCTTCGGCCAACTGGAAGGCACAGCAGCCGATCGCCACCACCCAGCCCAGCTCAACGCCGTAGCTCAGGGGTTGGCTGGCGTAGTACCAGAGCAGGGGGGCGCTGAACAGCAACCCCACGAGCCAGGCCCCAACCCTGGGCCCGCCAAACCGTTTCCCCAGCCACCAGCCGCAGGGCAGGGCGCTGGCGGCGGCGAGGGCATTCACCAGCTCCAGGGCCCCCACCCCATCCCCGCGCATCAGGGGCTGAAAGAGGCGGCCCAGGGCGATCAGGCACCAGAACACCCCGGGCATGTGGGGTACATGGTGGGCCAGATCGAAGCCCGAGAGGGCCAACACGAAGTTGCCGGCGTCCCAGGCCTGCACCAGCTGGGTGCGGGTGGCCCAGCGGCTCAGCAGCCCCAGAAGAAAGAGCCCCACCAGCCAGGGGGCTGGGCGGTTGCGGCCCAGCATCATGGTTGGCGCTCTCCGCCAGCGACCATGGCCTCCAGGTAGGCCCGGCTGCCGAGCTGCTGGAGCCGCTGGTCCTTGCCTGTCACCTGGGCATGCAGCTGCTGGCGGTAGGCCGCGAGGGCTTCGGCCAGGGCCGGATCGGCCGTGGCCAGGATCTGCACCGCCAGCAGACCGGCGTTGGCCCCATTGCCGATCGCCACCGTGGCCACCGGGATGCCAGCGGGCATCTGCACGATGGAGTGGAGGGAATCCACGCCGGAGAGGGCCTTGCTCTGCACGGGCACGCCGATCACGGGCAGGGGCGTGAGCGACGCCACCATCCCGGGCAGATGGGCGGCGCCGCCGGCACCGGCGATGATCACCTTGAGCCCCCGCCCTGCGGCTGCCTGGGCGAACGCCACCATCTCCAAAGGCGTGCGATGGGCGGAGAGCACCCGCACCTCATGGGTCACCCCGAAGGCTTCCAGCATCTCCACCGCAGCCCGCAGGGTGGGCAGATCGGAATCGCTCCCCATCACCACAGCCACCCTCGGAGCAGGGGAGGGGTGGGAGGCTTCAGGCTCGGCGGACACGGCACGGGGGCGGTTGGGGTCATTCTTGCCGGGTGGCCCGGCCGGTGCTGTCCTGACAAAAGCTGTCTGGTCCGTCAGGATGAAGGTGTGTACAGCCATAAGGACAACGTTCTGAGGCTTCTGCATTGCCCTGCTTTATGGCGGACTTGGGTTTTTGGCCGTGACGGGAGGTTTGATCCTCTTTCAGAACAGTTCGAAACATGAACATCATCCCAACCATCAGGACCCGATGGACCCCCTCTTCCCCAAGGAATGAAAGACGATCTTGAACATCCCCTTCAATCCTCGGAGAAGACCAGCGAACTGACCCCAGCCGCAGCCCTCAGGGAGCGACTCACCCGAGGTAGGGCTCGCTTCTGGGTGCTGGTGGCCACAACTCTTGTCTGGATGATCGACATTACTTTGTTTCGACACATCACGGGACATCATGTGGTGGCCACAACCTTCAATCCCCTCCTGCACACCTTGGAGAAAGTCAGCACGGTTGTGTTTGTGATCGTCACCCTCGGCCTGGCCCAGGCCCTGTTTCGCTCCCGCCAGGCCAGCGTCTTTCGCTGGGCCCTGATTTATCTGTTCTTTTCTATGGTGCAGGTGGTGGCCAATGTGCTGTCCATGGTGGCCACAGCCAGCTCGGTGGATGGGGGTGGCCTTGGAGGGTTGTGGGATGTGGCGGCGGTCTACATGCAGAGTGTGACGGTGTTCATGTTCATCTACATCTTTCTCGATGTCTGCACCCCTGGCGGGGCCTTTGTCTGGCCTTCACGGGATGGGGAACCCCCGCCCACACCCCATGTGATTGATTATCTCTTCATCTCGCTCAATGTGAATTCCACCTACGGCCCCACCAGTGAGGCCGTGATGTCGAGGCCGGCCAAGCTATTCATGGCCCTGCAGGTGCTGCTGGCGATCATGATGCTCACGGTTCTGATCGCCCGGGCGGTGAGCGCCTGAGTGGTGGGGCTGGGCCGGCTCAGCGCTCCATGGCGGCGGTGGCCTTCAGGGCGGGGGCGGTGAGCACCTCATGGCCGTGATCGGTCACCACGACATCATCCTCGATGCGGATGCCGATGCCTTTCCAGCGGTCGTCGATGCTGGGCTGGCCCTCAGGCACGGCGAGGCGGTCGCTCACGTAGAGCCCCGGTTCCACGGTGAGCACCATGCCGGTGTCGAGATCGACATGTTTCTCCCCCAGCCGGTAGGCCCCCACGTCGTGCACATCCAGCCCCAACCAGTGGCCTGTGCGGTGCATGTAGAGGTGCCGGTAGGCGCCCTGCTCGATTAACCCCTCCACCGCGCCCCGCAGCAGGCCTAGCCCCACCAGCCCCTCCACCAGCACCCGCACGGCCGTGTGGTGCACCCCTTCGGCGGTGGCACCCGGCCGCACGGCCGCCACGGCGGCCTCCTGGGCGGCCAGCACGAGCTCGTAGAGGGCCCGCTGCTCCCCGGTGAAGCGGCCGTTGATCGGAAAAGTGCGCGTGATGTCGCCGTTGTAGTAGTCGATGAGGCTGCAGCCGGCGTCGATGAGTAGCAGGTCGCCATCCCGCAGCGAGGAGTTGTTAGCGGTGTAGTGGAGCACGCAGGCGTTGTCGCCGCCGGCCACAATGGAGCCGTAGGCCGGCCCCCGGGCGCCCTGCTCCAGGAAATGTTGTTCGATCACGGCCTGCACCTGGCGTTCGTTGAGCCCGGGGCGGGCCACGCTGCGGGCCAGCTCATGGGCCTCGGCGGAGATGCGGGCGGCCTGGCGCATCAACTCCAGTTCCTCCTCGCTCTTGCGCAGGCGCAGCTCATGGAGGATCGGGCAGGGGGCCACCAGCCCCAGGGCGGCCGTGCCGCTGCGGGGCGCCCGATCCAGCTGCTGGGCCCAGGTTTGGAGCACGTGGGGTTCCATCTTGGGGTGGCGGCCCACCCGGAAGGCAATCCCCTCCGCCCCCTGCAGATACTGGGGCAGCCGTTCCTCCAGTTCGCTCAGGGGGTGGGCGAGGTCGGCGCCGAAGTGGGCCACGGCCCCCTCACAGCCCCAGCGAAAGCCATTCCAAACCTCGGCGCTCGGCTCCCGGGGGGCCACGAAGAGCACGAAGGGGTTCTCGGGCCGGTGGGGGAGGAAGAGGGCCACCGCATCTGGTTCATCGAACCCCGTGAGGTACCAGAAGTCACTGTCTTGCCGGAAGCTGTGCTCCACATCGGCGTGGTGGGTGCGCAGGGGGGCCGCCGGAATCACGGCCGCGGCGGTGCCGAGGCGGTGCAGGAAGCGGTCCCGCCGATCGGCGAACACCTCCGCGGGCAGAAGGGAGGGGCGGGCTGGGGTGGCCAGGGATGGAGCCATGGGCGGAAAGGCGCAACGGCACAGCGGGGCGTCTACCGATTAAATACGGAAGGTTGCAACCTGATCACCGTGCCGGCCTTCCTTGGGCCCTCTCCAGACGCTCCACCGATGGGGGAGCGTGCGCTGCAGCTCCTCAGCCGCTGGCGCAGGGCCCTGGAGCTCACGCCCAGGGAGCGGGAGGTGTTGGGGCCGGAGCTGGCCGGCCTGGATCGCCAGCTGGATCGGCTCCAGGAGGGCCGCCCCAGGGTGGCGGTGCTGGGACGGGTGGGGGTAGGCAAGAGCAGTCTGCTCAATGCGCTCCTGGGCCAGGAGGCCTTTGCCACCGATGTGGCCCATGGCTGCACCCGCCGCCAGCAGGAGCGGGGCTGGCCAGTGGAGATTCCTGGCCTGGCCGGGGTGGATCTGGTGGATACGCCGGGCATCGATGAGGTGGCCGCCCCGGCCCGGGAGCGGCTGGCTCGCCGGGTGGCCATGGGGGCGGATCTGGTGCTGCTGGTGGTCGACAGCGACCTCACCCGGGTGGAGGCGGAGGTGGTGGAGCGGCTGCTGGGGCAGGGCAAGCCTGTGCTGTTGGTGCTCAACCGCAGCGATTGCTGGCCGGCTGAGGAGCTGCCGGAGCTGCTGGCGAGCCTGCGGCGTCGCCTGCCTGCCGCCGCCAGCCACCTGGAGCCCCTGGCCGTGGCGGCCGCGCCCCGGGAGGCGAAGGTGTTGGCGGATGGGCGGGTGCGCAGCGTGGCGGCTCCCCCCCGGATCGGCCCGTTGCGCGAAGCCCTGAGCAGCCTGCTGGCGGAGGAGGGGGAACGGCTGTTGGCCCTCAATGCCCTGCGGGCGGCGGATGCCTTTTCCGACGAGCTCTACCGCTGCCGGATGCGCCAGGGCCGGCGTCAGGCCCGCAGCCTGATCAGCCGGTATGCGGCCGCTAAGGCCGCGGGGGTGGCCCTCAACCCCGTGATGGGGCTCGACCTCGCGGGTGGGGTGGTGTGCGACAGCGCCCTGGTGATGCAGCTCTGCCGGATCTACGGCCTGCCCATGACCCGCAGCGGGGCCCGCCGCTTGCTCTTCAACGTGGGCAGCCAGAACGCCCTGCTGGGGGGCACCCAGCTGGGGCTGCAGGCCCTGCTGGGGGGCGTGCGCCAGGCCCTGCTGCTGGCGGCCCCCTTGAGTGCGGGCCTGTCGCTGGCGCCGGCGGCTCCGGTGGCCATGGCCCAGGCGGCCCTGGCGGTGCACACCACGCGGCGCACGGGCCGGCTGGCGGCCCAGGCCCTGATGCAGAGCCGCACGGCGGCGGGCCATCCGGCGGCCCTGCTGCGGCGTTTGGCTGCGGAAGATCCGGACACCCGCCGCTGGCTGGCGGGTTGGTCCGACCGGGGCCAGGGCCGGGGCCGGCGCGGCCCTGGGCGGCCGTGAGCCGCATCGCCCTGTTTGGCACCAGTGCCGATCCGCCCACCCTGGGCCACCGGGCCCTGCTGCAGGGGCTCTTGGCCCACTACCCCAAGGTGGCCACCTGGGCCAGCAACAATCCAATGAAGCCCCGGCAAGCGCCCCTGGAGGTGCGCATGGCCCTGCTGGCAGCCTTGGTGGAGGCCATTGGCGATCCCCGCCTGGAGCTGGTGCAGGAGCTCAGCAGCCCCTGGGCGATCGACACCCTGGAGCGGGCCCGCCGTCGCTGGCCCGGGGCTACCCCCGTGTTTGTAGTGGGGAGCGATTTGGTGCCCCAGATGCCGAGCTGGCGCGAGGCGAGCCGCCTGCTGACGGGGCTGGAGGTGGCGGTGGCTCCACGGCAGGGCTGGACTGTGGAGGAGAGCGATCTGGAGCGGTTGCGGGCTCTGGGGGCCCAGGTGAAGGTGCTGGCGCTGCCCGTGCCCGCCACGGCCAGCTCCCGGGTTCGGGGCGAGGCGGGCCAGCCCCCGGATCCCGCCCAGGTGCCCGAGGAACTCTGGCCCCTGCTGCGGCGCCACGGGCTCTACGGTCTGCCCTCCACCTCTGCTCCGTCCTGATCCATGCGGATTGCTCTGGCCCAGCTCAATGCCCTGGTGGGCGATCTGGACGGCAACGGTGATCGCCTGCTGGCCGCTTGCCGGGAGGCTGCGGGGCAGGGGGCCCGGCTGGTGCTCACCCCTGAGCTGTCCCTGTGGGGCTACCCCCCCCGCGACCTGCTGCTGCGGCAGGCCCTGCTGGGGCGCCAGGAGAGGGTGCTCGATCGGCTGGCGGCGGCCTTGCCCGAGGCCCTAGGGGTGCTAGTGGGGGTGGCCGAGCCCCTGGCCGGCGGCGGCCATCCGGCGCTTTACAACGCCATCGCCCTGGTGGAGCGCAGTGGCTGGCGCATCGTCTGCCGCAAGCGGCTGCTCCCCAGCTATGACGTGTTCGACGAACGCCGCTACTTCCGCGCCGGCGAGGCGGCGGCGGTGCTGGAGCTCCCGGCGGAGGGGCGCCTCTGGCGCCTGGGTCTCACCATCTGCGAAGACCTCTGGGTGGAGGAAGATCTGCAGGGGCACCGGCTGGCGGGAGCGGATCCGGTGGCGGAGTTGCTTCCCCATGGGGTGGATCTGCTGCTCAATCTCTCGGCGTCGCCATTTGGCCAGGGGAAGGCGGGATTGCGTCGCCGATTGGCGGCCCGGGCGGCGTCCCGTTTGAGTGCTCCGGTGCTCTACGTCAACCAGGTGGGAGGCAACGACGAGCTGGTGTTCGACGGCGGCAGTTTCGTGGTGAATGCCGCCGGAAGCGTGGTGTGCCAGCTGGCCTGCGCACGGGAGGATCTGGGGATCTGGGATGCGACCGCTCCGGTACCTCTGGGAATGGAGCCGGTGGCGCCGGCGCTGGCCAACGAGGAGGAGTTGCTGCGGGTGCTGTGCCTGGGGGTGCGGGATTACGCGCGCAAGTGCGGCTTTGGCCAGGCCCTGCTGGGTCTGAGCGGCGGCATCGATTCGGCCCTGGTGGCGGTGATCGCCTGCGGCGCCCTCGGGGTCGAGAAGGTGGGGGCCCTGCTGATGCCTTCCCCCTGGAGCTCGCCGGGCTCCATCGACGATTCGGTGGCCCTGGCGGACCGGCTCGGGATGGCCACCCACACGGTGCCGATCGCGGCGGTGATGGGCGCTTTTGATGGGGCGCTGGCGCCGGTGCTGGAGGGGCCGCCGGCGGGGCTGCCGGCGGAAAACCTGCAATCGCGCATCCGGGGCAGCCTGCTGATGGCGGTGGTCAATCAGCAGGGCCAGCTGCTGCTGGCTACGGGCAACAAGTCGGAGCTGGCGGTGGGTTATTGCACGCTGTATGGCGACATGAACGGCGGCCTGGCGGTGATCGGCGACCTCTACAAGACGTCGGTGTATCGGATCTGCGCCTGGATCGACAGCCCCGCCGCTGCAGCCTGCCGGGCTTCCCTCGGCCTGCCCGCCAGCGGACCCCTGATCGGTGAGGCGATCCTGGCCAAGGCCCCCAGCGCCGAGCTGCGCCCAGGCCAGCGCGACAGCGATTCCCTGCCCCCCTATGAGGAGCTGGATCCGGTGCTCAAGGGTCTGGTGGAGCGGCTGGCCACGCCGGAGGAGCTGGTGGGGGAGGGAATCGATCCGGCCCTGGTGGCACGGGTGACCCGGTTGGTGCAGCGGGCGGAATTCAAGCGGCGGCAGGCGGCGCCAGTGTTGAAGGTGAGCGGGCGGGCGTTCGGCAGCGGCTGGCGCATGCCGATCGCCGCCAAGGTGGAGTAGGCCCTACTTGCCGATGCAGAAGCGGGCGAACACGCGCTCCAGCACGGCTTCGCTCACGTCGTCTCCGGTGATCTCCCCCAGGCGGCCGATGGCGTCCCGCAGATCGATCGTCCAGAAGTCCCAGGGCAGGCCGCCTGCGGCAGCCTCCAGGCTGCGGCCGAGGGCGGTGGCAGCGGCGGCGGCCAGCTCCCGCTGGCGGCCGTTGAGGGCCACCTCCAGGCCCTGGAGCCCGGCGACGCCGCAGCGCTCAAGCAGGGCGGCGGCGAGCTCCTCGCGGCCTTCACCGCTGAGGGCGCAGAGGCTCACCTCGGCGGGCTCCAAGGGAGCGCCGGGGGGGAGCCGATCCCTCTTGTTGCCTACCACCACCAGGGGCACCTCGGTGGGAACCTGGTCGCGCAGGGCCTGGTCGGCGCCTGTCCAGCCCTCCCCCAGATCGAAGAGCAGCAGCATCACATCGGCGGTGGCGAGGGCGGCCTGGCTGCGGGCGATGCCCAGCTGCTCCACCGGATCGCTGGTGGGGCGGATGCCGGCGGTGTCGAGCAGGGTGAGGGGCACGCCGTCGAGCACCAGCTCGCTTTCGAGCAGGTCGCGGGTGGTGCCGGGCAGGTCGGTCACGATGGCCCGCTCCCGCTGGCTGAGCAGGTTGAGCAGGCTGCTCTTGCCCACGTTGGGCCGGCCCACGATGGCCACCCGCAGCCCCTCCCGCAGCAGCTCCCCCTGCTGGGCTTCCGCCACCAGCTGCTGAAGGGCGGCCCGGGTGTGGCGGAGTGCGTCCACCACGGCGGCAGGGTCGAGGGGGGGCAGGTCGTCCTCGAAGTCGATCCGTGCTTCCAGCTCGCTGAGCTGATCCAGCAGGCCGGCCCGTAAGCCCTGGATGCGCTCCTGCAGGCCCCCATCCAGGCCCGCCATGGCCAGCTGGGCCGCGCGCCGGCTGCGGGCCGCCACCAGCTGGCCAATGGCCTCGGCGCGGGTGAGATCGAGGCGGCCGTTGAGCACGGCCCGCAGGCTGAATTCACCGGCTTCGGCGGGCCTGGCGCCGGCGGCGAACACCAGCTCCAGCACCCGGCGCACCACCACCAGGCCGCCATGGCAGTGGAGCTCCACCACGTCTTCCCGGGTGAAGCTGCGGGGGGCGCGCATCAGCAGCAGCAGGGCCTCATCCACCCGCTCGCCCGTGGCGGGATCCATCACGTGGCCGTAGAGCACCCGGTGGCTGTCCCACACCTGCTGGCCCGGTGCATGGAAGAGCTGGCGGCCGATCGCTTCTGCCCGGGGCCCGGAGAGGCGCACGATCGCCACCCCGCCCTGCCCAGGGGCAACGGCGGTGGCGATGGCGGCGATGGTGTCGGAGGTGGAGGCCAGCAACCGGGGCTCCTGGTGGGGATGGCCTTCAGTGTGGCTGGGGGTGGGGGTGGGTTACAGGGGGTGAAGCCAGCCAGTGATCGGGGTTTTTCTACGGAACGGCCTATCAAGACACCTCTGGAACTTAACGGTGTGAAAGGGGCTGCAGCAGAACAGCTTTGAGGTGTGCCACCCCGGGTGGGAAAGTTTTTATACTGTGGGAGTGGTAGGTGGACCCCACGGCGGCATCGGCCCCCTGGCAGATGACGATCTGCTGCGGCACAAAAGGGACGCTTTGACATCTCGCGGCGCAAGGACTTTGGCTGATTTTGTGGCCGACTTGCAATGTTTAAACATCTGAACTTTGGCCGCTTTGGTTGTTCCCTGCTAGATGCCAAGAACCCCCGATGCCATTAGCCACGTTGAATGATTGAGCCGCCTACTCCACTAATAAGATAGATCGTGGCTCGCACGCGATCTGCCCATTCCCGCTCAACCATAGATGCCATTGCTGCAGCAAAAAAAGCCGATAGAATGCGGCTGAAAAATCAAAGCGAATTATCCTGAGGGCATGAGGGAGGACCTCCGACGTCTGATTCCTCACCTGATAGAGGCTGTTCCTGTCGCCGGCGCGCCGGAACCCCCCAAGCAGAGGCTGTCACGTTTTGGCCAGTCCCTCCTGGCTTCCGGCATAGGCCTGCTGGGTTTGGGCACCTATTTGGTGTCAAGTGTGTTTGGCAGCTACATCGCTTCAAGGCTCCAGTTCTGTCCCATCCTCAACGACCAAAGCCATCAAAAAGCCGCTTTGGAGTCTCTCACTGTGCTGACGCGAGGAGACGCGACGAACATGCTGATCTGGAATTACCGTATGAATAATGAACTCATTCGAGAGTTGAAAACAGCATCCAAGGGGCAACAGCTTATATTAAATCAGCAGAATGCTAGTTTGACAATGAGGCTGAGTAGGCAATGTCATCTGGCACGTTATTATCGAATCCAGGTTGGCGCCCTTGGTGCTGTCTCCACCGGAGCGGCTGTAATCCTCGTGATCACTAGCATGATCCGCCTGCCAAAGGGAATTGAGGAAATTTCACGTTGCGAGCAAGCTATTTTCATCTCTTCGCTGTCTTTATTAGTGCTCTCCATGGGTTATCTGTCACTTGGGGGTGCTCAGGAGCAGGCTAAGTCTAATTGGGAGGATCATCAAGAAGGAATTCAGCTGCTTTCCCAGTTCAGGAGCAGCCTAGCCAACAATCAACTCCTGATTACCCTGGAGCCAGATTCCACAGTCCCGTCGGATAAGCCTCCGATCCCACTGAGCAATCCAGCAGCAGTCGCCGAACTGGTCAGCAGGTTTGATCGGAGACTGCTGGCTATCCACCATGGATCAGTAAAATTGAACACTGGTTTCGCTCGTGAGACCTATGAGAGGTTGCTTCGGGAGCGGCAGCCGCCTGACAATCCACTGCCCAGCAGTCCCTGATTCCGGCAGGCTTGGCTGTGCTTCACCGGATCTTTGTTTCTCACTCGCTGGAGACTTGCTAGAAAGGATCAATAATCTTTAGCAAGCACCTACGGTGAGCACCGTTTCCCAGTACGCCATCGATCTTGTCAAGGAGTTTGAAGGTTGTCACAACGTTTTTCCTGACCCGGGAACTCCCAACGACGATTTGGTGCATGCCTACCCGGATCCACTGAGTGGTGGGGAGCCTTACACCATCGGCTGGGGCACCACCGTCTATCCCGACGGTCGACGCGTCCGACCTGGCGAGACGATCACAAAAGAAGATGCAGACAAGTTCCTGGTCATCACGCTGCAGGAGCACTACTGGCAGCCGATCAGCGGCAAAATTCCCCATTGGTTGGACATGCACCCGCAGATGCAGTCGGCCCTGTGCAGCTTTGCCTATAACCTTGGTGCAGATTTTTATGGTAACAGCGATTTCAACACCATCAGCGCCTGCCTCCGGGAAAAACGCTGGAATGACGTGCCCAAGGCCATGATGCTGTATGTGAATCCAGGTAGCAATGTAGAGAATGGCCTGCGCCGGCGACGCTCTGCGGAAGGGAATCTTTGGTCTAGCGGGCTCGCCCAGCTGATTGGTAGCGGGCAGCCGGCGGCAGCCAATGAGATCTACGAAGCCATCACCGAAACCTTCCTCAAGAAGGAAAACTTGGATTCTTCTCAGCTAGCCCCTCATCAATTGGTACCCGTGGAAACGGGCAAGCAATACAAGACTGAGGCGGTTTTGCAACAGGCTGGAAATTCGATCCAGGTGCGCCTCGCCTATGGTGCGGGCGACTGGTGGCTCTACCTGCCGCATTGGAAGAAGGCGGGTTCGGTCACGAATCGTGCAGGGGCCGCACCGTCGGTTGCAGCCAACCCTCCGGTGACCATCGCCGGCGCTCGTCATCTACTGGAGGTTCCTTATCGTTCTCAGCGTGACAATGTGCAGAATCCATCCGGCAGCTGCAATGTCACTTCCATTGCGATGTGTCTCCTTTTCCTTGGCATGAAGGATCCGCCAGGTGTGCAGCTGGAGGATGACCTCTATCAGAAGATGGAGCAGAGGGGGTGGGACAGGCACGATCCCCAGGCGATGAAGAATTTGATCGAATCCTTTCAGGGATACCGGGACATCTTTCGCGTTGATGGCAGCTTCAATAACATCCGCAGCTCCATCGACGCTGGCAACCCGGTGATCATTCATGGGTACTTCACCGTATCAGGCCATATCGTGGTGGTCTGTGGTTATGACGAGAAGGGCTTTATTATCAATGATCCCTACGGTGAGTGGTTCAGTACCGGCTACGACACGAGCCGCAGCGGCAAAATGCTTCGTTACTCCTACGGGATGATGGCCCACACCTGTTCACCAGAAAGTGAGGCTGATCCGAAGAACTGCTGGTATCACACCATTTTCAGGGTGTGATTCCATTGGCGGGTTCTCTCTTCTCGGGGTTCCGCATGAATCCACCAAAGGGGGGCCTGGCGTTCCCCAACGCACTCCCCTTGCAGTGGAGGCCTATGGAATCGGCATTCACGGGAGCGATGAATGAGGTGTTGGCGCGCACGCTGCATGTGGTGGGTGTGCCTCGTTGCCTGAGGCGGGCATCGAGCAGAAAGTGCATCGGCTGGACATGCACCCTCACGTAACTCTTGCCTTGCTGGAAGGTCAGCGGTGAGGCGGAGGCTGTAGAAAGATCGGTTTCGATCACTGATCCATACTTCAGGGCAATATGGGCTCGACCCTGACCATCGCGACAAAGAAGCCCCCTAGGATCCCGGTCGACGACAAGCCAATAGCGTTGCGGATGAATACCACGGAAACCGCTGATCGAAATCGAGGGGAAATCACCATCCGGAGCAGGCTTCACCACATCAGCAACTTGGGCGTAGGAACCCGACGCAGCAACTAGGTTGAGCGAGGCGAGCAGACAGGCGACCGAAGCTGAATGAAGCGGGTTGGCATGAGTGGGACGGAAGGACAACATGGCTAAGGTCGGATGTGCAATTTTAATGCATGAGAAGAAACATGGTGGCCAAGCCTTAAGAGATCATAAGAGCGAAAGAGATAAACACTGGCTTGCTGATAACTACCAACCGTATTGGCTAGATCAACTATCCTTGTATTGGGGATCCGATGAAACGATGAAATACTTTGGTGGCTGATGCCGGGCCGGCCTGGCCCGTAGCGACGCCGATCTTGTATCGCCGGGGGACAGAGATCCGTGTTCACCACAGAAAGTGATGGCCATCATCTAGATCAGCAGGGGCTTCAACATTGAATTGACGCCGCACCTCGTCTAGGGGCATGGGTGCGAGGTCGAAATGATCCACCAAGGAGAAATCCCCGCTACAGCGGCTGCCGCGAGCCATCTCTTGGGCCAGCATCTGGGCAGCCATCGGCGTATTCAAGCAGGCTCTATCAGGTTGAATCGTGGGATTGGCACTCACGAAACCAGCTTCGTGGGTGATCAGCGAAGCCAGCAAAGCACTTTCATTAATTGGGTTGTTCTGCATCGCCAGTTGGAAGGCGCTGAGGGCAATTTCCCCGGCCCCGGTGGCGGCAATCCCTGCAATCACATGAGTGCTGTCATGGGCGACGTAGAGGTGGTTTAACGCACAGGCCTCCAGACCCGGAATGGGAATGCCAAAACGCTCGTAGTAGTGCATCAGCCCCCTGCCGAGAGAACCCTCCGGGAGCTTGGAAAACGCCTGAATCCTGCGAGCCAGATCCAACTCCGGTTCTGAGGCTGAAACGGGCTCTCTGGCAAGGCTCGGTTCCGAGCGCAGCGGAAGAAACCTGTGAAAGGTTCTGGCTACATCGTCCCCCTCTGCCAGCAAAGTTGACGCCTCTCCAAATCGACCATTCCAACCAGGGGGTCTGATGGAGTTTTTTCAATGCGTCCTTACAGCGAGGCGGTCAA
>Ga0208723_1000224_pt1 | contig 19001 bp, 28 predicted proteins | sample LakMenEpi31Aug12_FD_150750 | JGI IMG/M metagenome (GOLD analysis project Ga0208723, IMG submission 150750) | Freshwater microbial communities from Lake Mendota, WI - 31AUG2012 deep hole epilimnion (SPAdes) | ecosystem: Environmental > Aquatic > Freshwater > Lake > Epilimnion/Euphotic zone ...
ATTAACGTTAACGCCTACAATAACACCATCTGGTGACAAAAGTATAGAGTTACGTGTACTAGATATTGCAGGTACACCTCAGACAATAACAATGTTTTATGATGTTAATGGTGGTGGTAATATAAACATACCTGGTGGAACATCAGTTACTTTCCCAATAACTTGTACACTTCTTTATACAATTTCAGGATTAACAAGTGGTGATGTTGTTACATTTGGAACAACTATAGCTTGTGCTATGGAAGGTGCTGGAGGAACAGGTTGTCCTGGTTTCGTTGGAAGTTTGACCACATATGCATACGTTGTAGATGCACCAACAGTTCAAACCCTTTCATTAACAATAGATACACAAACTATACCTTAAAATAACGAAAACAAATAATTTATATTTATAAGTATGAGAGGACAATTATTGGTGACATTGACGGATGATAATGAAGTTGGTAGTATAGCTTTTATGGATATATATATAAATTCTGTTATAAGAAAAAAAATATATTCAAATCAAACTAAAACTTACTCCTGTCCAATTTATGTTGATGATGTAGTTGATTTAGTTTATAGTGGAACGAGCTCTTTTACTAACATAAATTTGAGTAGAACCGATTATACAACAGATGATGTGGCTGGTGATTTAGGGATTAAAGAAACACAAATTTCATTAACTCAGACATCTGGTATTACATTTACCGCAACAACAGTTTCTAATACATATGATTTTACTTATTTTGTTGATGGTTTTATTGACAGTTGTTTCCCAAATAATAATGTAGCGTTTAATGAAACAGTATATGATAGTGAAATGCAACCTGATGGTAAAATACTTTGTAGCGGTACCTTTACACAATATAGTGGAACTAATGTAAATAATATATGTAGATTAAATACTGATGGTACATTAGATACAACTTTTAATTACACAGAACCAACAGTTCTAAATTTTGGTATTGGCGATATGAAATTATTACCTGATGGTGATATAATTGCTAGAATACAATCATTTAGAGTTGGTAAGATTAAATCTAATGGTGATTTAGATACTACATTTAATATTGGTAATTTTAGCTCACAAATTCCAATAGAAGAAGAAGTTATTGATATACAATCTAATGGTAACATATTATTTGGAGGTTCTTTTAATACATACACTTCAGCAGGTCAAACATCAACAAAACAAGCAATTGTAAGTTTAAATCCAAATGGAACAATTGATACAACATTTAATCAATTTGGAACTGGATTTACGGCAGGATCTGTAAGAGATATTTGTATTCAACCTGATCGTAAAATTTTATTGGCTGGTTCGGAATTTATATCATATAATGGTGTTGCATTAACTAAATGTGGTTTAATAAGATTAAACCCTGATGGTTCTTTAGACACCTCTTTTATTAGAAATACAAGTACCAATGTTATAGGATATGAGGTTGAGTTATTATCAGATGGTAAAATATTATTTTATAATTCTTTTGGTGGGTTTGATGGAAATAGTAGTAGACGATTAGTTAGATTAAATTCTGATGGGTCATTAGATACAACATTTAATAGTTTAGCTTTAAGTGGTAATACTGGATATTTGGTGTTTGATTTATTAGTTGATGATTTAGATAACACATATATTTCGGGTATAGATTTAATATATAGTGGAGTATCAATTCCATCATTATTTAGAATTAATTATAACGGAATAAAAGATACAACATTTGATAATGGGTTAGGATTTTTAGGATTTAAAGGACCATATGATATAGAATTTAGCAGAGGCGGTTCTTTATATGCTGTTGGTGATTTTAGTGCATATTATAATTCATCATTTGTAAGTTCTAACATAATGAAAATAAACCCTGATGGGACACCGTTTTTGTGTTGATAATTAATTTATAATTAAAATATGAGTAAGAAATATATAAAACAAATAAACAGTACCAATTTCATATACCCTAACAATACGGTTGCGGAATATGATGTTGAGATTATACATAACGTTAACGATAACGCACCAATTGGTACGGTTACAAGTGCAACAATAACTGGGGAAACTGCAACAGGTATGACTTTAAATTGGTCAGGTACTTGGGATTTAAATAGTGCTGAACCGTTTGTTCAAGATAATAGTAGTGTAACAACTATTACCGTTCACGGAATGGGTCCAACTCAAGAATATTTTAAACCATTCAGATTGCTTGATGAATATACCACAACAACTGGAACAACATATGTAAGTTATAGTGGTCAAACCATATCACTTACACCTGCATTATTTGGATTATCTGCTTTTACAAATGGAACATATTCTTTTGAATTTAGAGTAGTTAGCAAACTTGCTATAGCACCAATATGTGCTTCAATAGTAGTTAGTGGTGTTGTACCAATAACACCAACTCCAACACCTACTCCAACACTAACACCAACTCCTACACCTAGTGCAACACCAGAGATAACAGCAACACCTACACCAACACCTACAGCAACGTCAACAAGTTACACAATATACTTGGCGGATGAATATTCTTGTACGTTCCCAGGTTGTGCTTTACAACGTTTAGATGTTGAAGTAGCGTTACCAACAAGTCATACACCACAGTATGGTAAATTCTATCCTGATGGTGCTCTTAGTGGATTTGCATATTTATTACATACACTATCAGGAACTGGTCCTGGTATAATATTAGACGTTAACAACTTTACTGCTTGTAATAGTGCTTGTATAGTATAAAATTAGATTATGATAAAGATAGAGATATTAAAAAACAACAAACCTTTTAAGGTTAAAAAGAACAAATTAAAACAACCAACACTAGTGGATATGGATTTTAGTTCAATACATCAATTGGTTGGTAATAAAAGCATATTGGAATACTGTTTCCAATTAACAAAAAACGAATGTTTAAATGGCTAAAAAAGTAGAAATAGAACTTGACGTAAAAGGTAATGTTGTTGAGAGTACAAAGAACTTAAGAGCATTAAAACAAGAACTTAAAAATCTTCCAGCAGGTACTGCTGAATGGAATAAAATTAAAAATGACATTCGTGATATTGAAGATGCATTGGAAAGTGCTGGTCAATCAAGTGAAGATTTTAAAGGGTTACTTGAGAATGCACCTGGTCCTTTAGGTGTGTTAGGTGGTGCAATTAAGAAGGTTGAACTTGCTACCAAGTCATTTGGCGCAGCATTTAAAGCAATAGGTATTGGATTATTGGTTTCATTGATCGGTGGTTTGGTGGCGGCTTTCACTCAGACAGAAGGTGCAATGAAGAAATTTGAACCATTGTTAATTGCAATGGAACAAATCTTTGGTGGTATAATGGAAGCATTACAACCACTTATTGATGGTTTTATTGAGTTAGCAATTCAAGTAATGCCATATGTAACCAAAGCATTTAAAGTGGTTTATTCTGCCGTTACAGCCGTATTCCAATCATTGGGTAAATTAGGTGGTGCAATCGTTAAATTATTCAAAGGAGATTTTAAAGGTGCTTGGGAAGATGCTAAATCATCTGTAACATCATTTAGTGATAACTATGAAGCGGCTACAGAAAGATTTGATAAGGGTGCTAAAAAGATGACCAAGACCCAAAAAGCAAATCTTAAAGAACAATCAGATGATAGACAAAAAGCATTAGATGCACAGTTAAAAGCATTAGATGCACAAGACAAATTGGATGCCGCTAAGATGGAAAAGATGAAAGCGGAAGCATTGGCTCTTGCTCAAACAGAACAAGAGAAATTAGATATTGAGAAAAAGTTCCACAAACTATCTTATGATGCTACATTACAAGACATTTTAGATAAACAAAAATTATATAAAAAAGATACTGCTGAATATAAAGGATTTGAAGAAAGTAAAATTAAACTTCAAACAGAAAACATTAACAAAACAAAAGAATTTGCTGATAAACAAAAAGAGATAACCAAGAATAGCAACAAAGAATTAATGGAGGAAGAACTTGGTGCATTGGCATTAAGAAAATCCAAAGGAGAGATTGGCGAAGAAGAATATCAAGAAGCGGTTTATCAAACAAAGAAAAAGTATGTAAAAGATAAAAAGGAATTAAACGATATTGAGATTGCTAACGAACAGCGTTTAACCGATAAGAAAAAGAAAGAAGCGGATAAACAACGTGGTATTCTTTTCTTACAACTACAAGACCAGATAGATGCGTTAGATAAAAAGAATGCAGAATTAGATAATGACTTTGCTGAAGATATTTTACGTTTAGAAAATAAGAAAACATATCTACAACAACAAAGAGATTTAGAACTTGCAGCGGTTGTTAATGATGAACAGAAGAAACTTGAGATAAAGAAGAAGTATGGTGACCAAATTAACGCAGTTGAAAAATCTATAACAGATACACAAAAAGCACAACAACAAGCAAGGGTTGCATTAGCAATAGCCATTGCAGATACTTTTGCTCAATTGGGTAACTTTTTACAACAGATTGCTGGTAAGAATAAAGGACTAGCAAAAGCAGGTCTTATTATTGAACAAGCAGCAGGTATTGCTAAGATTGTTATTAATACTCAAGTAGCCGCATCTAAAGCAGGTTATCTTACACCTATGGGTATTGCAACATTGATTGCAGGTGCTTTAGGAGTTGCAACAGCAATTGCTGCAACAGTAAAAGGTATTAGACAAATTGATGCACAAGATGCTACTGGTGGTGCTACACCAACTTCTAGTGCACCAGCACCAGCACCAAAAGCGGCAGGATATGCTGAGGGTGGAATGATTGGTGGAAAGAGACACGCACAAGGTGGAACATTGATTGAAGCAGAACAAGGCGAGGCCGTAATGACCAGAGGTGCAGTTACAATGTTTGGTCCATTATTATCAACATTAAATCAAATGGGTGGTGGAACAGCATTTAACAAATCATCAATGGTATCAAGATTTGATAATCCTAAATCAGCGTATCCAACAGATTATATGCAACAAGCACCACAAATAATAAAATCATATGTTGTTGAGGGTGAATTAACATCAGCACAACAGAAACAAGCAAGGTTAAAAGACCTATCTACAATTTAATATATATGATAAAGAATGAAACAATATTTGAATTAAGAATTGACGATGAGGATGAATTATCTGGTATTGATAGTATCTCATTAGTTGATGACCCAGCGATTGAAGTTAATTGGGTTGCATTCAAGAAAGAAAAACAACAAGATTTTCACATCCCTGACGGTGAAGACAATAAGTACATTGAGAAATTAATGGCTATTGCACAGGATGAACAGGAATTATTTGATGAAGGTTGGGTGGTAGATAAAGTAACCATTGTTGGTGAAAATGAATTTATATCAACCAATCCTAACGGACCTTCAATAGAAGATGAAAAAGAATATAACGTACGTTACAAGTACATTTTAAATCCACGTATTACAGGTCAAAGTGCTGTAATTAATACGACCAGAGATTTTTGCAAATCGCTAATTGCTAAAAACTATGTATGGAGAGTTGAGGACATGGATAAAACTCAAAACGATTTTGGCGATAGCGCAATGGTTTGGAGAGGTGGTTTTAACTGTCGTCACGTATGGTCTAGGATTGAATATAAGAAAGATGCGACAATCGTTAATAAAGCATCTGTTAATAAAGGTAAAGTTACTATCGGTGGGTTTCCTACTGATATGGTTCCAGATACAAGAGTATTAGGTTATGACGAACCTTCAACTGTAACATCAAAAACATTGGCAAACCCATCACCATCAACGGTGAGAAACCTAGGATTGTCAAAAGAGAAGATGGAAGAAGATTGTCCAATTGCCACACAAGATGTTGAAACAAATTTAAAGAATAGACAGAGAGCAATTGATGAAGCACATTATGGTCCACTTAATCCTAATGAACCAAACGAAGAATATTGGCAAAAGAAAGCGGAAATGTTTGGTGGTGATATTGAGTCAGCAAAGAAAGCATTATGTGGAAACTGTGCGTTCTTTGTTAAGACACCAAGTATGTTACAGTGTATTGCGGATGGTATAAATGATATTAATGAATTGGATACTATACAAGTAGCAAATATAGGTTACTGTGAGGCATTTGATTTTAAATGTGCTGGAGCAAGAACCTGTGATGCTTGGGTTGTAGGTGGACCAATCGTTGATGAAGATATGGGTTATGATGTTGGGACAATAGGTGGTTATGTAGATCCAGGTGTTACTGGAAACACAATACCAAAATCTATAACTAAACCATCAATGTTTGAGAGTTATTCAGATTATCCTGATAGTGTTAAAAACAACGCTAAAGCGGTATTAAAATATGCTGAAGAGAATGGATGGGGTTCTTGCGGTACAGAGGTAGGAAAACAACGTGCTAATCAATTGGCTAAAGGTGAACCTATTTCAGAAGATACAATCCGCAGAATGTACTCTTATCTATCAAGACACGCAGTTGATTTAGATAGTTCAAAAGGATATGGTGATGGATGTGGTAAACTGATGTATGATGCTTGGGGTGGTAAATCTGCTCTAAGTTGGTCAGAGGCCAAAATAAAGACCATAGAGAAGGAGAAAATGTCAAAGCAAAGATTTGCTACAGATGATGAAAAGCGTATTGTGATAGGACCAGCAATGATACCAGATTTAAAAATATTCCGTAAAGATAGCAAGGGTAATCCATACTATGTTTATTTCAGTTCTGATACCATCAAAATGATTGCTGAGAAGTATATGCGTAACAAGTACATTGATAACAACGATGAGAACCATAATGGTAAAGCGGTGTCAGATGTATATGTGGTTGAGAGTTGGATTAAGGAAGATGTTCAGGATAAATCCAGCAAGTATGGTTATTCGGATCTACCTGTCGGAACTTGGTTTGTATCAATGAAGGTTAGAAATGATGAGGTATGGAAGAAGGTTAAAGAAGGTTATTTAAACGGCTTTAGCGTGTCTGGTTACTTTGAAGAGGTGGCATCATTCTGCATGGAAGAGATGTTCCTTAAACAAGTAGTGAAGATATTAAATAACGTAAATGATTAATTTTTTTGGAATATATATAAAAATCCATATTTAATAATAGAACGAATAATAATAAAACAAATAAAATAGATTATGTCAAATTCAAAAACCGCAATCGCTGAGATTAAAAAATTAATGAAGCAGTTTGGTTTCTTATCTGATGATGCTACTTTAAAATCTTTCAAATTGGAAGATAATACAATTCTACAAACAGCAGATTTAAAGGTTGGAGAGAAAATCTCTAAGATTAATGATGCGTTTCAACAAGTTGCATTAGAAGATGGTAAGTTCAGATTGGTTGAAAACTTTGAAATAGAGGTTGTAAACGGAGAAATTAAATCTGTAAAAGAGATTTTTGTTGACGCAAAATTGGCTGATGGTACTGTAATAAAGGTTGAAGGTGACGGTCTTATGGAAGGTGCTAAAGTTGTAGTAGTAACTGAAGATGCAGAAATTCCTGCACCAGATGGAGTACACGAACTAGAGGACGGAAGTAAGGTTGAAACCAAAGATGGTGTTATTGTTAAGGTTGAAGAAGCATTAGAAGAAGAACTTCCAAAAGAAGGTCCAGATGCTATGCCTCCAGCAATTGATGAACCAGCAACTGAAGGACCAAAAGTAGAAGTTGAGATGCTTGAGATGTTAAAAGATTTTGTAAAGAAAATGTCTGAGAAGATGGGTTCTTTAGAAAATAAAATAAAAGACGTTGAAGCACAATTCAATTCATTTAAAAAAGAACCAGGAGCAAAACCAATTGCTAATGGAAAAACTGAAAAGTTTAATAATGTTTCAAATGAAGATTTAGAGGATAAAATCTCTATGATTATGTCATTAAGAAGCACAAACAAATAATTAAAAAAAATAAAAAAATTAAAATTATGAAAATTTTATCAAGAGAACAATTCGCATATGACGTAGCAACTATCGGTGGATACGTTGACCAAGTTGGTGGTGAATTACTTTCAAAAGCACTTATCGGTGCAACAACTCCTAAGTACGTTAACGTACGTTTAGGTATTAAAGGAACACAAGCGTTGAACCTATTAAACTCAACTCCTTATTTCCAATCAGGTACTTGCGGATGGACATCATCTGGTACTACTGAGTTTACTCAAACTAACATCACAACTTGTGCTGAGAAATATAACGAAGCATTATGTTACAAAGATTTGTATGATACATACCAATCAATGTTGATGGCTCCAGGTCAAACACAAGAGACCGTACCGTTTGAGGTTCAAATATCAGAATTAAAAGTAAAACAAATTCAACAAAGAATTGAACAAAAATTATGGCAAGCGGCTCCAGCATCAGGCGACTGTTTCTCTGGTTTCACTTACTTAATTGCATCAGGTCAAACTGGTGTTGCTGTATCTGCTTCAGGTACAACTTTCTCTCCTTCTGCTGCTTACGGTACAAACGGTAACCCAATCACTGAGGTAGATAAATTAATTAACGCATTATCTGATGATGCAATGTCTCGTGAAGATTTGGTGTGTTTTATGTCATACCAATCGTTCCGACTCTATGTTCAGGCCTTAACACGTGCTAACTTCTTCGCTAACTACATTGGTGCAACTGATGTAACTGGTATGATGGAAGCAACTCATCCAAACACAAACGTAAAGGTTATCCCTACGATTGGTTTGAATGGTTCTAACCAAGTAACAATCGGACCAGCGGAGTACATGGTAGTAGGTTTTGACCTTTTATCAGATCACGAAAAATTGGTTGTATGGTACTCAAAAGATTTTGATGAGTTGAGATTACGTGCAAACTATAACTACGGTGTAACAATCGCTAAGTTTGGTTCAACTGCATACTTTGCAACAAATGGTTTAAGTTAATCTAAATCAAAAATATAAAAACCTGAGAGGTGAAAGGCCTCTCATTTTTTAAAAAAAATAAACTAAAAAATTAATATACAATAATATGAGTTGTTTTATCTCTTCAGGAGTTCAATTATCTTGTTCCGATGGAATTGGGGGAATTAAAAAGATATACGTTGTTGGTGGCGGTGGTGAAGTTACTGGTTATACATACTCAGTAGATGGGTCTATTACAGGCGCAACTTCAACTAGTGGAACTACTTTGTACGGATTTGAATTAAAACGTAATACAAGTTCACTTTCTCAAAATGTTCAAAAGTCATTTGAGAACGGAACTATATTTTTTGAACAAGTTCTTACTGCTATCTTATTCAAATATGACCAAGACAAAAGAAACCAATTGAAAATCTTATCTCAAAACGACCAAATACAAATCGTTGCTATTGACCAAAATGATGTACAATATCTTTTAGGTCAAGTTAATGGATTGTATTTGAGTGGTGGTAGCGCTGCTACAGGTACTGCATTCGGTGATCGCAATGGCTATGAACTTATCTTCACAGGGGCCGAACAAGAACCAGCAAGAGTTATTGATGGTACTTTAGCATCAGTATTTGCAGGAGCTTCAATTTCAGGTTAAATTAGTAGGTCGTTGTGACTGAATATCTATATCTAAATCCAATAAAGAGGGACAGTAATGTCCCTTTTTTGCGTTATTAAAAATCAATTTCATTTTTTTTATATTTAATAATATAGAGAACACATTATGTTATACTTACAAAAAGGACAACAAAACGAATTGGTGATGAATATCAACAATAACTCAACAACTACCTTTACTGGTTATACTTTGACATTTACACATATTATGTCAAGTGAGGTTAAGAGTTATACAGTTAGTACTTCTGACCCTTTAGAATATGCTCAAAATATTCGTTATTGTGAGATAATATTAAATCTTCAAGACCCAGGTCAGGATTTAAATTATGAGGGTGAATACAATCTAAACATTTATGGTAATGGAACAGAACTAGTTTTTACAGGTATAGCAATACTTCAAGGAACAGAAGAAGAACCATTCTTTACCACATACGTTTCACCAAACGAGAATAATGAGAATTATATATACATACAAGATTAGTTATGAGTGAAATAAAGAAAGCAGAATTTCAAAAAATTAAGTTTCAAACCGCATCGGTTCCAGTATATTCAGAAGTGCTACAACGTAGTCCTTGGGTATTTTATGGCGAAAATAACTTACTACCAAATTACTTTATACAATTATATGACAACTGTGCAATACATAAAGCTGTTGTTACATCTAAAGTAAATCAGATTATGGGTGATGGATTGGTGTCATTAAACAACCCAATGGCTACCGTTAATTTGATTAATACTCGTGAGAATGTTACAGAGGTAATGAAGAAAGCGGTATTGGACTTTATGTTATTTGGTGGGTTTGCGTTAAACGTTGTTTGGACCAAGGATAAAAAACAAGTCGCTGAAATATACCATCTTGATTTTAGTAGAATTAGAAGTGGTAAATTAAGCGATGATGATGTAATAGAACATTATTATTACTGTCCAGATTGGAAACAAATTAGAAAGTTTCCACCAGAAGAATATCCAGCATTCAATCAAGAAAAGGGTGGGTCTCAGATTTATTACTTTAAATGTTATCAACCAAATTTAACATACTATCCAATCCCTGACTGGTCTGCTGGTCAAAGAGCAATTGAGATAGATATTGAAGCAAAGAATTTCCATATGAATAACCTACGTAAAGGTATGGTTCCTTCATTATGGATCAATTATAATAACGGTATTCCAGGTGAAGAAGAACAAAGAATATTGGTTCGTGCTTTAGAAGAGCAATACGGTGGAACAGACAACGCAGGACAAGCCATTATCTCATTCAATGAGAGCAAAGAATTATCACCTGAGATTACACAAATCCCACGTAATGATAATGACAATTACTATCAATCTTTAAACGATGACATTACACGTTCAATACTATCCGCACATAGAGTTTCTAGTGCTGAGTTATTTGGCATTGCTACCGCTGGTAAATTGGGTGGAGGCAATGAGATTGTGGAGCATTCTGAATACTTCCGCAAGATGGTTATTCAACCGTATCAGAATGAAATTCTCCCAGCATTTAGCAAATTGGTTTCATTAAAATTTGATAAGCCAACAACATTTGAAGTTAAACCTTTATCATTATTCTTAACAGGTGATGTTAAAGAGAACCCAGTTGTTGATGACAAACCTGTTACACCAGTTCAAGTTGGTGAGCCAGAAGGAGAACAACAATTAATCAATGAGAATATCAAGAAATTATCTGGAAGAGAATACCAGGGTTTATTGAGAATTGTAAGAGAATATAATAAAGAAAAAATAAACCGTATGCAGGCAGCACAAATGTTAATGGCTGGTTATGGATTAACAGAAGAGCAATGCAATGCTTGGTTGGGAGAAGAAGAATTAAACTATAATTAACGATGGGTGTTTTATTAATATCAGAAACAAAACTTAAAGCATTTACCAACATCAATAAGAATGTTGATATGGATGTATTAAAAGCGGAAATTCAAATTGCACAGGATATAGATTTACAAACTATATTAGGTACAAGGTTCTATAACCATTTGTTATCACAAGTGTCTGCAACTGGTAATACATTCAATGCCGATGAAACCACATTGGTGAATGATTACATCGCACCATTTATGATACAGACAGCATACTTCAATGCTATCCCACACATTCATTATAGAACGATGAACCGCGGTATTGTGGAAGGAACAATGGAGAATGCTACATCAGTCGATCTGGCCACAATGCAGTATTTGCGTACAATCCAGAAACAACGTGCTGACTTTTATATGACACGTCTTCAAGATTATCTATTGATTGGTAGAGGTCAAAACAAGTTCCCAGAGTACACATCACAATCTACTACTGACGGTATGATACCAGATCGTAGCCAGAAGTATAATAATGGTATATTCCTTGCTCACACAACCAGAAAAGGTTATGCGAAAAGACAAGTTACTGATAATGGTATTCCAATGTATTCAGAGTTGGAACACGAAAATCCGCCGTGTGCCGATTGTTACTAGTGCCAAACTCGGAAGTAAAACAATGCCAAACTAAGAAATTATGAATACAGAATTAATATTAATTGCTTCTAACATTATTACAGGTATAGCCGCATGGGCTGTTGGTAAAAGAAGAAGCAATGCTGAAACGGATAACCAAGTATTAAGAAACCTAGAACTATCAATTGGTCTATATAAGAATATTATTGACGACCTTAAAATAGAAATACACGAATTGAATATTAAAGTGGAGGAGTTACAAAAACGTGTTGAGCAACTAATGAATGAGAATAGAAAATTAAAAAAACATAACAACTTATGAAATTAGAGCAAATTATCAAATTGAAGTTGAATAACTTTGAAGTTATTTATCCCAAGAAGAAACTAGATATAGAACCAAATCCTTGTTGGGCTGGTTATGAACCAATCGGGTTAAAAGATGATGGTTCACCAAACTGTGTTCCAATCAAAGAAGAACAAGCAAAAGTAAAAGAAGGGTTCCCTGTTCCATCACCAGAAAGTGATGAGGATGAGAGCAAGTTCATAAGTCGCTGTATTGGCGATTTAACGGCTGAATACGGCACGGAACAAGCATCAGCTATATGTTATGCTCAATGGGAAAAGAAGTAAACTAAAAACGGCTAGAAATGACTAATAAAAAAGGGTCATCTAATACTCACTGGTCTTCACTTCAGTTTTCTTAGACAACCCTTATTAGTTAGGAAGTTATGAGCAAACCTAATCTTGGGGTTTAAAATCTTTAAAACTAGTCATTACATCTGATAAACTTAAAGACCAATTTCTTGTATTATGTCTATCAAAAGCAGTGAAGATATATTCAAATAAGGATTTGCATCTCATTTTATCAACTTTATAATCTTCATTTACTTCTTGATAATTTTGAACATAAAAATCACAAATATCATTAAATAAATCAATTTCAACTTGATTTGGATTTTGTTCTTTTTGTTTAAATGCAGATAAACTTAATAAAACATAAACTTCAAAAGGACAATTAGATAAACTTTTATTTGTTTTTTTTGTCATTTGATATTCTTTTTTAAGATGAACTTTCATATCGTTAAACCATTTGATGGTGTGTTCAGTACAAGCCATTTTGGTTTCTGCTACTTTCATAAGTTCTCCCATTGTTGTGTAATTTTTCATAACTATTTGGTTTTTAATGTGATTGTATAGTCAAGACCTAATTCGTTTAGGTTGTCTACAACGTAATTTAAGTTACCGATAAGTTGATTTCTCGGTTGTAACAGAATGCATTCAATTAAATTACGTAAAGAAGCATCAATAGGGTTTTCTTTAATTGAAGGTTTTGAATTTCGTAATTGTTTTAACGCCCTTGCTAACATTTGTTGAGGTGTTTCAGGTTTTGCAATCTTTTGTGTTAAATAATTTTTCATAACTTTTTATGTTCAGATATATCCTGTCCCCGACTTTAATGAGACACAAAGATAGGCATATTCTTTATATTACAAAAAAAATATTAAAAAAATTATAACTGATTGGTTATCAATAAAAAACCCACCAAATTGGTGAGTTCTTTTTTCCTATAAAAATGAAATGAAAAAGAGGGTGGTTATATCAATCATAACCAAAGGGGTAGGTTTAAATTAAATTTACATAGTAGAGAACCACCCTCCTACTATAAATATATAAAAGTTATAAAAAAAACAAAGGGTCCCTCACACCAATGGGACCCAATGTATTCTTAAACAAAAATATGAGATATAATAAATCAGCATTGAGACATTTCTGCGAACAGAAATAAATCAATAACCTCCGAACATTCCAATATGCACTCGTATCTGTAACCAAACACGACATCCGTAACGGTGCATAACATCAAAGATAAACCATCAGAGTCCATTCTGCAACAGTCATCAATTTTGTATTTTCTACCCTTATTTAAAGTAACAGGGATAATTTCATCTTTATCGTTCATTGAATTGATAGTAACATCATTCAACATATTAATTCTTCTTGTTCTGTAATTAACAAGATTTCCGTAAGTTGTTTGTTTTGCTTCCATTTTATTTACTTTTTTTTTTGTTCTTTAATCCAAGTATCCAACGCAGATACTCTTGTGTTTAATTCTTTTGTCCAACCGTGTATTACGTAATCTTCTAACACCGATGATACACCAATAATTTCTTTTAGACCAAATTGAACTTCCTGTGTCTTAAGAAATTCTAATGCTCTGTCTAGTTGAGATTGAGATACAATCTGCTCTTGGGTTGTCTTTGTTTTTACTGCTTCCATTTGAGTAATTTTTATATTGTTAATCTAGTATCTTCCGCTTCTTTGTGTCTATCTTCCCAATTCTTCCCACGAAGTTCTGGATTTAATTCTTGAACTTTACGTCTTGCTCTACCAATTACTTCAGCATTGGATAGTTTTCCTTCTTTATATAAAGTAAAGAACAATGAAACTGGCGTGTTATTTGGTTCAAGATTAACTTTCTTCATTTCAAAATACCACATCTTGGTTACTAATAATTTATCATCATCCCTAAGGTTGGGATACCTTGTTAAAAGTATCTCAACCTTCTCTGATAAAGATACAACTTTTTCTGTTATTTTCATGATTTTTAAGTTTAAAATGTTATACCCACTTCATTAAGAATTGGATGAGTTGCTTTTATGTTTTTGAAATAATTTTTATTTTCATTAACTAATTCTACTTGTGTTCTAGTAAAATAACCATCAATTATTGCTATTACACTAGTTTTAACATTACTTGGAATTTTACAATCTTCCTCAACTCTGTTTTTAATTTGTTTTATATTCCAATCTTCTTTTTTATCAATAACTTCATCCTCAACTTCATCCTCTTCTTTTACTTCTTCTTTGGGGCTATCTATAGAGTATTGATAGGGTATTGATAGGATATAAGTATTATTAACTAATTGAACTATACCCAATTCAAGTAATTTTTTAATAGCAGATTGGACTGCTTTATTATTACTTTGAAGAAAATCGGGACCATATTGGAAGTAACAAAATTTATTAATAATACAAGTATCAACTGAAATTTTAGTTAATCTACCTTGGAAAGTAATAAATAATTCCTCAACCGTTATGTTCGTAGAACAAAAGTAATTAATATTTTTAATATTAATTTTAAGAACACCAGCGTTATCGCAGTGGTCCAACAGGTAAATCCAAATTACCTTTTCATCATTTGTTAGGTTAGTAAAAAACGGGTCTTCCCATTTTTCACTATCAGTAAATCGTTTAGCCATATCTAAATAGTTTTAAACAAAAAAGGGTCATCCAACTAATCACTGCACTTCACTTCAGTTTTCGTTAGACAACCCTTAAAATCTTTAATGTCGGTAAATTGTGAAGTGCGACGTATAATGTTAAATATACATAAAAAATCGTAAATTCCATAATCTGATCAATATTTTATTTTTTACTGCCTAAAAACTTGATATTGACCTGGACATTTCATATATTTAAGTATAGTTAGTTTAATATATTAACTACTTATAAGGTCCGTAGGTTTGCTTCCATCATCCTGCGGACTTTTTGTTTTTTTTCAAGTATTTATATTATAACATATGGATTTTAAAACTTGTCCCGATTGTGAATTATTACTTGATATAGAAAACTTCTATACCTACACTAGAACTAATGGTGGTGGTCGTTGGTATTCAAGAAGATGTAAACCTTGTGATATTATACATAACCAAGAGAGAAGAAAAAAAGAGAGAGACGAAAATGGTGGTTCATCTCGTGTTCCATTTCAACCAAATGAATATACCGATGAAGCACAGAAGATACAAACGTTTGATACGTTAAAAGCATTCGGGTGGAAATTCAATAAGGAAAAAGGTATATGGTATGATGACAAAATCAAAGATAAGAATGGTAATTGGTTAATCAAGTTCAGGGTATTCGTTAATCGAAACAAGAAGAATGCACAACTAAAAGATTTAATCAAACCTGAGGATTTGCTTGTATTACCAGATGCAATGAAATTAAAACCTGATACCAACGAGTTTGAGGCGATATACGAATACTTTATCAACAAATTAAAACCAAAGGAGATTGAACTTAAGTATGGTGTAAGCAAATTCAGAATGGATTACCTACAGACCAAAGCATTAAAAGTTATTGGATCTAAGTATGAACCAAAAAACGTGGCTAGAAAAAGATTTATACCGTTGGATAAGTTACCATATTTCTCATTTACAAAACAAAGTTCTATTCCCCAAGATGATATTGATGATATAGTTAAGATGTATTATTATGATTGCATAGCCGCAAATGAAATAATTAAATACTATCCACAATATAACCCAGGTACAATTAAAACAATTATAACTAAGACATTAAAAAATCTTAAGAATGAAAGATAAACATATCAAAGTAGGAGAAATTGAAATACCCAAGGATTATTGGCAATTGAATTTAGACAAAAGGAAAGAACTATGTGAAACATTAGTAGATACACTACTATTGGTGTTAGATAAGCAGATAAGACCAGACATGAATAGATTAAGAGTTTTAGATTTATTATTAATCAGTTCAATCATAACCAATGAAAAAGATGAGAATTATGAGATATGTCAGGTCTTACAGGATTTAAGATTATTAATTAATGAATAAAAAAATAGAATGTTATATAACGAGGAACTACTATGAATTGTTTAATATAGCCAAGAAAATCACTAAGAACCATAATCTCACCCAAGACCTACTACACGAAGTTATAATCCAACTATATGATAAGGATAAGATAATCCTTACCAACTATGATGATAATAGTATAAAATATTACATCGTTGCCATAATGAGAATTAATTGGCACTCCAACACATCCCCATTCTATTATAAAGTACGCAGAGAGTTTAAAATGTATTCTGATTTAACAGAGGTATTATCAATGACTGACGACCAAGAAAACTTTGAAAAGCAGATTATATTTGATATATTAGAACAAGAATGGTGTGAGTTAGATTGGTTCAGAAAATCCTTATTTGAGATGTATATGACATTAGGTAGTATGAAAAAGGTTTCAAAAAAAACGACTATCCCAATTTCATCTATATCCAATTACTTAAAGGAAAGTAGAACCCTGATTAAATACAACGTATTAAAAAAACTAAACAATTAGATATGGATAGACAGATTAAGGGTTATATCAACTCAGAAGATGCAAGTGACCACTGGAGGTTCTTACCAGTAGAAAATGAAACCATCCTGGACTTAGGATGCGGAATTAATAACCAAGAACATTTACCAACCCCAATGTACTTTATTCAGAACAAAGCAAAATTGGTTGTGGGGATTGACCCAAGTGAACAATCTTACCAATGGTTTAAGACAAATTTCTGGATGAAAAACTTTATCAACGTAATGGACTATATAGACCGTATAGAGAAGTTTGAATTGTATCTAGGGTATTACAAGCCAACGGTCCTAAAGATTGACGTAGAGGGCGGAGAATTGTTTTTAAACGGTCTTGACGGTAAGTACCTAGAAGGAATTAGACATATTGGTATAGAATTTCACAATTTACCATGCTTAATATCCTGTGAGAGATTACTAAAAGATAATGGATACGAGATTGATTACTACAAGTTTCCTCACCTAGATATAGATCACCAAGGAGTTATCCACGCGTTCAAGAAGAACATAACAATCAAAACCAGAGAGAATGTCAACATCACAGAATAGAAGAATAAAACGAATGCAGGATAGAGATGCAAAGAAGTTATACGATAAGATAAGCAAACAAACCATTGAACAAATCAATAGACAATCCCCAGAAGAAAGGGAGAAGTTATTGTTATTGTATAATGAAATGCTTAGACAGAAAGAAGAAGAAAGAAACCATAATAAAGAAATATAGATATATGGGATGTAATTGCAAAAATAAAAATAAACCAACAGGAAATAGAAAGATGTATTACCCAGCAACAGAAACAGAAGAAGCAAAGATAGTTGAAGAACCAATTGAAGAAGTACCAGATACCCCTGAGAAATTCCACGCAAAAGAAATGGATGCGTATGCAAAGAAAATATCAGAGGATACAATGGACTGGTTTGATAATTTAGATACAATAAATCCCCTAGATGATGAATAACGAATTAGAACGTTTAGAACAACTCAAGAAGGAAGCAATAGAAAATCCAGGGAAGAAGCTAAAAGGATGTAAAGAATGTAAAAAGAAAAAGGAAGTAACTATAACATTACCTCAACTAATCATTGAAGAAGCATTACCAACAGAAGAAGATATTATTGAAGCATACAAATTAATGAAAGCAAATGCAAATAGTGATAAGGACCTAACCAAGATATATAAAATATTTGAATATGTTATGGGTTATAATTACAGAAAAGCGTGTGGCGGATGTGGTAATAAAGAGTTTATCAAGTTCGAATACAAAATCAAACATAACTTGGGAATTAACATATGACAGTATTATACACTTACTTTGGACAGATAGAAAGAATACCTCAAATAATTGAGCAAGATATTCCAACAATGATTGTGGATGATTGTTCAGAAATTCAATTGGGTTCATTAGATAATGTTAAAGTATTAAGAATAACTGACGATATAAAATGGAACCAACCAGGTGCTAGGAACTTAGGTTTCCAAGAATTAAATGGTTGGATTGTTTGCTTGGATATTGACCATTTGTTAACCAAAGATTTATACAACAAACTAAACTCAATGGATAAACAAATAGGAACTATCTATTATTTGGGTAGAGAAGATACCAAGAGTTATAATGTGTATATGATACACAAAGATGATTTTGAAAAGGTGGGTGGATATGATGAAGATTTTTGCGGGAACTATGGTTATGATGATATTCACTTCTTTATGAAATGTAATCAACTTCTGCACGTAGAACATCTTGATGATATTAAGGTCAAGGTATATGCGAAAGAAAGCTCTTCCAAATTAATTAGAGATACAACAATCAATTCTAAACTTATGACAAATAAAGATTTGACTGAAACTAAACGAATAAGATTTAATTGGGAATACGTCAATTAAATTACTAAAATGTAAATTTTATATTTAATAATATGGAACAAGAAAATAAAAAAGGCGGC
>Ga0208723_1000226_pt1 | contig 18636 bp, 19 predicted proteins | sample LakMenEpi31Aug12_FD_150750 | JGI IMG/M metagenome (GOLD analysis project Ga0208723, IMG submission 150750) | Freshwater microbial communities from Lake Mendota, WI - 31AUG2012 deep hole epilimnion (SPAdes) | ecosystem: Environmental > Aquatic > Freshwater > Lake > Epilimnion/Euphotic zone ...
TTTCTCATAAAGAGCGCATTAAAAAATGAAACAGGATGTGTTTCATAAGTTTTTGCATGATTCGGAAAAATATTTACTTCAAAGCGATGCGTTCTACAAAACAATTGGTTGGCATCTATATATAAGTCATGTTGCAAACAAAAATAAACTTCATGATTTTGTTTAATGGCCTCTTTCATTAAGGCAAAGGTCGAATCCTTTTTTAAATGTAAGGAATGAGGCGGGTCAATTATAAAGAGAATAGGCATAATTATTGATTCATTGGATCATGCGTTTCGAGTTCAATGGCTGCTGCAAGAAGCGCTAATCTTGCGATTACACCATAAGCATAGAATCGATTGGGTGTTGAAAGTGGCGACTCATCTATCTCAGGTGTTGAGCAAGAAGTTTCGAAGGCTAAAGGTACAAAATGCATACCAGGCGCATTAAGATTTTCATCTTTACCACGCGTGGTGTGCACACGATAAAAACCACCAATAACAAAATGATCTATCATGTAAACGACAGGCTCTGCAACTGCTTCGTTAATACATTCTTCAGAATAGACGCCTTCTTGAATAATCACTTCTGAAACTTCCAAGCCCTCTTTTACAACAGACATTTTATTACGCGATTTTCGATTTAAATTTCTTAATTCGTCACCATGTTTCACTGTCATAATGCCCATACCATAAGTCCCAGCATCCGCTTTAACAATCACAAAGGGCTCATGTTCAATTTTATATTCTTTATATTTTGATTGAATCTTATTTAAGATTTGCTCTACTTTTGTCGCAAGTTCATCTTCGCCTTGTCTTGCATGAAAATCAATACCACTTGCATGATCGAAATAAGGGTTTATAAGCCAGGGATCTACCTTAATAAATTCAGCGAATGATTTCACGACATCGTCGTAAGCTTTAAAGTGTTGAGATTTTCTCCGTGATGCCCATCCTGCATGAAGAGGGGGTATTAAATTTTGCTCAATATTTTTTAAGATATCAGGAATGCCAGCCGATAAATCATTATTTAATAATATGGCGCATGCATCAAAATTACCGAGTGTCTTATTTTCAAGTACTAACCTATTTTTGATGCGCTTTAAAGGCTCTATAAGTAAAGACTTATTATTTTCAACTGCAATGGTTGTAGGTTCGGAAATGCTTGTATCTAAACTACCAATGCGAACTTCTAGACCTGATTTTCTTAATATATTTTGTAATTCAAATAAATTTTTTAAGTAATAAATATTTCGTGTGTGATTTTCAGGAATAATTAAAAGGCGATGCGCTTCAGGACAAACTTTTTCAACTGCTACCATAGCCGCCTGAACAGAAAGTGATAAAAAGTCTGGATTTAAATTATTAAATCCTCCTGGGAAAAGGTTAGTGTCAACCGGCGCTAGTTTAAATCCTGCATTTCTTAAATCAACAGATGCGTAAAAGGGAGCTGCATGCTCTAGCCATTGAATCCGAAACCAATGTTCAATATTCGCCATTTCATGAATGAGATGTTTTTCTAATGAAAGAAGTGGCCCTGTGAGGGCGGTTTTTAAATGGGGAACCATTTAGTTTTGAGCCTCATGCGCTTGAATATCTGCGTGATAACTGCTTCTAACCATAGGCGCACTCGCTACTGATGAAAAAAACATCTGTTCCGCCTCTTCTTTTAAAGCATCAAATTCTTTTGGATCTACGTAACGATCCACAGGGAGATGGTGAGCGCTTGGTTGCAAATATTGCCCAAGCGTCAGCATTTCAACTTTGTGCGATCTTAAATCTTTCATCACTTCAATGATTTCACTATTTGTTTCGCCCAGCCCCAACATAAGTCCTGACTTCGTCGGGATGTCAGGAAACTTCAATTTAAAATTTAATAGTAAATTCAGTGAGTGCTGATAGTCTGAACCTGGACGTGCTTTTTTATAAAGTCGTGGAATGGTCTCAAGGTTGTGATTAAAAACATCAGGTGGCATCAAGCTTAAAATATCAAGTGCTTTATCAAGACGACCTCGAAAGTCTGGCACTAAAATTTCGATTTTAGTGTTGGGTGAAGTCTTACGAATCTCTTTAATGCAATCGACAAAATGTTGCGCGCCGCCATCGCGCAGATCATCACGATCTACACTTGTAATCACAACGTATTTCAAATTAAGCTCGTGAATAGTTTGGGCCAATTTTTTAGGCTCATCTGCATCAGGGGGCAAAGGTCTGCCATGGCCAACATCACAAAATGGGCAGCGTCTTGTACAAAGATCACCAAGAATCATAAATGTAGCAGTCCCTTGACTAAAGCATTCACCGATATTGGGGCAACTGGCTTCTTCACAAACGCTATGAAGATTATTTTTTCTTAAAATTGACTTAATTTCATTGAAGCGCTGGCTTTGAGGCAACTGCATTTTGATCCAATGCGGTTTAGCTTTGATAGGTGCTTCAATAATTTTGATAGGAATCTTGGAAGTTTTCTCAAAATTAATTTCTTTGACACCTATAGGTTTTGAAATATTAGGTTTTATCATTTTAAATTGAGTAGCTGATGTTTAATATCGTTCGCAATTTCAAAGCCTATAGCTTCAATCGATACATCATTTGTAAATGTTTTTAATTGTGTCATTTGTAAGTTTTTAAAGCCACAGGGATCAATCGCTTCAAAAGGAGACAAATCCATATCAATATTCATACTTAAACCATGATATGAAGCATGATTTTTGATACGCAATCCCAATGAAGCAATTTTTTTATTTTCAATATAGACTCCAGGGGCTTCTATTTTAGCATTGGCTTTGATATCTCGACGGGATAAAAAATTCACAATACTTTTTTCGATTAAAGTTACAAAAGATCTAATAGTGAGTTGATAGCGCTTAAGATCGATAAGTGGGTAAATAATGAGCTGACCTCGGCCGTGATAAGTAATTTTTCCGCCTCGATCAACAGGAAGAACTGAAATATCAGTTCTTAAAGGCTTTTTAAAATCTTTTCGATTTAAACCCAGTGTATAAATAGCTTCATGTTCCGTAATCCATATTTCATCTTGTGTGGAGTCAACTCTTTTGGAAGTAAATATTTTCATTTTATTCCATGTAGATTCATAAGGTGTGATACCAAGATATTTCACATCGATTGACATAAATCTAGAGAACGAATTTAATCATCGGGTGCGTTGAAAGTGATCGGTAGATGTCATCTAATTCCGGCTTGTTTGTGACATAAACAAAGCATGTAAGACTGATATAGCGACCTTCACTACTTCCTTTCATTTCGATTGTACTCGGATCAAAACTACTGTTTTTTTGTTTAATGATTTCAATGACCGTAGATGTAAATTCATCATGTACTTCTCCCATCACTTTAATCGGGAAATGACATGGAAACTCAATCAAAGTTTCTTGTGGCATATGATTATCAGACATTTAATTCTTTTCTTTAGTTACTACAAAAATACTAATTTTTATTTTTGCTTTAATAAGATTTGCGATGTTATTTGCCTCATCTTTGGAATTAAAAGGTCCAATGACCACATGAAATAAATCTTCAGAAAATTGCTTTTTAAATGGCGGTGTATTTTCTAGCCCCATATCTGAAAGTTGTTTTAATAAGAGATCTGCATTTTTTTCATTTTTAAAAGCCCCTGCTTGAATATAAAGAGGTTCGTTTGACATTGGAACTTCAGCTAACTTTGTTTGAGTGACTACCACATCTTTTTCTTTTATTTTTTCATTAATGAGATCAGGCGTTTTTTTAAGCGCACTAAATTGTCTTGGGTCAATAAGCTCCACTTCTACAGGACCACTCCCTTTGTCAGACAATCGTAATTTGTAAGCTGCGGCAAATGATAAATCGATGACGCGATTTTTTTTAAATGGACCGCGATCATTTATTCTGACAATCACGCTTTTATTATTTTCAGTGTTTGTGACTCGCACATAACATGGAATAGGGAGTGTAGTGTGCGCGCCCGTCATGCCATACATGTCATAGACTTCACCGATCGATGTTTTTTTGCCGTGATAGCGCTTACCATACCAAGAAGCGACACCTCGCTCTTTATATGGATAGAAAGAAGTCATCGGGACATATTTGCTATCGAGTGCAATATAAGGTTGATTCGCGCGCCCATGAAAGGGCTCTACTTTTGGTGCTGCATCAGGAATTGCATCAATATCTCCAGGAGGATTATCACCTGGACCATCATCGAGGTAATAGCCACCACCTTTTTTTAAAGGCACAGGCAGAGAATCATTCTTGAAAGAGGGAACACTTGCACAACCTGTTAAGAGAGAAAGGAACAGAAAACCAAGAAAATAGACTCTAAGCATCAAGATGATCCTACAAGTTCTTTATGTGAATGCACACTCATTAATATACCAAAGCTAATTAAAATAATCGTCATAGATGTGCCCCCAAAACTAATGAGAGGCAAAGGTACGCCTACTACGGGCATGATGCCACTTACCATCGCAATATTAATAAAGATATAGGTAAAGAAAGTAAGTCCAATGTTAGCGGCTAGAAGTCGCGTAAATGTATTTTTGGCTTGTGAGGCAATCATGAGGCTTCGGCCAATAATGAGTCCATAAAGACCTAAAAGTAATAAATTGCCTAAAAGACCAAACTCTTCACTAAAGACTGCAAAAATAAAATCGGTGGTTCGTTCAGGTAAGAAATCAAGTTGGCCTTGCGTGCCATTAAGCCAACCTTTACCAATAAGCCCTCCTGAACCCATGGCAATAGAAGATTGAATCGTGTGATAGCCCGATCCCAATGGGTCTTGGCTTGGATCTAATAAAATGAGCACTCGATTTTTCTGATAATCATGTAAATGTGTCCAAATGAAAGGTGCTAATGAAAAAAGACCAATGCCACCTCCTACAATAAATTTCCAATTTAAGCCGGCTAAAAAAAGAATATAAAAACCTGATGCGGCAATTAAGAGTCCTGTGCCTAAATCAGGCTGATTGATAATAAGGATGACAGGCAAAATAAAAAAAAGTGAGGCAATCACATAATCGATCGCGTGCCGTTTATTTTCTCGTTTTGAAAGATACCAAGCCATGGCAATAGGCACGGCAATACGCATAATTTCAGAAGGCTGCATTTTAAATAACCCTAAATTTAACCAGCGTTTAGCACCATGACTCGATTGCCCAAAAAACATGACACCAAAAAGAAGCAACAAACCTACGATATAAATAGGCAGTGCTAATTTCTGAAAATATTTAGGATGTATCTTTGCTGTAACCCAAAGCAATATAAAACCCAGCCCAATATAAAAAAGCTGATTAAGTACCAAAATAATATTTCGCCCTGAAGCGCTATAAAGTGTAAAAAGACCGACCACTAAAGCTGAGCTAATAAAGACCATTAAAACAGAGTCAATATTTTTTTGTAGTCGAAGGAATAAACGTTCTAACATAGTGATCTTATTTTAATCGTGATATTCAGATTCAAGTGAGGCTGCCTTATTATCTTCTTTCCTTACAGCTATTTTTTTAAGCAAATGATAATCCATCAGTTTTCTTGCAATCGGTCCCGCGGTTGATCCACCATGACCACCATTCTCAACAATAATTGCCACTGCAATCGTAGGATCTTCAGCAGGTGCATAAGCAATAAAAAGTGCATGGTCTCTATGTCTTTCATTCATGCGATTAGGATCATATTTTTGATTTCGCTTCATCTCAACAACTTGGGCGGTCCCTGTTTTAGCTGCCATTTTATATGATGCCCCAGCACCCACGCTTGCAGCAGTTCCCCCGGGTTGGGTTACGTTCATCATACCTTCTTTGACGAGCGCTAAATTCTCAGGTTTGAAATGTAGTTCTCGAACAATTTTATTTTTAAACGTTTCTATTTTGCCAGTTTGATTATTTTTAATGGATTGGATAAGCCTTGGCTGAATGGTCAATCCCCCGTTGGCGATTGTTGCTACTGCCTGAGCGAGCTGCATAGGAGTGACAAGTGTATAGCCTTGACCTATACTGGTAATAACAGTTTCACCTAAATACCAAGGTTGTTTATATCGTTTCTGTTTCCATTCCGGTGAAGGCAATAAACCTGCATTTTCACCAAACATATCAATGTGGGTCGTCTCACCAAAACCGAAGCGAGATAGAAATTCAGATAATTTTTTAATACCTAATTCAATACCTAGCCCATAAAAAAATGTATCGCACGAGATAGTAATTGCCATCACGATATCCACAACACCATGCCCGTAGGGTTTCCAGTCTTTGTAAGTATGGCCAGAGTTAGGCAGTGTGAAGAAGCCTGGGTCCTTAATATTAAAAGGCGGTTTACGAATATCATTTTCCAACGCAGCCAATGCGACAAAAGGTTTGATGGTAGACCCTGGAGGATATAAACCATTAATGGCACGATTAAGCATAGGCTTATCTAATGACTCATTCAGCACCTTCCATTCATCTACATCAATGCCACCTACAAATTGATTGGGATCAAAATTAGGACGACTTACAAACGCAAGTACTTCTCCATTTTTCGGATTTAAAGCGACGAGCGCCCCCCGGTATTTATTAAATGCATTTTCAGCAATCTCTTGTAGATTTGAATCGATCGACAATGTAATGGCATCACCCTCAATAGAAGGCGTGCTATTTAAAATACGAATTGAATTTCCATTGGCATCAATTTCAACTTCTTGGAATCCAGTGGTACCATGAAGTTTAGCTTCATAGTATTTTTCAATACCAAGCTTGCCTATGGAGTCAGTGCCTTTATAGTTTTGTTGCCAGCCTAATTTCTTAATGACCTCTTTATCCTCTTCATTGATCCTATTAATATGACCAATAAGATGAGACGCGAAAGCCCCTTTAGGATAGCGCCTAAACAACCTGGATTTAATTTCTACCCCTTCAAATTGTAATTTATTTGCAGCAAATCTCGCCGCCTCAGTTTCTGATAGATGTGTTTTGATAGGAATACTATCCAGAGAAGAGCTCTCCTTTAAAATTTTTTTGAATTGTTTTAAATCGCTGGCAGTAAATTCGACGATAGGTTTTAAATTATCAATAGTCTTGTTGAGATTGCTGACTTTAGAAGGCGTAATTTCTAGACTGTAAACAAAATAGTTGTCTGCCATGACAATACCATTACGATCGAGTATAAGGCCTCGATTTGGAACATTTGGAATCACAGCAATACGATTATTTTCGGATAAGCCTTTGTAAAAATCATATTTAAAAATTTGAAGGTAAAAAAAGCGACCGACGATGGCTAAAAAAGCAATGGATATCAAAGCTGTAAGCAGCGCTAATCTTTGCTTAAATAAATAGCGCGACCTATAAATATTTTGACTATTTTTAGTATAAGACATCTTAAGATAGCCTTATGTCTTTAGCGATCTAATTTAAAAAATCTAAATTTAGAGAGCGCATGCCATATGAAAACGGCTGTGATACTTTGAAGATAATAACTCAGTCCTGGGTAGTGAAGATCGTGCGTGAGATTAATGATTAACATGATAATTTGCGCGCTTAAAAATATTAAGAAAATATAAAGTAATTTTTGATGCTTATTGTTAAGCATGATTTTATTTATAAAATATTGCGCAATAAAATAACAAGATGCATAAGTGAGAGCATGCTGCCCTAAAAGATCTCCCATAAAAACATCCGTGATGAGCCCTACAAACCAAAATGTTGAGATAGACACTGCATTAGGATTTTTAAAAAACCAGAATATGAGAGTAAGCAGAATAAAATCAGGCGTTAAATCAGTATTAAAAATATTAATATGAATGAGATTAATCATCGATGCGATGATTAAAGAAATAAAAAACAATTTATTTTTTTTGATCATTTTTTGGAGTCACTGCATGATTTGCAATTTTGTTAATAGGCTTCACCACAAGGACATGGCTGTGATTGCGAATCTCCGACATCGGCTTACAAATAATTTTTGCAAAAGGCAGCTTAGGGTCATTAATAATTTCTAATACTTCTGCGACGATAATACCCTCCGGGTAGATCGTATCAATCCCTGATGTTTTTAAAATATCTCCTTTAATGATGTCGACACTATTGGGTAAGTAAGGAAGTGAAATCGTTTCGTTTTGCCCATTCCCGTTCGTAATCGCTCTTAAACCGTTTCTTTGTATTTGAATAGGTACAGACATTTTTTTATCAACAATAAGTGTCACCTCACTTGTTTCAGGAAAAACACTGCTGATTTGTCCTACAAGACCTAATGCATTAATGACAGGCTGACCTGCTTGAAAGTCTTTATTCTGTCCGCCATCTATAATAATTTTTTGACTAAAGGGATCAAAGCGGGAATAAATAATACTGACAGCTTCAGTTTTAAATTTATACGCATTTTTTACGTCGAGTAAATTTTTTAATTGATCATTTTCTTGATCTATAAAATCTAAGCGTTGAAGATCAGCCTTCAGGCCATCTATATTGAGTTTTAATGCTTCATTTTCATGAATCAAACGAGATTGATTGGAAAAGTATGAGGTTGTGAAATGATATAGATCGCTTGGCAGGTTCAGCAATGAATGAAAAGGCTTGGTGAATACATTCGTTGCTTGCCTAATATTTTTTAAATAATGAAAACGAAAATCCACACCCATTAATACAATCGATATGAATATGAGTAACAATAATTTGGATAAAAGTGAGGGGCCTTTATTAAAAAGCTTAGATGAATGTTGATGAGATTTAATCATTAAGCTTTAACTATTAATGAAGTAGCAAAAAACAAAAATTATTCGTGAGCAAATACGGTCGAGAATTGATCGAGTGATTCAAGTGCCTTACCGCAGCCCCTGGCAACGCAAGTGAGAGGGTCATCCGCAGTTACAACAGGAATGCCTGTTTCCTCCATAAGTAAGCGATCGAGATTTCTTAATAGAGCACCACCGCCAGTTAATACCATACCATTATCAGCAATATCAGCACCCAATTCTGGCGGTGTTTGTTCAAGTGCAGATTTCACAGCACTCACAATGGCATTTAAAGGCTCTTGTAAGGCCTCTAGAATTTCATTGCTATTAATTTTGAGGCGACGAGGCAGTCCTTCAGCAAGATTTCGACCTGTCACTTCGAGCTCTAAAATTTCAGACATCGGGAATGCAGTACCAATTTTTTTCTTAATCATTTCAGCCGTAGGGTCAGAAATCAATGTGCCATAATTTCGTCTCAAGTAATCAATAATAGCTTGGTCAATTTTGTCGCCACCCACACGTTCAGATTTGGCGTACACAATACCGCCCAATGAAATAATACCAACTTCAGTCGTACCACCACCCACGTCAATCACCATGGATCCTGTCGCTTCGCTGATAGGAAGTCCTGCACCAATAGCCGCTGCCATAGGTTCTTCAATTAAAAATACTTGCTTAGCGCCTGCTCTTTCAGCAGATTCTCTAATAGCTCTTCGCTCCACTTGAGTTGCACCGTAAGGGACGCAAATAATAATGCGTGGGCTTGGCACAAACCATCTTGTGTCATGCACTTTTGCAATAAAAAACTTAATCATGTCTTCAGTAATATTGAAGTCAGCAATCACGCCATCTTTCATTGGACGAATCGCTTGAATATTTTGAGGTGATCGACCTAACATTGTTTTAGCTTCGATGCCGACCGCTAATAAAGATTTTTTGCTATACGGGCCATTAGGACCATCTTCATGACGAATCGCTACAACAGAAGGCTCGTCTAAGACAATGCCTTTACCTCGAATGTAGATCAGTGTGTTTGCAGTGCCCAAGTCGATGGCAATATCATTCGCCATAAATTGATCAAAACTGAATATTTTTTTAAGCATGTTTATCGTTAGAATTTCTTTAAAAAAGTGGCGCTTCAAACCCAAGAAAGGTCAATAGAATCAGGGTATAATACATGATATTGATCAATAAATTAACAGCTTTTCTCTAGAAAAACAGGAATTCTATTTGTATGTCGATTACACATGACGAAATCAAAAAAATTGCCCATTTAGCACGCATCAAAATTACGGAAGAAGAGGCGGATGCGACGATTAAAAAATTATCGGGCATATTAAATCTTATTGAAGATATGAAAAAGGTGGACACGACTAACATTTCCCCTATGTCCCATAGCCAATCGGTCACCCAAAGACTCCGTGAAGATATTGTCACAGAAACAAATCAAAGAGAAAAATTACAAAAAATAGCGCCAGAAGTAAGTGGCGGCTTATATATTGTGCCTCAGGTGATTGAATAATCATGCAAGACTGGAGCATTAAAGAGCTCTCAAGCCTTTTGAGAGAGAAGAAAACATCAAGTGTCGAAATCACGACAGACTATCTTGCCAGTATTAAAAAAAAGAACCCCGAGATTAATGCGTTTATTACAGTCGATGAAAATCGGTCGATAGCCCAAGCTAAGCTTGCAGATGAAAGAATTCAAAAAGGTGAAGGGGATACCCTCACGGGTGTCCCTATTGCGCAAAAAGATATTTTTTGTGCAGAAGATTGGCTTACCACTTGCGGCTCCAAGATGCTTCATAATTTTATAGCGCCTTATGATGCAACAGTCGTGAAGAAATTTAACGAGGCGGGCGCTATTAATCTAGGCAAAACTAATATGGATGAATTCGCTATGGGTTCATCGAATGAAACATCTTATTTTGGTGCTGTTAAAAACCCTTGGGATCTCTCACGAGTTCCCGGAGGAAGTTCAGGGGGGAGTGCAGCAGCGATTGCTTCTCGCATGTGCCCTGGGGCGACGGCAACAGATACAGGCGGTTCTATTAGGCAGCCAGCTTCCTTATGTGGACTTACAGGTTTAAAACCAACTTATGGACTAGTCTCTCGCTACGGCATGATTGCCTTTGCATCAAGCCTAGACCAGGCAGGTCCGATGGCAAAATCATCTGAAGACTGCGCCATGATGTTGAATGTGATGGCAGGCTTTGACCCCAAAGACTCTACTTCGATTGATCACAAAAAAGAGGATTACACAAAAAATATTGATCAGCCGATTGAGGGCTTAAAAATTGGATTGCCAAAAGAATATTTTGCTGAAGGTTTGGACAGCGACGTTGCAAAGTTGATTGAAGCCGCGATTAATCAATACAAAAAATTAGGTGCCACGATTGTGGATGTGAGTTTGCCTAATACCAATTTATCAATTCCTGTCTATTACGTTTTAGCGCCCGCTGAAGCATCAAGTAATTTGTCGCGTTACGACGGCGTCCGTTATGGTCATCGCACAAGTCAATATGATGATCTTATGGATATGTATTCCAAGACTCGCCAAGAAGGTTTTGGGGAAGAAGTGAAACGTCGTATCTTAATTGGCACTTATGTATTAAGTGCAGGTTATTACGATGCTTATTATTTAAAGGCGCAACAAATACGCCATCTTATTTCTGAAGACTTTAAAAAAGCTTTTCAATCATGCGATGTCATTATGGGACCTACTGCACCATCGACTGCTTTTAAAGCGAATGAAAAAATTGATGATCCAGTGACGATGTATCTGCAAGATATTTATACCATTGCGACGAACCTTGCAGGACTCCCAGGTATGAGTATTCCTGCAGGCTTCGTTAATAAATTACCAGTGGGCTTGCAAATTATTGGTAATTATTTTGATGAAGCACGTATGTTAAATGTAGCGCATCAATTCCAAAAAGCGACTGATTGGCATAAAGCCATGCCCGAAGGAGCACTCTCATGAGTTGGGATGTAGTGATTGGTATTGAAACGCATGTACAACTTCAAACCAAAACTAAAATTTTTTCAGGCGCATCGACTGCATTTGGAGCGGAACCCAATACGCAAGCTTGCGTATTATCGATTGCACTGCCAGGAACACTCCCCGTCTTAAATCATGAGGCAGTCCGATGTGCCATTAAATTTGGATTAGCAACGAATGCTGAAATAGCATCAAGATCTATTTTCGCTCGTAAAAATTATTTTTATCCAGATTTGCCTAAAGGCTACCAAATTAGTCAATATGAATTACCTGTGGTTGGCAAAGGATCGCTTGAAATTGAAGTAGGCGAGATTAAAAAAACAGTACGCATTACGCGTGCGCATCTAGAGGAAGACGCAGGCAAATCATCCCATGGTGCTGTTGAAAATGGGACAGGCATTGATTTAAATCGTGCAGGAACCCCGCTTTTAGAGATTGTGTCTGAACCTGATATGACCTCAGCAGCAGAGGCTGTGGCGTATGCAAAAAAATTACATGAACTCGTCCAATGGATAGGTATTTGTGATGGCAATATGCAAGAAGGAAGTTTCCGATGCGATATTAATGTTTCTGTAAAGCGAAAGGGCACGGATAAATTAGGCACACGTCGCGAAATTAAAAATTTAAATTCATTTAAATTTATTGAGCAAGCTATTCATTACGAAACGCAATGGCAAATTGAGATGTTAGAAGAAGGTAAAACCATTCAACAAGCGACTGTCCTCTTCAATCCTGAAACAGGCGAAACAAAAGCGATGCGATCTAAAGAAGAAGCGAATGATTATCGTTATTTTCCAGACCCCGATCTTTTACCATTAGAAATTTCCGATGAGAAAATTAGTCAAATTAAAGCGGATATGACTGAATTGCCCCATCTCATGAAAGCCAGATTAGAACGTGATTACCAATTATCATCTTATGATGCTGCAGGCATTACGAGTGATAAGCATGTCGCAGATTATTTCTTTGCGACATTAAAAGAAGGGGCTGAGCCAAAACAAATTGCCAATTGGATTTTAGGGCAATTATTTTCTAAACTGAATGAACATAATTTATCGATTGAACATTCACCGATTAAGCCTGAAGTATTGAGTTTACTTTTAAAACGTATTCAAGATGGCACCATTTCGAATAATGGTGCTAAACAACTTTTTGAAAAGTTATGGATGAGCCCTGATCTTCAAATTGATGTATTAATTGAGTCAGAAGGATTAAAACAAGTTTCAGACAGCGGTCTTATTGAAACGATGATCGATGAAGTTTTAAAAAATAATCAAGCCATGGTAGATGAATATCGATCAGGCAAAGAAAAAGCCTTTAACGCGCTTGTGGGACAAATTATGAAAGTATCTAAAGGTAAGGCAAACCCAGGTCAGGTGAATGACTTGCTCAAGAAAAAATTAAGCTAAGCTTTGATGCCATATACTTTTTGATAATCGCGCATGGCGTTGATATGAGATGCGTAAGTTTCGTGATGCTCGATATAACGCATAATTTCTTGTAAAGAAGTGAGATGGCAGATAGGCAAATGATGGGTCTCTTTTATTTCTTCAACCGCTGATAATAATCCAGTACCTTTTTCTTCTCGATCAATCGAAATCGCAATGCCTGAAGGTTTGGCACCCTCTTCTAAAATAAGATTCACTGATTCATTCACAGAAGTCCCTGCAGAGATCACGTCATCAACAATAAGAACGCGCCCTTTTAATGGAGTGCCAATAATAACGCCCCCTTCACCATGATCTTTTTTTTCTTTGCGGTTGAATGCAAAAGGGACATTGCGGCCTAGGCTTGCAAATGCAATGACAATGGACGACACCAACGGAATACCTTTATAAGCTGGACCATAGAGCATATCAAATGGAATCTTAGAGGCTTCAATCGATTTAGCATAAAACATACCGAGCTTCATTAAGCTTTCGCCATCATTAAAAAGACCTGTATTAAAAAAGTAAGGACTTAGACGACCGGCTTTAGTTTTGAACTGACCAAACTGTAAAACCTGTTTTTTTAGGGCAAATTCGATAAACTCTTGACTTGAATGATCCATAGATAAATCGGTAGAGATGAATTATGAGAATTATAACGCTAAACATGAATGGAATTCGATCCGCATCAAATAAAGGCGCTTTCGCTTGGCTTGATTCACAAGGAGCGGATTTCATTTGTGTGCAAGAAGTAAAGGCACATGAAAGTGATTTAAGCCATGACATGAAAAACTATCGTGATTACATGAGCTATTTTAGTTTTGCAGAGAAAAAAGGTTATAGCGGCGTAGGTATTTACGCAAAAAGAAAACCTAAGAAAATTATTCGAGAAATAGGCCTCCCACTTTTTGATAGCGAGGGTCGTTATCTCGAACTGATGTATGACGATTTAAGTATTGTTTCAATTTACCTACCTTCAGGTTCGAGCGGTGAAGAACGACAAACATTTAAATTTGAAGTCTTAGATTATTTACTGCCTTATTTAAAAAAACGTATGGAAGAAAATTTGCCGATGATTCTTTGTGGCGATATCAATATAGCGCATAAAGAAATTGATTTAAAAAATTACAAAGGTAATAAAAAAAATTCAGGCTTCTTACCTGAAGAGCGTCAATGGATGACTGATTTATTTGAAGGTGTAGGTTGGGTAGATACTTATCGCAAGCTTCATCCTGATGCGACCGATGCTTCTTATACCTGGTGGAGCAATCGAGGGCAAGCGTATGCTAAAAATGTGGGATGGCGTCTTGATTACCAAATTGCTCATCCATCTATAAAAGATAAGATTGCTAAAGCTTCAATTTATAAGGCAGAAAAATTTAGTGATCATGCACCATTGATCATTGACTATTTGGTTTAATTTTTAATCGGTGCGATTTTGTAAAGTAATGCCATGCCAGGAATGGCGAGTAGAAAACAAAGAATAAAGAAATTCTCCCAGCCAAAAAGACTTTGCAGGTAGCCGGTAGAGGCATTAACAAGTGTTCGAGGCACGGCTGCTAAGCTTGTGAAAAGTGCAAATTGTGTAGCGGTATAAAGTGGATGAGTAGTTTTTGCAATAAAAGCCACAAAAGCTGTGGTACCTAAACCCACCCCGAAAGCCTCGAACCCTACGACAATGGCTAACCATTCTGGGCTATAGCCAATGTGAGCTAACCATGCAAAACCTAAAATACTGATCATCTGCAGAAAACCAAAGATCCATAAGGCGCGGTTGATACCTAATTTCATCATCCAAATACCACCCAAGAGCCCACCTATGACACTTGGCCAAAGACCAGCATTTTTTGCAATTAAACCAATTTCAGTTTTACTAAATCCTAGATCCAAATAAAAAGGCGTAGCTAATGCAGTTGCCATGCTGTCACCTAATTTGTAAAAAAAGATAAAAAGAAGAATGGTTAAAGCACTTTTTAAACCATGTCGATGCATGAATTCTTGGAATGGAAGCAGCAGTGATGATGCTAAATCACGCTTTTTCATTTGAGGTACTTTAGGCTCTTTAATTACAAAAGTTAAAACAAGACCGGGCAGCATAAAAAGGCTTGTGACTATAAATACAGTTTGCCAATCAAAATGGTCGGCCAAGATAAGGGATAAAGAGCCTGGAATAAGACTCGCAATCTTATAAGCATTCACATGCACTGCATTACCTAAACCCAATTCTTTATCTAATAAAAGTTCTCGACGATAAGCATCAATCACAATATCCTGACTTGCACTTAAAAATGCAATCAGTGTGGCAATGACCACAATCATTGTGAGATCAGTCTGAGGGTTATAAAAACCCAATAGTGGAATGCTGATTAAAAGAAGCGCTTGAAAAAATAATAACCAGCCGCGACGTCGACCCATGGGCCATCTGAAGCGATCAAAGAAAGGGGCCCATAAAAATTTCCATGTATAGGGAAGCTGGATTAATGCAAAAAGACCAATGGCTTTGAGATCTAATTGATTAGATCTCAACCATGCAGGTAATAAGCTGATCAGAATAAAAAGAGGGAGCCCTGAAGTAAAGCCAGTAAAAATACATACCAACATTTTTTTAGAAAGGATGTCTTGCCAGAATCGATTCCGAATTTGCATCAAACGTTATTTGGAAACGAGCCGATACATCGCTAATGCACCCATGAGATTCGGCATCACGTGAATGGGCTTACCGTGCGTAAGAATTAGACGCTCTTTAATACCAATTTTATTTTTAGCACAAAAATCATCAAAGTCTTTGATTGTGCATAAGTGAATATTAGGTGTGTTATACCATTCGTAAGGCAATGATTTAGAGACAGGCATTTGACCTTGAATGAGCTGTATTCGATGACGCCAATAACCAAAATTGGGAAAGGTCACGATCACTTCTTTGCCTACGCGTAACATTTCATGCACAATTTTTTCTGTATTACGCATTGCTTGTAATGTTTGAGATAAGACAACCACATCAAATGATTGAGATTCAAAACCTGATAGTCCTGATTCCAAATCCATCTGAATGACATTGATACCTTGTTTTAAAGTGTTAAGCCAATGTGCATCATCTTTTTCAATACCATACCCTTTTACTTCTAAAGAACCTTCTAAGAATTTTAAAAGTGAACCGTCTTCACAACCTAAGTCGAGTACTTTGGCGCCGAATGGAATCCAATTGGCAATGACGGCAAAGTCTTGTCTAAATTGTGCGCTCATAATTGATTCGCAATCTTTTTGAAATAAGTAGAGAGTATGCCGTGATAATGAGGATCAGACATCAAAAACGCATCATGACCATGCCTTGCCGTGACTTCAGCATAACTCACAGTCAATTCATTATCCAAAAGCGCCTTCACAATTTCTTTAGAGCGCTGAGGAGAAAATCGCCAATCACTCGTAAATGAAACTACTAAAAATTCAGCCTCTACTTTTTTAAATGCTTTAGATAAATTACCTTGGTAATCTTTTGCAGGATCAAAATAATCTAATGCTCGCGTCATTCTTAAATAAGTATTCGCATCAAATTCTTCAGCGAATTTATCACCTTGATGATGTAAATAAGATTCCATTTCAAAATTCACATCAAAAGAATATTCAATATTTTTATTTTTGAGTTTGCGACCAAACTTCATACCCATTGCATCATCCGATAGATAAGTAATATGGCCTAACATTCTTGCAATACGAAGCCCGCGTTTGGGTTTCTTTTTAAAACGATAATAGTTTCCATTATAAAAATCAGGATCAGTAATAATCGCTTGTCTCGCAACTTCATTAAAAGCGACATTTTGTGCGGTTAAGTTTGGGGCTGCAGCGATTACTATTGCATGACGTACACGCTTTGGATATGAAAGCGTCCATTGAATGGCTTGCATACCACCCAAACTTCCACCAATGACACCTGCCAAACTATCAATACCTAATTCATCTAAGAGGGCTGCTTGGGTATTTACCCAGTCTTCAACAGTCACAATCGGAAAATCAGAACCCCATCGTTTTTTTGTTTTAGGATTAATACTGATAGAACCACTTGATCCGTGGCAGCCACCTAAATTATTTACACCGATGACAAAGAAGCGATCAGTATCAAGAGGCCTTCCAGGGCCAATCAGGTTATCCCACCAGCCAGGATATTTATCGTCTTTTTTATAACGTCCTGCGACATGATGATTTCCTGAAAGTGCATGACATACAAGTACTGCATTATTTTTTTTAGCGTTTAATTTGCCGTACGTTTCATAGGCGAGTTCATAGCTCGGTAATTTTTTGCCGCTCGTTAACTTAAGTGGTGTTGTAATTTTTGCTAGCTTAGCTTTAACAAGACCCACTGAATTTTTTTCGCTCATGTTGAAGATTATACTATTGAATATTGCGCGAAAGTAACACGATGAATACCATGAATATCATTGGCATTTTCAATATGCTGATAGCCATTTTTTTCAAATAAATCTTTTAATATGATTGCTTGATTATAGCCATGCTCAATAAAAAGCCAGCCTGATGGTTTGATATGGTTTTTAGCGTTTTCAATAATATATTGTATAGCTTCTATTCCAGTTGGACCTGAAACGAGAGCATCGAGAGGCTCATCTTCTAAGCCTTGTGATAGGTGCGGATCATTATCTTCTAAATAAGGGGGGTTACTTAAAATGACATCAAATCTTGTTTGATCTAGAGCACTAAACCAATCACTTTTTTGAATCATGACATTAGTGACTTGATGAAGCGTTTGATTTTCTTTTGTATTTTGTATCGCATGTTCAGATTGATCAATGAGCGTCACATTTGAAAGTGGTCTTTCAAGTGCAATCGTGATGCCGATAATCCCGGTACCACATCCTAAATCTAAAATCTCATAAAGATCATGGGCGTTTATTTTTGAGAGCGCTTTTTCAATAAGGATTTCTGTGTCGGCTCTTGGAATCAGCACATGAGGATTCACTTTAAACGTTCTTCCATAAAAAGACCACTCACCTAGAAGATAAGGAAGTGGGATGCCAGCTATTCTTTTTTCTGTGATGTATTCAATCTCAGTCTGATTATCTGTATCAATCTGAAGATCACTTTTTTGGATGATTTCTTTTTGAGTGATCTTTAAGACATGCTCGAGAATAAAACGGGCTTCAAGTTTTGCTTCGTCTGATGAGAAGCCTATACCTTGATAAAGTTTGTTTTGAACATTTTTTAATGTGTCGCGAATGGTCGCCACATTTTAATCCTCTGCAAAGCCTGCAAGAAGATCCGCCTGATGCTCATTCGATAATGCGTTAATAAGTTCTTCCATATCACCATCCGTAATGGCTTCTATTTTATAAAGCGTTAAATTAATACGATGATCGGTAATGCGACCTTGAGGGTAATTGTAGGTGCGAATACGTTCGCTTCTATCACCACTCCCGATGAGAGATCTACGATCTGATGCTAATTTAGATTGTTGTTCACGAATTTGTGCATCACGAATACGCGCTGCTAAAACACTCATGGCTTGCGCTTTATTACGATGCTGTGACCT
>Ga0208723_1000227_pt1 | contig 18472 bp, 23 predicted proteins | sample LakMenEpi31Aug12_FD_150750 | JGI IMG/M metagenome (GOLD analysis project Ga0208723, IMG submission 150750) | Freshwater microbial communities from Lake Mendota, WI - 31AUG2012 deep hole epilimnion (SPAdes) | ecosystem: Environmental > Aquatic > Freshwater > Lake > Epilimnion/Euphotic zone ...
CGGTATCAAAGTTGGTGCTGGCGGATCGATGAATCGTGTTGCGGTGTGGTCACGTTCGCTGGATGGCCAGTACGCCTTTGAGCGTGACATCAGCGCGGGCAACGTAATTCAGCTTGCCTACTTCGACTCGTTCGACCAGGTGCGTGGAGTAAGCCCACTGACATCCGCGATCGCGTCATTCCAGGATTCGCTGGAGGTGACCGACTACGCACGGGCCAAAGCTAAGATAACCCAGCTCTTCGCCCTCGCCATCACCCGCGAAATGGCTGATGACGATGCCGAGCTGTATGGCGATGAATACAAAGTCGATCTTGGCCGAGGTCCAGTCAAGCTTGAACTTGACCCAGGCGATAAGGCTGAGTTCCTAGAGTCCCGCCATCCATCAACAGAGTTCCAGGCGTTCCTGACGCTTAGCCTGCAAGCTGCTCTAAAGAGTTTGGATATCCCTTGGTCGTTTTACGATGAAGCGTACACCAACTTCTTTGGTTCCCGAGCTGCTCTTATCCAGTATCAGCAAGCCTGCAAGGCAAAGCGAGAAGATTTGAAAGAGATGCTGGACCGGATCACCGTCTGGAAGATCCAGCAGTGGATGGCAGCGGGAATCCTTTCGATGCCTGCGGGCGTACAGCAGATCGATCAAATCTACTGGGACTGGATCCCAGCGGGTGTGCCCTATTGGAATCCCGAGCAAGAGATTACCGGCGACCTCATGGCCGTTGAAGGCAAGCTACGCACTCGTTCAGAGATCCGCCGTGAGAAGTACGGCGACGATTGGCGGGATGTTGTCCGCAAGCTTGCCGAGGAGCGGGACTACCTAACGCAATACGGCTTCGACGAATCGACCGAAGGGCTGGTTACTGTCCCCGTGATGGCTGAGCCAGGCGTTCCGGAAGAGACCACCGAAAGCGAAGGAGAAGACAATGGGCAGCAGCCGTCTAACGATGTTTCGTAGCCAGGCTACCAAAGCACCGGCAAGCGGTGTTGATGGCCGAACGATCAAGCGGGCCAAGGTGATCGAGGCAGGGAGTCTAAACGACTCTCGGCCAATCGTCGTTGATGCTGTCACGCTCCAGCAGGTCGCTGACATCGGCAACGGTGCAACCCGCGGAATCAAAGCACGCTGGACGCACCCGCACATGTCTAGCGATGGCCTCGGGACCACCGTTGCAAGGGCACGGAATTTCCGCGTTGAGGGAAACGCTGTCTACGCTGATTTCACCATGCTTTCGGCAAGTGATAACAGTCCTAAGGGTCAGCAGGGAGCGTACCTCCTGGAGCTCGCCCAAGAGGATTCCGAGACGTTTGGATTGTCGATCGTGGCTGACTTCTCTGATGAGATGCTAGCCGCTTTGGAATCCCTCAAGCCAGGCGAAAAAGCACCATTGAGAATCAAGGGGCTGAGGGCTGTTGACTTTGTTGATGAGCCAGCCGCGACCCGTGGTGGGCTCTTTGATCTATACGACAAGCGAGACTTGGCACCGGTTGTTAGCTCGCTGATTGAGACTCACTTTTCGGGTGTTCCGAAAAAGGAAGTAGTTGAAAGACTACTTGGTTTTCTGTCGCTTCACTACGGAGAAGAAGTTATGGCTGATGCAGCGGTGGACGCTGTCGAGACTCAGCAGCAGGAACAGGCCGCACCTGTGGCACCTGCACCCGCTGCGATGAGCCTTGAGGCTGCGCAACCTTACATGGTTGCGTTTGGTGATCGGGGGGCCAAGTGGTTCCTTGAAGGCAAGACGATGCAGGAATGCCTGTCGATCGTCAACGGCGAGATTGGCGAGGCTAATGCGAAGCTGCAATCCCAGGTGGATGAGCTAACCGCGAAGCTTGCAGCGATCGAAGGAAAGCTAGGCGAGGAGCAGCCACTGAGCGCTGCACCTGCTGGCAAGGAGTTGACCGCAGCTCAGATCGAAGCAGCAGAGCGACGAGCGAAGCTTGCTAAGGCTGGTGCTGATGAGAAGGCGATTCGATGGGCTGGGGCGTTCGCTCCTCGCTCGAACTGATTTTTACCAACGCAACCAAAACGGAGACTTTGAATTATGGCTGATAGCTACCTGACGACGACCGATGTGGCGCATTTCAACAAAACCGACATGGACATCCTTGTTAGCGATGTCCTTGACGATGCACCATTCCTGAGCGTGCTCGCAGCGCGAACCGTGCTTGGCAACACGTTCAAGTACAGCAAGATCACCGCCAACCCAGCGGTTGGATTCCGTGATGTCAATGATGGGATCGAAAACAAGAAGGGCACCTACACCAGCGTGACGCTGGACCTCAAGGTGCTCGATGCTTCGTTCGCCGTTGACATCGCAGCCGCGACCGCTGATGAGCGTGGCCTGGAACACATGATGGGGATCGAGGCACTCGCCCACATGCGACAGGCGATGGCCGAGGTTGAGCAGCAGATTTTCTACGGCACCGGAAACGATGCTGGTGGGTTTGCTGGGTTTGCTGGCCAAGCTAACCTGAACGGCTTGAGCGATGCCCAGGTTGTCGGTGCTGGTGGAACGACTTCTGCCACTGGTTCTTCGGTGTACCTCGTTCGCACCGGCGATGCTGACTGCCAAGTCCTGTGGGGACAGCAGGGCGTCATTTCGATCGGTGAACGGCAGATCGTTGAGCGTGCCGGATCCACTACTGGTCGCTTCCCAGCTTACTACCACCCAATCGTTGGTTGGTGTGGCCTGAAGGTTGGATCGATCTACAGCGTTGTCCGCATCGCCAACCTGACTGCCGACTCCGGCAAGGGTCTGACCGACAGCCTGATTGCTCAGGCTTTGGAAAAGTTCCCTGCTTCCCGTGGTCCTAACTACATCGTGATGAACCGACGATCGCACCGTCAGTTGCAGTCCAGCCGGACAGCGACCAACCCGACTGGAGCACCTGCACCATTCCCATCTGAATCGTTCGGGGTTCCCATCGTTGTGACGGATCAGATCGGCAGCACCGAAACCCTGTTGACCTGATCCTAGTCCACTGAGGTAACGCAATGACAACAGCCCTGGAATCCGCAGTCATCGCCGCACATAAGGCCGCTCGCTCCATTCATGGAGTGTCGATCACCTATACCCGCGGCGCATCGTCTGTGACGATTTCCAGGGCTGTCCCTGGCCGGTCGGTTCATGATGTCACGCAGGATGGATCGGTGATCGAGCAGATCAAAAGCCGAGACTACATCCTGCTTGCATCGGAACTAAAGATCGGTGGCGTTGTGATAACCCCTCAGCGTGGCGATCAGATCACTGAAGGGGCCAAGATTTACAAGGTGCTTTCGGTCGGTGGTGAGGCTGCCTGGCGATACCAGGATCAGACGATGCAAACTTTGAGGATCCACACAAAGGAAACCTAATGCCCTTGCCAGTGGATCTAGTTGACGCTGTTGTCTCGCTCATCCAGGGCGGGACGTACAGCCAGACTGTGACGACCGCTAAGAAGCTAGTACCGATTTATGATCGGGATGTGCTTACTGGCTGGGATGTCACGGTACACAGTGCCGAACAATCCCGCGAACTACTTAGCCGTAGCAACCTTTGGACGAAGATTTACACCGTTGGTGTCGTTCTTCGTACTGATTGCAGCGGGACTGAAGCAGCGCAGGAGACTAAGACGGGACAATTTTTGACGCTCTGCCAGGAACTAATGGATCGCTTAGCGGCCAATAACCTGGCTGGGTTATACGTTCATGAGATCGAGCAATTGGAGCCATTCGACCCTAACCGGGTGGCCGAAGATGGCGTCCTACAGACAACCATTTCCATCCGCTATAAGGGGACTATTTAATGGCACACGTACTGAGCCAAAACGCGAAGCTTTACCGCAACACCGGAACCTATTCCGTTCCTGTTTGGGATCTCATTGGCAACGTCAAGGATCTAACCTTGAGCCTTGAGAAGGACGAAACCGACGTAACGACTCGGGCGTCTGGTGGCTGGAAGGAATTCGTTGACGGGATGAAGGATGCTACCGTTGAATTCGGGATGCTCTGGGATACCGGCGACGCTGACTTTGATGCCTTCCAGGGTGCATTCATCAACAACACTTCGGTTGAAATCTTGGTTCTCGATGGCCTGGTCGCAACGACCGGCAGTGAGGGGCTGCGGGCCACGATGATGGTGAAGAGCTTCACACGTAATGAGAACCTCGGCGAGGCGTTGATGGTGGACGTTTCATTGCGACCAGTGAAGAACGCCAACTCCGCCCCTGTTTGGTATACTGCAACGTAGTTTTTGCAGTCATCCTAACGAGGTTTCAACATGCGAGCGTTTAAGGATTCTACCGGCCATCAGTGGCAGATCAAACTGACGGTCGGTAACCTACTGGCGATCAAGCAGAATCTAAAGATCGATCTACTGGACTCCCCTGAGCAGATGCCAACTGACATCCCGACATTGATGGATGTTCTTTGGTTTATCTGCATGGATCAGGCCCAAGCATTGGGCATTGATTGCAGGACGTTTGGTGATCGCTTAGATGGCGATGCTTTGTCCGCTGGGATCGATGCTTTCATGGAGGAATGGTCTGGTTTTTTTTCGCGCCTGGCACCCGCAAAAAAGGAGCTGCTGGCCGGTCTGTGGTCAAGCAGCAAGCGGGGCCAGGAGGTACAGGCAGAGCGGATCAAACAAGCGTTTGGCAAGCTCTCTATCGACTGGCTGGAATCGTCGGAATCGACCCAGCAGGGCTTACAGCCTGGCAGTTAATGGAGATGGCGAGGGGAGCCCGTCCAGAGCTTTTTGCCGACGCCGGGAAAAAGGATGGCAAGGAGCGGTGGCCGATCAACTCGCAGACTATTTCGATGCTGAAACTGATGCTTCCAAAGGATAAACGCGATGCTCAAGCTGAAAGCAAAAACACGGGGCTTTCAGCGGATCATCCAGCAAGCCAACCGCAGAATATCGGCACTCCAGGACATCGACCGCCGAGCACTTGAAAGGTTCGGTGCGATCATTAGGCAGGATGCTAGGAAGCTCATCGGGAATCCAGTCAAGCCACAGAAGCAGATTAGAACTGAGGTGATCGACGGTAAGCCTGTTGCAGTCTATCAGAAGGGACGCAAGCCCAGGCCACCAGGCAAACCACCGATGGCGAGATATGGGGATCGTGACTTCGGAATCCGCAAGATCATCTACGAAGTTGACTTAGCAAAGCGAGATGTCAAAATCGGGTTTGCTGCCTGGGGGCGAAAGCTTGGTTCTAAATGGGGTGCCGAGTTGCATGAATATGGCGGGACGTTTACCGCTAAAGTTCGCTATATTCCGACACTGATCACGCTGCAAAACATCAAACGACGCAAAGGCAAAACGACAATAGCTCACCAGGATTTAGGATTGATTACAAGCAAGACTGGCAGGCCAATGTCTTTCAGGATGCCGCAGCGTCCAACGATGTCAGTGGCTAGGGCTAGGCACGCAAAAAAGATGACAAAGATTTGGGTTGACTACTACAAGGCGAGGTTCGGCTAATGGCACAGTTTGCAGGCCGCGCATATGTTGAGATGGGGGTAGAAGGCCAGGCCGCTTTCCGCCGTGCCTTTGCGTCGATGGAAGCCCAGATCAAGAAGTTCTCAGCCCAGGTACAGATGGTCGGGCGGGTCGGGTTCGGTGCGATTGGCAACAGCCTAAACATGCTCAGCCGCATGATGAGATCACTCATTGGCCAGGCAACCGCCCTCGGTGCTGCGTTCGGAATCTCTGTTGGGATCACCGATGCCATCCGCAATGCAAGCACGCTGGAGGAGACGCTAAACAAGTTTGACGTAGTCTTCGGCCAGAATGCTCGATCAATGCAAGCTTGGGGCGATCAGTTTGCCGCGACGATGGGGCGTAGCCGCTCCGAGGTTCTCGGGTTCATGGCTGATGCTCAATCGCTGGTCATCCCGATGGGAGTAGATCCAGCAGCCGCTGCCGAGATGAGCCGCAATCTAACGCAGCTTTCCTACGATCTGGCGAGCTTCCACAATGCCGCAGACGTTGACGCTTTCGAGGCGTTGCGTTCTGCGATCGTTGGCGAGTCCGAGCCAATGAAACGCTTCGGGGTGATCGTCAACGAGACTGCAATGAAAGCGGAGCTGCTCAAGCAAGGACTCGACCCGCAGACAGCCAACGACGCACAGAAAGCGATGGCCAGGTACAATATCATCTTGGCCGGCACAGCAGCAGCACAGGGCGACGTTGACCGCTCCAGCATGTCATTCGCGAACCAACTCAAAGCGTTGCAGGCCGGTTGGATTGAAGTCTCCACAGCGATCGGCACAGCGTTTCTGCCGTATGCAACGATGCTCATCGATATGCTGAAGGATCTGTTAGTCAACCTCGATCTGAATGCTACTGGCGTTGACAACTCAGCCAGGGTTTTCAATCTGCTCGGTCAAACTCTCGCATACGTCAACACGCCACTGGACATTGCGATCCGTGCATTCCACGGACTGCGGGCTGGCCTATCGTTCATCATCGGCATGGCAGCAAGTGCAACGGATATTTTTCTTGGGCTGTTCCGTGTGCTGGTCAATAACCCACTGACCCGCCGCACGTTCGGTGCTGATGTGGTGCAGAACATCGATAACATCGCGAAGGAAGTACAAGCTACGGTGCAACGGATCCGCGACGAGAACCGCGATCAGATGCAGACGTCACTGAATGAACTGACCAACCCTGACAACCTAGGGCAAAAGGCACTCGATCAATTCCGCGATCAGATGAGTACGCTACGCTCAGCATACGAAGCGGAATCCAAAGCACAAGCCGCCAACCTAGCAGACGCTACCGAGGCACAGGATCTAACCGCCGAAGGTACTTCCAAAGCAGCCGACAAGGTACGGGCTACCTTCGAGCAGTTCAGCGGGATCGATCTAATGAAAGCCGCCGCACCTGGAGCCGAAGCGGTTCGGGAAGGTGCTGAGGACGTCAGCGCCACAGCGAGAGACGCAACCCAGCAAGCCGTCCAACTCGCTCAGCCGCAAGCACTGGAAGCGACCAGTACAGCCGCCTTCGAGAAGTTCCGCGAAAACGCGATGAATCAGCAATTGGTTCTTGAACGACAGCAAGCAGCGTTCCTTCAGAAGATCGCTAAAGCACTCACAAACCCAGCCGCCGCCTTTGTGGAGTTCGCACTATGAGTGCCGTGATTGGCAAGCGCGTAGGGATCAACAGCCAAGAGACGTTCGACTTAGATAAGCTAAGGGTTAACCTCCAGCATTCGGTAGTCTTTGTTGTCCGTATGACCGATGGCGTGGGGCTCGCTGGTAGTCCCGATGAGGATGCGCGGGAGAACGAAGTGGTCCTGGTTCCCGGGATCCCTGCCATCGGTGCCGCGTCGGACATTGCAGCCGGCGCGTACTGCATCTCCCGCACATGCACGGAGATTGGACCAGCCACCTGGGAGGTGGAGTGCGTCTTTGACAACCAAACGATCAAGGCCAACGAATCGAATCAGGAACCGTGGGACATCACGCCCAGGTGGTCATGGTCCGCTGAGACGATCGAGGTTCCGCTACTCTTCGATGCTCAGGATCCTACGCGACCTTTCTACAACTCGGCTGGCGAGTCACTGCCACCACTGACCACGCCTGAAACAATCCAGGTGCTGACGATCAGCAGAGCGGAGCTGTACTTTGACTACACCCAGATTCCGAACTACATGAACCGCGTAAACTCGCAAGCGTTTTGGGGTGCTGCCGCTAACACGGTGCTGTGTGCTTCGATCAGTGCGACTCAGGAGCGGAAAGAACAGGTAGCTTACTGGAACGTGGAGTACCAGTTCAAATTCTGGAGCAACAACGGCGAGGGCTGGAAGATCAAACTACTGGACGAAGGAACCTACTACTGGTCGGGCGGATCTAAGGGGACAGGTGCCAAGGTTCCGTTCGGCGACGATGCTTTCCAGCAGACTACCGGGAACCTTAACGGATCGGGCGGTAAAAATACTAGCCTAACAACTCCAGTGTTTATCTCGCCCAGTTTCAATCGCTACAAGTCAGCCAACTTTAACGACCTCCAACTTGGTCCCTGGAGTTGGGCATGACGAAGCAGTACGCAGTCTTAAGCACTGAGCTAGCCAAGGCGGTACAAAAGCTAGTACGCGAACAGGTTGGAGCGTACAGCACACCAGGTGCTCGCAGTGTGCCAGCCAATACTGGGGCCACCTGGCTGATGCAGGCTGAAGAAGACATCCCCGCGGGTGATTATGGCGCAGCTACGCCAGTAGTCTCATCGGGCGACGCAAGGGTGGCTACCAGGGACAAGACAACCGACGCTATCTCGGGCCACACACCCAACAGCACCAGTGTGATTACTGAGGTGTTCAACCTCAGCGATCGGCTGATTAAAGATAACGATTTCTTCCTAGCCACCCGCACCCAGGATGGCACGCTGATTGTAATCGATGTTTATGCTCGCCCAGGTGCCGCGATGATTGCCAAGGTGAACAGTGGTGGGATCACAGCGAGAAGCGGGACGACTGCTGGAAGCGGGACTGTGACAGCCTATAAACTGGTGGGCACTACGCTGACCAGCACCAGCACAACTCACACGGTATACAACATCTCCGCCGCTTCAATTGCTGCGGACAAATGGGTTCAATGCAAACGTGAATGGTATTCTGGATATTGGTTTGTTGACTTTGAGGATTGCTAAACATGGCAACAAAAATCGAGCGGGCGAATGTGGTGATCGCGAACGGAGCAACGACCAGTGCCGCGGTAGCCGTGCCTCTGGATAAGGTGCCTCTGGCTGTTGTCACTCCATCCGCGTTGACTGGGACTAGCCTCAAATTCGAGGTTAGCGACGATGGCGGAACGACTTATAAGCCAGTCTACAAAGAGGGCACGGAGTACAGCGTGACAGTAGGCACAAGTCGCCATGTGTGCCTCGATGCTGCCGCGTTCCGTGGTGCAATCGGTGGACCATCCACGACGCCAACTAATCTCAAGCTGGTGAGCGGATCTAGCGAAGGTGCTGCGCGTACTCTCCAGGTAGTCTTTGGGATCAACAATGGCTAACAAACACGGGGCAGGGTGTACGTGCTGCGGTGAAGGTGATTGTGGTCCATGTACTGAGACGATCACCACGATTGCCGCATCGGTTGGCAGCGATACCTATTCGTGGACCATCAACCAAGCGATCAACGCTATACCGGGTTGCTCGCTGGTGTTGCGATATTGCTCCACTCCAGTGGAATATGAGATTGTTGACTACTCCGCTGCCGTGGCATGGGATGGAACCCAGGGCGACTGCTGGAAAGCGTTCTACAATTCGTGGTCAGGATTAGGAAACAATTTAGGGTGCTGCAATCCTCAAGGTGGCGGTGGTCCAGGTGGGGGAGGATTTGAGGGAGTTGGCTACGGCGAGGCGTTCGGTGGTCCCGGTGGTGGTCCTGTTCCTGCTGGTTCCTGCGTTCCGTGTTCCACCTGGTACAACGCGAAAGACTATGAAGAAGATCCATTCTACCCAAACATTTATACGCAGTGGGGCGGATGCAAGCCGACTGAGTATTACGTCTTTACGTTCAAGGTAGAGGACCTTGAACTGTTCTACAAAGTCACAACCTGGCAAGAGGTGTCGCTTCTCTTGACGTTTGCGCCGAGCGGTACGCAGCAAGAGATCTTCGCGGTGTTTGGTCGAACCGTCTACGCGAAAACAGAACGCACAATCCGCTACAAAATATCTGCGCACTACAATGACAATTGCCAACGCAACAGTGATTGCACGATCATTTCCCCAACTTGCGATGAAGGCGGGCTAGGTGGGCTGATGGGCTTTTTCTATTGCCTATTTGGTCAGCAGCAGATTACCTCTTATCAGTATCCTGCAGGGACACCAGCTCCTCTCTATAGCTTCCGCTTTATCGACTGCGCAGTCGATGCTCCAAACTGGGTGGAGATGACAACTAGCTCCTTTTGTTTCGACTCAAGTCAGACATATCCAGAAGAGTGCAACTCAATTGCACCATGCGGGCCTGGTGAAAGAGATGCTGATGAGCAATGGTGGACTGATCGCCCAAACGACCCGACTTGTGCCGCGATCAATTCTGAAACCTATTTCAACAATCAAGTGATGGGATTCCCTCCGCCGCTGAATAATATGATCGTTCAGTTCTTAAACTACGCTACACCGTTTACAAACTCGCTTTCAAACAATGGAGCGTATGACGAAATCTGTGATAGCTTCGACATGGATCCTGTAGCTGGTGGCATTTATGGCACTTGCCAGGAACCATGCCGAGGGTTCCCAATCGCCAGCGATCAATTTCAAGCTACGCTGACGCTAGACTGTGATGATGTCTGCGGTAATCACACGCTGAACCGTACTTCCGGTGCCACAAAAAACAGTATCACAATGACCTGGACAACATGCCCGGTGAGCCAGTGCAACGAGTCTGAAGCAGATCCGGTATCCTGCCGGTCGTGGCTAAGTGACTGCTGCCAGGGAACCGACCCAGCAGATACCACATTGCCAGTCAATTTCACCTCAGCGACCACAGCAACCATCACCATTAACTGCCAACCATGATCGAATCCATCTGCCCGCGCTGCGGGGCCATCCATAAAGCACCAAACCCAGTGACGCACTTTGGGTGCTGCCTGGTTGACTCTACGCCAATCGTGGATCGATCGCTTCTCCAGGTGATCCGCCACGAAGCACGCCCCGCACGGAACCGACTCGATCGGCCAGGGGATGCGGTGTACTACCTAATCAAGCGACACTTCGGAATTGATCCGCCCAAGGGGTGTGGATGTAGGCGAGTCCAGGCGAACATGAATGCCAAAGGCTGGGAGAAATGCCTAGCCGAGATTGATAGCCTAGCCGATGAACTAAGGGCAAACGCGGAGCAGTTCGATTGGAGCGTCACCATTTTTGCCGCACTTCGGGCTACAATGACTGGGGCGTTGCGATGGCTCAACCCGTTTGACCCGTGGCGATCCATCATTAAACAAGCTTGCCGACTCACGAAAGAGGCGATCGATGGGCAAGAAGAAAACAGCGAACAGCCGAGGCCGGGAGGCGTTCAATAACGGCGATCCATTTGATAGCAACCCGCACAAGATGGGCGAGCTTGATCGCCTCTATTGGTTTCAGGGCTGGCTAGATGAATGGGGCGAGGGGCGTGTAGAGGCGATCCGATCTAGACTCAATTTGAGGAACGACCATGCAAAGGTGGACGCTAAAACAGATCGGGCCTAACGTCTTTGAGCTTTGCTTTTGGGATATTGGCCAAGATACCGCATGGATGCTTCTTCGTTCCGACGTCCATCATGACAACCCGAAGTGCGATCAGGACTTGGAAAGGAAGCACCTGAACGAGGCGATGGAATCTAATTGCCCAGTGCTAGATAACGGCGATCTGTTCTGCGCGATGCAAGGGAAATACGATCGCAGATCGTCGAAGGAATCCATCCGCCCGGAACATCAAACAAACAACTACCTCGATTCCCTGGTATCTACTGCCGTTGAATTCTACCAGCCGTACAAATCGATCCTCGCTATCTGTGGTCGTGGCAATCATGAAACGGCGATCCAGAAGAACCATGAAACGGATCTAACCGATAGGCTGACTGCTGGCCTGCGATCGGTTGGAGGCGTCACGCTATCCTCTGGCTACAGCGGGTGGGTTAGGCTGTCGGTCAAATCATCCGCAAACCCGGACCGATACGTCGCCTCCGCCTGGCTTCATCATTACCACGGCTCAGGAGGTGGTGGGCCAGTAACGAAGGGGGTGATCCAGACTAACCGAATCGCCAACTACACGCCCGACGCCAATGTAGTGCTTACTGGTCACACCCACGACGATTGGATCTTTAGCATCCCTCGCCAGCGTATCAGCCAGCACGGGCGGGTGTATCGCGATGAGCAATTACACGTTCGGTGCCCTGGCTACAAGGATGCCTGGGGCGATGGCTCGGGCGGCTGGGAAGTAGAGCGAGGCATGGGCCCAAAGAATATCGGTTCGGCTTGGTTGGGGATAACCGTAAGCCGTAGCAAGGGCGGTGCGGATCGATTGAACCTCGAAGCGGTGAGGGCGAAGTGATGCCGATACCAAACAGACTACCGAACGAATCGGAAGAAGATTACATACCAAGGTGCCTGCGAGCTATCAAAGATGACGACATCCCAGAAGACCAAAAACAAGCCATCTGCTACGACAAAAGCAAAGAGAGAGAGCAGGCTAGAGTGGGTGAAACCTCCCAAGCTGCGCGAAGGCGACACCGAGACTAACGCCCAGGGTGGAAAGCACTCGTTCACGCTGGCAAGGTACGATGCAGTTCCGCCAGTGGTGCTCAGGCTACTGGCCCAGTGTAACGGCTTCGGGCTCAGAAAGTACGGGCTCCACAACTGGAAAAAGATCCCGCTCGAAGAGCACATCGGGCACGCCATGAATCATCTGGTCGAGTGGTCCGCTGGTGATCGCTCCGAACCTCACCTAGTCAACGCCCTGACCCGTGTTGCGTTCGCCTTGACTCTGGCAGTTGAAGCAGGATTGCAGGCACCAACCTATGACCATCCAGAAGTTTGAACTAGGTCGCCTCTATCGAGTTGTCTTCCTCGACCATGCCGAGGGCGACGACGCCTATCAAATCAGGCTGGTAGGTGAGCTGGTCGCCAAACACCGCAAAACAATCACGCTTGGGTGCTGGTTAGTTGACGGCAAGTACGAGCGGGACAACCCAAACAACCACGTTTACACGATCCTGCGTTCGACGATCCTGAGTGTTGAAGAGCTCATCCCATCGCCCGGTAGTACGTCCCAGGGCGACCTGGCCTTGGATCGGCGACAGCGACAGCCTCAATCTCCCGTGCCTCGGCCAAGGCGTTTAGTATCTTCTCCATCTCAGACGCGGGCAGATGGAACTTTCTAAGCAGTGACGATCTACTAACCGGCTGCCGGCGCTTCGTTTCGCTCTTGATGTATGAAAGTATCTTCTTCCATCTGACCGCTTGCCAGTCACTCCCGGTAATCTCTGACCTTGCCGCCTTGAGGAACTGCTGTGTTGCGATTCTGACCACGTCGCAGGCCCACTGAGCAGCTTCGTCATCGATTAGCGGTGATTGGTAGTCACGGCTGCAAGCGTAGCAGATAGCCAATCTGCGGGCCTTCTCGCTGGACCTGGCCCATTGTGCCGCTGCTGCTTCATCGTGGAGGTTATCCTCCATCAGTCCCGCCATTTCGCGGAAGTAGTGGCGAGCATTGCCAGTCTCTGGGATCACCCGACAGCCAGCGTTCAGCTCGGGCAGATTGCCATCATGGTGCTTGCAGTGGACCCAGTACCTAGCCTGCTGGATAATCGAATCTGGAGGGTCTTGTTGCTCCGTCTCCTGGAGTGGTCCGTACTGATGCTCTTGGAAGATCAGTAGGCGAGCGCAGAAGCCATCCAATAGATTCGACTCATCAAACCCAGCCCAAAGCGTTCCGGGTGTGGTCGATCCATGAAGCAGCATACAGGGATCATCAACTTGTTTGTTTAGCTTGGAATCAGAATAGCTTTTCTGCTTCCAGGTTCCGCCGTTGATAGACCACAGCTCAAGCATTGCATCTTGGATCGTGTTGAGTGTGGCACTGCCGCCGCTGGTCATCTTGGTTTTCTGGAGGAACTTGCCGAACTCATCCCACACGTACAGTTTCGTTGACTTGACCCGCATATCCGACGCCATTGCGGAATCGCTGGAGGGCTTGCCGCCCCAGAGTTCCTCAGCCCCTGCCGCGGTGAGCACATCCTGCACAACCCTGATCGGTGCTGCCTTGCCTGCACCTGGCGGAGCGACTGCGATCAGGTAAAGATTCGCACGGTTGCCAGACTTATCCCGCCACTTGTTACCCAGGAGCGTAGCCTGCAAAGCGATCGCAGCAGGCAGTGCGAGGATCGACGATGGCCGAGGGTTCTGCTGCTGGATGAAGTCAACGACCTCCCCCATAAATCCAGGTGGTCTCATCAATCGGGCAGGCCAGCCTGCGGTGTGAGCGTCCTTCACGCCTTCGATCAGATCGTTTAGCGAGGGCTGAATCTCATCGTCGCTAGATAACACCCTAGCAACCGTAACAGCCCTCGAGGTGGCTGGCTTGGTTTCCATCGGTGTGCCGTTGCGACTGCTGGATTCCACCGTCCGCCTGACTTCGGGCTCATCCATCGGGCTCGGCAATCTGCAATTCCAATCCCAGACAATAGCAAAACACTGGTCAACCGTCAGCCGTTCTCCGTAGTGGTCGATCGCGAACAGATGGCCAGCAAGCTTGAATGCTGCATTGTTGCGACCACCCTCTAAGCTTGGCGGGTAGGCTGCAACGTAAGCCTCCGCACGCTCGATAAGCGATCCGCTCACAGGCTCTGGCATGACAACCTGAACCTGCCTTGGTCGCTTGATCGGCTGGGCTGGTCGTAAGTACTTATCGCAAAGCCAGTCGATCGCCTCCTGACCGTCTCCGATTTCCATCCAGTCCGCTTCGCTGGGATCAACCGGGCGACCCGTCATACACCAGAAGCGGTGGTGATCGTAGCACTCAAGCCAGGTGCTTAGCTCACACTTTGCCCAGTCCGGCTTGCGTCCCCTGGTAATCAGCTTTAAACCGCTACCAGAGGGCGAGATTTCAGCGTAAGCGACACCTAGGAATCTATGCAGTATCTCGCTAGCCTCATCGCTCATCACGCCATCCAGCCCGATAACATCGTCCAGATCCACGCCTACATAATGGCCAGCTTCCGGAATAACGAACGCCACCGCCTCTGAGGTCGCCAAATCGTCTATGGTGTGCCACGTCGATCGATCGTTCGACTTGCCGACGAACATCTTTTTCCCGTCTGGTGTGTACCACCAGCGGACCCAGTTCGGTTGGTCCAATAGCTCCTTTGGAATGCTGCCTAGGTTCATTCTGCACCAACCTTAATCAGCCGCTTCTGGTGCTTCTGGATGTGCTTCTTCCGCAAACCCTCGTTGCACTTCTCCCGTGACCGCTGCTCTGGTGACTTCTCCTTTGGTCGCTGATAGCCGGACTGAATCTTCGCCCAAGCCAACTGGTAAGCGTGCTTGAGCTGATCGCAATAGACCTTGCTTTTGTTGTACTGGCCTGATGGCCTGAGCGTCAGCCCAAGGCGACGGTTTAAGCCCTGCTCCACTGACTCGGTGGGATCGCAGAAATGCTGGCGGATGAGCGAGAACACCCGCGTCCGCTCCTGGAAGATCGATGACAACCAGCGTTCCTCAACTAGGCGTATTCCTTTCACGCCTTCCTCCTCAATGAGTTGATGTATCAGCCGCTCTGCTTCATCGCTCACCCAGGGCAAACCGATGTCGCAAGGGGTGCTCATGCTGGCCTGTTCGGTCGCCATGATGATCGATTTCCTGGCCTCGCTAAGCTTCTTCGACTTGCGAAGCTTCTCCGCCCTTGCCGCGCCTTCGGTGTAAACATCCTGCCAGCCCATGATCTAACCTCCTTTTCTTAGACTCTGAAAAATATCCCGATCGATGTAGATCGTATCGCCCAAATCCGCCAAGTAGCCTGCATCCATAATGGCTTTCTGAATGCCGATGTACTGAACGATGTCAGGCCATCGCTTGCCTTTGGTCCACTTTAGAACCAACTGCCGAGGCGATGCAATAGCAAATTCGTCTGCCTTGTGTAGCCGATACGCTGCCCACACGGAATCGGGGACAGGTACGTCTGACCGCTCACGCCACCAGGCCGCAGCTTTCTTTTGCTGCCAGGATCCTTGGGTATGCTCCAAGCAGATGTATTCCGCCACCGCCGCCGCGCCAATAAGCTTGTAGGTTACCCGCAACATCCTCGGTTTATGCTCGGGGGCGTAAACGCTATAGCTCACGCTTTCAACGTCCACCGTCTCCATTGCGTCCTCACCACCTGACAACACCCGAACCTCCGCTGGCCGGATGTCGTGCTTGATTTCCTTTTCGGGAAACTGGTAATCGCACTGGCTACACTGCGTTGCTGCTGCGTGGACAATCTCTTTGCACTCCGGGCAAACCTTACTCGGTGCCTCGCCACCTTCGCCACGCTGGGTGGTCCGGTAGTCATCGGCGAAGGAATCAATTGGCCCATGCGTGATTAGATTCCCAGCGAAGTCTAGGACCAGGCAGTCCTGCTTCGTGTGATGCGTCCGCAACCCTCGCCCGATCATCTGGTAGACAAGGCCCTTTGATTGGCTTGGGCGAAGCATGGCGATCGCATCGATGCAAGGAGCGTCAAATCCGGTGGTCAATACGTCGATGTTTACGAGGTATTTGAACTGCTGCGATGCAAACGCCTCCAGGGTATCCTCTCGCTCGCTCTTGCTGGTGATCCCATCGACGTAGGCAACGTTGCCTGGTTCCAGATTAGCGATTGCCTCTACCACCATTCGAGCATGCTTGCGACCGCAACAGAAGACTAGCACCGAGTTCCTGCCCGCAGTCCTAGCCACCAGTTCCCGACAAGCTAGATCGACCTTAGCAGCGTCCTTGCTGGCAGCGTCATCGAGCTGCTTCAGGATGTACTCACCTCCAGCCATCTTAACACCCGACGTGTCGATGTGGTTATCGGGATCCTTGGAAATCAGGTTGCAAAGATAACCCTCCTCGATCAGCCGTGTGATCGGTGCTGAGAACGCCACCGTCTGTAGCATCCGATCCGCACCGATGATCGACCCGCTATCCAGCCTCCACGGTGATGCAGTCAAACCAGCAAAGCGGAAATCAGGATTCAGCCGTTGCCAGTACCGCAGCATCGACAACCATTGCCCATCACCATCGGGCGGGATTAGGTGGCACTCATCCGCAATGATCAGATCCCGCCAACCGAGGTGTAGCAGGCTTTCCTCCTTTGCCGCTGACTGGATCCCAGCAAAGACCACGGGCTGGCTTCCGCTCTTCTGGTTGAGACTGGCGGACCAGATCCCAACCGGAACATCCGGGCAGATCGCCTGAAACTTTTGTGCGTTCTGCCGAATCAGTTCCGCCCTATGTTGGAACACTGCCACCCGGCCACCATTGGCGACCATCCTTTGGGCTAGCATGGCAATGACCAGCGACTTACCAGCGCCAGTTGGCAGGATGATTGCCGGGTTGGTGTTACTGGTGGCGAAGTGCGCAGCGATCGCCTCGACTGCCTCAGTCTGATACCATCTTGGCTGCATGATCGATCATCCAGGGATAAAGATTTTGCGACGGATAACACGGTGCTCCTCTACGTCTACCCCGTGCTCATCCTCCGGAACATCTCGCCACTCCTGATCGAACCCATCCCATAGCTGGTCGCCCGCTTTCAGGCTGTCGCCTTCGACAAGCAACCGCCAGACGATCGCCCCTTCCTCATCGACGCCCATCAACTTCCGATTCTGCTCATCCTCAAACTGAAGCACCTCAATCATCTGATCAAGTGCATCGATCCTTGCCTCCGCTGCCTCCTGTTTACCGGCTGCAAGCTCGGTGTGGATCTTGCCAAACTGCTTCCGAAGTGTCGCCAACAAGTCCGATGGTGTTTCGCTGTTCATCCCAGTTCCTCCCTAAGTCTTTCGATCGCCTGTGTGTAAATTTGCCCAACACGCTGCCGAGAAATCCCAAGCTGATCGGCCACTTGCTTCACGGTGTAACCGTGCTGCACCCTAAGTTGGACAATCAGCCAGGATCGCTCATCCAGCACCTCTGCCGCTGTCAGTTCCGCTACTGACTGGCCCATCTCAACCGCCTCACGTTCCACCGATGGCCCTTGATGAGCCCTCTCCGACTGCCCAAGCTCTCGCATAACGCGGAGCCGTGCGAACTTTCTCGGCTGACCAGACGCAAGCTGATAGGCCAGCATCTGGTAGACCTCATCCTTTGGCGTTCGGAAGCGAGACGCTAGCCAGCCTGCCGTAGTATCGAGCCATCGCAGCGTCTCATCTTCCATGACTGCCTCCGATCAGAATCCTTTAGGCGGTTGCACCTGGCCAGGCTTCCACACCTGCGGACCCGATGGCGGCGCCGCTGGTCGCTGCTGTGGTGGTGGCGTTGGTGCCGTTGGCCTAGCCGCTGGTGCCTTCATTGCTCCGCCTTTTTGCGGCGGGGCTTGCGAGTCAACAGACCACCAGACTTTGATGTTGGTATACGTCTTGCCGTTCTTTCCGGTAGACGCCACCAGCCGAACGAAGCATTGACCGCCCAGGAACTGCTGATCGTCGGTAGGTCGCATTAACCCAATCGCCCGACAAACATTCTGAAGCGTTGCCATGCCCATCTCAACCCGCGATTGGTCTGGATGGTACAGCGAATGATTGCTCCTCACCGATCGCCCGTTGAACGGGCTTTGATCGATGATCGTATACTCCAGTTTGAGCGTACTGGTACCTTCCATCTGGTTATCATCGCGCTCCGCCGATGTGATTTCTACAAAGTAGTCCCCATCGGGGATCGGTGTGTAGCTCCGCTCCTCTGGTACTTCATCCCAATTGATCCCTAGCTCAGCCATTGCTCTTCACCTCCTGATTCTGTGGTAGATACTTCGCGTACTCGCTGTA
>Ga0208723_1000239_pt1 | contig 17878 bp, 17 predicted proteins | sample LakMenEpi31Aug12_FD_150750 | JGI IMG/M metagenome (GOLD analysis project Ga0208723, IMG submission 150750) | Freshwater microbial communities from Lake Mendota, WI - 31AUG2012 deep hole epilimnion (SPAdes) | ecosystem: Environmental > Aquatic > Freshwater > Lake > Epilimnion/Euphotic zone ...
ACAGTTAACGCATTAGTAGTTGTTGTTGCGGCAATATTTACATAGTTAGCGGTAACCAAATTACCCAAGTTCGCATTCAACGCACTGTTGATGTTACCGGTGAAGTTAGCGGTGTTACCACTTAGTTCTAGGTTAACAGTTAGATTATTAGTAATAGAATTAGATGCTACATTCACGTAGTTGGCAGTAACCAAGTTACCCAAATTAGCATTTAATGCGCTATTGATGTTACCAGTGAAGTTAGCAGTGTTACCACTAATTTCATTGTTGACTGTTAAATTACTAGTAGTAGCATTGGCATTAATATTTAAAATATTACCAGTAATGTTTGCATTAGCTGACACATAGTTAGCTAATAGCGTATTAGTTACATTTATGTTTGAATTTGCATTAACGTTATTAGCCAGGACGTTAGCGTTAGCATAAAGATAATTTGCTCTAGTAATGTTTGTAACATCTAGATTACCAATAATACTTAATAATTGCTGTGAGTTATCCCATACAAAATTAGCAGATGCCCCAAAGTTTTGATTATCATTAAACTGTACTTGTGAGTTACTTCCTGCGGCTTGTTGCAAATCCCAGGGGACGCCATTACTGTAATATAGGTTATCTGTGAGAACTCCCCAAGTAGCTGTAGAATTAGATATTAGCAAATTACCAGAGAAGATTGCATTGCTTGCAGTAATATCACCGTTAGCCAATATTATATTGGCTGGTACTTCACCTACAGAGAAGCCGGCTACTGAGTTTAATGATTTAATTGCCATTTTGTTTTCCTATATTCGTATTTATCTTTTTTGATTAGTCAGCATAGACTGTAATTAACATTTTGTATGTGACTGGTGTTGATGTATTGGGTGTTACTTTTAACTGTATTGATGCCGGAACTATAATATTTCCCGCATCGTAATCTACTTCAAAGTTGCCCACTCCCCCATTAACAAACAAACTAGCATACTCAGTAAAAGAGACTGTGCCAGTGTAATATAATGAACTAATCTTGCATGACTGTCTTGATGGGCCTGCGGGCTCAGTTGCAACAATTTCAAATTCAATACCGGAAAGATTAGCAACTGGTTTTGAATATAACAATTGTCCTACGCCGGTACTAGCAGTAGTTGCAAAGTATACTTCTGAATATGACCACTTATAAACACCAGCACCCATCTGTACCGAGTTAGCTATTAAATTTCCACCAATACTAACAGTATTCGTGTAGTCGTTAAACGTAAAATACGGACTACCCTCAAAGTTATCATTTTTATTAAACTGTACTTGTGTGTTTGCGCCGCCTGGAGATCCATTGCCGCCGCCACCGCCATTAACTGCCCAACTTAGATTTCCGCCACCATCAGTTGCTAATACGTAGCCGTTAACTCCACCAGTTATATGTATGTTTGATATTGTACCTAGACTGATGTTAGCACTTCCGGCTGCATTAATGTTACCTGCAACTCGTAATATTGCAGAAGAATTAACAGTTAGATTACTGCCTATTGTTACTTTGCTACTAAAAGCCGCATTACTTGCATATACGTTTGTTGCAATAGTTAATTCACCGCCTGCTATTCTCTCAGAAGTAGTGATGTTACCTAAACTTAATAAATCACCATCAATATTAACATACGCTAAATTACCCAAACTAGTAATGTTTGCTTGTGCATTTTGACGTACATAATTAGCTACATCAGTAGTAATGTTAGTTAGTTGAGATCCGTTACCAATGAAATATGTAGCGGTTATATTACCATTAGAAACGATATTGCCAATATCAGAAATATCCTGCGATATAGATACATTGCCTGTCACCACTAGATTGCCGGTAACATTGACAGTATCATCTAATGAATCGCCTGATGATATATTTTCAACCTGTAGAGTGTTTGTTATTTTGTTATAAGTGAATCCGGAATCACCACCAAACGTGCCGGCATCATTAAACTGTACTTGTGTGTTTGACCCACCCGGTATACCGTTTCCGCCACCATTGCCTGTTTGTGCAGTCCAACTTAAATTGCCGGTTCCGTCTGTTTGAAGTACATAACCGTTAACACCTCCACCGATGTTTAAGTCCGCTACACTACCTAAGTTTAATGTAGACCCATTCCATGTAACGTTGGTGATTCCACCAAATACACCATTGGCATTATATTGCAACTGTGTATTTGAACCACCCGGTGTAGAGTTAAAAGGCTGACCATTAGAATAGTAATAATTGTTAGAATAAATCTTATTCGCAGAAACATTTCCTGACAGATTTAAAAAATTGGTAACTACATTTCCATTGGAGTCAATAACTTGGACGGCAGGTATACCAACAGAGTAACCAGTCAGCGTGTTAAATAATTCTGATGCCATAGATGTTCCCGAAGATATTTTGTTATTATATATTTATCTATTATGGACAAATAAAACCTAAGAAAAAAACACCAAGTAGTGCTTTTTTCTAAATACATAATGCTAACACGACAACCTAGTAGACCTCTTTGTGAGCATTGCAAAATAGCATTAGCTAAACCAAATGGTGTGAGTAAACACGGCTTTACTAAATGGCACAAGTACTGTGTTGATTGTGCCAAGAGTGCATATAACAGTAAGTTTGGTTATTTGCTACACAAGAAAAATAGTTGTGAGAAATGCGGCTTTATACCGGAAGACCGTTGCCAACTTGATATTATCTACAAAGATGGAAATAAAAAGAATAAAAACAAGAGTAATTTAAAAACGCTATGTGCTAATTGCAATAGGTTGCATACAAAAAAAGCTAAAGAAAAGAAAAAATCAATATTAGATATTACAGTAGATACTGACTATAGATTATGACCACTCACCATTAATAAAAACTTTTCCTAATTCTCTAGGCTTAGGAGTAGGAGAAATAACTGCGATGTTATTTTTATTTCTTATAAATGGTTTTGTTTTAGCAGTTTTAATAGGGTCAAACTTTACTCCGGGTTCTAATCCTAAAAACTCCCTAGTTAAATCCAAAAAGAATACCAAACGGTACTCATCTGTTAAGTTGAATGAACTATGCATTAGTTGATTTGAAAATCCAAACAAATCTCCCCAATCAACTTCGTTACAGTCTACTTCTAAAAACACATCACCCTTAGGTATGATTAGAGGTATATGAATTCTAACATTAGTACCTCTAATATTTTCAGGGTCTGTGTGTCTTTTGATTATGCTGTGTGGTGCCATACAACTATAATTTGCTAAAGAGCAGTTGTCCCCAAACTCCTGTATTAATTTATATGCAGTGGGATATTTTTTAGCACGAGGATGATCTTCGCTTAAGTTAAAACTTATATCCATTATACTATCATGTCTCTCACACTTGAACGCCACTGAACTCCAACTGTCAACGTTAGATACATATTTCCCTTCATTATTAGCAGAGATAATAGAACTACTAGCATCATATGTTCTATTAGCTAAATTAGGGATACCATTTGTTATAATAGCCTGTTTTAATGACTCATAACCTTCCATAAACTCATTAGTCAATGCGTTTTGAAAACTCATCAGATATTCAGCAACATCCCCTAATTCTTTTTTAGAATAAATGGCCTTCATCATGGTATTCTTTTAATATAAAAGTTAGGTGGCATTGCAGATAATATTGAATATCCGTTTTTCTTACGAATAAACGGCTTTGAATTCTCTACCATTTTTTGATTAAACACTGTGCCAGGTTCTAATCCTATAAATTCTCTATCAAAGTCTATCAAAAATATTACTCTAATTTCGTTTGATAAATTGAATGAGCTATGAGCATACTGATTATTAAATCCAAAGCAATCACTCCAATCCACTTCTTGTCCGTTTACTTCTAAGAAAATATCACCTTCGGGAATAATCAGTGGTATGTGTATTCTAACATATTTTCCTGATCTATTTTCGGGGCCGGTATGTCTTTTTAGTACACTATTAGGAAACATCGTACTGTAATTTGCAATAGGGCATTTATCTCCAAACTCTTGTATTAGTTTATACGCAGTAGGATATTTTTTAGCATGTGGATGATCGTCCTGCATAGTATAACTACGTTCAATTATACCATCATGTCTCTCATATCTAAACGGAACCGCAGTCCAACTGTTTACGTCGGGTTTATAAGTACCGTCATCTGTTTGAGTGACAATTGAACTTTCGGACTCGTATCCCCTACCTGCTAAGTTAGGCATACTATTTTCTCTTACTGCATCTGCTAGTGAATCGTATCCTGCAAGAAACTCATCACGTAATGCATCTTGAAAGCCCATCAGATATTCAGCTATGGGACCTAATTCTTTTCGTGTATATATTACCTTAGTCATGAAATTATTTATCTTAGTGATAATAATCTCAAATGTTTGAAGGCATTGATATACATCCAACCAATATCAAATTCAAACCACTTTCTACTTAATTTTGGATTACCTGGTTCCAGGTGATGATTATTATGAAGTTCTTCTCCACCAATAATAATACCGACAGGAATAATATTTGTACTACAATCTTTACTATTGCCGTTACGGTATCCCCACTTGTGCCCTACTCCATTTATAACGCCGGCGGCCCAAAATGGTATCCAAATCATTTGTATCAACCATATCAAAAATCCAATAGCACCAAATAATAAGATATTTACTAACAACATCAACACTACACCTGCATAATTATAAGATGTATATATTTTTCTTTCTAGCCAATCATCAGGTGTTCCTTTACCAAAGTTCACAATCATTTTAGCATTTTTACCTGCTATATAATAATAGTATACCCCCTTGAATAATATGTTCCAAATGCCATAGATTACAGGACTATGCGGATCACCGTCTTTATCAGTTGAACTATGATGTTTTCTGTGTATAGCGACCCATTGCTTAGTAATCATTCCGGTAGTAAGCCACAACCAGAAACGCATAAAATGACTTAGTATCGGGTGAAAGACTAAGCCTTTATGTGCTTGACCTCTATGTAAGAACAGGGTAACACATACTATAGTGATGTGTGTAATTATTAAAGTGTATAATATTGCGTTCATTAGATATTTAACCCAAAAAAACATAGTCTATACGTTAGCTATTACTATATGTGTAAGACATTTTTAACCAATAAAAAAAGAGCACCGAAGTGCTCTTTAATTCCTTCCCGTAACACAGACCGTAGTCTGTGCTCCCGAACAAGAAGATTTCTTGATTATTGGAATGTCAAGTTCTGAACAGCGATTTCACCAACATAGTCAGCCGCGTTACCGAAGCTAGATGCAGTGTTAGTCAATTCAATGTAACCATAACGTGTCATGAATGATACGACTGGTTCGAATGTTGACGGATCTAGAACAACACCAGAACTCATCAATGGAATGTATGGGCAATAGAATGCTGCCGCATCAGTCTCAGATGAACCCTTGTATCCAACTAGAACAGGTGTTGTGTCAGGAGCATAAGAGTCAACGAAAACTCTCATTGCGCCGTTCAATGTACCAACAAACTTAGTGTTTGTAGGTGCTTCGAATGTACCTTCTGTAGTACGAGCAAAAGCAGAAGTAGTTGCAGACTGTAGAACAGTCAAGGCAGCACTAGATACAACAGCCCAGTTACCAGCACCACGACGGGTACGTTGAGCGATCAAGTTAGCAACACGGTTGATTAGAACAGCTAAAGCAGCGTGTTCGTCACCAACGTAAGTAGCTGTACCAGATACAGTAGCTTGGTTGTATGTATACTCTGTAGATGCTAGAGTACGTAGAGATAACAAGATTTCTTGGTCAATCTCAGCAGTAATTTCTTGTGCTAGAGCGGCCATGATTTCTGCTTCAACGTCAATACCATGTTGGCTTTGAGCGTCTTGAGCCGCTTCAAATGTCCAACGTGCTTGCAACTTACGTGACTTAGCTTCAACAGCTTGACGCAAGATTTGTACGCTGATTTGCTTACCACCGTTACCTTCAAGAGCCGCTGTATTATTAGCAGTGTAGCTTGAAGAAGATGAGTCAGCTTGTGGTGTACGTGAATATGCCTGTGCAATTAAGAACGGGCTTAATGCTTCTTGACCAGCTGTAACAGAAGTTGCGGCTGCAGAAGTGTCAGTCAATGACTGAGCATAACGTACACGTAATGTGTGAATTTGACCAACTGGGCCGGTCATTGGCTGAACGCCTACCAATTCGTTAGCGATAACGGTTGGCATAACACGACGGATAACTGGAAGAATCACACGGTTTAATGTAGCGATGTTACCAGCAGTTGTAGTACCAGCTGAAGATTCAGCAAGTAACTGTTTTTTGGTGTTTTCTAAAATAACACCCATTGTTGAACGGCGAGTTCCTTTTAAGCCTTCTAACAGAGCTTCTTTGGTCTCGTCCCAACGGCTTTCTAAGAGTACTTTTGACATTTTATATTTCTCCTAAATCTATGTCTTTATTTTTAAAGCCCTGCCAGACGTTTAATATCAATTACGTTATCACGTGCTTCGACTTCAACTTCTTTTTTGGCAGTTTTATTACCAGTTGCTTCTACAATACGTTCCTTGACAATCTTTGTAGATTTGTCAGCTCCGGTATTCAACACTGCTGGTAAATACTTATCAAAAGCGGCTTGCAACTTAGTTGTTTGCACACTTTCTAGTAAGCTCTGCATTACAGATGCCTTTTCTTCGTTTAGAGTAGACAATAGTTCTCCCATTGCTTTCTCACGTTGAACCGACTCTTTAATAATGCGAACTTCACGTTCCTTACTTTCAACTAACTTTGCAGTTTGGTTTACTTGTTTATTAGCTTCAGCTAATTGAGAATCTTTCTCTACTAGTTGAGCTACCAATTTGCGAGTTTCAGATTTCTCATTTAAGTGAGTAACACTGAATTCACCTGCAAATGCTTCAAATAGACGACGACCAAAATTGTTCTCACGAGCAACTTTAATGTCTTCTTTCAATTGGCTCATTTCACCCTTTAGATGAGATGTTACAACCGTATTCAATCTCTTAGCACTTTCAGCCACAAAGCGTGACTTCAATGCTTCAAGTTGTTTACGACCTTCAGCAACTAACTTAACCTTAGCTTCAACAACTGCTTTCTTATCTTGTGAGAATTCTTTAATTTCTCTAGACAATGCATGAACAACGAATTGTTCTAGTTTTTGTTGACTTTCTTTTTGAATCTTACGGTCACTGCGTAGTTCTTTGATTTCTTCGGCTAGTTTAGTAACCATGAAATCATTGAATTTTGTTGCAGATTCACGTAATTTTGATTGTGCTTTCACACGGTCTTCGTTCATTGCTTGCTTCTCAGAGCGAAATTCTTGAATTTCTTCTGATAGGCTTTCTGTAACCATCTTATCAAGGGCTTCAACCATTACGACTCTATCGTGTTCGTAACGTTGTGCAAATTCTTCACGTAATTCTGCACGTACTTGTTCTCGGGCTTCATTTAATTTTGTTTCCCAAGCTTCGTTAAGAGCTTGACCAACATCTTCATTGATTAGTCCACCGTCAAGTAATGGTTTGATAGCATCAAACATGCTTATTCCCCTTTATTTGATTTTCAAGTCTTTGATTAGGCGCATTACTTCCTCTTTCAAATACTTTTCTACTTTTTTGTCGCCCTGAACATCCTTAGCGATATCCAACATTCTATGACCATGACGCATATTCATCATACCTTCATAGATTGCTTTAGGATAAGCGTTAGGTGCGCTCGGTTGAGCAACAATATCCACAGTGACTATTTCAAAGTCACTGACATGGCCATTCATGTCGTTAACGTTTCCGCTACCACGACTTGATACACCTAGTTTGACACCACTCTCCAACATGGTAGACACAAGTTGTCCCATTGGAGTTGGTAAAATCTTTAATTTGCCGAAGCCGTTTGCCCCGTCCATCCACATAGATGTAATCATATGTGACACACGGTCTAAGTTGATTTTTAAATCATCCGGATGATCGACTTCACCTAAGACTGAATAGCCTTCTGAGATTTGACTGTTAAGAGTTTCTACAGCATTGGTAATTTCGGAAACGGGGTAAACACGCTCATTAGCATTCTTTACCCCGCCCTGAATAAAAATCCCCTTCATATAAAGGGACTTTTCTTTGCCTTCACCTGACGACTCAACGACCATGCTAGCACGGTCGAATGTCAAGTGTTCTTTGAGATACAAAGCCATTTCTCTCAGATCCTGTTAGATACGTCTTTTAGCTGGAGTATTACGTGACTCAGCTACTGGGCTACGTACTTTACCTGCTTCATCTTTAGTAACTGGCTTAGGTGTAGATTCACCTTTTTCACTAAAGTTGTTCTGAGCAGGAGCATTCTTAAATGATCCAGCACCTTTTACAGACGTTTCACCTTTTGTATAAGCATTGTTTGGAGCTTTTGGGCTTGTTGGGACAGACTCAGATGCACCAGAGAATTTAACTGGCTTAGAATCCATTCCAGCTTGACCGCTGTTTACTAAGCTTGGGCTCTTTGTTTGAGCACCGTTGTCACCCATGTTACCGTACTTGTTGTATGTTTGACCACCAACTTGCTTTAACTGTACAGCTTCCATCATAGCTTCTTCGCCGCCCATGTCTTCTTCGCCGCCGAATTCTTCTTCACCACCGAAGTCTTCTTCGCCGCCCATGTCTTCTTCAGCGTCACCACCCATGATGTCTTCAAACTCAGCCATTAGCTGGTCTAATTTATCTTCTAAGTCAACAACACGGTCTTCCAAGTTCTCGCCTGCATCGCCTTCAACATCAGCTTCTAAGTCACTAGTGAAATCTTCACCGTCTTCTTCAGCTTCGTCATCAAATTCAATATCAGCTTCGTCATCTTCAGTCATGCCGCCGGCTTCTTCAGCATTGATTTCGTCAAGTAGATCACCTACTTGTCCGCCCATGCCTTCTTGCATTTCGTCATCCATCATTCCTTCATAGATTTCGCGGCTTTTTTCAACCACGATATCATGGAACAATGCACGTGCTTGTTCTTCGTCCTCATTAATGATTAAATTAATAAGTTGTTCAAATTTTTTGTTATCCATTGTTTGGTTCTCCTAAGTAGAATGGCTTTGTAGAATTATTTAGTGTGTATCATGGAAAACAGCACAATAAGTGCTGTTTTTTTACGTTTTCGTTCAGAATAACATTTTTACTGTTAAATTGTCGGAGTTTCTGCTCCGGCAGCGGCTGCTGCCGCACCGTATTGCTCATGAACTTTCTTCATATACTTCTGTTTTTCGTAGTTACGAACATCTAACATCTTTCTTAACTTACGAATTTGTTTTAATGTTAGTTTTGTTTTACGGGATTCACGCCACTTAGGCTTACTGTTATCAGCAGATAAATCCTGATAACCTTCTACAGCGGCGTCAAACATCTCAAATAATTTCATGTTAGTATTTATCTTTTTACATTCCGTTTCCAGCGGGAGCAGGAGTTCCACCTGCCATGCCGCCTGTAGCCGCATCGCCTACTGGGCCTGCAACAGCACCGTCAGGCATTGCACCTTCTTCTGGCGGAGCTTCCATGTCTGTCGCTGTTTGTTCATCTGTTTCTAGATCACCAACTGATACACCCACACTACGTAAGTCTGATCCTGCAGGATCATTATCAGATTCTTTATTATTTTCTTCACGCCACATAGTTTCGTTCTTAGAAATTTCTTCTTCAGTAAGACCTAAGAAACGTTCCAATGCAAAACGTTTAGAGATATACGGGTACTGTTCAATCGCAGTGAATGAACTGATACGTGCAGTATCTAATTCACTTTGACGATATGCGGCAAAGTTTTGTGGTGGATTGAATGTTAATTGGAATAGACCTGAATCAATGTTGAAGCCTCTCCAACGCAAGAATAATTTAAATTCCTCATCTAACTTCATTGCCAAATAGCTTTGAAGACGTTCACAGTATTGATTGAAACGGAACTCTTGAATCATCGCAGTACCAACACGACCGTCACTTAATGGAGTTGTGTTATCATCTGGCCCTGTAGGAAGATAGCTACTTGGTACTCGCAAGCCACGAGCTAACCTATTGTTGAAGTAGCGTAAGTCATCAATCTCTCCCAAATTTTGTCCACCGGGTAATACTTCAACACTTGATCCTCTGCCGTCAGCAGTGACTGGGAAGAAGTAATCTTCGTTCATTGATAATGGGTTATAACTAGCGTCAACTACACTAGAACCTCCATATATTGATGGAATTCTACGTTGATGAATTTCATTCTTTATTCTCTCCACAAAAGCCATAGCCATGTGACTTGGCATATTACCAACGTCAATTTTAAACATTCTACGTTCAGGCGCACGTTGTACACGATAGATAAGAACAGCATCTTCAAGCAATTCTTTTTGCTTATAGACTTTGAAAATGTTTTCCAATACTGATTGTCCAAAGGGCCAGAAACGATCCAGACCCTCTGTCAAACTTAGATGGACTACATGTTTAGCATCTATGGCTGACTCGCTCTGGCCCAAAGTGAATCGACTACCTGTTGTGTTGTATGGCATACTTGGTGCAGTGTATCCACCACTACCTCCTGAGCCTCCGCCGCCTGTACCACCTAAACCTGTTGCAGGATTAGCCGCAAAGTCTGTGTTAGTCTTTTGAGCCGCAGATAAGTTTTGTAAGTTAATATTAATGTCTTTGATAACATATTGTTCCGGCTTCTTACCTTCACTTTCATTAACAATAACTTTAATAATTTTAGTCATGTCAATCCAGTACAACTTAAAGTTCTCTGGATCTCTCACAAATACTTGATCGCCAAATTTGATAGTGTTTCTAAAAATCTTAAAAACTCTAGTATCAAATTCGTTTAGTTTACACCACTGTTGCAATTGAGTCTTTAATAACTCAACTTCGTGTTGAGTAGGTTCTTCTTTGAATTCAAATGCAAAAGGTGTTTTGTTATGTTCATTTTTCTGAGTACTGAACTCAGAGATAATATCTAAACAAGCGTTGATTTCTGCATCAACGTCCATCATCTCATACTGGTTGTAACGCTCAATACGGTTTGGGTGACCTGTATATACTTCTGGAAGACGACTTCCATAGTTCTTATATCCAAACTGGTCATTATTCCATCCACCTGTATCAGACCCATTTTGTCCGGGGCTACCATTCCAGGCACCTGGATTACTATTGCCGCCTGAGATTGGACTGGAGATACCACTTTTGTTTAAAAAACGTTTTTTATATGTCATAGCGTAGTATTTAGCGTTAAGCTTTAGAATACTTTAATAATTGCTCTTGGGTGCTATGACTATCACTTAGTTTATCTATCATATCATCCATTTTTTCTTCCATCATTTCCATTAGTTTAGCAATCATATCTGCGGTAGCTGTGTCACTAGTTTGCGTATTATTAGTGTTTTGTTGATTAAAAACAGAAGATAATTCTTGTTTATCTACCTTGTCTTTACCATCAAACATCTTGGATACATCTGGAGTGGGAATAACCATTTCTTTACCATGCAACGTAACATCGTATCCTGAATTTGGTCCGTTAAATATACCACCATTACGAGCTTGAAAGTGTACCGGATCATTAGGGACTTTTTGTGACAATCCCTGTTTGTTCATTGCGGCTATAGCGGCTGGATCGTTGTAATTTTGTATATCAACAGCTTCACCCTTTTCGTGCAAACTACGTCCGGGCTTACCAACTGGCATGCCGGTTTTACCACGTGCAACCCAGTCATCATATAATCTTTGTTGATCCGCTGGATCTCGCTTGGCACTGTTTAATTGTATAATTTTACCAGTACTTGCTTTATACTCCTCAGCGGCATTGAGAACAGCAGTTTTAATACCACTGTTTAATCCGTCAAATGCTTCTTTGCTTCCTGACTTAGCTGTGAATTTTATTACATCTTCAGGTTTAATCTTACTAGCTGTATCGGTTGAGCCGTCTGGTGGTTGCGGTGATAAAGGTGGTGGTGACGATCCTGCTTTACCACCACCGCTACTAGACGGAGCAGTAGCTTTACCACCTCCACCAGATGGGGCAGTTGCACCTCCACCAGATGGGGTTGTAGTGCCAGGGCCAGATGGAGCTGTAGCTTTACCACCTCCACCAGATGGGGCAGTTGCACCTCCACTAGTACTCGCGCCACTAATTCTCTTATAAATTTCTTCTAAGCGTTTTGCTTTATCTTCAGATGATCCTGGTTGATCTTTTACAGTAGCAATGTTTGATAAATCATTAATAGCTTGTGTCAAATCTTCCATTGCTTTTTTGGTTGACAAATAAGTTTTGTTTAGCGTATCAGTTGCTTTAGTAGAATCTTTTCTAGCTTCAATTTCTTTGTCAGCAATAATTTTAGCTACATTTCCTGCCTCCGGAGAACCTGCAACTGGAGCACCTGCAACTGGAGAACCTGCAACTGGAGCACCTGCAACTGGAGCACCTGCAACTGGAGCACCTGCAACTGGAGCACCTGGAGCACCTGCAATTGCTGGTTTATCAACCATAGATTTGCCTACACTCTTACCTACTTTTTCACCTACAATTTCACCACCTTTACTACCTAACCAACCACCAACTGCCGCCCCTAACAGTCCACCAATAAGAGTTCCTACAACCGGTACTACTGAACCGATTGCGGCTCCAGCGGCTGCTCCTCCCCAAGCGCCGGCTGCGCCGCCGGCCGCTTGACCAACACCTGTTCCAACGGCTTCTGATTTCTTAACAGTACCTTCGTCTTTAGTTAGTTCACCCGATTTAACTTTTTCATCTACATCTTTGGCACCTTGATATGCAGTCATTGCTCCAGCACCCACTGCTATTACACCGGCTGCAGGTCCTGCTACCCTACCCAATGCAGACGCACCTTTACCCAATGTACCAAGCATGCCGGCGCCTTTGGTTGCAGTAGCGCCTGCTTTAACAAATCTACCATCTGGTCCGCGAGGCGGTGTCGGTTTGCCTTTTCCTCCAGTTTTATCTGTACCTTTACCTTTACCCTTGCCATCTCCTAATAAGTCACCGACTTTACCCAATGCGGCTTTACCAGCCATAACAGTTAATGCAGTAGCGGCGATGGCAGCAGCCGCGGCTAGTGCAGTGGCTGCAATTGTAGACGCATCAAACCCTTTCAATAACGGGTTCATAGAAGCTATTAATTCATCTACTTTTAATTTAGCCGCACGTTCTGCTTCTGTTAACTCGTTACGTGCAACTTGCGCAGGATCTGTTGCCGCTGGGCCTTTATTATTTTTGTTGTCTTCAATTGCTTGTCTACCGCCGGCTGCAATTTCAGCCTGTGTCTTATCGTTGGTTGAACGCTTAGTAACCCCAGCAACAGTTTCCCCAGTTAGGCCAGTTGCTTTACGTAAATCTTCTGAGAATGCAAGTGCTGTACGATTGTTTTCCAACATCGTCTTAGCTTTCTTGTCATATTCATCAATAAACTCGCCTTGCTTATACTGACCTTTCTTGGCTGCATCAATCTGTTTCTGAACGTCTACACCTAATACAGCCATATTAGCTGATTCTTTGGTGATAGCTCCAGTTAAATATTGCATTTGAACTGCGGCTGTTTTTGCAGGATCTCCTAATGCACCAACGTCATCAATAAGTTTCTTTGCGGCTTCTTTTTCAGCATCAATCCGCTTAACCTTATCAGTGTCTCCGGCAGCTTCAGCGGCTTTGCGATCCATAGCCCATTTGTTTTCCATCAACTTCCACTCATATGTGGCTCTATTGACTTCTTGCTGTTTCTTCATCTCCTCAACGTTCTTACCTGACATTTCGGCAAGAACAACAAGGTTCTCAGCATAAGCTAATGACTGTCTACGTAATGATTCACCTGTCTTTTCTGATTTAGATAAGCCGGCGCCTGACTTATCTAACAATGAAACATAGTCGGCTTGTGCTTTAATTCTAGCTTCATCGTCAAAACCCAAACGTTGAAACGCCATACGCTGTTCTTTTGTAACAGCGGTCATTTCTGTAAATGCTTTTACACCATCTGATGAACTATTACCTAATATAGTTAAGCCGCCGCTCAAGCTTGTCATTGGCTTGATTAACTTGTCCATCTGATCGGATGCTAGACCAGCTTTGGCTCCCATCTGTCTAACTTGTTCAGCAGAGAACTTGTTAGCGGCACCTGTTTGACTGATTTTATCTGTAGCTTTTAATAAATCATCCGCTTGTTTAGTTGCCATTTCGGCAACCATAGAGAAGCCTTTGATGACACCACCTAAGATAGTACCCAATATACCAAAGTTTTTACCTAAACTGAGTGCGGCATCACCTGCATTCTTTATCGTACTATTGTATTTCTCAAATCCGTCTTTACCCGACAACACTGCGCTTGTCATTGATGTCAAGGCAGCAGTACCAGAAGTTGCGGCTTTAGAAAAATTAGCCATAGCCTCGGCGTATTTTCTAGACATTTCTGCATTGATTTTTTCTGCTTCGGTTGTTTCTTCAATACCTCGTTGCAGATTTTTCAATGATTTTGCGGCTTCTGCCGCAGACATTGTAGAGTCTTTCATTGACTTGCCCGTGCCCGTCATGTTACTCATCATGGCTAGCATGGCAGCGGCCATCTGCTCGTTTCGCTCAGACATTTGACGCATTGAATCGTCAAGCTTACGAACCGTTTCGTTCAGATTGTCCATATTTTCATTATTTTCAGCCATGCATTTTTACCCACTAAATATGTTTTATAATGTATTTAGTATTGGGCTAACTACTACTTTTTAACACAAGGACAACGAATGACAATTTCAAATAACCCCCTAAGACAGTATTTCCGTAGACCTGCGATTTATCTAAAATTACCTAGTGGTGGTGCGGGATATAAACCCGGGGTAATAGATGTTCCAGAAACCGGTGATCTACCGGTGTATCCAATGACTGCAATTGATGAAATCACTGCTAGAACACCTGATGCATTATTCAATGGCACAGCAATGGCCGAGCTTATTAAAAGTTGTATCCCGGATATTAAAGATCCATGGGCTGTTAATAGTACAGATTTTGATGCTATACTAGTTGCTATCAAAGCCGCAACCAATGGTAATAGCATGGATATTACTACTATATGTCCTGAATGTAATGAAGTAGCTGACTATGGAGTAAACTTAGTTGGATTGTTGTCAGGCATGAAGGCCGCAGATTATAATCAAGCATTACAGATAAATGAGTTAGAAATCAAATTTAGACCATTAACATACAGAGAAATGAATCAGGCTGCTCTTGGTCAATTTGATGCACAGCGCACATTTGAGTCATTAGAATCTGAAGAAAACATAGATGTTCGCAATAGAAAAACTCAGGAAGCTGTAAAAAGTATTACTGAATTAACTATGAAGATCCTAGCACAAACAATAGAGTACATCAAAACTCCAGGAGCTGTTGTATCAGAGTATGACTACTTGCTAGATTTCTTAACTAATTGTGATAAAAACATGTATGTTTCAATACGTGATTATAATGCACAACTAAGAGAAAGCACTCAAATTAAACCATTAAAATTGAAATGTATACACTGTCAACATGAGTATGAACAAGCATTTACTTTAAACACATCTGATTTTTTCGCATGAAGCTTCTACGCCTTGACCCCGGAGGCGTACAGAAGCTGTTAGATGAGATGGAAAAAGATTGCAGTGATATAAAGAAAAATGCATTGAGTCTAGCGTGGTATATGCGGGGTGGTATATCCTATGAGGATGCGCTCAACATGTCCATGGATGAAAGAATTCATATTAATGAATTGATTGAGAGTAATTTGGATATTACTAAGAAGTCACAGTTACCATTCTTCTAACCGTAATATTTCATTTATCTTATCGGGTTTCATTTAGAGATGAACTTCGTTCATCTAACTCATTCGTACTTCGTACTCATTCGTTATTTCTTACGGTTAATCAGATTAAACTCATACGGGATATGATTGCCGCTTAGAAGCCATGGTAGTGCTATTAAGCACTACCAATGGTAAAGGGAATATGCCATGCCCGTCATCCTTTGTTATCTTTTCCCCGTCTAGTCAGCTATTTGATGCTACTAAACGCTACCGGTTACACTGTAAAGTTTATGGGACTGTAGTGAAGCTGTCAAGTTTTTATGTTGATTCTTCTGTAACGCACATTCTATATCGCAAAGATAAAGTAGATATAGACTTGTTAGAGGTTCGCTTTTCCGATTGCCTCTTCGGTATTCCATAGTTATCGCTAACTATGCTTACTCCAGATCCGTCAGCACAGCACAATCTGTACAAACTCAAGGAGGTCCTGCAGCCAGGACAGCGAATTTTTATATTAACTTAATTTATTTGTGGAATTTGTATTGGGGTTGTTGTAAAGGTAATAGTTGACGTGGTGTCTGTTTTGCCCGAATATAGTTTGAGAAGGTCTCTGTTGTGTTTGAAAAAGTCATTAAACTCAATGATTAGCCAATCACCGAATTTACTTGAAGAATAATACATAAAGTTATCAGTTTTCCAAGTAGCGCCGCATTGCACAGCGACATAACGACCTTTGCGGTTAAACTTCATAAACAATAGATTCACATCACCTTCTTCGGCAACATCCATCAATTGTTCAATCCAAGTATTTAACTGCTTACACTCGCCTGCAAGTACTAAGTGAAAAGGAAAATCAGCATAAAACTTGCACTCAATGTTCATTTTACTGAAACTTTGACCGGGTACAATGTCGCCCTTAAAAGAGCGAATCTGACCCTCATGCAAGAATTCTGTGCGTGATTGATTCTTTCCACCCACATAAGCTCCTGATCCTGGTGCACGAATAAAACTCTCTCCGTAAATATCAGAAAGAAATTTAGCGACCTCTCGTTCAAAACCTGAACCTTTTGCTTTTTGTGGACTTGTCATGCTAATACTTATCGCTGTATAGGGGTACTTGCATTTTTCCACTGATTGTCAAAGTGTATCATGTTACTAGGGCTAGTAGTAGTACGGTCATCACATAATCTATGACAAGGTGTAAATGGTTTATCGGTATTCCAAGAATCAGTTATTGTTTTAAAATTAGGAGATTTTATAGCTTCTCTAATTTCTTCAGTAAGTGTTGGGCCACCGTCGTACATATAACAACAAGGAAGTATATCACCATTAGAAGTAACAAATATACTTTTTTCGTCTAATGCTCTACATTTAATCATTGGTATTCAATTCCCTTAGGTGGCTTGAAAGTTTTACGCAAGTGCATGAATACAGGTTTATTCATACGATGACTAACTTTAGTTCGGAAACCTACAAAGCCCATGTCACTTGCTATTCTCCTAGCTTCTTCTACTTGGTGTTCATTGTATTCAAATACTAAAAATTCCCAATGCGCTTTACCACCTGCGGCTATAAACGCAGAAGCATTTTTCATTATCTTGTCAAAGTCAGTATTTACCCGATATATATGATTTGTATCTTTTAACCCGTCAATACCAAAATAACACTCATCACCGAACTCAGACAATACACTACCTAGTTCTCTCCACCAGGATGTGTTACGCAGTCCACCGTTTGTGTGCATACATAATCTGATGGAATTATTTACTTGCCTAAAGTATTTAAATATTTCAATACATTCAGGAGCGGCAGCCGGGTCACCGTAGTTACCGCACATGAACATATACTCTAGGTTCTTAATAAACTGTTCGTTGAATAACTGTTTTATTTGTTCTAAAGATAATGATTTGGGATCAGTGTCTTTATTAAATTTTGGATCAATTTCTCTACCACACATAGGACAAGCCGCGTTGCAAACACTACTTGTTTCTAGATGTAGAGTTTTAATACTATCAAGTTCAAACATCTGACATCTCGCTATCAGTACTATATGATGTAAAGCCGTTTTCTTTGATAACTTTGAGTACGTTAGGTACACGACCGGCAAGTTCTTCTCTATGTGATACTAGCCAAAT
>Ga0208723_1000243_pt1 | contig 17536 bp, 19 predicted proteins | sample LakMenEpi31Aug12_FD_150750 | JGI IMG/M metagenome (GOLD analysis project Ga0208723, IMG submission 150750) | Freshwater microbial communities from Lake Mendota, WI - 31AUG2012 deep hole epilimnion (SPAdes) | ecosystem: Environmental > Aquatic > Freshwater > Lake > Epilimnion/Euphotic zone ...
GCTGCTTGATCACACGGAAGGGGTGCTCACCTTTGGAGCGGATATGAGCTTTGGCTGTCTCGATCAGATCCTGCAGCCGGCCTTCTGGTGTGTCCGGTAAGGCCCTGCGCTTGCCGGGTCGCATCGCCACTCTGAATTCTGTTGTCTTGCCTGCCATCTCGGCTCTTTTGACGATGCCCTGGTAGCCCGCATCCGCATAGACGACCTCCTCATCACCATGCAGCAGCTCGGCAGCAGGGGTGAGGTCGTGCACGTTGGCGGCGGTGACCACTACCGAATGGATCAGGCCTGAATCCTTGTCCACGCCTGTGTGGACCTTCATGCCGTAGGCGAAGCCTTCCGCGAAGCGGTGATACCACTGGTTGCCTTTCTTGGTCTGGTGCATCTCCGGATCCCGCTTCCCTTCCTTGTTCTTGGTCGAACTGGGCGCCGCGATCAAGGTGGCATCCACAATCGTCCCCTGCCGCATCGTCATACCCCGCTCGCTGAGATGGGCTTTGACGGCCTCAAAGATCTGCTCGCCCAGCCTGTGCTTCTCCAGCAGGTGGCGAGAGTTCGCATTCAAGGATGGCTCCTTTGCCATGAAGTGCCTGCCAATACTCTGCACGTCGTGGATCACTATCCCAAAAGTAGATCCCACTCCCAAGCCAATTGTTGCGCGCCGAGCTCTCCGGCAAACCCGAACCGCGGCTCAGCAATAACTCTATATCGTCAGCACTTCCTGCGTGGTAGGCGCGAACGAGGCTCATGACATGAGAATTGGCTTGTTCCTGGCAAAGTTCAAGTAATTAAGGAGAGCGCGACGTATTTCATCTCGCCGATCGATCAAGGCAAGAAGTTCTGCTGTTTGGTCAACTCCCGGAGACTCAAGCTGACCAACCTCATTGCTTTTTGACCACCACGCGTGATAAGCCGCAACGAAACTGTGCATCAGGTGAAATGCTGTTTGATCACGGAGCCTGATCGCTTCGTCCAGGGACTCGCCTGATAGTGCTGATGCATTGTCTATGCCAAGCTTCTCAGCGACGTTGCGAGGGGTAAGATTAATGACATTTCGGTAGTCTTCTTCTGTCATTCCTAAATACATAGACATGATTTTCCTCCGAAGTTAAGTAGCTGTCATCTCAGCATACTCGCAAGACGATAAACGTCTTGAAACAGCTTCTTCTGTCACCACAACCACTCTTCGTCATCAAAGCGGGTGCTGCTCATTTCATCGCACGAGGTGCGGCAGGGCCCGCAGATGATGCTCAACCCTGCAGGATCTCCACCCCTTCCGAAGCGGAGAAGCGGGCATCAAAGGTGAGCACCGGCAGGGCCTGCAGGCGGCTGGCGCGGGCCAGAATCAGCTGGTCCGCCAGCACCACATCGGGGATGTACACACCATCGCCGGCAATGGCAGCGAGAAAGGCGCGCTCCGCGATCGGTGCGCATCAGGGATCAGGACTGCCCACCGCGGCGGCGATCGCCTGCTCCATGTCCTCCAGGCTCATCACCCGATCCACAGGCGGCCGATGGCGAAACAGGTCTTCTGGCTCATAGCGGCTGGGCACCAGCACCAGCGGCCAGACCGAGCGCCTCGCGGAGCTGGCGGGGAATGGTGAGTTGGCCCTTGCTGCTGAGGGTGATCGTAAGGCGGCCCGCCTTACTGAGCCCACCAAGGCATGTGAGAAGGTGCGCCCCTCGGGGTTATCTGGGCCCTCTTTCAAAGCGGGCAGCGCTCGGCAGCCAGAGGGCCAGCCCCAGGGCGGCAATCTCCAGGGGCAGCCAGCGGCCACCGAGGAGCACCACCATCACGGCGGCGGTGGCAAGGATCTTCTCCAGCAGGCCGATCGTGTCGTCTTGGTGGTTGGAGCCCTCAATCCAGAGCACGACCCCCGCCACGAGCAACACCAGGTCAAACCACCAGGGCATGGGGTTGGCTAGCGAAGAGTGTTTTCAGTGTAGGAACAATCTCACCCGGCACCCAGCAAAGGAGGCCATCCGCCGATCGATACCGCCCTGCTTCCGCCGCGGCCTGCACAAAAGGGTCGAGACATGCATGCCGCGCCTAGCGAGCTAAGGATTGGTGATGGCGGTGCGATTCGTGTTGTCCAGGAAGCGGCGCCTGAGCCAAAGGGACACGTACACCAGCGCCACCAGCACCGGCACTTCGATCAGCGGGCCGATCACCCCGGCCAACGCCTGGCGGGAACTGACCCCCCAGACGCTGATGCTCACAGCGATGGCCAGCTCGAAGTTGTTGCCGGCGGCGGTGAAGGCAAGCGTCGCTGTTTTCGCGTAGCTGAGCCCGCTGCGCCGGCCCACCGCGAAGGCCGTTAACCACATTATCGCGAAATAGAGCAGCAACGGCACCGCCACCCTGGCCACCGTGAGCGGATCGGAGGTGATCGCCTGCCCCTGCAGGGCGAACATCACCACGATCGTGAACAGCAGGCCGTAGAGCGCGAACGGGCTGATGAAGGGGATGAAACGCTGTTCGTACCAGCGGGGTCCCTTGAGGTGCAGACCGATGCGGCGGGTGAGGAAGCCCGCGGCCAGCGGCAGCCCCAGAAACACCAGCACCGCCTGGGCGATCTCGGCCATTGAAAAAGCGACGTCCTGGGTCGCCAGCCCCAGCCAGCCGGGCAGGATCTTCAGGTAGAAGCCGCCAAGCAGGGCATAGGCCAGCACCTGAACGATCGAGTTGATCGCCACCAGCAGGGCGGCCGCCTCCCGATCGCCCTGGGCCAGATCGATCCAGATCAGCACCATGGCAATGCAGGGGGCCAGGCCGATCAGGATCAGCCCGGTGCGGAACTCCGGTTGCGTGGGCAGAAACAACCAGGCCAAGGCGAACATCAGCGCCGGTCCCAGGCCCCAGACCAGCAGCAACGACAGCCGCAGCAAACGGCGATCGCGCGCCACCCGGCCCAGCTCCTCGTAGTGCACCTTCGCCAGCACCGGGTACATCATCAGCAGCAACCCCAGGGCGATCGGCAGGGAGGTGTTGCCGATCCGCACCGCATCGAGAACTCCCTGGATGGCGGGGAAGAAGCGGCCCAGCAGCAGCCCGCCCGCCATCGCCAGCAGGATCCAGAGCGGCAGGAACCGATCCAGCAGCGACAGCCTGGCCAGCACGGCACGTTCTTCGGGGGCCGGGCCGCTCACGTGCAAGGAGCGGCGGGCTTGCGGCACTGGGCGCCCAGCTCCGCGAGCCAACTGCGCAGCTGTTCGATCGCTTCTGGGCGCAGCCGGTAGTAGGTCCAGCGGCCCTCCTGCCGATCGGAGAGCAGCCCAGCCACCTTGAGCACCCTTAGGTGGAAAGAGAGCTTCGATTGGGCCAGGCCCAAATCGGTGGTGAGATCGCAGACGCAGCGCTCACCGCTGCCCAGCGCTTCAATCACCTGCAGGCGGAGGGGTTCGGCGAGGGCCCTGAGGAGCGCCCGGGCCTGCTCGGACTGGAGGGGTGGACTGGCAACAGCACCTGGATCGACCATGTGATCGGCAATACGTCTTAAATCAAGCCTAGTTGATCTATGTTCGCAAGACCGCGGGCTTTCCGAATGAAGATCGGCATCAACGGCTTCGGCCGCATCGGCCGCCTGGTGTTCCGCGCCCTCTGGGGCCGCCCTGACATTCAGCTGGTGCACGTCAATGACCCGGCCGGTGACGCCACCGCCGCCGCTCATTTGCTTGAGTTCGACTCGGTGCATGGCCGCTGGCCCCAGGCGGTGGCCGCCGGGGGAGCGGGCTTCCTCGTGGAGGGCCAGCCCGTGGGCTACAGCCAGCAGAAGGATCCCACCGACGTGCCCTGGGCCGGCGCCGGTGTGGATCTGGTGCTCGAATGCAGCGGCAAGATCAAAACCCCCGAAACCCTCGAGCCCTACTTCAGCGCGGCTGGCCTCAAGCGGGTGATCGTGGCCTGCCCGGTGAAGGGGGTGATCGCCGGTGAGGAAGCCCTGAATGTGGTGTTTGGAGTCAATCACCACCTCTACGACCCGCTCCGCCACCGCCTGCTGACCGCCGCCTCCTGCACCACCAACTGCCTGGCGCCGGTGGTGAAGGTGGTGCAGGAAAGCTTCGGGATCCGGCACGGCTCGATCACCACCCTGCACGATGTGACCAACACCCAGGTGGTGGTGGATGCCTTCAAGAGCGACCTGCGACGGGCGCGCTCCTGCCTGCAATCGTTGATCCCCACCACCACCGGCTCGGCGCGGGCGATCGGGATGATCTTCCCCGAGTTGCAGGGCAAGCTCAACGGTCATGCCGTGCGAGTGCCGCTGCTCAACGCCGCCCTCACCGATGCGGTGTTCGAGCTAAAGCAGGACGTGAGCGCTGAGCAGGTGAACTCCGCCTTTGAAACCGCCGCCAACGGGCCGTTGCAGGGAATTCTCGGCTACGAAACCAGGCCTCTGGTGTCGATCGACTATGTCAACGATTCGCGCAGCGCCATCGTTGATGCCCTCTCCACGATGGTGACGGGCGGCACCCAGCTCAAGGTCTACGCCTGGTACGACAACGAGTGGGGCTACAGCTGCCGCATGGCCGATCTGGCGTGCCACGTGGCTGCGTTGGAAAGTGCCGTCTTGGAGGGTCCCGCCCAATGAAGCACCTCACGGGATTGCAGCAGTACGCGGTCGTCACGGCCAACTACTGGGCCTTCACCCTCACCGATGGGGCCCTGCGCATGCTTGTGGTGTTCCACTTTCACCAACTCGGCTACTCCACCCTGGAGATCGCCTTTCTGTTCCTCTTCTACGAGTTCTTCGGCATCATCACCAACCTCTACGGCGGCTGGCTGGGGGCCCGTTTCGGGCTGCGGCTCACCCTCTGGGCCGGAACGCTGATGCAGGTGGCGGCCTTGCTGATGCTGATTCCAGTGGCCGACGACTGGCCGCGCTGGTGGAGTGTGGCCTACGTGATGGTGGCCCAGGCGATCAGCGGCATCGCCAAGGACCTCAACAAGATGAGCGCCAAGAGCGCCATCAAGACGGTGGTGCCGGAAACCCCGGACGACCCCAGCCGGGGCGAGAACCAGCTGTTCAAATGGGTGGCGATCCTCACCGGCTCCAAGAACGCCCTCAAGGGGGTGGGCTTCTTCCTAGGGGGATTGCTGCTCACCAGGATCGGTTTCAGTGCCGCCGTTGGAGCCATGGCCGCGGGCCTGTTTCTCTCCTTTCTGATCACCCTGGTGCTGCCCGGTGAGATCGGACGCATGAAGGAGAAGCCCGCCATCACGGCCCTGTTCTCCAAATCGGAGGGTATCAACGTGCTGTCGCTGGCTCGCTTCTTCCTGTTTGGTGCCCGTGATGTCTGGTTCGTGGTGGCCCTGCCGGTGTTCCTGCAGGCGACCCTGGGTTGGAGGTACTGGGAGGTGGGCGGTTTCATGGGCCTGTGGGTGATCGGCTACGGGATTATTCAGGCCTCGGCCCCGGCCCTGCGGCGCAGCTGGGGGAAGAGTGCACCCCCGGGGGTGTCTGCCGTGCAGTTCTGGAGCGCCGTTCTCACGGCCATCCCCGCCCTGATCGCCATCAGCCTGTGGCGCGATGTCGGCAACCCCGGCATCGCCGTGGTGGTGGGCCTGGCGGCCTTTGGGGCCGTGTTCGCGATGAATTCCTCGATTCACAGCTACATGGTGCTGGCCTACACCGATGCCGAATCGGTGAGTCTCAACGTGGGCTTCTATTACATGGCCAATGCTGCCGGCCGGCTGCTCGGCACCCTGCTCTCCGGCGCCCTGTTCCTGGTGGGGGGAATGCAGGCCTGCCTGTGGGCCTCGTGCCTGCTGGTGGCCCTGGCCTTCCTCTCAGGAATTCGCCTGCCACCGCCCCTGCGGCGGCAACTGTTTCTTATTTCGTGAATTTGGCATGTGCGCGTTTTTGATTCATGAATGAGAAACAAATGTGTTTCTTATCTATTGTTATGAATCAAACGTTGTTCGTCACTCTGCCTAGCCCATGATGAATGTGTCGAAGACAACTTTTGGAGGAAATGTAATGACTGCCATCCAATCCCAGCAGAACCCTTCCACTCAGGATCTCGGAATTCTATCCTGCCCTCCGCAGTATGGAGTGAACTATGGCGCTGGCTACGTCGGCTTTACCTATACCAACTCCAATTTTATCTCCCGCGGGATCGCCCACTTCACCCGATGGACAAAGATGCATCAGATCAGTGTGTCTCATGCTCTGCTTGTGACGGGTGAAAACCAATGCATTGAGGCCCACGTGCAAGGGGGAGTCAGGCGCGCGAATCTGGATACGTATTTTGATGACGATCATTGCCAGATCTTTTTCCGCAAACCCATCAATCTCAGCCCAGAGCTTGCGGCATCCCTGGTCTCGACAGCTGAGGAGCATCTTGGCTGCAGTTATGACTTTGCTCTGATTGCTGCCCAACTCCAGGCCAATAGCCTCACCGGGCGCCTGCTTCATCGCTTATTGGGCAGATCCTTTGAGGAAAGAGTTTGTCAATTACAAGACCATCCTGAGCGTTGGATCTGCAGTGAACTTGTGGCTCATTGTCTGGACTCTCAGCCGGAATACCACGACAAGGGTGTGCTGGCCTACAGCGATTGCACGATCGATCCGCAAGAGTTGTTTGAAGATGATCTAATTTTCACGGCCTGGCACTAGACGAATCTTGGTGTCGGAACCGAATCGACCAGCGCATGCGGCTCGGTGGGCCCGAGTCCAGCAGTTCCCGACCGAAAAACCAGTGGTTTAATACCCAGCAGTGCAGAAGGATCGCGTGCGCGCAAGGGTGTGGGTTCAGGCGGTGGGCGCCGCCGGGCTGCTGGTGGGCACAGGGCTGGGGCCCCTGGCGGTGGCGCAGCAGGCTTATTCCACCACGGGCACGGTTTCGCCCAGTGCGCTGCCGATGGAGCTGAGGGTGCGGCGGGTGCGGGATGGGGTGGAGGTGGTGATTGAAAACACGGGCAGTGCTCCCCAGCTGGAGCAAACAAGCCAGGGCGGCAGCTGGCTGGGGCGGCTCACCACCTCGAGGCCGGCAGTGTTGCTGCGGGGCCCCCAGAGGGTGGCCCTGCCGGAGGCGGGGGTGCGGAGCCTGAGCATCGAGGGCAGCGGCACGGTGTTCACCCTGCGGGCGATGGCGGTGGGGGGCACGCCGATGCGGCCGCCTTTGGTGAGCGCGGATGGGCGGAATGTGGTGTTGAGCTTTGCGGCGCCGCTGCAGGCCACTCTGCAGACCACACAGCGCAACAGTCTGGCGCCTGGAGCGGTGGCCAATCCCAACTTTGTGCCACCCCTACGGGCCCGGGCTACGGCACCGCCGGTGGGAGATATGGCTGTGGGAACGATGGTGATCGCCAACCCCAGCTACGTGAACATCAGCGGCCCCCCCGTCACGATGACGATTAAGAATGCGCAGGCAAAGAACGTGCTGATGGCCCTCAGCCAACTAGGGGGCTATGGGTTTGTGTATGTGGATGAAGATGCTGGTTCTAGCCAGGAGAAAGGAAGTGCCAGTCTCCCCCGGCCTATCACAATTTCCTTCCGCAATGAAAAATATGGCCGTGCGATCAATTCAGCTTTAATGGCAGCAGGGATTCAGGGCAAGCGAGAAGGCAACACAATCTTCGCTGGGCCCAGAGTGCTTGGGAAAAGTTTTGGCCCTCAAGTTTCTAAGGTTTATCGACTCAATCAGATTTCATCAAACTCTGCGGCTGATTATTTGGCCAATCTTGGAGCTTCTGTCACCAAGACCAATACGGTTACAACATCTGTGACCCAGGGTGGCGATCAAAATCAGCCTAGTGGTGCTCCAAACTCAGCAACGACGCAGACAGGCGCCACGACTACGGTTGAGGCATACGGTGCTTCAACGGGCCCATTAATTGGATTGAGGGTGACAACTGATACCAGACTCAGCACCATCACCCTGGTAGGCGATTCAAGTGTTGTCAATGTAGCCGAACAATATTTGAGGCAGCTTGATATTCGTCAAAGGCAGGTGGCCCTAGGTGTCAAGATCCTAGATGTTGGCCTGAGCAACGACAACCGAATTAGCAACAGTTTCGCTTTCAAAAGTGGCAATACATTTATTCTCAACGACAATGGTGTGTTGTCTGCTATTTTTGGCTCTTCAACCCTTACTGCCATACCAGGTGAGCCCAATCCAGGAGCGTCCTATCCAGACCAAAGCTTTATAGATAGTTTAAGGGCTGTTATTCAATCCAGTTCAACCAAAGTTTTGGCCAGTCCAACTCTAATCCTGAGTGAAAATCCCGAGCAAATACAGAAGGACACTTCTGTTAACGACGATTTCAAGCTTGGAGAGACATCATATTATTCCGGGCCAATTGGCCGTTTGTATGCCAATGAATCTTTCGTAACCGTGGGCGAGCAAGTCGTAACAAGTTACACAACCCAAGATAGCGCCACGGGTGCGCCGCCAACTTGCATTCCAGTTTTTTCTAATGCAGGGCTGACATTTGGCGCACGAATAAATCGAATTGACGACAATGGATTTGTTTCTTTTTCACTGTCTCCGGAAATATCTGCTGTTACTGGCGGCTTGCCAATTAGCATCGGAAACTGTGGTTCAATTCAAATCGTCAATAGGCGCAGGCTGGACACGGGAAACCTTCGCGTAAGAGACGGTCAAACTCTTGTTTTAACGGGTGTGATTAGTGATGATGACCGGGCTACGGTTTCTAAATGGCCCATTCTTGGCGACATACCGTTGGTGGGTCAGTTCTTCCGAAGCTCGGATACAAGCCGCAAGAAGTCTGAGCTCGTGATTATGGTTACCCCTCGGATCATCAACGATACGGAAGGTGGCACCTACGGCTACGGCTTCGAGCCTTCCTCCCAAGGCACTCGCCAGTTCATGAATCCTTCCCCCTCCTCCGCCATGCCCGGCTTCATCACCCAACCCTGATGGAAGCTGCCTGAAGATTGAAGACCTACGCGAGCGGATCAGCTCCGGAGCCGGCCCCAACACTCCAGGGAGGCCCGAGGAGCAAGGGGGCGTGGGCAGGCACATTCACCACATCGAGGGGATGGGGTGTTTGCCAATGGTGGGGCTGGGGATTGTCAGCCTTGCGGAGGAAGGTGAGCTCGATTACCTGGGGAACCTCCCATCCGGCCAGATCCACCGCGCCGCAGCAGTTGTTGGCGTGGGCATGCACCACATCGAAATGAAGTAGGAGCTTGCGGAGCACAGGCAGGAATTTCATGTTCAGGAACCGGGCGCTCGCCAGGGCAGGCAGCAGGTGAAATTCGATCACGGCCATGCGGAAGCTAGAGAGCACGGCATCCGAGGCCGCGAGCAGGGCGTTGTATTCCGCCCCTTCGATATCCATCTGCAACAGCAGGGATGTGGCATCCGCGTGGGCACTGCCGGCCACCCAGGCATCGAGCGTGGTGGTGTTGCCACCGGTGTACGACCCGAGCCATTGGGGGGTGAAGGTGTGCAGCTCTGGGTGCAGCTGCAGCTGGCTGGCTTGCACCGAAGCATCGCAGAGGTAGGCCGGGATGCGATAGCGCTCTGCCAGCTCCATTTCAAACGCCGTCTGGGTGGACACTCCCGGTGAAAAGCAAGCCTCCACGCCGTCCAGCAAATCGGGCAGGAGGTAGGCCCCATCCCCGTTGCCACCTAGGCGAATGAGCTCCGTGCCACACCCTTTGGGCACCAGGAGGGAGATGGCAGCGCGGATGTCGTCCTCCTGGGCGGGGCAATCCCAGTCGCTGAAGGTGAGCAGGAGATCGATCGCCCCTTCTTGCTCAAGAAAAAAGGTGGGGGGCAAACCCACCTCCAAGGGAATGGAATCGGCCATGCCTCAGCTTGCTCTCTGAGGAGAAGACGACAGCCACTGTTCCAGCCCCTCCCCGAGGAAAGAGAGCCCCAGCACCAGCACAAACATGGCCAGGCCGGGCCAGAGGGCCGTCCACCAGATGCCGGTGGGCACAGATGTGAGGGCCTGCTGCAGATCACTGCCCCATTCCGGCACGGTTTCCGGCAGGCCCAGACCGAGAAAGCCCAGGCCCCCGAGCACGAGCACCGCATCGGCCGCATTGAGGGTGAGCAGCACGGGCACGGAAGTGATCACGTTGCGGAAGAGGTAGCGGCGCAGGATCCAGAGGGGGCCGGCCCCCAGGGAGCGGGCAGCTTCCACGTAGAGCTCGGCCTTCACCTGGGCCGTCTGGTTGCGCACCACCCGGAAATATTGCGGCACGTAAACAATGCAGAGGGCTGCGGCCGCATTAGGCAGGCCCCGGCCGAGAAGAAAGGCCAGCACCACAGATAGAAGGAGCACCGGCAGGGTGTAGAGCGTGTCCATCAGCAGCACCAGCACCCGATCCACTGGGCCGCCCAGGTAGCCGCTGATCATGCCGAGGGGCACGCCGATCAGCAGGGCGAGCCCGAGGGCGAGGAGCACCACCTGCAGGGCCACTCCGCTGCCGGCGAGGGTGCGGGAGCACACATCTCGCCCGAGGCGATCGGTGCCACACCAGTGGCTCCAGGAGGGCGGGGCGTCGATGGGATTGGCCAGGCCCCCATTGGGATCGGCAAGCCAGCCCACATGCTGGAGCAGGGGGGTGGCCAGGGCCACCAGGGCGTAGACGGCAACAATCCAGGCGCCCCAGCGGGCCATGCGGGTGGCCAGAGTAGGCAGGGGCATGGAAAAACGAGTCTGTTGAAACAGTTGTGCTGCGGTGTGATGCTACATACAATGGGGAAAACCAATCATTCTTTTGGCTGTGCAGACCCGTACCCAACTGGCCCTTCTCAATAGTCTCCGTAGCCGGAGGAAGCAGAAGAACGCCTTCACCCTGATCGAATTGATGATCGTGGTGGCCATTGTGGGCATCCTGGCTGCCGTGGCTATTCCGAAATATCTGGAGGCCCGCAACGCTGCCGCTGCAGGGGCTGTAATCGGAGAGAAATCCGGCCTAGCGAAGGAATGCGCCACATTCGTGGTTTCCCAAATTGGTACGGCACCCACTTATGCAACCAGCATACCTGGGACCAACGAATGTGGAGCGACTGGTGGAAGTTTTGCTGGCACCTGGTCTAACTCAATCGGAGGTTTGAAATGTGTCAACGAAACAAACGGATCTGGGACTAGGGCCACGATCACAGTCTCCTCCACAGGGGATATCAGCTGTTCAGTTGGCTAACTTGCCCCTGCTAATTTCTCAAAACAATCCATCAGCGTACTGCTTAATCCAATTCCATCCCACAAAGCGCTTTTAGCAACTTGATGCTGGAGGCGTTTTTTATTAGCTCTGAGCGAGTAGATATCTTGGCACAACTCATTCACAATTCTGGAAGCTTCTAGAGGTGTTTCAGCCACCCATTCTTGGCGACCAACCCCTTTCACAACTGAGCTGCTCATGCGTGACGCAGTGCAATCGCCACGGATGGCCACAAGAGGAACTCCCATCCCCAAGGCTTCGAATGCCGTAGTGGCACTACTCCAAGGAGTAGTGTCTAGAGCAATATCCAATATGTTGTAAAACTCCAGATGATCTCGCCATTCGGCCGCCGGCGGGAGGAAACGAATACGCTCCTGAGAAATACCATGCTTTGTAAGTTTCTCCTCAAGAAGGTCTCTTACACCTTTGTCTTGCAACCCCCTGTCTTTCAACACCAACAGAGCTTCGGGAGACCGCCTAAGGATTTCCCCCCAGAACGTTAGTGTGGTTTCTGAAATCTTGCTGACCTGGCAAAAGCAACCGAGGATAGGCCTTTCTATTTCAACAAGAGACTCCGCTTCTGGAAACGGAGGGTCGCTTGGGTAGGCAAGCCAAGGACGCGGGAGCCTCCAAAGACGCTCGCTGAATTGCACCTGGAGCTCATGTGCTGCAGTTTCCCCATCACCGATGAACCAATCAATCGTGGGTAGGCCTGTAGTGGCATGGTAGCCAATGTAATGGGCCTGGACTGGTGCGCAGCGATCGGCCAGTAGATATAGACCAGTCCCACGGGTGTAGCCAGAGGTATCCAAGATCAGGTCATAGTTCTGTTGCTTTAGGAGATCGCGGGCATTGTCAAGCGGCAGGCCTTCCAAACTGTGAAACTTGTCGGCCATAGAGATCAGCGATTCGCTGCTGCTCTCGTAGCGTCGCTTCATTGAGATCAACTCAAGTTGGCATCGGTTTGGATCATGATGGCGAAGCAGAGGGTCGAGAAAACGCCCAACCACATGGCTCCCGATATCGGCTGACAGCAATCCAACCTTCAACGGTCTGCTCTTTTGTTGAGCAATGGTTGGCAGTGGACGATCTTCAGTAATTCCGTTGCATTTCCCCTTCCAAAAGCGTTTCGCGGTCTCGAGCACCTCCGAGTGGGGGACGATATCGCTGATTGAGAAGGTGAACATCAGGTTGTTAAAAACCAACTGGGACTCAGGGAACTCTTCCAAGACCTCCCGGTAGATCGCAATAGCTCTTTCAAAATCACCGCACTGCCTTAAGGAGGCAGCAAGCCCGCTCTTCACTTCAATGTCACCAGGCCGCAGCCTTAAACCATCTCGAAACGTGCTAGCCGCTTCCACGAAGAGCCCTTGTTCACAAAGGCAATCACCGAGTTGTAGCGCTGCCTCCTTGTGGGCAGGATTCACAATGAGAGCCTGCTGTAATAGGAGAATGGCCTCACTGAGTTCACCAACGGTCCTCAGGGCGCACCCGTTCAGAGTTAGCACATCAGGATCATCCGGAGCGTTGGCCAGAGCATTCATCAGCCAGGGCATGGCGTGATCAACCTGTCCTTTATGGATGAGCAGTCGGCTGATCTCAACTAGGGACGGCAGATGGTTCGGATCGATCCTCAGGGCATGAGATTGGGCCTCAATGGCGGAATCAAACCGTTTTGAATTTAGTTCAGCCATGGCCAACAAACGCCATGCCTTTACATCATCCGGTTGGTCTTTGAGTCGTAGCCGCAACAACATGCATGCTTGCTCCAGATGTAACGAGACCTCCCTTGTCCTCCCCATGACCACTAGCACCCGAGCTTGATAAAGATGCGCCTCCCCATCCTCTGGAGCCAGTGCCAGGGCCTCCTCCCCATACGCCATCGCCTGCTCGGGCTCGTTGTGCTCGAGGGCATCCACCTGAAGGTTCAGCAGCAGCCGAAGAGATGGAGGGCCACCGGCGGATTCTTCCAGGCGCCTGGCTTCCAACAGCCAGAGGCGACGCTCAGCCAGTTCCCCCCGCTCCCCGCAGAGCACGCCCAGGGCCATCGCCGCCTTGGGAAGCCGGGCGCCTTCCGCCACGAGGGCCCGGAAACGCTTTTTTGCCTCCTGCTTCCGGCCGCTTTCGGCCAGCTCCAGGGCTTCCTCCAGCCGTTGTTGTGCCCCTGAGGTGTCCATCAAACGTTATTGCCCAACAACGGGGATTATTTAGAACAATCTGCACGAAGGTGTACCGGTTCCTGCGCGAGCGTTCCCCTCTCCAGGGGCAGATCCGCCGCTGGCGGGCGGGGGGGTCAACCTGCCGGGGGCGGGGCCGGGGCTCCCATCTCGGATTCAATTTTCAGGGGTTGGGGCTCTCCCCGCAAGGGAAACTCCTGCTTCAGCGTCATTCTTACCAGCCCCGGCATCTCCTCCTCCTCCTCCTCCAAGCCCCCGGTTGGCAACCCATCCAGCACCACCTCGTTCTGGGTCTCATCCGCGCTCAGCCCCCCCTCCAGCAGATAGGCCGGCCCGCAGCGCATCAACACCTGGCCGCGCCAGATCCCGCTGGGTGCCGCTCCCACGGTGTAGGTGATGGGCTTCCCTTCCACCATCAGGTGCACCACCGGGGTGCGCTCCTCCAGGTTGCAGGCCGGATTGGTGGCCGTGCCCAACTCCATAGTTTTCGCAGCCGCCAGCTCGGAGCGCAACAGGGCCAGGGCGCGGCGCTGAAAGGTGCGCTCCCGCATCTGCAGGGCCAGGCGCTCGCCGCTGCGGCCTGAGCCAATCAGCCCCTGCATCGCCACCCCCGCCACCACCAATCCCAGGGACATGGCGATCATCAGTTCAATCAGGGTGAAGCCCTCCTCCTCCCGTTGCCGTTTCATAGGAGTCGCACTCCCCAAGCGGACCTCCGCCTGCAGCGACCGACTGAAGCTGGTTGATACACGCTCCAAGCCCCTAGCATGTATGTAAAATTTTTAAAGATTCGCCATTAGACGGGTAGGAGACAAGGCAGGAACGCCCGCCCTTGGAATAGTGTTGATATGCTGACAGGATGATCTAATCCTCTTGATTTGCCCCATATTTATTATGTTCCATTTCACCCTCTTAAAGACATGCCATTAGGTGATTGGCTAACAAGAAAAGCTTTAAAGGTATTTTCTCCAGTTGTTTTAACGTTGGGGCTGACCCTGTCGGCCACGTCTACTGAAGCCGCCGTCCCCCTCTTGAACGGCTTTGGAGGTCCTTCAGGATATGGCGAAGGATTCCTTCCTCGAAACGACGATGGATCTACAACCGAGTTGCCCCTGCCCTTCCCAGTTGACTTTTACGGAAACAGATATACGTCATTCTGGGTGAATAATAATGGCAACATCACCTTTGGAGGTCCTGTATCCGAGTTTACACCGTCCGCATTCCCCGGCGCGCCGCGGCCAATCATTGCCCCTTGGTGGGCAGACGTTGACACTCGCAATACCATTTCAGATGTTGTTTACTACGACGCTCCCAATTCGGATTCGCTTGTGGTGACATGGCCAAACGTTGGTTATTTTGATTCCAAAGCGGACAAGCTGAATTCCTTCCAACTTGTTTTGCGTCGAGAAGCAGGAAACACTTCTGGAGCATTCAATGCTGAGTTTCGGTATGCTCAGCTGGAATGGACCACTGGTGATGCGAGCGATGGACAAGGAGGATTGGGGGGAATTCCAGCAGTTGCGGGCTTCGATGCAGGGGATGGAACCAACTTCTTTATGTTGCCAGGATCGCGAACAGCGAGTGTGTTAGATGTAATCAATCAAAGCAACGTTGGTCCTGAAACTCCTGGCCTCTGGCGGTTCTCATTCTCTGGAGACGGCTCTCCTCCTGGTAGCTCTCCCGAGAATCCGTTCCTCCCGGTGATCGTTGACGGTAGTTTTGTTTTTGAATTTCCCGTTCAGCCTGGAGTTCGATTTTTCATAGACCCGCCCGTATCGATTGGATATAACTATGTCACGACGGGTGGCCCCTTATTCAGCTCAGCCATTGCCCCAATCCTCCCAAGCGACAGCCTTTACGATTTATATTTCTCAACCGATTCCTGCTCTTCATATACTCAGTTTGTCTCACAGATATCAGGGAGTACTGAGTATACATTTTCCACCCCACAGAGCTGCTTTAGCATTAGAGATATTGCAGAGGCTGCCAATCTTGATCCAGCGGATCCACTGGCTTTCGTCACAGGGATGACGTTCGATTCTGCCGGCACAGTATCTGTCACCCAAACACCGATTCCTTTTGACAGTAATGGTGGTGGTGGTGGTGGTGGAACCTCTTCCGTCCCAGCTCCCTTACCAATCCTTGGCGGAGCTGTAGTGATCCGATCTCTTCGCAAGTTGCGTACCCTCTCCTCGATGCTGAAATTCAGCTGAGCCAGGATCCCTCAAAAATGGACTATTGCCCGGCTCAACAGCCGGGCATTTTTTTTGAATCAGGAGGCCTAACTGGCCGGGGCCTGGGCACCCATCTCCAACGTGATCGGCAACACGGCACCACCCCGCAGGGGCATCTCCTGCTTCAGACGCAGGCGCAGCAAACCCGGAGCCTCCACCACCACCTGCAGGCCCTGCGGTGGGGGGGCCAATCCATCTAATACCACCCGGTTCTGGGCCGCGCCGGAGCTCAGCTCCCCTTCCAGCCCATAGGCCGGCCCGCAGCGCATCAACACCTTCCCGCGCCAGATCGCACTGGGTGCGGTGCCGATGCTGTAAGTGATCCGCTGCCCTTGCACCACCACCTGCACCACCGGTGTGCGCCCCGCCAGATTGCAGCCCGCACTGGTTCCCGTCCCTGCCTGCCAGCTCTCTGCCGCCGCCAGCTCCGCCCGCAGCAGGGCCAGGGTGCGGCGCTGAAAGGTGCGCTCCCGCAGGAGCAGCGCCAGCCGCTCCCCGCTCCGCCCCGAGGCGATCAACCCCTGCACCACCACCCCCGCCACCACCAGAGCCAGGGCCATCGCCACCAGCAGCTCCGTGAGGGTGAAGCCTTCCTCCCGTTTCACAGGATCTGCTCCGGCTCGCAGCCCCCAGGGCCCTCCCGCCCCACTCGGGTGATGCCCAAGGGCAGGCTCACCACCACGCAGCGCACCATTGGCGTGCCCGGGCTCCGCAGCCACACCGTGCCCCCATCCAACACCAGCCCGTTGGCGCTGAAGCGCACTGGATCAGGCAGGTTGTGGCTCACCTCCACCCCCGCTGCCAGCTCCGGCTCCAGCAACCCGCAGGCCGGAAGCCCTCCCCCCTGGGGCTCCCGCCATCCCGTCACCCCCAGGGCCAAGCCACAGGGTTGGCCCTCTCGCATCGCCGACGCCCGGGCTTCCTCCAGGCCCCCCACCACCCGTTGGCTCGCCGCCTGCAAGCTCTGGCGCGCCCGAGCCTCCGCCTCCCCGCGGCTCACCCAGGCCGCCAAAGCCAACACCAGCCCCACGGCCATCAGCAGCTCGGGCAGAGTCCAGCCTGGTGCACGCCTGGCCTGGCCCGATTGAAAACGCTCAGGCCCCATGGATTCCCTCCTGGCAGAGGCCAAGGGCGGAAGCACTGAGCAGCCGTTCCCGATGCAGGCCCCCCGCTTCCCATCGCAGGTGGATCAACCCCGGCCCGGTGGGGGGCAGGGTGAGGGTGGCCGATTCGCCGAGGGCCACCGCCGCCGGTAGGGCCTGCAGCAAGGGCACCAGCTGGCCCATGGCCACCTGGCAATCAACCGCTGGCCCCTCGCTGGTGGCCAGATTCCGTGCCGCTCCTTCACTGGCCACCAGCAAAGACTCCAGCCGATCCAGCTGGGCCTCCCGCCGCTCGAGATCCCAACTCGCCCGCAAGCCCTGGCTCCAGAGCTGGGCTGCAGAACCACAGCCCACCATCCACACGAGGGAGGCAGCCACCGCTTCTGCCAACGTCATGGCTGGCCACCTCCCAGCAGCCGGGGGCCCAGCTCTGCCACCAGGACAGGACTCCCGTAAAGCCGCACCCCGTAGCGGCCCTGCCGCGCTCCCCACCCCGGCCCTGCCACCAGCTGCAAGGCCAGCTGGGCCGACTGGCCATCCGACGCAGGTTGCCAGCCATGCACCCGCACGGGCGCCGCCATCACAACGGCCTCCTTCAGGGCCACCACCGCCATCGGGGTGGCACAGGTGGCCCCCTCCCACTGCGCCAGGGGCAGGGCCAACAGGCAGGGGTGGGAGGCGTTGAGGGCGGCCAGGAGCTGGTGGGCCGCCGAGGCCAGCAGGTCTTCCTCCCGCTGCACCCGCTCCCGAGCCCCCACCTGCAACCGCTCCTGCATGGCCATGCCATGGAGCATGAGGCTCATCAGCAACAACACCCCTGAGGCCCCCACGGCCAGGGGCATGGCGTAGCCCGGAGCCGCGGCCCGGGGCAGGCG
>Ga0208723_1000244_pt1 | contig 17457 bp, 14 predicted proteins | sample LakMenEpi31Aug12_FD_150750 | JGI IMG/M metagenome (GOLD analysis project Ga0208723, IMG submission 150750) | Freshwater microbial communities from Lake Mendota, WI - 31AUG2012 deep hole epilimnion (SPAdes) | ecosystem: Environmental > Aquatic > Freshwater > Lake > Epilimnion/Euphotic zone ...
AGCACCCTGCAGCGCTGGCGCCGGCAGTTCGCGGGCGATGGGGACGGCGTGGATCGCCGTAAAGGCAGCCATCGGGTGATTTCCCATCGCCTCACAGAAAGTTTGCGGCGTTGCCGCCGGGGCAGATCGTGCGGATCCTGGCGGATCAGGCCTCTACAATTCCTCCAGAGAAGACTTCGTCTACGGTTCTCAGCGGAGCTTCTACTGCGTGCTCCATGCTCACGGCCAAGCTCATCGTCGTGGCCGTGCGCGCCCGCCCCAGAAGCCCCAAGACGTGCCACTGCAGAGATCCAAAGCGAGCCTTCCATCCAGACCGCCATCGGAAGGGCGAAACCATCCTTGGGGCGACCGAGGTAGCCGGAAGAGAAAGGTCTGAGCAGACCTGGCGCAGCAGCTCTTTACCGGGGCGCTGATAGCGCTGGGGCATGCGCAGAGCGATCTTGATCGAGGAAGAGCAGGCACAGCTCCAGGCAGCAGGCGATGTTAATCACATCATGGAAGCGCAAGCCCTCACGATCCTGCTGGTGGTTGTAGATCTCACCGTTGTACAGGCGGGAAGCGGCGGCAGTGGCTGGTGATCGGCTGCTGGCTCAAATTGCAACGGCTGTTGTCGCGAAACGGACAGCATCCAGAGTAAGGGCAGGCATCGCCCTGAAACAGAAAACTGCCGATCAAGTCGCAGATGTGGGGCGCTCCTGCAACGCCAGTGCTTGCTGGTAATGGAACTCCAGCTGGTCGAGCCAGGGCTCGAGCTGAAAACGGCGAGCCTGGGCATAACCCAATTCACGGATACGCTCCTGCTCCGCGGTGCTGCGGGTCAATACCAGCTTCACCTTTTGCGCCGCCTCCCGGGCCCAGGCGTCCAGCGGCTCAGGGGGGGGCGGCGCCGTCGGGATGGTGATGACGGCATTGCCGCCAACCTCGGTCATCGGGGGGCGATCGGTAGTGATCACTGGGCAACCGCAGGCCAGGGCTTCGAGAATCGGCCACCCAAAGCCTTCCGCATGGGAAGGAAACAGCAGCGCTGCTGCCCGGTTGTAGAGCGCCACCACAAGCTGGTCTGTGGCCCGCTCGAGCACATGCAGCCAAGGGCGCAAATGCATGCGAAGCTCCAGCCAGGCATGCACTTCTGGGTCGAAAGAGCCAACGAGCACCAACTGTTGAGGAAATCCCAACTGGTGCAACTGCTCCCAGATAGCCAATACTCCCAACCGGTTTTTATACCAATTGCGGCCAATGTGAATGAGAAAAGATTGCTCATACATCCGAGGCAAGGCCTGCCGCACCACTGCCGCAGCCTGCTCCTTGGGGAGCACTGCGAAGCGGGAAACCAAGGGGTTGTAGAGCACAGCAGAGATCCGAGGGAGTTGGGGGAGATAGCGCTCCAGCCCTGCCTGGGTGCTTGCGGAAACCGAAAGGAAATACCGCCCATACCGAAAGCCTTGCATGATCCAACGCTGATAAGCACGGCCGCTCCTACTGATGCGGTGATAGGGCTGCAGCCCAAAGGACGCCTCCAGTGCCAGCAGGTCGTGACAATGAACCACATGGGCACGGCCGCATAACCAGGGCAACCAGGGGCCCAAAGCCTGATCTGTTAGCACACATAGGGATCCTTTCGGCAACAACCGTGCGCGCAGCCAGAGCCAAGGGGGAAAGATAAAGAACTGATCAACGTATCCCAACCACTTCGCAGCATGAGTATGTGGAAACAAAAGACCCAGCAACACCGGCGCTGTGACCTCCTGCACCCTGTGTCCTCGACCGCGCATCCCAGCAGCAATCTGATCGGCAAAAGCGCCCATGCTATGGCCCTCCATAATTGGATAGTGGCGAAGCAGCAGAATCCTCATCTTCAGCGCATTTCTGCAATGGCCGTGGCCAGGGCCTGAGCGGCGGCCTCAATGCTGTAGTGCACAAGCCCATCAGCTGCCCACTCAAAGCTGCGCGGGTAGGCCGCCAGCTCCGTTATGGCCTGGGCAAGATGCGGCGCCGAACCCACAGGAATCGTGCGGAAGCGCTCCCAACCGCCAAAGTCTGCAGCACAGCCCACGGCTTCAGATACCACCACAGAACAGCCGGCCTGAAGGGCTTCATTCACCACCAATCCCCAGGTTTCACCGGCGCGCCGAGAAGGCAGCACCACCACATCAGCAGCGAGGTACCAATCCAGCAGAGCTGTCTGGTTTACAAAACCAGCAAAATACGTGGTGATGTCGTCGCGGGCCTCAAGCGAAGCGGCCTGCGCCACGAGATCCTCCTGCAGCGCTCCACTGCCCACATACAGCAGGCTCAGCCGTTGCCTGATATCTGGGGAGCAATAGGGAACCGCCTCCAAAAGCAAGGCTGGATCTTTCTTGGAAATCAGCTTGCCGAAAAAGGCCACAAGCAACTGGTCTTCGGGAAGGGCGAGGTGGTGCCGCAGAGCCTGGCGGCGGCTCTCACGTTCTTGCGGAGAAAGCGCTGCAGCCCTATCAGGCGTGCAGTAGCGGGCATCACTAAGCTGGCGTGGGTGAAGGCCATGGCGGAGCCAGTGCTCACGATTCAACCTGCCGATCGGAAAAGCCAAGGAGATTCCTGCATAAATCAGGCGGTATGCAGCAGAACGAATCAAATTTTTCAACCAGGGTTGCAAAAAGGCATGATCCTGCGTTTCGCAGCGCATCCACACCGGGATGCCATGCAGCCATGCTGCGGCGTAGGCCACAGCGTCGTAACGATAGTTGAGCGAATTCAAAAGAATTGCGTCTGGCCGCAGCTTATGGATCAGAGCCCTCAAGCCCCGGCCATCAAGAGACTGCCAATCCGATGGTGCCTGCGAAAGATCAGACCGTAATACTGTAGAGGGATAGCCAGCAAGAAGGTCTGTGTCCCAGGCAACAGCCTGTGCAAAACCGGGATCTCGCCCACCTCGAACGGAAAAGTCGCTGGCATAAACGACATGAACCGAGCCTGGGCAAAGCTCCTGAAGCCGCGCGTAAACAGGAGTTCGATATTGAACGGGATGGGTTTCAACAATCAATAGCAATGGTGGGCGCGAGCTCATGCGTCAGATAGAGGCCAAAATCAGGGACAGATGTCTTGAATCCCCACAACAAAACTCAAGTGAGGATCAAAAATCAATGAATCAGTGCCGAAAACTTAGCAACGAGATTGCGTGCCGAATCTTCCCAAGTCGAAATGGAAGTTGCGGTTTTCACGCTGTTGGAACTCATCTGATCCCGAAGCCCCGGGGTATCAATGATAATTTGGAGCGCATCGGCAAGAGCACGTGAATCACATGGATTCACAATGAATCCTTCTTTGCCGTGTGTCATGATGTCTTCAGCGCCCGTATGAGTGGTTGCAATCACAGGAAGACCTGAGGCCATTGCTTCGCCAAGAACAAGCGCCATTCCTTCCTCAACAGAGGGAAGCACGAAGACCGTGGCCGCCAAATACTGATCACTCAGATCTTCCCCCTTCAACCCTCCAGTAAAGTAGATATTATCTGATAATACTGTCTTTTCGAGACCTGTACAGGAGGTCTTAGGGCCAACGAGAACAAGTTCCTTGCGAGGATGCTTGATGAGGCTAAACGCCTCAACAAGATATCGAAGTCCTTTCCTGATATTGATCTGCCCTACGTACAAAACCCTAAAGATTCCATGGTTCCTCTCCGAAACGCTTGTGGATGCCAAGGCGATTGGCGACATCCCAAATGAATTGACAATAATCTTATCACCGGGAATCCCTTCGCCTTCAAGAGAGCGCTTCACAAAGTTAGAAGGGCAAAGGATGTAATCAGAAATTTGATAAGCATCTAGGCGTTTTCTCACGTCATAAGAATGGGGGCAGGCACAAGGGGAGAAACCAAGTTTTAAATACTCATTCAGCATCAAGCGTTGCGCATAAAGAACATGAGAATTCACCTCCTCCATGATACAGATTGTTTTCAGCCCAGCATCTTTAATCCTCTTAGTGGTGTTGACACCGGCTGTTCGGTAGTACAAAAAGATGTCTGCTTCCAGCGCGTATTTATATGATGCCGCATCTAACGCAGAATTGGAAAGTGCAAAGAAAAGATCTCGAGTCGAAAAGAAACGGCCAAGGATTAGAGCCATGCTTTGAAAAAGATCAGCTCGAATCAGTTTGGTGTTTAGATGAAGCTGCCGGCTTTTGGGAGCAAATCGAGGCCAACCGGAAATAAAAGCATGTAAACATTTGTGATTGTCTAGTTGAGAAGCATATCGATAGTGATGTGATGCATTTGGGGAGGCATATGTGATCTTCATAACGATCAGACAGCTGGATATGAATGCTGATGGATATCAAACAGATGCTCGGAATGCTGCGTCGCTATTAGGGATTGAGAAGCAGAAAGCGCAATCAGCAAGAGCAATGTTCCTGTCGCTGTATCATTAGCACGGAGCATGAGTCCATTGGCCACTGTCATAGAGAAAAACAACCATCCCGATGAAATGCTCGCCGGAAAACTTGGCTTAAGATAAAATAAGATGTTGCGAATAGAAATGGATACAAGAACTAATCTTGAAAAGATATGCAACAAACCAATGGCACCAAATGAACAAATAAAACGTTCATATTCATGTTCGGTGCCAAGGCCGATGTCTGTGCAAAAAGATGGTATGTAAAGGGAGTCTACCAAAGGATTATTGTTTACCGCATAACCCAAGCCCAAGCCGTCAATAAATGGAATATTGAACGGATTAATCGTAAGTAAAGATAATAATGGGATCGCAAATAATCGACTTGACGCAGTGGAGAAGTCGTTTACTGTACGATTTGCCGAAAAAACGGTAAGGCCCCACTCTGTGGCTGAAGATTGAAGAATGTAATACGCAAGAGGGAGAAGAAGAAATATCAAGGACGACCTGTCAAACTTTTTATTAATCAGGGAAGGGATCAAAAGCCTAGGGACAAGAAAGACAACGATACCCAGAGCATATGATCTGGAAGCCAGATTAAATACAGCGGAGACTGCAATAAGCAGTTGCAAGAATGGTATAAATCTTTTTACTCTTCTCGAAAGAGACGTCCTAGGTAATACATCTAAAGCTATGAGGCCAGCGATAGACATATATGGAGATGGTGTTCCCGCCAAGCCAGGCGCTTTTAAAGCATCTCCATATGCATGGACGGAAAATGATTGGTCGACAGTCTGGGACAGCCAATGCTGTGGACCTACTAAAGATTGAAGAATAATAAGAAATGAATTGAGAACTCCTATTATTGCAATAAGAAAAACCAGCTTTTGAGCTGATTCATAGGAGAAGAGGCACCTGAGCGAAGACAGGAAAAACAGCATAACTGGCAGGAAGAATATAGCGATTAAATCATATGCGGCATAGGGAATAAAGCTTGGGGAAGGAATTGTAGCCACCAGAGGAAGGGTGATGGCCACCATGGCAATTGAGTAGAGAAATGAAGGGCGCTTGAAGGCAAATAAAAAGAGAGGTACAAGTGCTATGTACTTAACAAGAACTACCAAAGGAGATGCGTAGATATACTTTCGAATCGATGCTTCAAAAAGGATAACTAGGACAGCCCAAAAAATACCCTTGCGCAATTGATTCATTGCTTTCGCTTTTTGGACTGGAGGTGGATCCGAAGTTGCTGATTGCTCATGCCGACAGCGTATTTGAGCCCACCATCTTCGACCAGACTAGACAACCAGCTTCCTGATGGAAAGCTCCACTGGCTGCGAGCATTGGGATTTGCCAGCGGGAATAGATCCTGCAAGATACTGCTTGAGACCCGATCATAAAGTGGCCTTAGACAAAAATCTGTTGGCATCTTGGATGCTTTTTGCAAGAAATTGGATAAGGTTTAGGGTTCCCGGAAAAAGGCTGCAGAGAAGGCCCAAAGAGGATCATTCCATGAAGGAGGTGCGCGACCAACTCAGACACATATGCAAAGAATCCATACTAACAAGGGCTCCCTTGATCGATAAGCTTAAGCCCAAGCAATCGATGCTCAGCAAAAGGCTATTTCAAGCGAGATTAGCATGCTATGTTGGAAAACCATGAAAAAAGAGTCTCGGGTTTTGAAGCATGACCATCCACTGTGATTCCAAGACTGGAAATGAATAGTTTTGCTGGAAGAACTTTCTATGCCGTGAACAACTAAAGCCTCCGTATTGAATTGAATTAATAAATCTGTACAAGCCGTGATGAAGTGAGTCTACCCCCAGCCCAACTACCTGAACATCCAAGTTGTTCTCTGTAAAATCTGGAATACCACCTATTGATGTAGTTAATATGGGAAGTCCAACCGCTGCTGCTTCTAATAACACTAATGGAAGGCCCTCTGTTGCTTGGCTTGGGAGTACTAAGCCGTCATAACTCATCAGAAGTTCCCTATATGCTTTTCCTGTTGGATATGCGCCATGCATAGTAATAGAACATTGATCCGCTGGGAAAGAAAGCGATAGTTCAGTTAGTTTGTCCTTCAAGGGGCCAGTTCCCCATATATGAAGGCTACAAGATTTATGCAGACATAATTGAGACCAGGCACAGAAAAGCTCAAGCAATCCTTTGTTTCCTGCAAGGCGACCAAAGTAAGCAAGAGAGACCTCAGATTCAGAAACAGATACTCTCATGTTCTGAATGATATCCGAAGAATCAATCTGATGAAAACACGGAAGCACTTGGCATGGTATAGAACGGGAGAGCTTGTTTTGAACATGATCTTTTAGAATAAGACTTTGTGCTGCAACAGCATCATATGAATTGATAACAGAACGCATTCGTAAATCATTAACTGGATAGTCACAAGTGACAATCTGGATTATTCGAAAGCAGTCTTTCTTGGTGAAATTAGCAAGCCATCGATATCCACTTCCGGTTGCAGTTGAAACAAGAATATCCGGAGAGAACAATCTTACCTTTATATACAGATGTACCCATTGAAGGATTTTAAAAAGGATCCTGATCTGACCTCGTCGATATTCATAAACTTTCTCAACATCAGCAAATAGGACAGAGTATCCCTGTCGTTTTAAGAATTTAACCAGCTCATACGTATGTACTTCCACGCCTCCTTGCTGACCTGAAGGACCAGCTACACAAACCTTCAAGGGCGTTTGTACCATACTGTCACTCCTTCTTCTGTCGATCTTAGAATCCCCATCTGCACAAGACCAGCAACACGCATGAGGGTATCTGCCTGATCAAGCGTATAATTTGGTGGGTGACATTCCAAAATGCAACATTTTGTCCTTTTTAGCAGTTGTTCATGATTCGGCAAGAACAAAGATTCTGCTCCTTCAATATCGCATTTAAGAAGATGAAGCTCGTTATTGTTAGATGGAAAATCATTGAAATCTTTAAAGGGGACTGTCCACCGCCCAGAATTAAAGCTGATATTGTTTAGGCTTGAAGATCTCGCCTCTAAGACATGTGCATATCCATGGAGCTTGCCAGCGGCACAATTTATAGAATCAATCTTAAATCCTTTCCTCCTTAGGCTTAGCAAGCGTAATGATAAGTCACGAAAGGTAGAAGGGCTTGCTTCAACACATAAGCAATAGATTTTTGATGGATCTACATTAGAAATTGTAGCCAGATGAGCCAGCCTAAGTGCAAAGAATCCAGTGTTGGCCCCTAAATCCAAAACATTAATGGAGGAACCAATATTATCATTTAGAACACAGTTGATTGCAGGATCATACTCACCATTGGCAAACAAATCTCCGTAGACACACCAATCGGAATAGCTACGAATAATTACATGATGCCCCGAGGAAAGCCTGAAGTTAAGATTTAGTGAATTTGCAAGATAAGACCAAAGCCATCGTTTTGGTCTATTTAAGAGTTTCATGTAAAGGTCTGACGAGTTTTGCAGGGCAACCTGCATAAATACCAGGCTGCAAGATACTTTTCGTTACTATTGCTCCAGCTGCAATGACTGAGTGATCGCAGATTTCTATACCCCCCAATAAAATTGCTCCGCTACCAATCCAAACACCGCATCCAATTTTAATATCAAATCCTTCCTTGGGATGATCCTGCTGTCGCTCTCTCCCAAAAAAGTCGGGATTATGCGTTCCAGTTAGTATCATAACGCCATGGCCACAGAAAGAATCTTTTCCGATGTTTATTAATCCAGAGTTTACATTTAATATTGCATCCTGCAAATCCGCTCCCGGCTCTATAGTTACTCTTTCCGGCGGGCCAACAACCATAGGAATTAATGAGAGTTTTCGGCGAAAATAGCATCCTTCGGCGAGGAGAAACTTTATAGCAATGCGCCGAACTAATCGCAAGAACATTGATGAAGCGATAGAGTTGCCAGAAATGAATTAGCCACTTGCGAAAGAGATGGGGGTGAACCGGAAGACTCTTCGGCTACAAAGCTCCATAGCGTAAGCATAAAAAGCAACCGCCGAACCAACTTAGCTCTAAGCGCCTGTTTTTTTCGAGGAGGGGTAGAGGTTTTCGGAGATTCTTAAGCTCGGGCTCGCAGTTTCCAGATTTAAGTGGATCCACTGCAGAGTATAGGCCTGAAACCTGGCATTCGGCATAGCCCCTTGAGATTGCCAGCAGCCATTTCAGGTAGATGGCGAAGCGTCAATCGCATGGCTTAGGGTAGTCCTGGGAAGAGGATGGGGCCTGGGTCAGTTCTTGAAAGGTCTTGTAAAGAGCAGGAAGTTGGTCATACCGCCCACAATCAGCGATCCGGCCTTGCTCGAGCAACACAACCCTATCGCAGCTCTGCACCGTGCTGAGCCGGTGAGCAATCAGGATCACTGTGATATCGCGATCGAGTGATTCAATCGCTGCCATCACTTGTGCTTCAGTGCTGTTATCGAGCGCGCTCGTGGCTTCATCCAGCACCAGCAGCTGGGCCTGCTTATAAAGGGCCCTGGCGATGCCGATGCGCTGCCGCTGGCCACCACTCAGTCGCACACCCCGCTCGCCCACAAGCGTGGCGTATCCATCGGAGCTGCACTCGATCAACTTGGCAATATGCGCTTGCTCGGCCGCCTGCCGCACCCGGCGAAGATCAATCCGATCCTCTTCCACGCCGAAAGCAATGTTGGCGGCAAAGCTGGCATCGCTCAAATAGATCTGCTGCGGCACATGGGCCACCCGGGCCTGCCAGGCCCGCACGAACCCAGGGGTGCGATGCAGATCTTGGCCCCACACCAGCAATTGGCCTTGGCTGGGCTGAAGCAATCCAAGGATCAGGTCGCTGGTGGTGCTCTTACCGCTGCCGGTGGTGCCTACAAACGCGAGCCTCTCACCTGGTTGGATCGCCAGATCCAGATCCTGGAGCACCCAGGGGCCCTCTTCGCTGTAGCGAAAACTCACTCCCTTAAGATCTACTATAGGTTGATCTGCTCGTGGAGCAGGTGGCATGGTGACATTGCGCAGCCCGGGATCATTGGCCTGCACCGAAGGTGTTTGTGAAGCAAGAAAGGGTGCCAGCCGCTGCAGTGCAACCTGATTAGCCTGCAGGCTGCTTACCGCACTGAAACACTGCTGAAGGGGCTGCAACAATCGATAAGCACCCAGGGCCAATGTTCCCAGAAGGGGCAGCTGCCGATCGATACCCTGCCCTTGCAACGCCAGGGCAAGCGACACCCCCACAATAAGTAGCACCGCAAAGCCCTCGATCAGGTAGCGGGGCACCTGGGCCTTGATGTTGATGGCTGCCTCGGCCAGCCTGCGCCGTTGGTTGCTCTGGTGGTAAGCCAGCACAAAGGTAGCCTGGCTGCAGTCGAGCAAGATATCGCGAATGCCGCCCAACCCCTCCTGCGCGATTTGCATGGATCGCTCATATTCCCCCAGCGCCAAAACCCCATCGCTGCGTAGCTTGGCCCGGGTGAAGAGAAATACCAACAAATAGAAGCCGCTAAGCAGCACTCCCGCTACCAGCATCAAAGCTGGCGCCAGGGCAATCAGGGAACTGGCGAGCAACATCACAATCAGAACGTTCATCCCCAACAGAAGCAGCACCTGCACGCAGGAAAAAACAAGATCCACATCGCGGGTGAGATAACTAAGCACAGCGCTGCTGTTGGTGCGCAGGTGCCAGGCATAGGGCCGCTGCAGCACATCCGCAAACACCTGCTCACCCAAGTCAGCGGTGATCAGCGCGGAAAGCGAAAGCTGGCTGTGGATCGTGAGCACTCTCAGGCAGGTGCTCAGAACCACCACTCCCATGAAGCCCAACCCAAGGATGAGGAGCAAGTGCTGATGCAAGCTGTGCGGGAGCTGTACAAAAGGCCACAGCGTCTTGAGGCCCTCGGCAGGATTACTCAGCAGGCGTAGGAATGGCAGCAGCGCTCCCAGATTTGCAACCTCACCGAGCGCCGCGACTAGGCTAAGCACCTGAAGGCCAAGCAACTGTTTTTTGCGCCTGGGGCTGAGAGCTTGCCACAACGGGAGAAATCTATTCTTGAGCTTTATCAGTTGCATATTCTGGGTTTAGCTGTTAGCGAAAAAAGCATGTGCGAGGAAGTTATTGACAACAGTTTCTACGAAACTTTGGCTTTTCGGGCCCAAGAAAGCGATAGTCCAGAAAGTTCGCATGCAAAGAATTTACTTAGCGCCCAGCCCATCGCTTGTTGGCTTAATTAAACTATCATACCAGGTTTTTTGATTGGCAATTAACCCATCGACACTCTCACGGATTACTGACGAATTTGGCCTTTGAGCAAATGCTATGTCCATCGCTAGATCGGTCTGACCAAACAATTTTAAGACCAACAAGCGAATAAGCTGCTTAAAGAGTATCGGCCTGCTGATAAGCTGTGAGATAAGTGGCAGTAATTTACAATGCAGAAAATTTGATTTAAAGAGAAATTTATTTCTAAGGTCGGCCTGAAGCGCGAGCATATTAGTCGTTAAACTAGAATGCTCGCTGACTAATAGCTGGATCAATTCTCTACCAACAGTTTTCACCATGTAATCATGAGTTTTTAACTCATCTTTAAATAGATGGGCTCCTTGAGAGCGCGAAACAGAACGAATAAAGAAGGTTCGGTGAATTACCAGCGGCTTGCTTAGAAAATAGGGTTTAAGACTGGACGCTAAAAATTTTAAACCAAAATGAACGTCTTCGGCAGTTTCCTTGCTTAAAAACTCATCAAACATTAAATCTGGCCTTCTTGCAAATATGGCTTTACGGCAAGCTACTGCGCTGCCCATAGCCACAGGAAAATTATGACGCGTGACGTAATCGATTAAAGGTACTACTGACCACTCGTTAATTTCATCAGGAAACTCTTGCACTCTTGCCTTGGTTCGGCCTTTTCGAGTGGTCCAAAAAATTGTTTTGGATAGTACCAGCTGACTAGCGCAATGTTCATTAAACACCCTAGCTATACTTTCTAGATACTGAGGAAACCATAGATCATCGAAATCTATGAAAGCAAGATAATCACTCTTAGCTTCTATGATTCCGCGATTACGAGCAATACTCACGCCGGAGTTTTCTTTTAACCTAATCAGCCGTAATGGAAAGAACAATTCAACCAATGGCCTAACCTGTTGCTCAATTAGCTCCACACTATTGTCAGAACTGCCATCATCAACGATTAACAGCTCAGCCGGCTGCAGGGTTTGATTAACAACTGAACATACTCCTTGGATAAAATGATTAAAGCGTCCTCCAATGTTAAAGCATGGCAGTACTACTGAGAATCTAGAAATATTCACAAAAAAGCCTCTTGATATTCACTTGGTACTGGGATTGTTGTAGTTGAAATCGCCCGATGGGGTGAGATGGTGCCAACGATAGAACCCGGGGCAATGGCATATTTACACTGACAGGATGACCATTAACCTTTGAGTGCATAGCCGGCAGAAGGGGTGAGAATTGGAACAGCACAGTCGGGGTAATATGGATGGGTCGCCCTTGACATCGAACTGCTAGATCCAATCGCTCAGGGCAAACAGCAGCTTGGCCTGGGCCGAATGCAGTTTGGGTGTAGTGAACAAAGCCAGCCCGCCGGGCTTCAGCAGCCGCGCCAGCTCTGCGAGCAACACTTCAGGGTTCTCGATGCGCTCAATCACCTCCGCCGCCAGGCCCGGATCAAACGTCCCATCTGCGGCATCGAGCCGGAACAGATCCAGATCCGCCTGCTCGTAGCGGATGGCTGCAGTGGAGCCGGAGGGCGGATGTCCACGCCAGTGCGGCCGGTAGCCCATACCCTCTAGCCGCTCCAGCACGTCGGTTGGGCTGACGTCATGGGGTGCAAGGGTGGTGTCCAACTCACTCCCGCTCATCAAGCCACTGCATTAGCCGCTGGGAGCCGGTCTTCAGGAAAGCGAGGGGTTTCTTCGACAGTTTCTTTGAAGACCTTTTCGTCCCCTTGCCATTGCCACTGAGCACAGGCTCCTTGGCCTGGTCAGGAGCGCCCTCCACCCCATTGCCCAACCGTTCACGTTTCTCAGCTGCCTCTGCATAAGCCCCATAGCCCGATCGGTTTCCATCCCCATAGCGGCCGTAACCCCCATAGCCATAGCCATAGCCATAGCCATAGCCATAGCCATAGCCATAGCCATACCCATACCCTTTGCCGCCCGATCCCCGCACCACCGGCTGGTTGGCCAGCACCCCCAGCACATCAACCCCAGTATCCCCCACCCGCTGCAGCGCCTGAGCCGGCAGATCCCGGTTCACCCGCGAGAGCCCCACCAGGAAAATCAACCCATCCAGATGCTCCGCCAGCAACACCGGGTCACTCAGCAAGAGAGCCGGCGGGGTATCGAAAATCACAAGGTCGTACCCGGGCAGCTGGCGGATCCGCTCCACCACCGCCCCGCAGCGCTCGGAGCTCAGCAGCTGGGTGGGATCGGGCGGCACGGGCCCCGCCGTGAGCAGATCCAATCCCTCTTGCAGGTGCTGCACCAGCCCCTCCACCTCCATCTCCGGATCGGTGAGCACGCTGGAGAGGCCCTCCATGTTGTCGGCCCCCAGATAACGGTGCAGCCGGGGCCGGCGCATGTCCGCATCCACCAGCAACACCCGCTGGCCCATCTGGGCCAGGGTTTGGGCAAAGAGAGCCGTGGTGGTGGTTTTCCCCTCCCCCTGTGTGGACGAAGTGACCGCCACCAGCCGCACCGGCTTGTCCGCCCGCAGTAAGCGGAAATTGGCAAACAGGTTGCGCAGCGATTCTTTGATCGCAAACCGCTCGCCCCCCTCCATGGCCGACAGGGACTGGGTGATCGTAAACCCTTCCCGCCCGGGCAGGTGGGGCACCACCCCCAGCAAGGGCACCGTGAGCGCCTCCCGGAGCTCCATCGGGCTGTGGAACACGTGATCCATCCGATCCCGCAGCAGGGCCAGGCCCACCCCGGCCATGGCCCCAAACAGGGCCGAGGTGAACAGCCCCCGCGGCACGCTGGGCTTCACGGGCCGGGGCCCAAAGCGGGGCTGGACCATCACCTTCCAAGGCACTGTGCGCTGGGCCACCTGCAAACGGAAGCTCTCCCGGGCCTTGATATAAGACGTGAGGTTGTCGCGGGCTACGTCCAGCTTTTGCTGCAGGGCCTCGTATTGCTTCATCTGGGCCGGATTGCCCTGAAACTGGCGCGCCAGCTGCTCTTCTTGCAGGCGGATCTCTGCCAGCTGGGATCGGTTTTCATTCAGGCTGGCCAGGATCGGGCTGAGTTGCTGACGCTGGAGCAGGGGTCGCAATCTGTCGCGCTTGGCCCGCAGCTCCCGCACCTGAGGGGCGTCATCTGTGAAGGTGGCCTCCGCCTCCGCCAACTGCCTCTCCACCGCAAAAAGATCATCCGAGAGGGTGGTTTGCCCAATCCCCCCCTGGGTCTTGCCCAAGTCTTTCCCAGCAGAGCCCTCCTTAGAGAGGGTCGGGAAACCTGGATTGGAGGCTTGCGTGGACGTAACGCTGAAGTGCCCGCGCCGCAGGGCTGCAGCCTGGCCATCCAACCGGGCCTGCTGCTGCTCCAGCTCCTTGCGCTGGGTGCTCAGGGCGATCTGTTGCTCCTTGATCAGGGCAGCCTGCTCTAGGGGCTCCACAAAGCCAGTGCTCTGTCGAAACTCCGCCAGCTGGTTCTGCAGGGCCGTCACCCGAGCCTGCAGGTCTGGCGCCTGCTGATCCAAAAAGGCCAGGCCCTGGGTGAGCTTTTCCTGCCGCTGCCGCAACGAATAGGCCAGGTATTCGGTGCTGATCTTCTCCAGAATGGCCTGGCCCTGCACCGGATTCCCCCACTGCAGCGCCACCTCCAGCACTCCGGGAGGGGGGCCCATGCCAGTGGCCGCCTTGGGGATAGTGATGGAGGGGGCGATCACCCCCTCCGGCAGGCCAAGGCTGCGCTCAATGGGGGCCAGCAGCAGGGGGCTGGAGAGCACCTGGATCAGGGTGGCCGTGTTGTTGGTAGAGCCACGCCTCTGCAAGGCCAAGTTTTCAAGGCCATCACCCTCTTCCTCGGAGCGATCACCCGTGTTGATCGGATCGCTCACCAGCAGCTTGAAGCCCCCCTGAAACACCGGGTTGTTAGCCCGCTCCCAGGCCGTGTGCAGAGCCCCCGCCAGCAGGGTGGCGACAAACACCGCCAGGGCCAGGCGCTTGCGGCGCCGTAGCGCCTGGAGAAGTTCGCCAATTTTAAGGTCCCCACCCTCGTCGGCACCTCCCGCTGCCTGGCCGCCCCCGGCCTCCCCGGGCGACAACCGTGAGTAAATGAGGCCGTTGACGCCGTTACTGGCCAATGGGGGAAGAGAGAGGGGGATTAGAGGATTAACAGGATAACGCGTCTGCCAGATTTTTTTCTAAGCAGAGCAACAAGATTGGCAAAATGTAGTGATAACGGTTAACCGAGGGAAGGGTAGGGCGAACAATTCTTTCCATACAACACAAACAAACAAAGAGTTGAGGGATGCGAGCGGAGCTCAAGCATCTCAATAATTCACTCCAAATATTAGCACTATGATTCCTATTTGCATGCCATCATACGTTGTGATCTGTGAACTCGGCGCTGATCGCCTCAGCCTGCACGCCTGCACGCCTGCACACACTTCCAGAGTGAAAGCAACGTGTGGGGTCTGAGCACGGCTCCAAGACCACCATACGTGCCCCACAAAATCTATGACCATTGCACGTTTTTCACAACCCTGCGGGATCCGGCAGGGGCACCGATCCAAGGGAAGGTTGAACCCCGGGCAAAGCCGATAAGATGCTCCTGGCCAGGCTGTGCAGACAGAGATCAACAATGGGTGTTTCCCGATGGAGGGGCTGCCTGGCTCCCTTGCTCCTGCTGAGCCAGCTCGTCGCCCCGCTCCAGGCGGCCCAGGCCGTCGCTCCCCCACCAGCATCCAACAGCAGTGCGGCCGCCAACGGAGGTGCCAGCGGAGGCGTCAACGACCTCATCGATCTCGACGCCTACATCCTCGGGTCGGGCGACCGGCTGGAAATCTCCTTCCTCTCCAGCACCTACGCCAACCTGGGCGGCACCTTCGAGCTGCTCAACGATGGCAGCACCAGCCTGCCCATGATCGGCTCGGTGGTGCTCGATGGCCTCACCGTGAACCAGGCCAACCGCTGGCTCACCAGCCTCTACCGGCGCTACCTCCGCCAACCCGAGCTCAACCTGCGGGTGGCCCAGCCCCGGCCCCTGCAGGTGTCGGTGGTTGGCCAGGTGGAAACCCCGGGCCTTTATCTCCTCAGCCCCGGCGGGGAAGGCTCCGCCGTGGAGGGCAAGGAGAAAAGCATCCCTGGCCTCCCCACCGTGGTGACGGCCATTCAGAAGGCCGGGGGCATCACCCTCAATGCCAACCTCAGCGATGTGCGCCTCCAGCGCCGGCTCCCGGGCGACCGCAGCCAGCTGCGGGAAACCCAGCTCAACCTGGCGGCCCTCCTGCAGAAGGGCGACAAGCGCCAGAATCCCTTTCTCTTTGATGGCGACACCATCGTGATCACCCGGGCGCCAGCGCCGCCCCCGGATGAGGTGCTCGAGCTGGCCGCCGCCAACCTCTCCCCCGAAACCATCACCGTGAACGTGGTGGGGGAGGTGAAGAATCCCGGCCGCCAGGCCGTCCGCGCCGGCACCCCCCTGATTCAGGCGATCCTCTCCGCAGGAGGCCCCACGGCGATGCGGGCCAACCGCAACAACGTGGAACTGATGCGCATCAACCGGGATGGCACCGCCACCCTGCGCCGCTACGCCATCGACTACAAGCAGGGCGTGAGCGGCCCCCGCAACCCCCCCCTGCGCGAAGGCGACAGCGTGATCGTGAACCGCAGCGTGCTTGCCGCCGGCAGTGATGCCCTCAATGCCGTGTCGCAACCCATCACCGGCCTGGTGAACGTGCTGGCCCTCTGGCGCATCCTCCAGGACTTCAACAACGACAACACCACCAACTGACCATGGCTCCCTCCTCCTCCGCCAGACCCTCCGGACCCTGGGCCCTCCTCTGGCTCGGAGGCATCGCCGCAGCGGCCTGGGTTCCCCTGCTCCTCGCCGATTCCCTGCCCTGGGCCTCCCTCTCGGCGCCCCTGGCCACGGCTCCTGCCGCCCCGGGGGCCAGCAGTGCCGCGAAGCCCGCTGCCTCCGGGGCCACGGCCGCTTCCCTGCCGCCGCTCCAGCCCCAGGTGGTCAGCCTGGCCGCCGCGCCCCTCGCCCTCGGGGTGCCCCCCATCGCCCCCAGGCCTCCCAGGCGGCAGGCCTGGGCCGGTGAGCCCGAGGTGCTTGCCGAGGCTGAGGCTCCCGCCGCCGCCGCTGCCTTCGCTCCAGGCCGGAGCCGGAGCGAACCCGTGCCCGGCTCCCTCCTGCTGGGAGGCCCCCTCACCCTGGCCAGCCTCCGCGAGAAACCCATGGTGCCGGCCGCCCGCCTCGAGCAAACCCTGCGGGCCCGCTCCGCCGATCGCCTCTCGGCTGTGCCCCTCCACTGGCGCCCCACCATGGAGGCCCTGATCCAAGGGAAAGATCAGGTGATGCCCGCCGAGGTGGTGCGCCTGCCGGCCCCCCATCTCAGGGAACCCGAGGAATACCCCATGGCCGTGCAAGCCGATGGGGTGGCTGAAACCCCCGTGAACCCTTCCCCCCCCTCCCGCCAGGCCCTGGAACGCTGGGCCGAACGCCAGAGCCCCACTCCCCAGGGCACCGTGCGCCCGGTGGTGGTGGTGCTGGAACCGCTGGCGGCCGAGCCTCCATCCCCGGCGGCTGCGGCACCCTAAAAAAACGGCCCGTGCTCAAGACGCTTCGCCTGCTCCAGGCGATGAGCTGGGAACAATTGCAAAGCAGCAAGGGGCTGCGCTGGGAGCTGATTCAAAGCCGCCGGGGGGCGGCGGGCGAACGGCTGTTTTCCCTGCGGATCAGCCGCAGCTGTAGGGCCGTGGCCTGGCGTGATCGCCCCTGGCTTCCGTTGCTTTCCCTCCACCCCGATCACAGACTCGGCCTATCGCAGAGGCGCGAGGAGGTGGCGCCTCAGGCGTTTGCCGCCAGCCAGGTGGCCAGATCGGCAGGGCCCTGAAAGTCGAGCAGGGCA
>Ga0208723_1000248_pt1 | contig 17200 bp, 21 predicted proteins | sample LakMenEpi31Aug12_FD_150750 | JGI IMG/M metagenome (GOLD analysis project Ga0208723, IMG submission 150750) | Freshwater microbial communities from Lake Mendota, WI - 31AUG2012 deep hole epilimnion (SPAdes) | ecosystem: Environmental > Aquatic > Freshwater > Lake > Epilimnion/Euphotic zone ...
TAGGCCGCCATCAGCTGAAAGGCAAAGCGCCAGCGGGCGTCCGGGATGGCCCGCACCAACGCAAGAATGTGCTCCACCTCCAGGGGCGTCGTGATCGCTTTCGCCGCACGCGATCGGCCCACGAACACCGCCAGATCCTGAGGCGGCTTCCAGTCCTCGCCCAGCCGCCGCTCCGCCACGGCCCAACGCAGCAGGGCGGCAGTCAACTGAATCTGGATCTGGCGGGTGCGTCCACCCGGCTTGTCCGCCCAGATCCGGGCCAGGGTCTCCAGCAGCTGCTTGGCGTTCTGCGGCGGGGCGGGCACAGCCACCGCACCGAGCACGTGGTTCATGTGGTGCCGGTAGACCCGATGCCAGGTCGATGGCTTGATCTCACCACTGATCAGCTTGTGCTCCCGAAAGGCAGCGATCAGCCCTTCCCAGTCCCCCGGGGCAAGCACTGCCGCCATTCCCCTGTGCCTGGGCCTGCCGGGGTGCCCTGTCTGAGTACCGCGGCCTGAACCGGGCTCCCCCTCTGCTGCCCTCGATCCATCGGCACGGGGCATGCGTGCCACGCAGGCATCGGGCTCGATGCCCTGCTGGAACTCCTCATAGACCTGAACCACCGCATCGCGGATGTGGTCGATCTGGTCGCACTCCCACGGAATGGGAAGAAGCACCTGCCGGCGCCTGCCCCGTCCAGCCCCAGCAGCGATGTTCAGGCGCGCATGACCACGGTGATTGAGCACCGTCCAGCCACGACGGCAGCCCTTCTGAGACAGGGCGTGAGACACCACCGCCCTGATCGTGTCCTCCCAGTCACGGACCGCCGGCATGTGAGACGTTTGGTGAGATGTTTCGTCTCACAGCCTGGCACGGCCAAACAGGCGCTGGCACAGGCTGGAAGCCCTAACGCCAGTGACAGCAAGGGCTTTGGATCGAAAACCCTTATTGAGAAAAGGAAGCGGGCGGCGGGAATCGAACCCGCATCATCAGCTTGGAAGGCTGAGGTTTTACCACTAAACTACGCCCGCAAATGGTTCCGCTCAGGGAGCAGATCCAGCAGGAGCCAGCCGCTTTCGGCAACGCTTCTGTCCATCATCCCACAGCCCCCTCTCTCACCGGGTTGGGCCTCCAATGGAGTGCGATGCGAGAAACGTCAAGCATGATGGCATGCGGTGATCTGCAGGACCTTTTGACGTTCCCACCCTCCTCTCCACTTCCGGAAGGTCAGAGCCCCGCTCTCCTGCCGGGAGGGGGTAGGCGCTTGATGGTGTCTTACGGCCTCGGGGATGCGGGCACCGGCATGGCGGCCTCCCTGATTGGCTTTTATCTGTTTTTGTTTTACACCTCCGCGGCCGGGCTTCCACCCTGGATGGCCGGGCTGGTGCTGATGCTGGCGCGCATCTGGGATGCCATCAACGACCCCGTGGTGGGCTGGCTCAGCGACCGGACGCGCCATCCCAACGGGCCCCGCCTGCCCTGGATGCTCTGGAGCGCGATCCCCCTGGGGGCGGCCATGGCGGCGATGTGGTGGCTGCCCCCAGGCAGCCAGTGGGTGAAATTCACCTATTTCGTAGCCATCTCCGCTGTGGCCAACAGTCTCTACACCTGCGTCAACCTGCCCTACACCGCCCTGATGGCGGAGCTCACGCCCAGCACCAGCCTGCGGACCCAGCTAAACCGAGCCCGGTTCACCGGCTCGATCATCGCGGGCCTGGTGGGGATCGTGCTGGGGGGCGTGCTGCTCAAGGACCATGCCAACCCTGCGAGCTACGGGCAGCTGGGTCTGCTCTCCGGCCTGGTGATCAGCGCCAGCACTCTCGCCTGCTGCTGGGGGATCGCCCCCACCGCCCGCCTGGCCCAGCGGCCCAACTCCAGCCAGGGCTCCACCCGCCGCCTGCTGGGGCGGATCGGCCACAACGGCCGTTTCCTGCGGGTTCTGGGGCTCTATCTCCTGCTCTGGTGTGCCCTCCAGCTGATGCAGACAGCCGCCCTGATCTTTCTGCCAGTGGTGATGCGGTTGCCCGAAAGCTGGAGCAACTGGATCCTGCTGCCCTTCCAACTGAGCACCCTGGCGGGCCTCCAGCTGTGGACCTTCGTGAGCCATCGGCAAGGGAGGCTGCGGGCCCTCGGTTGGGGCGCGGGCTTCTGGGTGGCGGGATGCCTGGCGGCCATGCTCCTTTCTCCCCTCAACGGCCAGCTCGCCCCTCTGGCCACCGCCTCCAACCAACTCCGCCTGGCCGCTCTGGTGGCGGCGATCCTTGTGGTGGGGCTGGGGGCCTCCACGGCCTACCTGATCCCCTGGTCGTTGCTGCCCGATGCCATCGATGTGGATCCAGAAAAACCCGCGGGCCTCTACAGCGCCTTCATGGTGTTCGTGCAGAAGCTCTGCATCAGCCTTGTGCTGTTCGGTTTCGGCAGCCTCATGTCCCTGAGCGGCTACCTGCCGGCCCTGGGCAGCCAGCAACCCGAATCGGCCCTGGTGGCCATCCGGCTCTGCATGGGCCTCATTCCGGCCCTGCTCGTGGTGCTGGGCCTGGTGGTGATGCGCCACTGGCCCCGGGGCAACGAACCCCAACTGGCGCCATGACGGCAAGCCGTAGGCGACGCCCACCAACGCTGCCCCGCTGGCTGACGCGCCTAGGCACGAGCCTGATGCTGGGCGGGCAAGCGGTGAGCGCCATTGCCAAGGGGCACATCCATGGGGGGGATCTGTTGGCCGAGCTCCTGGAGGCTGGCCCGGCCAGTGTGCTGATCGTGCTGATCACGGGGCTGGCCGCAGGCACAGTGTTCAACATCCAGGTGGCTGCCGAGCTCTCCCGGCAGGGGGCCAATGCCGCCGTGGGGGGCCTGTTGTCGCTGGGCCTCTCCAGGGAGATCGCCCCCCTCCTCACGGCGATGCTCCTGACGGGCAAGGTGGCCACCGCCTATGCCGCCCAACTCGGCACGATGAAGGTGACCGAACAGATCGACGCCATCACCATGCTCCGCACCGACCCGGTGGACTACCTGGTGGTGCCCAGGCTGTTGGCCTTGGTGATCATGTCGCCGGTGCAATGCCTGCTGTTTTTCTGGATGGCCCTCTGGTCGGGCCAGCTGAGCAGCACCCTGCTGTACAGCATTCCCCCGAGCGTGTTCTGGACATCCGTTCGCACCTGGATGGAACCCGATGACGTGCCCTCCATGCTGTTGAAATCCGTGATCTTCGGCCTGATCATCGCCGTGCTGGCCTGCGGCTGGGGACTCACCACCAAGGGGGGGCCCAAGGAGGTGGGAACCAGCACCACCGGAGCGGTGGTGATGATCCTGGTGAGTGTGGCACTGGCCGATGTGGTCCTCACCCAGATCCTGTTTGGGGGCTGAGAACGTTCAACACCAGCCAGAATCCCAACTCATGCAAACCACGAACAGCCATGGCGATGTCTTCCACCGCTGAAGCCCAGGCGGTCGACGGGGACGTCACCCTGGCGCCTCGCTTCTGGGTGCCCCTTGGGCTGACCTTGATCGCCGCCCTGGTGCTGGCGGGCACCCCCCGCTGGGTCGGCGCCCCCTGGTTGGGGCTGGCCCTGCTGGCCTTCGCCACTTTTCTGATGGTGCAAACCGCGGTGCTGCGCCTTTGCTTCAACGCCGAAGCCCTCCTGGTGCTGCGCAGCGGCAAGGAGATCCGCCGATTCCCTTACAACGAATGGCTCGCCTGGCGCCTCTTCTTCCCCGCCGTGCCCGTGCTGTTCTATTTCCGAGAGCAGAAGAGTGTGCACCTGTTGCCCGTGCTCTTTGATGCCACCGCCCTGCGGGCCCAACTCAACCAACGGGTGCCCCTTCCCGTCGCCCCCCAGCCATGACCGACGACACCACCCCCACTCCAACCGACGCGCTGCCACCCGAACCAGCCGCGGGTGAAGGCCGACAGCTGATGGCCCTGGCGCTCCATGAGCTGCAGCTAAAGCGGGCCAGCCTGGAAGGCGAGATCGCTGAACTGGAGGCACGCAAGAGCCAGCTCAACGCTGAAATCAACGGCACCTTCAGCGGCCAGTCGGAGGAGATTGCCAAGCGGGTGCGGGGGTTTCAGGACTATCTGGTAGGCGCCCTCCAGGACCTGGCGGCCTCCGCCGAGCAGGCCCAACTGGTGAGCCAACCTCTGCTGGTCCAGCCCTCCACCCTGGATCAGCAACGGGCCGCGGAGGCTTCTGCGCCGCAGACACCCCCCGCAGCGGCGGGCCTGTTCGGCCAGGACGAGGAGGTGATCCGGGCCTGGTTGGCCAGCTTCCAGGGCCAGCCCGACTTCTCCGCCGATCCCTGGCGCCTGCGCCGCACCCTGGATGGGGAAGGGGCCGGCCTGCTCGAAGACTGGTTTCTCCGGCAAGGGGGGCGGGGAGCCCAGCCCAGCCGGGGCACCCGCCTGCGCAATGTGGTGGTGGCCTCTGCCGCCATCACCATCCTCGGAGATCTCTACGGGGATCGCTTCCAAACCCTGGTGATGGCGAGCCAGCCGGAGCGGCTGGGCGAGTGGCGGCGAGGGCTCCAGGATTGTCTTGGGTTGAGCCGGGAGGATTTCGGGCCCAACAGTGGAATCGTGCTCTTCGAGCGACCCGAAGCCCTGGTGGAGCGGGCCGACCGCCTTGAGGAACAGAACGAGCTGCCGTTCATCGTGATCGATGCGGCAGAACGGGCGATCGACATTTCCGTCCTGCAATTCCCTCTTTGGCTGGCCTTCGCTGGCACCCCCATGGAACTCACGGCTGAGGATGACCTCTACTGACCCCCTGACCTCCATGCTGCTTCCCCTTTCCCTCCTGCTTCTGGGCTATCTGCTCGGCTCCATCCCGTTTGGGTATCTGGCCGCTCGCCTGCTGAAAGGCATCGATATCCGCCAGGAGGGCTCCGGCTCAACAGGAGCTACCAACGTGTTGCGGGTGGTGGGGAAGGGGCCAGCCCTGGGGGTGTTTCTGCTGGATGTGTTCAAGGGCACCGCGGCCGTACTGGTGGCGAAAGGGTTGTTGGCGGCCTCTCTGGGAGGCACGGCGCTGGATGCCTGGGTGGTGGGCGCTGGCCTGGCAGCCCTGGCCGGCCACATCTGGCCCATGTGGTTGGGCTGGCGGGGGGGAAAGGCCGTGGCCACAGGACTGGGCATGTTGCTGGGCCTGGCCTGGCCCGTGGGCCTCGCCTGCTTCGGCGTCTTCCTCACGGTTCTGACCGTGAGCCGAATGGTGTCCCTCTCCAGCATGGTGGCCGCGGTGGCCCTGCCCCTGCTGATGCTGGGTTGGTTCCCCAAGCATGGAGGGTTCCGCCCTGCCTACCTGGCGTTGGCGCTCATCACCACCCTGCTGGTGCTCTGGCGCCATCGGGCCAACCTGGCGCGGATCCTGGAGGGCACCGAACCCCGGCTGGGCAGCGCCAAAGCCTCCTAGCCCAGCTCCCTACTGCGCTGGGCGGCAGCGTAAACCGCTTCCAGCAGGGCGGAACGCAACCCCGAACGCTCGAGCTCTCGCAGGCCAGCCATCGTTGTCCCCGCCGGACTGCTCACCATGTCCTTGAGCTGGGCGGGATGGAGATCCTTTTGCTCCAACAAAGCAGCCGTTCCTGCGAGAGTGCGCAGGGCCAGGCCCTGGGCGAGCGATCGGGGCAGACCAGCGGCGACCGCACCATCCGCCAAGCCTTCCGCCACCAGAGCCACAAAGGCAGGCCCTGAGGAGGTGAGGGCCAGAAAGGCATCCAACTGGGGCTCCGGCAGGGCCCATACCTCACCGACCCGGGAAAAGAGCTGTTCCAGCCAGGCCCGCGACTCTAGGGGGGGCTCCTGCCCCCAGGACAGGGCAGTGAGGCCGCAGCGCACCAGGGCCGGGGTGTTGACCACAGCCCGCACGCAGATTCGGGTGGGAAACAGGAGCTGGAGCCGCTTCAGCCGTACTCCTGCCAACAGGGAGATCAGCAGCGGAGGGGTGGCAAAAGAGGGCTCCGGTGCCATGGCGGCAGCCTGGCTCGCAACGGCGTCCAGCTGCTGGGGCTTGACCGCCAGCAGCACCACAGGCGCCCTCCAGGCGAGGGCCGGATCCGTATCCACCTGTAGGGTATGGCCCGCCAAAGTGGAGTGGGCCCAGCGGGACTTGGAGGCTTCGGAGGCCACCACCGCCCGAACGCTTGTGGGCAAAACAAGGCCCTCCTCGAGCCATGGCTCGAGGAGGGCCTTGGCCATTGCTCCCAGACCGACCACACCGAGAGTCTGGGGAGGAATGGGCGCTGAGAGGGTCAACCGAGAAGGTCGGAACGACCCCAGGCGGGACTGGGGGCCGCATCCTGGGACTCGGAAGGAACGGAGCGCTGGGCGCTGCTCACCCTGGGGGAAGCAGCCTCTTCAACACTGGAAGCGGTCACAGTCACACAGCTGGGGGCAAACAGGAAAATGCTCTCGCCGACACGCTCCTGATGGCCATCGATGGCGTAGGTGCCGCCAGCCACGAAATCAACGGCACGCTGGGCTTGATCCGGTTCCATCATGGTGAGGTTGAGGATCACGGTCTTCCGTTCCCGCAGCCCCTGGATCGCCCGTGGCATCTCATCGAAGCTGCGGGGCTCCATCAGCATCACCTCAGCCACGGCGTTGGTGAGGCCGGGCAGACCAATGACATTGGTGCCGGCAAAGGGATCATCGCTGGGCACAGCGAAGTCTGGACTGATGGCGAGGGCCGAGGAGCTTCGCCCAGCCGTCGAGGAGGGATCAAAGCCCTCGCCGGAGTCGTAATCAAGCTCGTCGTCGTAATCGCCATCGAGATAGTCGTCACCAGAAACGACGGCACGGAGACGGGAAAACAACGACACGAATCGGGCCTCGGCGAAGTGAGCTTGGTCCTGAATAGCGTCCCACAGGTTCGCTTGCAACCACCAGTGGTGTGGTCGTCCAGGGATCTGGATACTTTAGCCCCCAGGGGTGGGTCGTGCTCCGAACAGCCCCGAACCCACCCGAACCCAGGTGGCACCTGCTTTTACGGCTTCCTGCCAGTCGCCACTCATCCCCATAGAACGTTCAGGAAGAGCCAATTCCTCTGCGAGGAGGGCACACTCCTGAAAGAGGGCCAACCGCTCCTCCGGCTCCAACCCCTGGGGCGCCATGGTCATCAGGCCCTGCAGCCGCAAGGGGGCCAACCCGGCCAGGAGGGGCCAGAGCTGGCGGAGCGTGGCGAGATCAAAGCCCGTCTTCCCGGGATCCGGTCGCAGCTTCACCTGGGCAAACACCACCGGCGCCAGGCCCTCTTCCTGGGCAATGCGCTGCATGCGCTCCGCCAACGGATAGCTATCGAGGGAGTGAATGGTGCCGAAGTGGCGCAGCACCCCCCGGACCTTGTTGGCCTGCAGGCGACCGATGAAGTGCCAGTCGAGAGGGGGAAGATCGCTCAGGGCCAGCTGCTTGGCCTGGGCCTCCTGCAGCCGACTCTCGCCAAAGCTCCGTTGGCCCAGGGCCACAGCCTCACGGATCGCCTCCACCGGCTGGCCCTTGCTGACAGCCAGCAGCCGGCACGAGGGGGGCAGGCTGCCGCGCACGGCGGCAAAACGCTCGGCCATCGTGGGGCCGGTGCTCATGGATCTCAGAGAAAGGTTTGATCAAAAAGTTGCCGCCAACGACCCAGCTCCTGTTGGCCGTCCCGACGGGCACGGGCCAGGTTTTGCTCTGCAAAGTGGCGGGCGTCGGCCAGGGGAATCACTTCGAATGTGGCCCCTTTCGCCTGGAGAGTGACAAGAAAAAAAATCCTCTGTGCATAGAGCGTTGCGAAGAGATCCCTGTTCTCCCCGGCTGGAGCGACCCGATAGAGCATCCCAAATGTGGGATGGCTGAGATACCGCTCTGCGCTCACGAGCCACAACGAACTGGCTCCATTAAAGATCACAGGGCGCAAGGGGCCCATGCACAGACCTGTTTCAGGAGAGGCCTGCCCTCCAGCGCAGGACCAGCAACAGCAGCAGAGACGCCGAGCCCACCAGCGTTGGCACCAGGCCACTGGCCTTCGGGTGATACAGGCGATCAGGGGGCAACCAGTGCCCGCCTCGAGCCATGAGGGCTTCCGCTCCCTGCTCGGATCGCAGCAAAACGTTAGCCAGGAGCCTCTCTCCCACGGCCAGCACCAGGCCCAGGCCCGTTTTCCAACCCAGGGATTTGAGGTTCACCGCCCGGGTGGCGATGGCGCGCAGAAGATTTTGCAACTCCTCCTGTACCAGCGGTAAGAACCGCAAGGACAAAAGCAGGGTGAAGCCCAGCCGGTCCATGGGCCACCCCAGCCAGGCGAGGGGCCGGAGCCACCAGTTGATCGCCCACACCAGGGCCTCAGGTGCGGTGGTGAGCAGCAGCAGGTTGGCACTGTGCACCACGGTGAAGAGCAGGGAGGAGGCATTGAGACCCAGCTCGGCCGATTTCCGGGTCACCACCATGGGCCCCAGGGAGAGGGGCCCTACGGCCACGGGCCCCCAGCGGCCGATCTCCCAGGGCAGACCGCTGCGCTCCACAGGAGATTCCCCCTGGGAGGGCGCCAGGAGGATCTCCTCCGGAGGCCTCTGCAGCCCAGCGGTGGGGGCCGGCGAAGCCGGCAACAGCAGGGAAAGCAGACCCACCAGGACCGCGAAGGCCAACAGGGCCGGCACGGACCGCCGCCAGAGGCGGAGCGGCACCCCACTGAATAGGGTCACCAGCAGGAGCAGGCCCACCAGCGACAACCGCCAGCTGGGCCCTGCCAGCACCGGCGTGACAAGAAATGCCAGGGTCCAGGCCAGCTTCAGCCTGGGATCGAGGCGGTGGAGCCAGCTGCTGCCCTCCAGACTTGCGGCATCCACGTATTGCCCGATGGGAATCTGGCGCAGCCAGTCCATCAGCGGCGATCCATCCCTTGGCGCGCCTGATCCCGCTCCGCATCGCGCTGCTGTTTCCCCCTCCAGAAGAGCCGGATCGGCGTGCCTTCAAACCCCAGACCCTCCCGGATCTGCCGCTCCACATAGCGGCGATAGGTGTCGCCGAAGAGCTTGGGCTCATTCACAAACAGGGTGAAGCTGGGGGGTCTGGTGGCCACCTGGGTGCCGTAGTAGAGCCGCCCCTGGCGCCCTCCCCGGGTGGCTGGGGGCGAACGCCACTGGAGCGCTTCCTGCAGCACCTCATTCACCACCGAGGTGCTCACCCGGCGCTGGTGCTGCTCCACCGCAGCGGCAGCCAGAGGGAAAATGCCCTGCACACGCTGGCCCGTGAGGGCGGAGGTGAACAGCATGGGGGCCCAATCGAGGAAATAGAGCCGATTGCGGAGCTCCCGTTCCATCTGGGTGAGGGTATGGCTGTCCTTTTCCACCGCATCCCATTTGTTCACCACCACCACGCAGGCCCGGCCGGCATCCTCGATGCGGCCGGCCAGCCGTTGGTCCTGCTCGGTGACGCCATCGAGGGCGTCGATCACCAGCACGCAGATGTCGCTGCGATCAATGGCCTTGAAGCTGCGGTTGATGCCAAAGAACTCAGGGCCGTACTCCACGCTGCTGCGGCGACGGATGCCCGCCGTATCGAGGAGCTTCCAGATGCGCCCATCCCGTTCCAGGGTGGTGTCGATCGTGTCGCGGGTGGTGCCCCGGATGGGACTCACAATGGCCCGCTGCTCGCCGCAGATGGCATTGAGGAGGCTCGACTTGCCCACGTTCGGCCGGCCCACGATGGCCAGCTGGATGGGGTCCTCCCCCTCTTCTTCCGGTGCCGGGGGGAGCAGGGTCACCAGTTGATCCAGAAGATCGCCCGTGCCGGCGCCATGGATGGCGGAGATGGCATAGGGCTCCCCCAGCCCCAGGGTCCAGAACTCCGAGGCCATGGCCAGGCCCTGCTGGGGCGACTCGCATTTGTTCACGGCCACCAGCACGGGCACATTCTGGAAGCGGAGCCACTCAGCAATGCTTTCGTCGGCGGCGGTGAGGCCCTGCTGCCCATCCACCACCAGCACGGCCGCCGCGGCCTCCTCTAGAGCGAGCTTGGCCTGCTCCCGGATCTCCGGCAGGAATTCACTGTCGTCAGCAAACACCAGGCCACCCGTATCCACCACCTTGAAGTGGTGATCGCGCCAGAAGGCCTCCTGATAGGTGCGATCCCTGGTGACGCCGGGCTGATCGTGCACGATGGCCTCCCGGCTTCGGCAAAGCCGGTTGACAAAGGTCGACTTCCCCACGTTGGGGCGCCCGAGGATGGCCACCACCGGAAGAGCCACGTTGTAAACCCATCCATCTGGTGCTACAGCGACCCTACCGCGCGGACCCTCTGACGAGGAACGGTTCCCAAGGGGCAACCAGCAAATTGGCCAAACCCAGAGCTGGAGCGGTAGAGCTGCTGTTAAGTGTTGACGATGGATTTCGGCCTCTCAGAGCCTTCGCCGCCCACCATCACCCCCATGCCAGAGGAGGGAGCAGCCCGTCAGGTTTTGCCGGTGAGAACAGTAGTCCTGTGCTGCGATGGCCTTTATCAGCGCACGCTGGTGCAACGGGCCCGGAGCCACTTTCATCTGGTGGGCGTTGTGGTGCAGCATCCGCCCCAACCCTCTCCCTCTCGGCGGTGGGATCGCTTACGCCGGTATCGAGATCCCCGGGCTGTGCTTCGCCAGGCTTGGTCCCGACTGGCTCTGCGGCCCTATGAGCGCCGCGGCCGGGAGCTGGAGGATCGCCTGTTCCGGCCGGATGGTCTCGAACCCGCCCTCCCCGTGGACGTGCCGGTCCATCACACCTTGTCCATCAATGGTGCAGAGACGGTGGACGTCCTGCGGGCCATGGCTCCGGACTTGATTCTGGTGAACGGCACCCAGCTCCTGCGGGAACCGATCCTCTCCCTGCGGCCCCAGATCCGCCATGGAATCGTGAACCTGCACACGGGGCTCTCCCCCTATTCCCGTGGCGCCAACTGCAACCTCTACATGGTGCTGGAAGGCCATCCGGAACTGGTGGGGGTGACGGTGCACCACATCGATCCAGGGATCGACAGCGGCGACATCATTCGCTCGGCTCAGGTGCCGATGGAGCCAGACGACAACTTCGAAACCATCGATGTGCGGAGTTTTGATGTGGGCATCAACCTGCTGCTGGAGGGCGCCAGAGATCTGGTGGAAGGCCGGGCCCTCCGGGTGAGCCAGTGGGAAAAAGGCAAGTTGTTCCTGCAACGCACCGGCTACCACTACGAACCCTGGCAGCGGCTCCAGGCGAATCGGCTTCTGAAGCGGGGAATGCTGCGCGACTACCTGACCCACAAGGCGGCCCGGGACGCCGGACTCCGGCTCGTGGGAAGCGCGGAGGAGGGCGTGGCAGCCCGGGGGAGCCTGGCCTGATGGCGCTGCTGAAACGGGTGGCCAACAGGGGGCTGGATCTGCTGTTCGTGCCCGGCACGGGCCCCCTCTGGCGCCAACGGCTGAAAGGCCAGATCCTCTGCCTGCTGTATCACCGAGTGGATACGCCCGGCCGGATCCCCTTCCTGGATCGCTACGGCGTGCCGCCGATCCCCCCCCAGGAGCTGAAGGAGGAACTGGCTTTTCTCCTGGCCAGGGGGGCTGAGTTTCTCACCTTCGCCGATCTGCGCCGAGGCCATTTCCCTGGCCCAGACCGCTTTGGGGTGATCGTCTGCTTCGACGATGGCCTGCGCTGCAACTACACCACGGGCCTGGAGGTGCTCGACGCGCTCCAGATCCCTGGCGTGATCTTTCAATCGAGTGCCCTGGTGGGGGCCACCACCCTGATCTGGGAGCACACCCTCTACGCCCACAGCTTTAATCCTCAGCATGCGGCCGTACTGCAGGACCTGGCCCATCGCCGCCTGCCCTCCAGCAGGTCCTATGTCGGCGATGCCCTGGTGGCCCATCTGCGCGATGAGCAGCCGGTAGGGGAGGTGGAAGCGTTGCTGGCGGAGGTGAGCGAGCTTACCCACAGCGCCATGGAGCTAGAGGAGCTGGCACAGACGCTCTACCCCACCGCCGATCACCTGCGCTCCCTGCAGGGCGGCCCCCATGAGATCGGCAGCCACGGCCACCATCACTACCCACGCAGCGGCATCGACGAACAGACCTTCCGCTCCGAGCTGATCCGTTCCCGGGACGACCTCGAAGCGATCCTGGGTGAGCGGCCCCTGGCCTATTCCTATCCCTTCAACAGCCACGGCCCCGGCGACGCTGCGATCTGCCAGGAGCACTACGACCAGGTGGCCACCGTGGACGCCCGGCCCATCACCCCGTCCACGCCCTTCCACGAACTGCCCCGCTGCACCTGGCCCGGCCCCCTGCGCCACTCCCTGCAGCGCCGCCGCTGGCTCCTCACCGGCCATCTCTGAGGCCGTCGTCGTTACCCCCCGGATCCTCAGCCCACCGGCAGGTCTCCGGGATGGCCGCAGCGCGGATCCGCCGGAGGCTCCAGCGGGGAAGGGAGGGGTCCGGTGTCAGGAAGGGGGGCGCCCTGCTCCGCCAGCTGGGCCAGCAGCCAGTTCACGGCGGTGGCCCGGCGGGTGCGGCGGGGATAGAGCTCCCCGATGCGGTAGCCGGCAAACCCGAGTTGCTGCTTCAGCAACTGCTTGTGGGCGGCCGGCACGGAGCGGGTGAGAGCCACGCTGGCGGGCCGCTGGGCGATCACCTCCGGCGCCTGGGGGAAGGCTCCAGCCCAAGAGGTGGGCGTCTCAGCCCCCGCCACCCAGGGGATGGGACTGCTCCCATCCCCTGGGGCCGGAAGGTAGCCCAGCCGCTGCCACACCAGCTCACACACGAAGCGGTCGCTGGTGCGATCCGCCAGCACGGCCTCCAACAGGGCACGGCTGAGGGGGTACGCCTGGGGAAGGGGAGCTGGGGCGGAGGGCATCGCGCTGGCATCCGACAATCGGCTCACCATGATGGCCACGCTCTCCCCACCCCTTGCCCTCGCTGGCAACGGCACACCCAGGCATCTCCGCTGCCGGGTGCTGCAATCCCCCCTGGCTGGCGTGAGCGACCAGGTGTTCCGGGGGCTGGTGCGGCGCTGGGCTCCAGACGCCCTGCTCTTCACCGAGATGGTGAACGCCACGAGCCTGGAGCTGGGCCACGGCCGCAGGAAGGTGGAGGAGCTGGCCGAGGAGATCGGCCCGATTGGCGTCCAGTTGTTGGATCACCGTCCAGGGGTCATGGCGGAAGCCGCACGACGGGCCGAGGCCGCAGGCGCCTTCCTGATCGACATCAACATGGGCTGCCCGGTGAAGAAGATCGCCCGTAAGGGAGGGGGCAGCAGCCTCATCCGCGATCCGGATCTGGCGGTCCGCATCGTGGAAACGGTGGCCGCGGCCGTCTCCATTCCGGTGACGGTGAAGACGCGGCTGGGCTGGTGCCACCCCGAAACAAGCCAGGGCGCCAACCCTGCCGTGGCCTGGTGCCAGCAGCTGCAGGAGGCCGGCGCCCAGATGATCACCCTCCATGGCCGCACCCGGGAGCAAGGGTTCCGCGGCCAGGCCAACTGGCCGGCCATCGCGGCGGTGAAACGGGCCCTCACCATCCCCCTGGTGGCCAACGGCGACATCAACTGCCCGGCCGATGCCCTGCGCTGTCTGGCCAGCACCGGTGCTGATGGGGTGATGGTGGGACGGGGCACCATGGGATCCCCCTGGCTGGTGGGCCAGATCGCCTCGGCCCTGGCAGGCCAGCCCGTGCCCCCCACCCCAGGCCCAGCCGAGCGGCTGGCCTTGGCCCAGGAACAACTGGAGAGCCTGCTGGCGCGCCATGGCGACCATGGCCTCCTGATCGCCCGCAAGCACCTGGCCTGGACCTGCATCGGCTTTGACGGTGGCCCCCAGCTGCGCCACGCCCTGATGGCGGCAGCCACCCCCGCAACGGCTCTGTCCCTGTTGGCTGAGGCCCGCAGCCGGGTGGCGGGCCTGGGCTAGGGGAGCACGGAGGGCCAGGTGCGGCGGATCAGGAGCAGGGAGAAGTAGGGCTGCTGCTCCGCAGGAACGACGGCCGCTGGCCCCACCCACTGGTCGGGCCAGCCCACCCTCTGGGCCAGAAGGGTGTGATCGAGCAGCCCCTGGGCCGCCAGGCTCTGCCGCACCCAGGGCCAGCGCCGCCCGAGTTTGAGCAACACCACCACCCCCTCCTGGTGGGCAGCCAGGAGCTGGTCCAGGGCCGCCGGCGCGTCGGGGGTGGGGCAGATCAGCAGGGGCTCCTGCTGCAAAGCCAGGGGCCAGGGGCCGCGGGGCCCACAGGCGGCAGCGGCAGCCGCCGCAATGGAGGTGATGCCCGGCACGACCTTCAGCGGCACGGTGGGATGGCGAGCCGCCAGGGCCAGCAGGACGTAGGAGCCTGAGGCATAGAGGGAGGCATCCCCCTCACAGAGCAGGGCAACCGCCTGTCCGGCGGCCACTTCGGCGGCCAGGGCCCCGGCGGCGGCATGCCAGGCCAGACGCCGGGGCTGGGCCTCCTCCACCATCGGCAGCACCAGGGGCAGCCGTCGCTGGTTTGGACCGATCCACGGCGCCGCAATCCGAGCGGCCATGCCGTCGCCCCCCTCCTGGGCCACCGGGTAGGCCACCACGGCCGCGGCCCGAATGGCCCTCACCGCGGCCACGGTGAGCAGGTCGGGATCGCCTGGCCCCACCCCCACCAGGGTCACCCCGGCCGGGGCGGGTTTTGGGAAGGGGATCTCTGGAGGGGCCTGGGTCACGGAGGCATCGGCATCAGGGTTTTCTAAGCTGGGTGGGCTGTGGGTCGATCCCATGAGTTATCTGCAGATCTTTCCCGACCAGGGCTCCCCCCCCTTGCCCACCCTCTCCTCCAACGATCCGGCCATCATCGCGGCCGAGCTTGCCACCCGGGGCATCAGCTTCCAGCGCTGGCCCGCCCGGGTGGCTCTGGGGGAGAAAGCAGAACCGGAGGAGATCCTGGCCGCCTACGCCGCGGAGATCACCACCGTGCAGGCCAGTGGCCCCTATCCCACGGTGGACGCCATCCGCCTCACCCCCGACCACCCCGACCGGGAGGCCCTGCGCAAGAAGTTTCTTGCGGAGCACACCCACAGCGAAGATGAGGTGCGCTTTTTTGTGGAAGGCCAGGGCCTCTTCTGCCTGCACATCGGCCGTGAGGTGTTGCAGGTGCTCTGCCAGGCGGAAGACTGGATCCGGGTGCCCGCCGGTACCCGCCACTGGTTTGATATGGGGGCGGAGCCTCACTTCACCGCCATCCGCTTTTTCGACAATCCCCAGGGATGGGTGGCCCAGTTCACCGGCGATCCCATCGCCCAGAGCTTTCCCTATCTGGAGCCGGCCTGAGGAGCCCACAAGAGAGAGATCCCGATCAGGCCAGGAGGGGAAGGAGGAAGGTGACCACCAGGGCCACGCCATACCCCAGCAGGGAGATCCCAAACATCAGGCGGGCCTGACGCTGCAGCTGGAGGCAAGCCCGCCGCCGCTCAAGATCGGTGGGGCAGGAGCCCCGGGTGGCCTGTCGCCACAACGCCAGCCCCGCCAACAGCAACCCCACCCCCGCCAGGATGAAGACCGGGGCTTTGTGCTGGGAGAGCACCACCAGAGCGGGCACGGCGCTCACCAGGCTGGCCATCACGGATCCCGCGCCGATCAGCACCAGGATGGCGGGCAGCACGCAGCAGACCAGAGTGCCAGAGGTAAAGAGCAGGCTGAGCAGCTGGATGGAACGCAACCGGCGCCCCTGGGCCAGGGCTCGGCCGCCATCGGGGGGACGGAAACGGTCCATCAATCGGGTTTAACCGTGGCCTTGGCGGCCGGAGCGCTGGAGGTCACCGGACCATCCACCCGGCGCACGTCATACCCCGCATCCCGGATGGCCCGCTTGAGGGAGTCGGCATCGATCTTGGCGCCGGGGCGGGTGGTGACTTCCACCAAGCCTTTGGAGAGATCAATGCGCACGGATTCGGTGCCGGGGAGGGCCTGGAGGCGCTTCTCGATGCCCTGAGCACAGAACGAGCACACCATTCCGCTCACCGTGATCCGGTAGAGCGAGGTGCCCGCCAGGGCAACGGCCTGGGTGAAAGTGGCCAACCCAAAGGCCACAAGGGGGAGAAAAAGGCGTCGAGGCAAGGTCATGAAAGTCAAGTCTCAGAACGTATAGGTCAGGTTGAAGCGGGCCGCCCCACCGGTGCTCACCCCAGCCTCCGCCAGGATCCGGCGATGAATCACCCGAAGGAGGGGAGTGATTTCCACCCCCTCCTCCAGCCCCTCCATGGTGCGGGCTTCCACCATCAGCCAGGGCTGCCAGCGGTTGTAATCGGCGGGGGCCAGGGCCACGCCGGCCCGGGCCGATGTCATGAGCCGGCCGATGTCGGCGGCCTGGAACCACCGGGCGGAGGCCCCCAGGTAGAGCCGCCTGGTCTCCCAGTCCGCCTGGGCCCAGGGCGACCAGCCGAACCGATTGTCGGAGCGACTGCCATCCCCGGGAAGGATGGTGAGCACTCCGGCGCCAGCACCCACCCAGAGATTGGCCTGATAGTGCTCACCATTCCAGCGGTGAAGCCGCTGGGTGACCGCCACCAGGCTCCAGAGTTCCTGGCTGGCGTCCACCCCCTCGCTCCCGCTGCCGGTTTCGGGCTCCAACCAGTGGAGGGCTGGACCCACGCCGGTGGTGCGGGTGAGGGTTGGGGTCACGGTGAAGAACGACCACTGGGGATCGAACTCCCCACTGACAATGACGCTTCCCTTGTGAGCCAAAGGAGCTGACAGGCCTGGAGCGTGGACGAAGCTCCAGATCCCAGCGAGGAACGTCAGCAGACAACCAACAGATGCAGTTATGGGCAGAAAGAACCGCAAAGGTGCTGCATCGATTACCGAATTCTTAAAACTTTAACCCAAAGGTTTCGGGTCTGCCCCCAGAAGGCTTCCCACACCAGGGTCTAACTGGGCTCCACCTCGGCCAGTTGTGCCAGTCGTTCGCCCAGCCTGTCCCTGATCGCCGCCTGTTCGGCCAGGGGCTGCCAGTAGCCGGCCTGCAGGTGCGCCACGAAGATCGAATCGGCCACATCGCGGCTGATCGCATCGTTCGACCCCACGGCCGTCCATTGGGATGGCGGGAGCTGTGCCCCAGCCGATCGTCCAGGGGGCATCGCCGCTGAGGGGATCGGGGTAGGCGTGGATCAGATCATCGACGTCGCTGGTGCGGTGGCAGCTTTCGAACTGCTGGATCAGCGTGATCGCCTGCTGGGGAACGGGCTCAGCCATGGCTTGCGGCTCAGGGGGTGGGGAGCATCGGCAGGG
>Ga0208723_1000255_pt1 | contig 16724 bp, 21 predicted proteins | sample LakMenEpi31Aug12_FD_150750 | JGI IMG/M metagenome (GOLD analysis project Ga0208723, IMG submission 150750) | Freshwater microbial communities from Lake Mendota, WI - 31AUG2012 deep hole epilimnion (SPAdes) | ecosystem: Environmental > Aquatic > Freshwater > Lake > Epilimnion/Euphotic zone ...
TGGCCTGCCACAGCCTGACTTTAGCACGTGTCTCGTTGACACAAAACCCCCGTTTAAATGGGCCAGTCTGAAGCCCTGACGACCAAGGCGTTGGCCGCGGCGATCGGCGTGAGCGTGCAGCGCGTGGGCGTTCTTCGCCGTGAAGGTATGCCGACCGATAGCGTCGAGGCGGCGACTGCGTGGCGGGATGCCAGGGCGGCGGAGCGTGCCGCGTCTGCTCCCGTGCCGGTGGTCTCGACTTCGTTAGATGACGGAACAATCCAGCAGCGCATCCATCGGCAGAACGTCTTGGTCAGCCGAGCGCGTGACGTGTGGCAGGCGGCGATGGAGACCGGGGACCGAGACCAGGCCAAGTACCATACGCAGTATAACCAGGCTACCGCAAAGCTCATCGACCTAGAAGCCGAGGCCGAGCGTAGAGCGCTTATGGCCCGCGAGTACATCAAGGCCTCGGAGGCGAAGGAGGCGATGCTCCAGCTCACGGGCGAATGGATCGAGGCGATGGAGCGGATGCCGAGCGAACTCGGCGAGGCGTGCAACCCGAACGACCCGCCCAAGGCCATCGCCGTCTTGCAGGCCTACGTCCGCAAGGTCCGCGAGAAACTGAGCAGCCATGGACAGGGCTGAACTCCTGGGCATCGGCCGCGAATCCCTGACGCCGCCTGACAACGCCGACCCGGTCAAGTGGCTGGCGAGGAACATCACCCGCGTCCCTGCGGGGGCGTTCGCCGGCGGATACAACCCAAGCCGCTGGCCGTGGATTGCGGAGAGCCTGCGTCTGTTCCTTGACCCATCGACGCGGACGATGGTTGACCTCTGGTCGATTCAGACGGGCAAGACTTTGAAGGCTCGCTTGGCGGCGACCTACCTGATGGCGAACGACCGCGGGAATATGGTCATCTACATGGACAACCAGGTCAACGCGGCGGACTTCACGATCCGTTACTTGCGGCCGATGTTCAACATGGTCGAAGACGTGCGTCGGCACATCTCGCCGGCGGACAATCCGAAGAGCGACATCATCGACTTCGCGGACGGGACGATTGTCTACAACAACTCGGCCACGACGGAGAAAGACCTTCAGCGCATCTCGACGCGGTACGTCATCGGCGACGAAATCTGGCTCTGGAAGAAAGGGGCCGTGGCGCAGTCAATGGCGAGAACGAAGGCCTACGAATGGACGGCCAAGAAACTCTACCTGTCGCAGGCCGGCATGGTGGGTGACGACCTCGATAACATCTGGGGCATGACGACTCAACACGAGTGGAACATGGTGTGCCCCCTATGCTCCAAGCTCCAGCCATGGGACTGGTCTTTCGTAAGGTTCCCTGAGCAGGCGAAAAGCCCTGCCGGATGGAATCACCTGATGGTCGAGAAGAACACGACCTACGAATGCTCGGGCTGTAAGGAGCACCTACCCGATACGAACGAGACGCGCATAGCCTGCAACGCCGTGGAGAACGGGGCTCAGTTCGTCCAGATGGCGCAACCTCAGAAGACCGGGTGGGTCGGGACGCACGTCAACGCGCTGGCCTCTACGAGCTGGGGCTCGCTGGCCGTGGACATGATCAAGAGCAAGGAGGCCTCAGACGCCTACGGAGACGAGGAGGGTAGAAAAATATTCAAGACCAAGTACCTCGCTATCCCATGGAGTGACGATGGTGGAGCAATGGTGGTCTCGACCGAATCCTCGGACTACGCGATGGCGGACGACTGGGAAGCCGAGGCGGTCATCAGTCCAGCCGGCAAAGTCATGGACCGCGAGGGTGCGCCGAACGGGAGCATCCCTTTTCGCGTCGTCGGAATCGACGTGCAGCGCGGCCACTTCTACGCGGTATGCCGCCGCTTCGCCAAGTCAGGCCATAGTCGCCTGATGGCCTTTGAGAAGTTGGAGACTTGGCAAGACCTGGACGACTTCGTCAAGCGCATGGGGACGCACAAGGCTATGATCTGCGTGGACTCAGGTGACCAGACGCAGCTCGTCTACCAGCAGACGGCGGTCCGGGGCTGGAAGTGCTCCAAGGGTTCCGGCGCCGAGACCTTCGCGGTAGGCGACCGGGACGGGAACACCGTCCGCCGATTCTATTCGGAGAAGCAGGCCATCCTAGTCCCAGGGACGCAGGCCCGGGCATGGCTCATCTCGTTCTCGAACGTGATGGCCAAGGATTTACTCCACGGCTTGCGGGCGAGGAAGGTCTTCGGATTTGCCCGTGATGCCTCCCCAGAATACGTTGACCAACTGAATTCGGAAGTCCGCGTGCGTGACCGCAGGACCGGGAAAGCCACGTGGATCTTGCCGCAGGGCAAGCGGGACAACCACGCCCTCGACTGTGAAATCCTTTGCCTGCTGGTCGCCGTGCGTTGGGGCGTCGTCGGTCGGGAAGCCACCGCGGACGACTTGCAACCTGGAGAAGGTCGGTCAACATGACGACAAGAGGAACGGTTCCGAAGCGTCGTAGGATGTGCGCCTGCGGAGGCATAGGGTCGGGACCGTTCCTCCCCTCCGTTGCCTAGCCCCGCAGATTTATGCAAGGATTGTTCATCGGACTTTCGGAAGACGAGCTGCTGGCAATCAAGGCCAAGGCGGTCTCTATGATCATGGAGGGCAAGGTGCTCATGTCCTACGCAGACTCCGGCTCCTCCTCGACGAAGCAGTTCGCGTTGCCGCCCAAGGAGATGCTTGCCGAATGCATGGGGGCGCTCAGTTTGCTCGACCCCCAGCGCTATGGTCGTCGTCGGAATGTGATTAACACCCGCTACGACAACCGTAACAACGACTCTCAACATGGCATCTAAGTCTCCGAAGAAGAAACCCGGCAAGCCTGTCATCAAGGCGCCGAAGAAGCCAGCCCTCGCGGGCGGAGCCGTGCCGAAGCAGCAGGCCTACACCGAGAACGGTTCGGCCTATCCGCAGAACCCTCGATGGGAGAGCGTGACGCAGAGCAACGCCCGTCAGATTCTCTACATGGGCGCCAACGTGGACGCCCGCCGCGACCTGCGTTCCCGCGATCGGAACGTCATGGTAAAGAAGTGCCGGTATGCCGAACGCAACTACGGCCTCTACAACGCCATCCTGAATGATATGGTCTTGTATACATCGGGCGATGGCATCCGTCCGCAGTCCCATGCAAGCACGCCGGAAGCGGCCAAGGCCTACGAGGAATACTTCGCCGAACACTCCAAGCGTATCGACGTAACGAACCGCTTCAGTTTCGCCCAGTGCCAGGGAATGCTAGTCCGCGCGCTCATCCGCGACGGCGAGTGCTTCGCGGCCAAGGTCCGCAACGGACGAGGCGAGGCCAAGATTCAAATCATCGAGACGCACCGCGTGGGCGACCCTGCCGACCGAGACACCCCTGACCGTACTTGGGACGGCGTGCAGTTCGGAGACTTCGCCGAAATCGTCGGCTATTGGGTCTACCGCTCCGACGGCTCCAGCCGCTTCATGCCGGCCAACACGATGATGCACATCGTTGACCTGACTTCGTCCAGCGCCGCCCGAGGCACTCCCCTGCTGCAACATTCGGTCAACACATTGCAGGACCTCGACGAAATCCTAGAGGCTGAGAAACGTGCAGTGAAGGACCAGAGTGAGGTGACTCGTGTGCTCAAAAAAGGCGGCGGATTTATCGACGACAACATGGCAGCCGAACTTGGCGGCGGCGACCGATGCTACTCTGGCATGGTCGAGCAGGCCGGCGGTAAGCTCATCGTTTTGGAAACCAATGAAAGTCTGGAGCATCAGGAATCAAAGCGACCCTCTCAGACCTTTAACGGATTCGTGACCGAACTACAGCGGGACATCGCCTTCGGCTCCCTACCGTTCGAGTTCGTCGCGAATCCTCAAGCCCTGGGCGGTGCGTCCATTCGACTGGTAACTGCCAAGGCCGCTCGCGTCTTCGGCAAGTACCAGACCGTCATCATCGACACCTTCTGCCAGCCGACTTGGGATTACATCATCGCCGACGGCATCGCCTCCGGCGCTCTGCCTGACGACCCGAAGTGGTATGTCACATCCTGGACCACGCCCAAGAGCGTGACCGTGGACGGTGGCCGTGACGCCGCGAACGATCGTGCCGACGTGGAGCTCGGTCTCCTCTCGATGTCTGAGCTCTACGCCCAGCGCGGTCTCGACTTCAAAGAAGAATTGACCAAGCGCGCCGACGACATGAACTTCGTCATCGGCCTCGCCAAGGACAAAGGCCTTCCAGTGTGGATGCTCTACAAGCCCGGCTTCAACTGGCTCCAACAGGGACAGGCAAACAGCCAAGTCCCGAACGACGTGGCCGAGAATCTCGACCTGCCGACCCCTCCTCCCTCTACCCCCTAACACCCGTGCGTTTTCTTTCCCAGGGCCTCCGCGGCCTCGAGCCTCTTCTGATTCATCCCGTCCGTGCCAAGGAGTACGTCGAAGCATCCAAGGCCGCCGGCCTCGGCGACATGATCGCGCAGCTCTTCGGCGAATCGCCAAAGCCCTACGTCGTCGGCAACGTGGCGGTCATCCCTCTGTCCGGCCCCATCGGCAAAGGCGTCTCGCCTATCGAGCGCATGATGGGAGCGGCCGACGTGGACGTGGTCTCTGGCTGGCTCGACGAAGCCGCCGAGAATCCCGCCGTCGAGAAGGTGCTCCTCTTCGTCAATTCCCCGGGCGGCACGGTGACGGGTGTCCCCGAACTGGCCGACAAGGTAGCCAACTTCCCCAAGCCGACCCGCGCCTTCGCGGATAACATGGCCGCCAGCGCTGGCCTGTGGGTGGCCTCGCAGGCGGACGATTTCGTCGTGACGGGCTCAGCCCAGATCGGGAGCGTGGGGGTCTACCTCGTCGCTACCAATCTCGAAGAGTATTACGCCGCCCAGGGCATCAAGGTCGAGGTCATCGCCGCAGGTATCCACAAGGCCGCCGGCGCCGAGGGCATCGCCCTGACCGACGACCAGCGTGCCTACCTTCAGGCCTCGGTCGAATCGACCCGTGACGAGTTCCGGGCCACCGTCCGCAACAAGCGCCGCTATGTTCAGGACTCCGACATGGAAGGTCAGGTCTTCACGGGCAAGGAAGCCGCCGCCAAGGGCATGGCCACGGGCATCGTGCAGAACCTCCGGGAAGCCCTGGCTACTTTCTGACCCCTTACAGTTGCCCACCTCCGCAATCTTTAGAACCATGACTATCGAAGAAAAACTCGTCGCCGCCGAAGCCCTCGTTGCTTCCGCCTCTGCCGAACGTGACGACCTCCGCGCCACCGTGGAGAAGTTGACCGTCGGCGCTTCCTCGGAAGTCGAAGCCCTCAAGGTCGAGGCCTCGGCCAAGGACTCCAAGCTCGTCGAGCTGGAAGGCCTCCTCGCCGTCTCCGCCAAGCAAGTCGAAGAACTGACCGCCAAGGTCGCCGAACTCTCGGCCGTCCAGATCAGCGCCTCCGCCGAAGCCGCGGCCATCGTGGCCAAGGTCGGCGTCGCCGCCGTGGACCTTCCCCAGGGCGACAGCCCGGTCCGTGCTACGGACAAGGAAATCGCTGAGCAGTATGCCACGATGCCTTTCGGCAAGGACCGCACGGACTTCCTCAAGAAGAACCGCGCCGCCATCTTCTCGGCTTCCAAGTAACCCTTTCCCCCCAACCCCCCTCTCTCCTAAACTAATATGTCCAACACCATTGCTGCCCAACTGATCGTCGACACCCTCGCCGCCCAGTCCCAGACCATCCTCGCGAACCGCCTCGCCGCGCTCCGCAACTTCTCGACCGACTTCTCCACGGACGTCAAGAAGCCGAACGACACCATCCAGGTCGCCATCGCCTCCGCGACGGCCGCCACTCAGGTCAACCCTTCCGCCTTCAATGTCATCGGCGGCACGACCCTCTCGGCTACCGCGGTCGCCCTCGACCACGTTTACCAGCCCTTCGGCCTCGGTTACGCTGACATCCAGAACTCCATCCGCCTTGAGCGCCTGGTGAAGATCAACCTCGACGCCCTCGCCGACAAGATCTGGGCCCTCGCTACCGCCCCCATCACCGTCGCCAACTTCGGCGCCGCCGCCGTGACCGCTGCCGACAGCGCCGTCACCCCGGGCTCTGCTCAGCTCAAGGCTCTCTGGGCTGGCGTCTCGAAGGCCGGCCGCAAGGCCCTGATCGTTAACCCTGGCATCTACAGCCAGCTCATCCCGACCAGCACGACCTCCCTGCCCCTGTCCGAAGGTGCTTACGGTTTCGACGGTGGCGTCTTCTACGCTTCCCAGTTCCCGTCCGAGGCCAAATTGGCCGGCTTCGCCTGTGCGCCTGAGGCCGTGGCTCTCGCGGCCGCCGCCCCTTCCCTCGACCACGTCCGCGACGGTATGCTCGTCTCGGAAGTCGTCGCCCTCGAAGGCCTCGGCATGAGCATCTACTACAACGTGTGGGCCGACAAGAGCACCCGCAACCTGGTCGCCTCGGCTGAACTGATGTTCGGCGCGAACAAGGCGGTCACGAGCGGCACGATCGCCGCGGTCTACAACCCGTAATCGCCGGGGCTTAAAGCCCCACGATGAAAGGCCTCCAGAAATGGGGGCCTTTTTTTTGCCCGAGTCCGCAGATGTATGAGCCTGTACGGTCAAGAGTTTCTGAACGATGCGAAGGAAATCACCTTTGACCTAGGGATTCCCTGCGCCACGGCCGGCTCGACCGTCACCTTCTCGGCCCTCATCTCGGAACCCGCCTATACCACTGGCCTTGAATCTGGGGGCTTTGTGGAGCGGACCCAGTACTCTGTCCGCCTGCCCGCCGCAACGGCCTCCTGGCTGAAGCCAGATGGGTCTATTGGGGCTTCGGCGGCGGTCATCGTGGCAGGCGTTCCCATCGCCGCCCTAAGCATCGGCAAGAAACTGACGGTCGGGGGTAAGGTCGTCCGCATCACCAGCCAGACCCACAAGACCCTTTCGGCTTGGATCACCCTGGTGGTCATCGACGACAACCAATGAGCATGGAGGCCCGCATGGTCCCGCGCAGCCGTGACGAATTCATGGCCGCCCTGACCCAGTTCCAGAAGGGAACCAATGACGGCTTCGTGGACGTCTACCTGGAGCAGGCCGCCCTTATGTGCCGCGACAGCATGGTCCTGACCCCGCCTATCGTTAAGGCCGGGGGAGACGGCATGAGCGACGAAGCCCGCATGGTCGGCAATGCCGCCATCAAGGGCGACGTGCATTCGGTCGTAGTCGGCCAGCGCTCGGGCTCGGTCAACGGTCGCCGCGGCCGCCTCTTCCGTAAACTTGGCTCGGCTGCGTTTATGAACAACGTCTCCAAGTTCTGGAAACTGGCCGGGGATAACACGGACCTATTCGCCGGCAACGCCCTCTACGCCCGGATGTTCAACAAGGGCTTCGGCACGGAGAAGTCCTTCAACAAGCTGAAGAACTACTTCACCCGCATCGGCCAGCAGGAAGCAGGCAACGCCCTGAACCGATCAGTCATCGACAGCGTGGCCGGCGTGAAGCAGGTCCACATGGCCGCCCTCAAGAAGTTCGGCGGACGCATCAAGAAGAACGGCGGACCTGGCATCGATTTCTGGCAGCGCATGGAGGCCAAGGACCAAGTCCTAAAGGACTACATCAGGGAACGCCAGAAGACCGTCGGTAAGGTCAAGGCCGGATGGGTCGATACTCTGGCCAAACTCCCCAAGCCAAAGAGCCTGGGCGGAAGCCGTAACAACGCAGGCCGCTCTAAGATTCCCGTTTGGATCAAGCGCCACCAGCAGTCCAATGGCTACGTCGCCATGACCCACCAGCAGGCCGAGGTAATGGTCCTTAACCTTGTCCTAGGTAACCGCAATGGGGACGCCGATTACGTTGCAACCGACGCGGACGTGAAGAACCTAGTATACGGTAACCGCGTCAAGCAGATGCCAGCGCAGCTGGAAGCCATGCTCAAGGCACGCGCCGAAAAATTTAACCGCAACAAATAACCCCATGGGCTCTATCTCTCCCCGCCATATTATCGAGGCCGTCCTTGATACCTTCCTCACCGCCGAGACAGGCCTTGCCGGGGTGGCCGTCTACACGGGCGACAACGCCGAGATCAACGTCCTGCCCAAGTGCGTGGTCCTATGCGACTCCGCACGCACGCCGCCCGAACTGCCCGAGGGCGCAGGCAATTACTATTGCTCAGTCCGCGTCACCCTCTTCTCCAACGCCGACGACACGACCCTGACCCAGCACCGCGACCGATGCGCCGCCATCGCCGGGTCCATGGCTGACATCGCCGGCATCAAGGCCGCCTTCCTGGCTGGCGGTGACGCCAAGTGCTACGACGTGATCCCTGACTCCGAAGACGAAGGCCGGGACGAACGCTCCTGGGCGACGGTCCTCAGCTACACCGTCCCGGTCGTCGTGAACCCGACCCCCTAAGGGTTGCCCGTTCCCGCAGTTTCAAAGACTATGGCAGCTATCCTCTCAGGCACTTCTTGCTTATTCGGCATCGGCAGTGGAACCGTCACGAATTTATTCGTGCAGTCCTTCTCCGTCTCCGCTGGCTTCAACAACGAAGACACCGTCCAAGACGAGACCGGCCTGACCAAGACCCACCGGCTGGACGATCGCAAGACGACCCTCTCTGTCGAGGGTATCGTGAAGATTGGAACGGTCCCGACCCTCGGGGCCACGATTACCTTCGCGATTAACACCAACGCCTCTTATACCGCCGGCACGGCCACGTCTTCGTTCACTGGAATCGTGACAAAGGTAGACGAGAAATCCCAGAACAAGGGTTTCGTCAGCGTCTCCATCGAAGCGGTCGACTACGAAGGCATCGCCTACGCCTAATTGACACCGCCCCGAAAGGGGTAGACTCAAGGGCGTGGACGGAAGATTTCTGCGCGCCTTTACAGACCCGGCGGCCAAGGTACAAATCCTTGGCCGTCCTGTTTATCCGTTTTGCCTGAAGTACCGCGTGCGGCTTCTGGCCATCGAGTCCCCGCTGATCACGGGGGCCTCGGTCCCTACCCCGCTCGACCTGTTCACGGCCGTAAAGATTTGCGCCGAGGAGCCCATCGGCGAGCTCGACCAGGACGAAGTGAAGTTCGTTAAAAACCTAGGCGAACGCCCGGGCAAGTTTATGACCGAGTGCGAACGGTTCACGGACTACTGCATGGTAGACTGCTGGCCTAAGTTCTGGGACGCTCCTGAAAGCAAGCGAGGCACGGCCGAAGACGTGGGCATCCCTTGGCCGCTAGGCGTGGTGGCCGCGCTCATCAAGCATGGGGTGGAAGAGAAGCGCGCATGGGAAATGCCCGAGTGTCAGGCCATCTGGCTCAACGCCGCCTGGGCCGCGGCCAACGGGTCGGAGTCAAAGATTCTGACGACCGACGAGGAGGCCTTCATGGATGAACAGGAGCGGCTTGAAAAGGTTGCCCCCCCCGCAGAGGTAAAGACCCCCGAGACCAATGGCGCAGAAACTTGAATACGAATTGAAAGGTAAGTCCGACGTCGAGCAGGTGACGGGTCGGGCGAAGAAGTCCGTCGACTCCCTGGGCGCCTCCTTCAAGAAGGCCGGCAGCGACATCGCCAACAAGCTGGCAGGGATGTTCGCGGCGACCGTCCTCTTCGACAAGGCGCTTGGTTTCCTTACCGGCACATTCAAGGAACTCGGCAATGTCGCCGATCAGGTGGACCGCTCAGGTCTATCGGCCGAGCAGTTCCAAGGGCTGGCCTTTGCGGCGCAACAGTCCGGGGTGTCCATCTCAGCCCTGGCTAAGGCGACCCGTCAGCTTCGCGTGGACATGGCGGAGGCCGCCGCCGGCACGGGTAAGAAGGTCGAGATGTTCAAGGCGCTCGGCATCTCTATCGAGCAGCTGAAGTCCGGGGACGCGACTGCGGTCTTCCTCGCCATCGCCAAGGCCATGGAGGGAAGCGCCGATGACTCGGAACGACTGCTCATCTCGACGGCATTCTTCGGGGACAAGATTGGCAATGACATCCTGCCCATGTTGGCCGACTACCTGAAACTCAGTAAGGACATCGCCAACGCCCCGATCGTGGACGCCAAGACGCTCAAGATGATCGGAGACTATAACGACGGCATGGACGGACTGACCGCCAAGATGAAGGTCTTTGTCGCCTACATCTTCTCGGCCTACGACGCCTACTCCAAGTTCATCGCTAAGATTGCGGAGGGAGCAGCTACTCTGGGATTTGATTTGATGGATAAGGTAAGCCCTGGAGGCACGGCTTCATCGATTACTCAGGCGGCTTTGAACAACCCGATTTCCGGACCTCTTGTGGCTATGGGGGCTGACGGCGCAACCACGGCCAGCGGCTCGACCACCACCGACGCAAAGAAAAGCGAAGCCGCCAAGGCCATCCTCGCCGCAATCGCTGGCACACCCAAAGAAGAAAAGGCCAAGGCCGCGGATACCAAGTCCTCTTCTACCTCCGCCTCCTCAGTCTCCGGCAGCGTGATCGGCGTCGGCCAGAACCCTGTAGTCACGGCGCTGCAGGAACAGCAGGGCATCGCCCGCGAGCAGCTCGCCTGCCTCCAGGTCATCGCCGGCAGGACTAACGGCGTTGCGGTCGACCCGAACCTCACCAACAAGGGAGCCACCCCGGTCACCCCTGCCTCTCGCGGAGGACTCTAATTTCCCACTACTATGGCCATTGTAAAGAAGGGCGACGCCCTCAGCACTAAGATGATTCAGCCGGGTGGCGTCTACCAGACTGACGGCTACGGCCTTCTGACTGGGAAGACTACCTACATGGTCGACAAGGCCTCGGGCGGGACAGCCGTCATCGGCGGTCAGGTACACCCGACCTACTCTGACCTTTTCGTCCACAAGTTCACACTGACGAAGGGAGCCTTGGACCTCGACACGATCGACGCGGAATACGTCGGCATTGATTCTGCTGCGGTCACCACGCGGACGAACCCTAACGTCACGGCCTCGACTGGCCTGACCTCGGAGCACATCTCGACGCACCCCAACTTTTTCGGTCCGACGGCGCCTTTCGTGACGGCAATCGCAGGCAACGGGACGACCTTCGTGGCCTCTACAATCAAGCCAGGTTACTTCGTAGGCGGAGACCTCGGCGCACACTTCACTGGCATCGGCGCCAACGCCGGACCGTTCGTCGGCTTCCTCGATTCCTCTACTGCGGCCAAGCAGGCCTTCTACGGAAAGAACCAATACCTCGCCCCGACGACCTCCTTCTCCGGCTCGATCTATACCAGCCTAGTCGCCGACGTTACCGCCATCAAGAACGCCGTCGGTAAGACCAGCAACACGAACCAATTTGCCGGCGTGAAACTCATCCCTGACCACCTCGGGACGACTTGGTCCGTAGTAATAAAAGGGGCTACGCTAGACACCATCCTTCTGTCTCAGGTCAGTTTCGAGGACTACTGCGTGACCTTGGCCGGCGTGCCTAAAATCTACAAGATTAACTACGAGATTCGGTACAACCGCGAAGGGTACCCGACCCAAGTCTATCTGCGAGCATGAGCAAGATTCAACCGGGCAGCGGCTACGGCTTTATCTCCAGCGGATACGGCTACAGCATCAACGTCGGTCAGCCTTTCGAGGGTGTCGGCGATGTCATCGCGTCGGCATGGCTGCCTGTCGACAATGGGGACGACACGTTCTCGATGTATCCTGGGACCATCAACAGCACGATTCCCTGCATCGGAACTAACGGCCCCACCAAGCTGCTTACCTCCGTCACGTCCCCCACTCCTCGCGCTAGTTATAACTTTGACGGCACAGGCACCTGTTACATCTACCTCCGGGCCGGCGCTCAGATTTCCGGAAGCGTCATCGTCTGGCCATCCCCTGACTTCAACACGGCGGCCTACCCGCTCATCAACGGCTATGCCACGAAGCAGAACGACAGCGACACCTACGGCCACATCCTCCTGGCTATCGCCCAGAAAGACCCATCCGCCCCGGCCAGCCCGTCCCCCGCCGTCCGCTTCACGCGCTTCGTGACCAACTCGATTTGGTCAGAGCGCCATAAATATACCCAGCCGAACTCGGCGGTCTATAAGTTCTTCCGCGTATGATCGACGTCGGGAACTTCCCCGGGAACTCGGCGAGGTTTTACGGTCTACCTTCGGTCGAGTCTTCGCCGTCTTTCGGCCTGCCGTCTGAGCCCATCATCCGTTACGGGACAACCGACGATGCCTATGGAGACTTCATTTTAAACTCCACGGCGACCATGACGATAAACCCTGCCCTCAATTTACAGATTGAGGTCACGGAGCAATTCCCACCCAACCAGAAACTTCAGGTCGGTTGGATCGTGGAGATGTACGGCGGTAACCAGCGGGCCACCTCTCAGACGTCAATCGAAATTAAGACGCAGGATAACCTCTTCGTCCAGTTCATCGCAGGCCAGACCGGGCGGACCTTCCGCGTCGGCCAGACCATCCAGCTGAGGCTCAACACTGACACCTCAAAGTTCATGCTGGCGACGATCAAGACCTTTATTCCTTCGGTCGGCCAGATGACCATCGATGTCTTCGCCACCCAGGGGGTCGGTACTTACCCGCAGACAGGCGCTCAGAGTTGGCTCATCAGCGGCTTCGAGAGTAACGGCCAGTCATCGGACTATATGCTGGCCCGCATCACGGACATCATCTATCCGACCGGGGCCGGCCAGCCCATCCTGATGACGTTCCAGGCATTCCAGGCATACGGCCTAGGCACCTACGCCGAGTGGCTTATCTTTCCCCAATGGCAGCGAGCGTTCAACCTTGTACGCAACCTGAACCAATCCGCCTACGACGCATCGCTTGGCCCGTCTCTAGCAATGGAGCCGCCCTATTATGCCGCGGCTAACTTCGTTCCCTTCGCAGGCACGCAGACGGTGACCAACGTTGTCACAAGTAACACCCCCTATAACCAATCTGGTTACACAGAAATCGTCGCTAAAGGTGCGACGCAAGTCTACGAAGATGAGTACGAAGCCCATCGCCCCTACATTGGCCGAACGGTCACGGCGAACGGATACATCCAGACCGTCGTGGTGACTACTGTAACGACCTATGACGAGTATCTGACCCCCACTTCGGTGACTACGACCGATACATCTCAAAGCAGCCTTTCACGTAGCCATACTTTTTCCGAAGCGGACTATGTGCCGAACGACGAGCCTGGGGTCAAATACATCGCAGGCCAGCCGGCCGTCTACTCTAACGGTGAGCTCGTATCAGCGCCGACACCGAGTCGTTATTTCCGTCAAGATCAGACGAGCGGCTCTATCACTTACATCGAATCCGAATACGAGCGAATCTATCAGAACTTCCAGTTCGGTGACCCTCCTGTGAATTACATCCTACAGACCTTAGACAAGACCACCGGCAAGTCGCTGTTCATTACAGGCTATGACAAGCCTAGCCCTGAAGGCTTCTTCTACCCGGCTTGATTTGTCTAAGTCTTTGACGGGATGCCCGCCCCCGCAGATTTAGACCGCCATGGCTAACACCGTAACATTCTCCCGAGGCGATTCCTTCGCCTGCTCTTGGACGTGGAACCCGGCCGCGGGCGAACTGGCCAACCTGATCGGCACGACCATCACCTCGACCCTCCGCGATAACTGCGGCGCCGAGTACGACATGACGGTCACCCTCGCCGGCAACGGCCTCAGCTTCACGACGACCTTCGTCGGAGACACATCCAACTGGCACCTCGGTCTGGCGAGCTGGGACATCCGCTTCCAGTTCCCCGGCAACCCCGTGACCCACTCCAACCTCTTCCGCGTCCAGGTTCAGGAGACCATCACTCAAGCATAACATGGCCACCATCAACGGCACCTTCAATTCCTTCGTCGGCGGGACCATCTCTGGCTCGGTCGGCGTGCCCGGTCCAGCCGGAGCGACGGGGCCAGCCGGCCCGACTGGAGCGACTGGCGCGCCCGGAGCCCCAGGCGTCGGCGTTCCTGCTGGCGGCGCCTCAGGCCAGTTCCTCCAGAAGACCTCCAACGTCTCCTACGAAACCGACTGGGTCACGGTCAATCCGTTCATCTCCAGCGTCTCTTCTCCCCTCTCGGTAAACTCTGGGGTATTGTCCATCGACCTGTCTGCCTACCTGACCGCCTCCACGGCCGCGAGCACCTACCAGACTTTGGCAGGGATGTCGTCGTACCTAACGACCAGCACGGCGGCCTCAACCTACGCGGTTATCGCGGCTGGCCAGCCCACCTCGGGCACCGTCGGCCAAGTCCTGACCAAGAACTCTGGAACGAACTACGACTCCTCCTGGCAGACCCTCATCCCGGGCGACCGTTACCTGACGACCTCGACGACGAGCAACACCCTTAGCAATACGACTAAGACCTTTACGATTGGCACCGGCCTCTCTTACACGCCGACCCAAAGCATCACGATCTCTTACGACGCGTCGAACCATATGCACGGCGAGGTGCTGACGTACAACTCCGGCACGGGTGTGCTGACCGTGGACATCAATCACCACACAGGGTCTGGAACTTACGCCTCTTGGGTGGTCAACGTGGGCGGCGTTGTCCCTGCGACCTCCGTTACATGGGGCTCTATCACCGGCACGCTCGGCAGCCAGACCGACCTAGCCACGGCGCTCAACGCCAAGCTCGAAGTGACCACGGCGGCCTCGACTTACCAGACCCTCTCGGGAATGTCTGCCTACCTGACCACGGCTTCCGCGGCGACCTCCTACTATCCGCTGTCGGGAAACCCTAGCGGGTTCCTCACCTCGGCTCCTGTCACCTCCGTGGCCGGCCGAACCGGGGCCATCACGCTGGCGAATACGGACATCTCTGGCCTCGGCACGATCTCCACGGTCAACGACGCCCCCTCGGACGGCTCGACCTACGGACGCGAAAACGGCGCTTGGGTCGTAGCCGGCGGCGGAAGCACATTCACCGGCGGCCCGATCACCAGCCCGATCACCTACGCTTCGGGGAACAATAATTCCGCGTTTGGTTCTGCAAGTGTTGAAGTAACAAGGACGGCCGCAGCTGGAGCCTATCCTATCAGGCAATCGTATATCGACGGTGATAGACTGAATGTTAATTATACTTATGACGATTACGGAGCAACGGCTATTGCCTATGCTTGGTATAACTACAAAGGTTTTAAATCATCCGCTTCAGACTCTACGGGAAGTTTTACCTTCGACGTTGGATATACTGCTCCGGGCAACATTAGCTATACCTCGAATAGCGGGGGTTCATTGGCGGATTTGTATATCACACCCAGTTACATTTCTTTTTCTTCTACTGCTTACCCTTCTAGCCCAGCTACGTTTGGCCTTGGCGGCTTGACCTTTAGCGACGGCACGACCCAGACCACCGCCGCAAGTGGCACCGCTCCCCCTCACTACAACGCAGTCTGGGTATACGGCAATTGGTACTCGGCAAACGTGACGGGCTTCGTGGACGGCAATTATAACTATTACACGACCCTAACATTCTGATGAATCCTTTACCTCCCAAGAATACGACTCCAGTCGAGGCTGGCAAAGTCGGGGTTTTTTATTTCCCTGAGACCAAGCAAATTGCCTACAGGACATCCTTCCCGCACAAGGGGAATATCATCACGGCTCTTTCGGTTCTGATCGCCGACAACGAAGCCGCCCTCGAGGTCGCCATCGCCGAAGCCCAACTTATCGAACGCAAATGACCACCCTCATCCTCATCGCCCTCTCCCTCGTCGTCGGATTTATCGCCGGGGCCCTCGTCTTCCGCAAGCATGCCGCCAAGGCCAGCGAGCTCGAAGCGAAAGGCCGTCAGGCTCTCGACGCGCTGAAGAACCGCTAAGGCCATGCGCCTGCTCCTGGTCATCGCCCTCGTGGCCCTGGCTGGGTGCAAGTCTGGCAAGCCCCTCGACGCCCCGCTGCCGAAACAGCCGGACGCCCCGACCAAGCCTGACGCGGTCGTCACCCTAGGGAAAGACCTGGACAAGACGGATCACCGCGTGGCCTCGGCCCTCGTGGCTATCGAGAAGAACGCCGACAAGCCCAAGGTCGTCGTGGCCGAGTCTCGCCTAGCCCAGTCTTATCTGCCCGCCCCGCCCGAGGCCGACGTGGCCTTCGCCATGGCCCGGGCTACTAAGGCCGACCCTATCGACTACGCCCGCCAAATGGCCTTCGGTCGTCAGCTCGCCACCGCCGTAACCAAGGCATGGGAAAGACTGGAGGCCGACCAAGCAGAAGCCAAGCGCGTCTCCGGCCTGAAGGACGCCCGCATCGTCGAGCTGCAAGCCGAGGTCGAGCGCGTGAAGTCCGAAGCCAGCAAGAACATCTGGAGTCTCCTCGGTGCCGGTCTCTTCGCGGTCGGTGCCTTGACCACGGCCTTCCTCGGTCCTCGCCTTGGCGTCCCGCTCCTGGCTTGCGCTGCGCTGGCGGGCTCAGTGCCGTTCATCTACGACTCCCCCGCCTTCATGTGGGTAGCCATCGGCACGGCGGCCATCGCCTCGGGCTTATCGCTTTGGTGGCTCTACGACAAAGTCTCCGACGCCGTGCAGGACAAGAAGGACGAAGCCGAAATCTCCAAGGACGAATGAGCCGCAAGAAGCACAAGGGAGCCAAGGTCGTCTGGCGCAAACTCGGCAAGGAGCGCGCATGGGGTCAGGCCACGATCGGCGAGAACCTCATCGAGATTGACCCCCGTCTCGGCGCCAAGCGTCAGCTGGAGGTCTTGTGCCACGAGCAGATTCACCTGACCTTCCCCGAACTCAGTGAGCCCCAGGTTGACCGGGCAGGCAAAGACCTCGCCGCCCTGCTATGGGCTCAGGACT
>Ga0208723_1000260_pt1 | contig 16595 bp, 29 predicted proteins | sample LakMenEpi31Aug12_FD_150750 | JGI IMG/M metagenome (GOLD analysis project Ga0208723, IMG submission 150750) | Freshwater microbial communities from Lake Mendota, WI - 31AUG2012 deep hole epilimnion (SPAdes) | ecosystem: Environmental > Aquatic > Freshwater > Lake > Epilimnion/Euphotic zone ...
TTTATTGAATTGAACATACGGTGCTGTTGGGTCACATGCACACTTTAACACATCTACTATACCTCTATCAGTAAGGTCAACGTCATCAAGGACCAGCACAGAACATGTAATAGAATTTTCTACCTCCCACAGTTTCTTGTAAAGAGAGAATAAGGATAAATTACCGTTGAGGTAAGCATATTCTTTATTTAAAGTATCTAGTGTTTCTCGAACGAGATAGGTTTTGCCTGTTCCTGATCCTGCACTTATAATCAGATGTTTATAGCTATTTGGCGCAAATATTTTTTGAACCCTGTCGACAATTTGATTGTGAAGGTTATTATAGGTAGTATTGTTTAACATAAGTATTTCCTTTAGTTTAAGTTAAATTATGTAAATCACTCTGACTTACATTAGTATTTATTCTAACTGAATTCATTAAGTATAACAATCTTTTTTGGTAATTATCATACTTATGAAATGCCCATTTATTGTCAAATTTTGTATGAGCAATAACCACGGATTTTGCTTTGTTTGTTAGTAAAACTCTCATTGAATTTCACTTCATATCCTTTGGCCTTCAAAGCCGCTACCAATGTTGACAGGTCGCAGTCTTCCTCAAGGAAAGCATTACTACCGTTTTGATAACTGTAAGGGGTGATCTTATCAGCAATACCAAGGCTGACCAAACGTGCTTTAGAAAAACGTGCCCAAGCGTGTCCCGGATCACCAAACACTTTGATAGAGATTTTTTTAGCCATTTCGTAGTCCTTTAATTAACTGTTTAAGATTCTATTATATACCCAAAGTGATTTATTGTCAACCTTTTAGCATGGTTATGCAACCACTACTTCTTTCACACAGATTGCCTGCAACATGCAAAAAGCATCATAATATTCTGTATCCGTCAAATCAGTAGACCGTTGTCTAGGTGTTCCGAAGCCAACTTCTAGTTGATAGTGATAATCGGCTATTCTCCAAAGAACTGCCGAGTCACCGTTTTCAATGTAACCTTTAGCAATAAATTGTGTCATTTTGTGTCCTTTTGTTGATTCAATACAAGTATTATATACCCAAACCGATTTATTGTCAACCTTTTACACCAGATCAACTTGGACTTGTTTTCCCCGTAGAGTGTGGCCTATACCTGTCGGCAATGGTTGATTTGTGCGCTTGGCTTCATAACGCAAATACGACAATTTAATTAACGAATCCCAGCATGTAACGCGGGCATTAACTGTAGCAAACATTTCCGTCATTTGCTGGATCGTCATATACATACCGATATCGTTTTCGGATCCGTCACCCTTGAAAATTACACGGAATTTTTGTGAATTTTTAAAACCATCAACAATAGTCTTTGTACGCATTGTCAGCTCCTTTAATCAATCTATACATGTATTATAGACCCAAACTGATTTATTGTCAACCGAAAAAAAGCCCCGTTTCCGGAGCTAAAAAGTAGTACTTTAGTATTACCGTTTTTCAACGATTTTGTCAATCAATCCATATGCTAGTGCTTCCTCAGCACTCATAAATTTGTCACGATCCATGTCACGTTCAAAATCTTCGTATGTCTTTCCTGCACTGTTATGCTTGACATAAATTTCAGTTAGTCGTTTTTTCAAGAATGTGATTTCTCGGTAACTGATTTCAATATCACTTTGCATACCTCGTGCGCCACCACTTGGCTGGTGAATCATGTGGCGTGCGTTTGGCAACATAAAACGTTTACCAGGCGCGCCTGCTTGTGCTAACAAGCTACCCATTGAACATGCTTGGCCCATTACAATAGTATGTACATTAGGTTTGATAAATTGAATAGTATCATAGATAGCCATACCTGCAGTAACTGAGCCACCGGGACTGTTAATGTACATTGAGATATCTTTTTCAGAATCTTCTGATTCAAGGAATAACAATTGGGCAACAATTAAGTTTGCCATTTGGTCGTGTACTTCACCTTCAAGTAAGATGACACGGTCACGTAACAGCCGGCTATAAATGTCATAACTACGCTCACCTTTAGCGGTTTGCTCAATGACCATTGGGACTAGACTCATAAGTTTCCTTTAGTTTAAAGTTATATTGTATACTAGTAACAATACAAAATCAAATATTATGGATACTTATTATCTCTTTTTACGCTGACTTGTTTCTTTTTTCTTCTGTGATTTGGGTTCGGCAACATCTTTGGCAGCAGTAGCTAGATCGGTTTCGGGTTCGAGATCGTTTTCCATACCGTCTACAGGTTCTTCTCCCGACTCACTACTTACTGAATCATCAGTGCGTCCTAGCTTAAAGCTGAATCCATTTGATAATGGATCAGTAGTACTTGCCTTGTTTTCTAAACTAATTTTACCGTCTAGTTTTGCAGGCCACTGTGTAGCAAATGTTAGCTCCCCGTTTTTGTAATCACAATATTGTTGTATAAAGTTCATTTCCAAAATCTGCAAGATAGCATCTTTGAATTCAGGTATAGCATCTTTTTTGTTGACTGCCTCATCAACTTGCTTTCTGATACCATATAATACTTTACCGCCTTCAGTACCACCACCTGTCACGTTAGACCATAATGACTTATACTTTTTAGGCATACCTATAGGATTTGCAGATTTTCTAGAGTCATTGCTTTGCTTACACAGTGCAGGTAAGTTAGGTTCTTTTTGTGAGAAAGGTAGAAACGGATGATATCGTTTATCAATTGAATCTGGACTCACGCTGTAAATTAAATCCATCAGGTTAAATATAGACATCAACACTGAATCATTTTTGCATATATTAATTAATTCAACAACAGTTGCATAGTTAGGATCTGAGTTAACGTGGTCAGGAATTACAAGACCCGAGATAGCAGGCGCAGCGCCGCCACCAGTTCCTTTACTAGAAATATTCAATGTGTGATTTGTAGTACTATTAGTAAGTGTAGCAAAACTATCAGCAAGGTTGTTGTTTGCTTTACTAGGAAAATTTAATGAAATTTGATTTATATCTCCACCCAACCATTGTTGAAATTGTGCTTTTCTAGGAAAACGTGTACGGTTATATAATAATGCAAGAACACCTAGATATTCGCCAGCATAATCAACAATTGCCTTACGTACTTTTTCTTTTGCCGCTCCCTTGTATTCCTCAGGCAACATAACGTATTCACCCGAAACAATATATTGAGCCAATTGCTGAATTACTTGTCCATAGTCAGTACTAGACAATGTTGGATTACCAGCAATAACTTCATAAAAATCTTCCGCGGCATAGTTTTGATCTACAATTCCGATTTGACCTGGCTTTACTACTAGTGCTTCTTTACCTGCAGAACTAGGAGCTTGTCCAGCCGCAGGCGCCGCCCCGCCAAAGTCTTTTGTTTTAGCTAATTGACTTAACGCTATTTCTTCTCCGTCAGTTTGTCTTGCTTTTAAGTTACCCCTGAACATATCTTGTGCTCTTAAATCTAAGAAACGTTTTGCTTCTCTAGGATCAATGATAACTTCGTCTCCTGTTACAGTAGTGAAGGGTTTTCTTTTTTGGACATATTCAATAAACTTTTTAAATCGAGCATCGTATTTTATAATTTCGCCGGCGCTTAGACCGACGATGCCCGTACCTTCGGATAGTTGTTGGATTAGATTGATATATTCACGCATAATGAGTATTTATGCGATTCAACACTTAAATAGATTTTGATACTTAAACCACTTGCGCTTACTATGAGCACCCTTTAGGCATATACCATGTTTCTTTAATTTTTCTCTAAACACAAAGAAGCTAGGACCATGACTCATAATGGGTTCTTTTCCCCTACCTAGTCTCTTTATACCCTCTACATCCCACTGATATTGATGACACATTTCATGAGCTAATATTGCAATTAACCATTGTCTACAGTACCATTTATCCATTAGACGTATCTTACAAAAACTCTTATTCTTGGTAGGCATTTCTAATGAGCCATAGCACATTCCCCAATATTTTCTACAACGGGGCATAACTTCAATCTCGGGCATAATCAATTCATTATTGAATATGGTTTTATTTATCAGGCGATAAAGTGCTACAACTTCATCATAGTCGGTCCTATAACAAAGACGTTTTTGGTATGCTATGGGAGGCAACTCCTCACGCATAAGTTCGGTAAGATTGGCTTTTCTGAACATCATGTATTTATGATACTATTTTAACCCTAATAATGCACATATTACGGAAAAAATGTTATGTTTTTGAATGGGAGTAAATATATGTTTAGGAGATAGAAATGATAGACTTTATCAAGCGTTTGTTCGGCTTTTCAGCTAAACCGGTAGAGGTGGCACCGGAACCAAATCAGGTTGCCCCATACAAAGTACCTGAGCCGGTGGCAACTACACCAATTCCATTGGTTGTTACTAATAGTAATCCTGCAGATAATGCACCCGTAGTTGCTAAAACAACACCAGCTAAGCCAAAGGCCGCGGCTCGTACCGCTAAGCCAACAGCGCCGGCTGCCCCAAAAGCCAAAGCACCCGCAAAGAAGGCCCCAAGACAGCCCAAAATGACTGTTGCTAAGTAATCATGGTAACAGGGAAACCTGTTATCATGTTCTTATGACTATTGGATTTGACATAATAAGTGACTTAAACCTATCTCCAGAAGATAGCTTTAATTGGGAGGGTAAAGCCACAAGCCTATACTGTATTATTGCAGGTAACGTTAGTAATGACCTACGGACAATATATCAAACTTTAGCGCATTTATCTAAATTTTATCAAGGTATATTCTATACTATAGGTACATTAGAATATGAGGGTGTTGATGATATTGACAAACGCACCGATGAAATGTTTAAACTAAACAAATTACCCAACGTAGTAATGCTACATCATCATGTGGTTATAGTTGACGGTATAGCAATCGTAGGGGCTAATGGGTGGTATGGTACTAAACCTAGTTTAAATTTAAAAACTGAAATAACTATAGAGAATCAAAGATATGAAGATTTATATTATTTGAAATCAACTATAGAAAAGCTTCAACGTCACTTAGACGTTAAAAAAATAATGATAGTGTCACATTCTGTACCCGGAGAGAATTTATACTTCGGCGAAGAACCTAAAGAAATTGAATCACATCTTCCCTTAGATTTAGTATTACCCAGTGACACTGAAAAGAAAATATCTCATTGGGTATATGGTACATATGGAAAAGTAGTTGACACCACTATCAACGGCATCAACTACTTAAATAACTCTTATTACAAGAGAAAACCCTATTGGGCTAAGAGAGTAGAAATAAAAATTTAAGCTTCTGCTTCTACCTTAATTTGTAGAGGAAAGCCTTTTGATCTCGCATCAAGTGTTACTTCAATTCCCTTTTGTTCTGCAATTTCGTATGGCAAAACAGCAACCACTGCACTACCCGCATCGTGAATACTATTAGTAATATCAGCCGCAGTGTCATTCGTGTAATTAAAATAATCAATTAATGAAGTAACTACAAATTCCATACTTGTAACATCGTCATTGAAGTAAATAATCTTGAACAACGGTGGTTCGGCTAGGGTTGTAATTGGCTTGATTTTAAGTTTAGTTTCTGTTTTTGACATAGTGTTTCTTTCAGTCTACATTATATTATTTATTGTAGTTGATTGCAATTTTCTTGGGCTTCTGTTCCTCAGGAATTGTTCGCTTTAACTTAATTGAGAGAATGCCCAATTCAAGGTTGCAATTCTCAATCTCTACGTGGTCAGCAAGTTTAAACTCACGACGGAAATTGCGTGTGCTGATTCCTTTGTGTAGATAATTGATATCTTCTAACTGTAGAACCGGTACACCTTCAATAACAAGATAATTACCTTCTTTGGTAACATCTATATTATCAGGGCCGAATCCAGCTACAGCCAAACTAATCACATACTCATCTTCATTGATTTGTACGATATTGAATGGGGGATAGTTAGTACCACCTTGTTGTGCGTTGATTCTAATCATTTCGTCAAATAGACTGTCAAAGCCTACTGCGAATTTATGAATGCTTGGAATGTCCAAGGAACGAAGGGTTAGTTGATTTGTCATTTGTGTTCTCCTTTAATAAGCAAGATGACTATGCAGACCCGACCATCGGCATCTACATACGTATTTATTATATCACAGACACGCAAAAAAATCTATTATTTAGGTTCAAGCTAACGCTTTAGGTATCAGAATATCTTCTCTGTTGATATTGATTACCTTGATATTACTCTCTCTATATTTCTTTGTATAGTACATGTGTGGCATTAATGCACGTTCAATCTCAGTATGTAATCCACGGGCTCCGGTGTTCAACGTCAAACAATTATCAACCATCTGTTCAAGTGCCGAGTCGCTAAATTTTAACTCAATCTGGTCAATACTAAACAAGTACTTATATTGTGCAATGTAGTTGTTCTTCACTGATGTGAGTACCTGTATCAATTCTTCTTTTGTAAGGTTTGTCACACTAACCGCAGTAGTGAAACGACCGATTAATTCAGGGATCATCCCGAACTTAGTCAAATCGTCAGGTGATACTTGACCTAAATCACCTTCTTTACGTTTATCTTTGATGTCAGCACCAAATCCAATACTAGTACCTGATTTTCTGTTTGAGATAATGTCTTTCAACCCTACAAACGCACCGCCGGCAATGAACAAAATGTTTTTAGTGTTGACTTCAAGCATATCACCACCTGGGTGCTTTCTGCCACCACCTGCAGGGATGCGACAGACGGTACCTTCTACTAGCTTGAGTAATGCTTGCTGAACACCTTCACCTGATACGTCACGTGTGATACTTGCAGACTCGCCTTTGCGGGCAATCTTATCAATTTCGTCAATGAAAACAATACCACGCTCTGCAAGTTTAGGATCGCCTCCTGCATTATTGACTAACATACTAATCATAGATTCAACATCATCACCTACATAGCCTGCTTCTGTTAAGCTTGTAGCATCAGTTACAACGAAGGGAACATTAAGATATTTGGCAACTGTCTTCGCTAACAGTGTTTTACCTGATCCAGTAGGGCCAATCAACATTACGTTACCCTTTTGAATTTCTAAATCTTTGGGAGGGTGAGTAATACGTTTATAGTGATTAGCGATTGCTACACTAAGAACCATTTTAGCACTGTCTTGACCAATGATATGTAGGTCTAAAAAGTCCTTGATATCTGATGGGTCATATTGATTTTTAATATCCTCTGGCATCTCCGTTACGATATCATCAGTAATCAGTTGAGTACACTGTTCTATACATTCACTGCAAATTGCAACGTTGTCGCTTACGATAAGTTTCTTCACTATATCTTTGTGATTGCCGCAAAAGGAGCAATGGTTTAGTTTGTTTTCATTAGACATACTATAATTTATCTTTTTTATTTCTTTTGATTTTTTTAACAATTGCTTTCAGCAACAGCGGATAGCTCAACGGATCTCGCACGTTCAATTAACGTGCGATCCTTGATGTTTAGTTGAAATGTACCTTTTTCAATAGCATTTCCGTGTAAGACAAAGTACTTAGGATCACCGATACCATAGAAATTAGTCCCACCATTGACTAGCAATGGCACTACGCATGTTTTTAACACTACTTTATTTTCATAATCTTTCAGAGAAAACATTAATCTAATTTCTCTTGAACCGGTAATAGAGTCTTTGATTCTATCAAGCATGATTATATCATTAAATCTATACTGTGTGCTACTACCTAGCAAGAAATCTTTAGGGTTCTTACCCATAATAATAACGTTACTAGGTGCAGGTGTGAATCTACCAAACCTATTATCGTCAAACATTTGCATAGCCTCACTGAATGCTACAATGTAGTCATAATTCCAACTAAGTTGATAGGGAATTCTTAACAAGGTGTTGCGATATTGGTCCGTAGATATACTCATCGCCCCTTGACTAACGACAAAGGCATGCTGAGGATAGGTAGACATTACTCTACGCAATATAGTATCACCTTTGTTGCGTTGGTTGATAAACGTCTGATAGCTTGCACCTGCTTGAGCACCATTAAGCTCATTGTTTGATTTACCTGATGATAAAATTTGATCGAACAGCTTACTATCAAGAATCAATACATCCATAGTTACGATATATCTACCCGCAACTACGTTAACATTGGCAATCTTGTAATCTCTGACGTACCCGGCGCTATATACATTAATGTCGTCACGTTCAATGCGTTTTAATGTGCTTTCTCGTTCGCTAAGAACGATAATACCAGCACGAATTTGCACAGCTTCACGAAAGGCTTGTTCTTTTGCAATTTCAAGTGTAGAACCTTCACCAACTACACGGATGTAGTCTTTAGCAAATACATTAGAACTGAACAACAATGCTACTACAAATAGTAGTCTTGTCATATTAGTTACCGAAACGTTTACGGAGTTGACTAGCTGTATTATCGCTGTCTTTAGTCCAGCGCATGGTTACTGTAACTTCCTGTGGTCCAGATACTTCTTGTTTAACAGGGATAAAGCCACGCAGTCTTGCACGTGCATTCACACGAATGTTTTCAGCAAGACTAAATGCAGTGTCATTACTATTTTCACGCACAGCAAAGTTAGTATCTTTTTCTGCATCCTTGTCAGACATTTCAACGACTTCACCTTCTTTAGCTCTAGTCTTCAAACGGTCATTAGCTTTTTCAACGTTCTTAGCCAATGTAGTTGATACACGATTGCTAGAAACTTCTTCACTCATAAAGTGAGCAACGTTAGCGAGGGCCTTATCCTTAGCTCTAGTGAGGGCTGTGTTGCGATTATTGACAGAGTTGCCATTAGTAGTTGCACTACCAATACTAGTGATAGATACGATATCACATTCACTCTTCCAAGGCTTATACCAAGTACAATCTGTTTCAATGTGAATAGTATCTTCTTTAAAAGAAGTTGACAATTTTTGACTACGAATAGCTTCGGAGTCATTACTTGTTTTTGTAGTACTACATGCAGTTAACAATAACGCTAATGCGAGTACAGAGAGATGGATTTTCATATACAACTTGTATAGTAGTTAAAGATACTGATAGTTTAGCACACTATCAATTAATCATCAACTTTTTTGGTTAGATAAGTAATCTTCAATTTGTTGTTTTTCTGCGTCAGATAACAATTCAACATCATACTCACCCAAATCTATTCTGTCAATAAGGAACTTGATATATTCCTTATCATATAGATAAGAGTCTGATTGCTCTTTGTTGATTTCTATCCATTTACGTCCATCAAACTTGTATACTTTGTTTGGTAGTACATCTACACGGACCCTTATGTCACCTTTAGTAGCTATTTTGGGAAAATCTGTACCAAAACTAGTTGTGATATTATTAGTAGAGTCTGCGGTTAGCAGGAATAATTCGGGCTTCATGTTTTTTAGCACATCTCTGTGCATATGTTTGCCCTCATATGTTACGTAGTCACCGTGTTCTTCGTAAGGTTTTTTCTTTTCCACAGTCACATTATTTGTAACTATTTCTGATTCAACTATTGGTTCTAATACGTTTAGTTCAGGTTCGGATTCAGCTTCAAAAGGAATATCACAGGTGGGGTTAGGACATACTAAACCTATACCCGGTGCATCTTCTAATACTGTTCCGCATTTAATGCACTCAATCTTATTATCTTCTTCTACCACTATAACTGGTGCTGGTGTTTCATACTCGTGGAAATCAGCAGGATGCTCACCTGCATCAATGAATTTAACTGGTTGTGGAGGTACGGGTTCAATGACCTCAGGTGGTTTAATTTCTACAATTTCTTCTTCAGTTGGCTTTTCACCTACATCAGCAACCCATGCATCTGGTTTATCAGATTCTTCTTCGGTTTCTTCCTCATCCCATTCTTTACTTGCATTAGCCGCAAGAACAAGTGCAATAGCTAGTGGATCAAACACAATAACTAATAGGATAATAACCCAACGTACTGCCGCTTCTAGTGTATTGTTATCAGCATTTTCACCGTAAATCAATGCGGCAATATATTTGATAGGTCCAACTTCTGCTTCTACTTTGCGATTCTCTGCCGCAATAGGTGCTCGTTCTTCGTTTAGTTTAGCAATTTCTTTTTGAGCATCACCAATTTCTTTTTGTAGTTTACTGCGTTCACCTGATTGTTGTCTACGAATCTGTACGGCACGTTCAGCACTATTCTCGCTATCACCGCGACTTAATCGTTGGTCAACTTGATTGTCCATTTGAGTTAATGCTTTGCGGGCTAACTCAATGTTATCTCGTTGTGTCTTAATCTTTTCATCATATAGTGATAGTTTGGCTTGACTATCACCGGTACTGATACCATGTTCCATGTGAGCCTTTGACAAGAAGCCAAAGATACCCATAGAGGTCAGTAACGCTAATGCAATAACCGCAGGCACTAGATAGAGCTTAAGCATGAAGCCACAACGTTTCCAGTACTTACGTAGCCAAACAGTTGTAGTGATTTTTCCTACCTCAAGTATACCACCCATGATGATAACAGGAATAACCGCACCTGCAAAGATAGCGGTTAAGCCGATGATACTATACCAGGCAGCTACCGAACTAAGTGATAGTGCTACTAATAGTGTGAGGTTGGAAAAACTTGTAAACTTCTTGAACATGCTATATTTATCAATCTTCCAAACCAAATAAATGACCGTACAATGAGATAAACTCTTTCATAATTATTACATGTTTCTGTGGTAAACCCCTACCTTGTGTGATATGATAAGTAACCCATGGTACTAAACCATCCATTTCACTATCTCGTTGTTTAATCTGTATTACCTCAATTTTATTACCATCTTCAAAGATAAAATACTTACCCACTAATTCTTGCTCGTATGGCGTCATTCGCCGCCCTCTTTAGGCCTATCAAAGGGCCACTTAGCAGTTTCTTCAAAATCACTATTTGAAAATGGCCACTGAGCCTTAGGTTCTAGTTTGGGAATTTCTCTACTCTTTTGAGTTTCTTCGTCTAATCCAGTGATAATAGGTTCTTCATCTTCATCACCGTCTGTGCGTGTAATCTCAAGGTCGCAGTCAATAATCATTTCACACTCATCTTGACTCCAACCATGTTCTTCTAAGTCAAGCCAAGAATTACCTTCTTCAAAGAATTCTTCAATCCATTCAGTAGTTTCATCATCGCAGTCATCGGTGTCAACTTCTTCCCAACACCCATCACTTGTTTCAACAAGTTCAGATTCGTATCCACAGTCATAGATATCAACACCAGCTTCAATGTTAGGTGGATTATCATCATCTGTATATACAGTGAATTCTCCCCATCTCCATCCCGTTTCAATCATTACACGATTACCATCTTTAGTTAGATAATTGCGCTCAAGTATTGATTTCTTCCACGTTGGTTTTACACTCCATTCAGCCATTTTAGTTCTCCTCTTCTTCACGACTATCCATCATAATCCAACTCTCACCACAATCAGGGCAGTAGTAACCGCTCTCTTTGATTTCAGGTAGTTCAGATTCTTTGTGCATAGCACCGCAACTAAAGCAAGGAACTTCTTCCTCTTCTTCTGCGGCCTCTTTAGCCCATCGTGCTGTACGTTCTGCACTTTCTTTTTCTGCTATGACACCAGCTTCTGTTAGTTCAGTATCACTTTCACAGTAAGGGCATACTTTTCTAGGATCATCAATTTCAGCACCGTCTTTGTCTACCCAAGACCATTCAGCATCATAACTCTGACCAGTCCACTTACACTTGGTACACTTGTGAGTATGTGGTGGAGGCTCGGGTTCACTGTGCCAACTAGATTCATCACCTAGTTCGTAGGTAACATCGTACCCACCTTTGCGATCAGTCCAGCAGTCATCATATTGAAAGTCCCATTCAATCTCTACGTCATTTTCGTAGGCATCATTAATAACATCTTCATAATCATACGTGCCATCAATAATACCATCTAGTATTACTTTAATCTCATCTTCTTCCTTGTCAGGATAGATTTCACTTAATAGTGCTTCATCAAGTTCAATAGCATATTGTCTATCGTGTTGATGCCATTCATGTTTTACAATTGTTACCATAACTACTCCTTAAATTAAATTAATTGTACACTGCTATGATAACAATGTAAACTATAATGGTTATACTACTTTAGCATCTACTACCGTTTCGTCAGTGGGGTTGTTTTTAGCTTCCATTAATGGCTGAGCCGCAACATACAAATCACTCACTGTTTGGGTAATCTGTTCCTTATCTTCGTTATTGATAGCTTCTTGAACCTTAGCAATAGCCTGCTCAACATTATCTTTAACATCTTGTGAAACAGTAGACTCCTCTAGGTCTTTACGGATAGAATGAATTTGTGATTCAGCAGAGTTTTTAGCCTCTACAATCTCACGTTTCTTTTTATCTTCTTCTGCGTTCAATTCAGCATCTTTAATCATTTGTTGAATCTCTGCTTCACTTAGACCGCTATTACTCTTAATAGTAATCTTGTTTTCTTTACCTGTGTTCTTATCCTTAGCAGATACATGCATGATACCGTTTGCGTCAATATCAAGTGTAACTTCAATCTGCGGTTGTCCACGGCGTGACGGCGCAATACCTTCTAGGTTAAACTCACCCAACAACTTGTTGTGCTGAACGAATTCACGTTCACCTTGGAATGCTTTGATAGTAACTGCAGGTTGATTGTCTTCCGCAGTACTGAATACTTGACTGTGCTTTGTAGGAATAGTTGTATTCTTCTGAATCAACTTAGCCATAACACCGCCCATTGTTTCAATACCTAGACTCAATGGAGTAACGTCAAGCAATAATACGTCTTTGCGATCACCACTCAACACTGCACCTTGAATTGCGGCGCCTGCGGCAACTGCTTCGTCTGGATTAACATCTCTACGAGGTTGCTTACCAAACAACTTCTCAACTGTTTCTTGCACCTTTGGCATACGTGTCATACCACCAACAAGGATAACCTCGTCAATATCACTAGCGGAAACTCCAGCGTCTTTCAATGCTGTCTTGCAAGGAAGGACACTTCGTTGAATTAGTTCTTCAACCAATTGTTCTAGCTTTGCACGATTGATACTGACGTTCATGTGCTTTGGACCAGTTGCATCAGCGGTGATGTATGGTAAATTGACACTAGTTTGTTGACTACTAGACAATTCAATCTTAGCTTTCTCACTAGCTTCTTTAAGTCTTTGCAATGCAAGCATGTCTTTCTTCAAGTCAACGCCTGACTCTTTCTTGAATTCATCAACCAGATAATCCATGATACGCTGGTCAAAGTCTTCACCACCTAAGAATGTATCACCATTCGTAGACAGTACTTCAATTTGTTTTTCACCATCAACGTTTGCAATCTCAATGATAGAAACGTCAAATGTACCACCACCTAGGTCATACACTGCAACCTTACGATCAGCTTTATCCTGTTTGTCTACACCATAGGCTAAGGCCGCCGCTGTAGGTTCATTAATGATACGCAACACTTCAAGACCTGCAATCTTACCTGCGTCTTTAGTTGCCTGTCGTTGACTATCATTAAAGTATGCTGGTACTGTAATAACTGCTTGTGTAACTTCGTGACCAAGATAATCTTCTGCGGTTGATTTCATCTTACGCAAAACTTCTGCACTGATACCCGGGGGCGCAAGATCCTTATCACCTACCTTAACCCATGCATCACCGTTACCTGCTTCAACGATTTTATAAGGCATTAAGTTAATGTCTTTTTGTACAGCTTCTTCTTTGAACTTACGTCCAATTAGTCGCTTTGCCGCATAGATAGTATTAGTTGGGTTTGTAACAGCTTGACGTTTTGCTGATGCACCAACTAGAATTTCGTCATTGGCGTAGGCAACAATAGAGGGTGTAGTTCTAGCACCTTCACTGTTTTCAATAACTTTGGGGATTCCGTTCTCAATAACGGCTACGCATGAATTGGTTGTACCGAGGTCGATACCGATTACTTTGCTCATATTTTCTCCTTTTTAAAAGCAAGACTGCATACAGCCCCATTCGGGCACTGTATGCAATTATTTATACCTGTAAAAACAGTAATTTATATATATTTTTTGACTCTAGCAATAACTTCTTTTGCTTCTGTCATGTCACTAGATTCTAACATAGATTCAGTCATGGTGTCAACAAAAGAATACCAGTTTTGGTACTCTTGTTTCCAATTGATATTATATTGTAGGAAAAATTCTTTATCTGTCATTCTTCAACTCCGAAATGTTTTAAAATCTTGTCTTCAATTAGATGACCGTATTCCAATTCTTCCCAGTCTGGAGTATTATACCATGCAACTTCGGCACATTTTCTAATAATCAACTCGGCGAACTTTTCTTTGTCAAAGATCCAACCCTCACCACTGTTAGATGTAGGCTCAATGTAAGTAGTAGACTGTTCAGCAAGTTCTCGAATTCGCATCTTGCCCAATGATTGATTACGAATCTTTACAAATTCGTCATACTTTTCTTGTGTGCCTATACTGTAGCCACCATCACCTGCGTGAATGTCACTGCCAGCTTTGATGTTGTCGTTCACGATCCAACTCCGAAATGTTCTTTAATTAGACTTGCCGCAAGGTCTTCATCAAATGGAAAGGGTTCACCCTTCCACTTTAATAGAACATCAGCACATTCCCGCACAATCAACTCGGCGAACTTTTCCTGAAATTTGGGTTCTGAATAAGTCCCGGTTTCGTTCATTTCTCTTGCAGCCTCTTTAGCAAGTTGTTTAATTCGTTCGTTCATAGTTCATCCCATGTAATCTTGAGGGTAATCTAAAGGATCGGTTCTAAACTCGTCTAGCCAACGAAAGAGCAAAATCAAACCAATCACTCCGATAACAAATTCTAGAATTTCAAGTAACATCAATTCTCCTTGTAGTGTTTAATTACCGCATTGGCTACATCAAGATAAACATTGCTAGGTAATTGGTTAGCAACAACTTGCATTGTTTCTTTCACGATCAACTCGGCGAACTTTTCAAACGTCGGATTGTGACCAGCGGCATGCCAATTGGTATGATCCCAGTTATTCTCAGGATAGAATCCAGCCTGTTTAGCAAGTTCACGAATTCGTTCGTTCATTTTTCGTGTCCTAATGTTGTTGGCGCATGATCTAATACTGAGTTAAGATAAAAATACGCATCTTCATCACATATTGTAACACACAAGTCGCTATGTTGCAAGGCATAATCTACAAAATTGTGTTCAACATCGTAAACACGGAACATGTATTTTCCAGTTTGCGTATAGATCAAATGTCCTTCAACACCGTTGGCTGACTTTGGTTTCATTTGGTTGTGCTTTGTGGGTAATAGTAATAACAGTAAGAACGGTTGGTGTTCCAATCTCCGGCCATGCCATCCAAATCCTGTAGACTGTCCACAGCACGATCTGTTATGCTGGCATGTTGAGCCACAATCCATGGAGTGTCACGCCTTGCCTGCAAGTATTGATTGAGATAGATCCGGCTTTGTTCCAGTTGGTTCATTCTGTCGTTGTCCTTGAATCTTCATTTGAACGGTATGCATATATGATAGCTGCTACTATGTAACCTGCAATGAATCCTAAAATAAAACTCATTCTTTAACTCCGAAATGTTCCTTAATATGTTCAATACCTAGCAATCTTCCGTTGACCCAACCACGATTGTAGTCAGTAAGTTCTTCAGGATGATTCATAACATACTCTGGTTTCATTAGAATGTCAGCACATTCTTCCACAATCAACTCAGCAAACTTTTCAGTGTAATAGTCCATCCAGTACCAAGAAACGTCGCCGTCATAATCTTTTGTACACTGATTAGCATATGCTTTTGCGTGGTCAGCAAGTTGTCGAATTCGTTCGTTCATAACTTTTCTCCGCAATGCGGACACAGTTTGGTATTAGCATTACGCATTTCTTTCAGTGTCTTGTTTAGTTTACGAGCATCGGATAATTGATTTTTAATTTTCTTACGGTCTCGTTCGTGTTTGGCCTTGCCCAGTTCAGCTTTAAGGTGTAGCTTCATTTTATTCAAGCGACCTTCAAAGATTTCAATAAAGCCCGTTATGCCCGGACTACTGCTCGCCGGGGTCCCACTCATAGTTCAACTCCTTCAACCCCGTCAACCGGTTCTTCTACGGGTTGATCGGGAATGTTGTCCGCATCACCTTCTTGGGCATGTACAAACCCCAAATCCAACATCTTTTTCTGTTCGGCCCAAACACAATGAGGACGGAACACAAACAGTCGCAATGTAAGATTGTCTTGGCTGTAGTAGATCCTATACCGTACCGATTCCTCACCCAAAGTCTTAGCCAGTTCTCGCAATGAGAATGTTTCGGGCCAATCTTCTTTCACACTGGTGCGAGTCTTTTCAAAGTAGAAATCCTGCATACGCTGTATGGCAGTACCCCTGGGCCAAAACATATTTTGTTGGCACCATGCCATTGTGCGGTCCAGCATTTCTGTTGTAGTCATTTTATTTGTCATTCTTCAACTCCGAAATGTTCTTTAATCTGTTTTGCCCGTTGCCACCCATTTAATGCTAGGTAGCTGTTTTTCTCACAAGCCTTAGCACATTCTCTAACAATCAACTCGGCGAACTTGTTAGCACGACCAGCAAGTTCTGGGGCCGCATAGCCAGCCTCTAACATTAGTTGTCTA
>Ga0208723_1000262_pt1 | contig 16472 bp, 18 predicted proteins | sample LakMenEpi31Aug12_FD_150750 | JGI IMG/M metagenome (GOLD analysis project Ga0208723, IMG submission 150750) | Freshwater microbial communities from Lake Mendota, WI - 31AUG2012 deep hole epilimnion (SPAdes) | ecosystem: Environmental > Aquatic > Freshwater > Lake > Epilimnion/Euphotic zone ...
CTCTCCTACCTATATCCACGTGAACAGGTACGCCATTTTTTATGACCTGAACTGCAACACTGTGCTCAAAATTAAAAATAGATTCCGTAAATTCTGCTATCTTACCCCGAAGTAAGTAGAATTGATATGTGGGAAACTTGGGATCTACAAATGTAGATACTCTATTTAATGATGCATGCCGCGCTTCATTAAGCAAGTCGGTACTCACTGATGGCAAAGTATCAAGATATTCAAAATAATTCATATAAGTATTATTTATGTGTTTGGTGGAGACGACTGGAGTCGAACCAGTAGTGCCTTTCGGGCGGCGGATTTACAGTCCACTGGGGTTACCAATTTTCCTACATCTCCAAAATTAGTATAAGCTACTGGGTTCCATGCCAGCCCTTAATTGAGCGGTTACTCTGTCCATCTCATTTATTCAAAGTCTGTGTGCAGTGAGATTCTGCCTATCAGATTCTGCTGGGGTAGTTTCCATCCCTGCGCTAACGGTCTTCTGCCACCGGAACTCTATCGCTATTCAAACGCTACTTTAACGAAAGTAGTAACGGGATCCTATCCCCGGTCGGAACTGCACCGACAATATACTGTGAGCATCTACACAGCCTTGTTAATTCATCGCCCACAGGATTTGCATTAGGGCTCTGACGAGAAATCTTTGGAAGAGCTACGGGGAATCGAACCCCGCTTGCCTGGATGAAAACCAGATGTCCTAACCGATAGACGATAGCTCCATAAAAAGAATACACTAGCCGACCCCGGGATTTTAACCCAGAATTCATATTAGTTTTGCACGAGTTTTGCGCTCGGTCAATTAGTGTATCAAAATCATATTGAAGCACACATAAACACCCCCGATCCAGCGAGGCGACATGCTTATATGCACTTCAATATGATTCCTCGCTACGTGTTCTTTCACAAGATTACGGACTGTTATCACTAGGCAACGTTATCGTGCTTTGTGTTGTCTATGCGAGGATATCACATTCTACAAATTTTTAATGAACATTGTTAAGAAGTGCGATGACTTTCTCAACTCATGCTATGATTGTAACACCATATGCATTTATTGTCAACCTGTTTCGCTAGTTTAATGTGTGATTTCCACTAGCTTGTTACTCTGTATCAGTCTACGCTAACTAAGTTAGACATAGCATCAACCTCTGTCACACTGTTTTTAAACAGATTTTCAACTCATGCTATGATTGTATCATAAGCACCATTTATTGTCAAATTTTATCTTGTTGTATTTCTACAACAGAACCAAATTAAAACACACTATGAGAATCACACTTCCCAAGTTCTCACGCTTGGTTACAACTAGAAGTTACAGACAGATTTGGCTGTCCTGTGAGTAATGTGTTTTAATTTGGTCCGGCGTAGAGGAATCGAACCTCTATAATCACTTTAGAAGAATGATGTCCTATCCGTTGAACGAACGCCAGATGAATTTCTTATTTGTCTCTATTATAGAGGGTTGTTGAATTATTGTCAACCGTTGACAATAACTATTTGAATGGCTCCCCAGCGTGGGCTCGAACCACGGACCAATTGATTAACAGTCAACTACTCTACCACTGAGCTACAAGGGAATAAATTTGGTGCCCCCACCATGACTTGAACACGGGACCTATCGCTTACAAGGCGAGTGCTCTACCACTGAGCTATAAGGGCAATTTGAAGTACAGTGTCGTTACTCACTGTACGTTTATTTAATTGAAGTATATCACAACAAAACTTTTTTGTCAAGCCTCATTGTGATATCTTCCTAAGAAAGTAAAATTCTACTATGCTTAGGAACACCTGCTAGCAAGTATTCCATTTGATCCGCTAGGATCGTGCGATGTTGTAGAATCATGTTTTCATAGTGGTTAGGTGCATAAGGTGCGTACAATAGTTCCATACGTGCTTCTTTCAAAGTCTTATGTCCCTTCTTGCTGTTACAATCCTTACATGCAGTAACCACGTTCATCCAAGTGTTTTCACCACCATGATACTTAGGTACAATGTGGTCTCTGCTTAGATTGTTGTAGTTGGCAAAGTGTTCACCACAGTAAGCGCAAACGTTACGGTCACGGCCGAACAATGTTCGGTTAGTTAGTGCTACAGTAGTATGCTTATGTGGGTTAAAGCTATGTCCCTTAATCGCAATGATTGAAGGGGATTCTAGATAGCTTTCAGTTCCGTCTTGTTGGACGCCACCTCTATACTTAGCCACAACTTCACCCATTGACCATGCAACTGATTCAGTAGCATGGTAGGCTATTGCGTCATCGTATGAGATCCACTGCCGGGGAACTCCTGAAATGTCTAGTGCTAGAACAGCCATGATATACTCCTTTGTTACTGTCTACATTTATTTATGTGCCTATTGGAGGGACATGAGGGATTTGAACCCCCGACCATTGGTTTCGAAGACCAAGACTCTTCCGAACTGAGTTAATGTCCCATATGTGTATTATATGACAAACACCATTATTTGTCAAATTATTGGTACCCCCTCTCGGAGTCGAACCGAGAGAACTCTTCCTTTTGAGAGAAGCGACTTTGCCAGATTTGTCCAAGGGGGCATGTTTGGTGGCGATGGTCGGACTCGAACCAACCACACACGGATTTTCAATCCGTTGCTCTACCTGATGAGCTACATCGCCATTATTTTGTTTCTGGAATCTTTCTGAGACTATCTAACTTCACTAGACAATCACGCTGAGTTCCCATTCTGAACACACGTAGATAATCTACGCCGTCAATCTTTTGAATGTCCTTCATATTTTTACAGAAGAACTTTTCTTTGTTTCTCATGTTTTCAAAGTAAACTGTTTTCATTTCATTCTCCGTATTGGTATCTCCGATCAGAATCGAACTGATATCTATTCTTTAGGAGAGAATCGTTCTATCCATTGAACTACAGAGATGTGTTTGGTGCCCTTGACTGGACTCGAACCAGCAAGCTACTAAATTCGCACAACGACCTCAACGTTGCGTGTCTACCAATTTCACCACAAGGGCATTATATTAAAGCCACATACACGTTTCACCACGGATACCATTAATTTATGCATGGCAGCGAGTGAGAGATTCGAACTCTCGTGCCGTTTTCACGACCATCATCTTTCCAGGATGCGCCCTTAAGCCTCTCAGGCAACTCACTATATTTTGGCAGAGAGTAAGGGATTTGAACCCTTGTGCCCTTATACAGGACGCACTCCTTAGCAGGGAGGCACAATTAGCCGAACTCTGTCAACTCTCTATGTTGGCGGGACATTTTTGATTGCAGTTAAGATACTATTTCAGCATCTATTTTTTTGTCCCATAACTTGGCGGAGAGCAGAGGAGTCGAACCCCATCCCATTTCTGAGAACCTAGTTTTCAAGGCTAGTCGGCGGACCATCCCACCTGCATTACTCTCCATTATTCTTACAAAGATGAAATACTTTTCCATCCATATTTTCTAGCGCAGTGAATACTATTATTCAGTGCGGTTGCACTAGGAAATTTATGTCCTTTTCTTAAAGTCCATTCGTTCAACTTAAATGACTTCAATATTCTGTCACCGTTCCACCAACTACGTTGACATTCAATATAACCTAGTTCTTCTAACTGGTTACGCAACTTGGTGAATTCATCGTGGTCTTTGTTACTGATGCTGAGACCCTTGTCATATCCCTTAAGGACTTTGATAAGGTCATCGTGCGTAGGGTTATTACGATCTTTGATAAAATCGTGTTCAGTCCTAACCATCACATCACAAATATATTGCTCGTCTATAATAAACTGTTTTAACATTATACTACTCCTACGTTTGTAAAGATCGGGCGCCTAGCTATCTGACGTTACTCAGCCTCACTAGATTGTCTCGTATACAAGAGTTCATACTACCTAGCAAGTCTACTGGCGTGTCACACATCAGCCCGATGTGCTAGACTTACAGGGACTCATCGTATCGTCTATCCCTTAACATTGGTGCCGCCGCTTGGATTCGAACCAAGATAACTTCCTTAGAATGGAATTTTTATGTTGCTGTATGTACTCTTGTCAGAGTCACCTTTTTAAGCGTCCTACCATTAGACGACAGCGGCATTGATTTGGCGACCGACAGGGGAATTGAACCCCTCTGATTCTCTACATTGACAGTGTAGCGACCACACCTTGCAGTCCCGTCGGCCATAAATTGTTGGCTCCGTATCTGGGTAACGATCCCAGCTAGTCATTGATTAACAGTCAAGTCCGCGCACCATGCTCGGATTCTACGGAATAAAAATTGGTGCCTCCTGATGGGAACGATCCATCGGCCCTCGCCTTATCAAGACGATGCTCTACCACTGAGCTAAGGAGGCATTGTTTGGTACCCAGTACAGGTTACGATCCTGTGTCGCACGATTATCAGTCGTGTGCTCTTCCATTGAGCTAACCGGGTGTAAACTTCTTTGGGGTATGCTATGGGGAACGATCCCATACTACCAGTTTCACAGACTAGGGTGCGAACCTCTACACTAAGCACACCCCAAAGAAGTCTAAATTGGTGGTGATAGTTAGATTCGAACTAACGACCTGCTCCGTATGAAGGAGATGCACTACCGCTGTGCTATATCACCAATTATGAATTGTACACGACAACTGAATTGTTGTCAACCATTATAGAAACACACTTAAACAGTCCTTCAACGTTAGTCGCTATCTCCCTTACTATCGGGCGGATCTGTATGTGCTTCTATAATGGTGCTCCATGACAGAATCGAACTGCCGTATCCGCGTTACAAAGGCGGTGTAATACCATTATACGAATAGAGCTAATAAAACAGGATACATTCTTGACGAATGCTCTACCATTGAGCTAATCTGGCATGAAGCCAAATGTTGGAGTTGAACCAACGACACATCGTTTGATGTAGTTTGCTGTATGTATCCTAAAACCTGTACTAAATATATGATGCAAAACCTTTACTGTAATAAACTTAACTTAAACATCCCACCTCTCAAAGAGGAGTATGATGTTACTAGTGTAACTACCCCTCACACATCTGTTGAATTAGATATGATACATCCCGCAATGCGAGAATGGTTAGATAGCTTAGGTATCACTGTCCCGTGGATTGAAATTTTCTATAGAAAACCAGGTCAACACGGTGGAGTTCATACTGATAGCATCCCCGGAGACTTTACTAAAATCAACTGGATCTACGGTGGTAAAAACAGTAAAATGATTTGGTATAAAATCACTAATTCAAAAGCGTTAGATAGAAAACCTAACACTACATCGGTAGAAACTAATTACATTGCATATGCAATGAGTGAAGTTTCACCTGTTTATGCAGAAGAACTATTAGGTGCGTATCTTCTTCAAGTTGGTGTGCCACATATTGTGTTGAACCCACGTGAGGATAGATACTGCCTATGCTTTGTACTCGCTGACAAAACAGGTAAACGTTTAACAATGCCAGAGTCTTATGAACTTCTTAAAGACTATATTAATGGTGCGGGGTAAGGGAGTTGAACCCTTGACTAAACGTTGGCAACGTTTGATTTTACCGTTAAACTAACCACGCATTATTCTTTGAAGATTGAATCTAACCACCAATGTGGAAACTTTTCATCTTCATATAATTCTTTTTTAAAGAGAAGTCCTGACTCAATATCTTCTTTCCACATTTCAACATGTAGATTGAGCCATTTCTTGCCATGACTGTAACCATTATTACTCTTAGGTTTTTCACCACCGTAAGATTCGTAATTGTACAATTCTAGTAGAGATTCATCTGAGTAATCAAGACAATCTTTCCAATCACTTGAAAAGACTTTGTATAACTCGCTCATTCGTTTGAATTTCTTTGATATTCCGTTTACTGAGTGTCTTTGCACTCCATTGCGTTTAGCGATGACATAGCATCCTCCTATTAAAAATATGGCCCCTGAGGTGTCTGTTGCAGAACACATTACTAACTCTATTGGCAAGGGTGTATACGGCCCCGCTTAACTCAAGGATAAAAACTTGGTACCTGAGACTGGACTCGAACCAGTATCGCTCTCCGTGTAAAGAAGACGTATGACCTTTCTACGCACTCAGGTATAATTGTTTGGAACACCGAGTCAGATTTGAACTGACGACTTTACGGATTTGCAATCCGTTGCATTTGACCACTCTGCCATCGGTGCATAAATTTTGGTGCTCAAACTAAGAATCGAACTTAGATTTCATTCGTACCAAGAATGTGTTCTACCATTGAACTATAAGAGCATTATTAACTTAAGAGAAATTAACAGGATCGTTTTTGTCGCTAGACATCCAAAGTTAGCTTTTTGTTTGCTGAACCGATCCTAAAACTGGTGCCACCGAAGAGATTCGAACTCCTGACTCCTTCGTTCGTAGCGAAGTACTCTAATCCACTGAGTTACGGCGGCATGATTAACAGGATAGTTTTTAACATAGTGCTACCGTTACACTAAACCTTGCGGCTACGGAGTCGAACCGTTCCTTTACTTTTACAGAGTAGTTTGTTAAGTTAGTTGCTGAACCTATCCTAAACTTGGCACCCCATGATGGACTCGAACCACCGAATGTCGGAATCAAAATCCGATGCCTTACCAACTTGGCGAATGAGGTATAATAAAACAGGATGCTTATTTTTCAATTAAAAGTTGAATTATATAAGTTGCTGGACGCATCCTAAAATTGATTAGCGCGGTTCGTGTTCCGGACCGGGTATATGTGTTGAAAAAACACTACTGTTACTGAATTTTGCTTTTAAAAATCCTAACGCTTTTATAAAAGTCATTGGATTTGATAAACTCATTGACACTAAGTATCTAGTATCATTGCTGAAATTTAAACCACAATGTGGCATAGTTCCATCAATCAGATACATTGTATTTTTTTTATAATACAAGGGATGCATATCACGTATATGATATCCTTGTGCTGGCTGACCGAAGACAGTGAAACTCTTGTCATAGACATTTAAACACATTGTCAATGATGTATCTCTAGCATAATCTGTATGCCAGTTATAGCATGAGTTAGGTTCTAATCGTTGTATATAACAACGATCAGGTCGCACGAACTCGTCTATTACTGCTTTTGTATGTATATCGTTAGCGAACAGGTCAGATGAGATACTTATTCGCCATTCCACTTTGGTAGATATTCTCCACCAGTCATCAGTTTTGGCGTTATTAATTAGTTGCCAGAGATTGCTAATTGTTTCATCTGAACAGACTTCTATTTCTTTGTAGTACATATAGTTATTTATGTCTGCTCAATTATTTGGTGGAAGCCGAGGGAGTTGAACCCTTCTAGACATGATTCTTGCAAGGAACCACCGTAGCCCGCTACTGCTCCCAAATTAGTTAGATAATTTCTGAAACAATGCAATTGAATCTACTAAGCCACAAAATGCCCATTTGTCATTATTTTTAAATTCTTCTACTACTCTATCTACATCAGGGTGTCTACCCTGACCAATTTCATAATTGGGTCTATAGTCATGTAGAACCATATACCCATTGACTTTTAAATGACTAGACCAAAATTTTACATTATTAGTGAATGTAGGGTCTTTATGATTGCCATCTTCAAAATACAAATCAACAGGTATACTCCAATTAGAAACTGAGGAGTCTCTATCTTTAATTTGTGTCAATGTTATATTCTTGAATGCACGTAACAACTGTCGTACATTGGCTATTGACCTCACTACCCCGGTCCCTAAATATTTGTCTGTCCACTCTGAGTGGGCCTTGTGAGCTTTCTCATCATCAAACACATCAAAACAAAATACACGATTAGTTGGGTTTGGCTTAGCAAGTATACTAGCACTACCGCCCATATATGTACCAACTTCTACTATCACCGAGTTGTTTTCTAACAAACTTGACAACAACAATAATAAGAACTTTTCCTTAGTAGTCAATGCCGCACGTTCGTGGTCTGGTGGCATAGCCCTTAATAATAAGGATTCTAACATGGGATGTGTAAAAAGTTGGATAAGTTGTACCGGACTATCGTGCATCAGCTATTTATTCTTGGTATACCCTACAGGGATCGAACCTGTTTCTACGATTTTTCAGACCGCCGCTATAACCATATCAGCTAAAGGTACATTGTTTGGTGGAGTGTGAAGGAATTGAACCTCTTGTCGCCACCCTGCTTAATATGACCATCGGGTTACAGCCGACGACAGGGAACACACTCCATTAATTTGGTACTCAGTACGGGAATCGAACCCGTCTTTACAACTTGAAAGGCTGTCGTCCTTACCGATAGACGAACTGAGTATAATATAACAGGATAGAATTTTTACGTTTTTGATTAAAAGTCAAATGTATAAATGTTTGCTGTTACTATCCTAAATCTGGTGGAAGCCGAGGGAGTTGAACCCTTCTAGTCAGCAATCTTGCAAGGATCACCCGTAGCCCGCTACTGCCCCCTATTATTTACTATCTTACTATGTAACGGTTAAATAGATGAAGTGCTGAACTCCAAGTTAACCATTCTGAGTTTATATTCTTTAATTTTACAATAATGCAATACCTATCTTCAATAGGATTGACAACGTTGTGTGGTGTTCCTGCTTGCAATAAACAGGAGCCGAGTATTTCAGTAGACTCTGAAACTATCATTTTATTAATGTCATACGTTGGCCTAGGTGACCACGGTGTATTAACTATATCTCCCGAGTACTCGGAAAGAGTATCATACCAAAATACTTTGCTTCCGGTACCACCGATAACAAAATTAAGATTAGTTTGGTCAAAAACACCAGCATCATCACTATGAATCAATGATGGAGTATCAGTAGCTGGATAGTAAAGTAGTACACAATTCACTATTTTAATAGTACCGAATGACTCTATTAGACTAATCAATTTTTCATGTAGTATCAACTCTGGTTTGAACCACTGAACTGCGCTTTTAATCTGCAATAGACTATCAATGTCTTCCCTTATAAAGGGAACATTTAGATTTAATCTTTGAAAATTACTAGGCATCAGATATTTATGCTTATTAACCATCGTCTATACAGACGAACTGAGTATAAAATTGGTCACCGAGGGCAGAGTCGAACTGCCGCTTCCTGGTTCCAGGCCAGGGATGCTACCGTAACATCTCTCGGAGATAAACTTGGTAGGGGTACTTGGAATCGAACCAAGATTAGCGAGTTCAAAGCCCGCTGTGATAAGCCATTACACTATACCCCAACAAAAATATGTCACTACAGCATAGACCCGTCAGAGGGATATATGTACTGTTCTTCTGTAGTAAGCATTCTAAAACACACTAAGTTACTTAGGCTGCAATAGGAGCCATTGTTCACAAAGTATGTTTTAGAATGCCGTGTATTGCTACACGACATGATAGGGTCAATACCCTAACCAGTAGTCTTACTAACATGTTGTCTCCATGCTTTCATGTATACTGTCCGCCCATTCTATACATTTAACGCTGTATTACGGCTCTCGTTGCCTATTCACGTTTTCTATCAGTCATCAAAGAAGACATTGCCTTCTAGTCGCTGATAGATTTTTGCACGTTCGAACTTGTTACGGATCAATTGTGCGACTTGTTCTTTTGATAAAGTGTGATTAGCTGACCAATCACGTTCTATATCGTCAGAAGAAGTCTTGTTATATTCTATCACATCTTCCATTTACTGTCAAAATTCCTTTGTTGTTTTTTAACAACACAAACAAAAACCCCTGAGACTTTTTAGTTTCCCAGGGGTTTCATAATCTTGTTAGAGTAGATACTTTAAGTGTATCTTTCTCCTTCTATGAAACTCCCCGGAATTCTCGCATCATAATTAAATAGTGACCCGCGAATACTCGGTGTAGACATGTTACCCTCAAAGGCTAACACTGGTGTCAAAGAGGCTATCTGCCACTGACCCGTATGTTTTAGCGATTGAATGCAAATGTTTTTCATAGTAAAGTTATTTAGTCCTGGTTAAAAAAATTGTCTTTTTAAGGCGTTTTTATGTGCCTTTTCTCAATTCATGTATGAATTATAGCAGAGAAACGAAATAGTGTCAACACTTTTTTTCATCTATCTGCCCAAAATTCAAAAATTCTTTTTGTTCTGATTTTTCAGAATCATGTGTGTAGTATAGCAGAGAAACGAAATAGTGTCAACACTTTTTTTCATCTATCTGCCCAAAAATTCTTTTTGTTCTGATTTTTCAGAACTTGTGTGTAGTATATATGCCTTTTAATTTAATGTCAAATTTTTTATCAACCTAATTTTGTAGAAACTGTATTATAGTGTAAATCTATATTATTTGTATAATTCTCTATGTAATAAGTCGTACCTTCTGGTAGTAATAATACGTCTTTAGGTTGTACAGTAAAAATTTCATCATTCATATAAACAGTTGCATTGCCATTTAAAAAGAAACAAATTTTTTCTTCGCCCACTAGTGTTTCCTTTTTTGTTTTTTGATCGGGTTTTAATATAACTTTTGATAGTAATATTTTGGACAAGGTTGAGTTTTCTGTCACTACTTGACTTTTCGTATTCTTTGTTCGTTTTCCATTTACATCATAATCGTGTAAGCGTAAGCGTAAGTTTATTTTCTTTGCCATTTTAATCCACCTTAATATTTGATTGTTTGATGACCTTGGCCCATCGATCTCGCTCATTATTTATATACCGTTGTGCTTCAGTGTAATTGATACTAGAAGGGCCTACTCCCAATTGTTTTAATTTTTCTTTTACATTTTGATTTTCTAATACTTCTGCTAGTGCGACTCTTAGTTGATTAACTATTGGTTCGGGAGTTTTTGATGTTACAGAAACTCCAAACCATACATCTGTTTGTAAAAAAGAATAACCTTGTTCTTTTGCAGTGGGCACATTAGGTAACGATTCTATGCGCTTACTTCCTGTTACTGCTATTGGTCTTATTTTATTGAATTCAATTAAATTAGTTAACACCGGATTAGGTACATCAAAAATCATTGTAATTCTCCCCTCTCCTAAATCTATCATTGCCGGTGACATACCTTTATACATAATATGAATCATATCAAGCTCTTGATTATTTTTTAAAAGCTCTCCGGACAAATGTAAAGTCGTACCGGTGCCAGGACTTGCCCATGATGTTGAACGTGGATTATTTTTGACATACTCTATTAACTCTTTTAAATTATTAACAGGAATTTTTGTGTTTACTACTAGTACTAGAGGAGAAGTACCTACTAACCCTATTGACGTAAATGACGATGATGAAAATCCAGCATCTGTGTTCAAGATCGGCGACATATTAAGTGTACCATTGTTTACTAGTACCAGAGTAAGTCCATCGGAATCAGAGTTGACAATGTGGCGCATAGCTAAGGCACCACCGGCTCCTGCTTTATTTTCTACTATAACATCTTTGCCTAATTTCTTAGCCAATTCCGGTGCTAAACTCCGTGCTATAGAATCCATGGTCGCACCAGGGGTTACAGGTACAACCAACTTGATTGTATTCGCATAAATTGTAGTAGTACATAAAAATGTTAATACAGAAATCAAAAGGTTTTTCATAATGTTTTATTTGGTAAAAAGTCGTTAAGGTTTCCTATATGAAAACGTTTAAGGCACATATTAAATCCTGTTCTATTAGGATTTAAATATTTAGGAGATATATTTTTGTAAAATAATTTAAAATCACTGACCATCATTTCTGTTATGCGACTCCTCCCATGTAACCTTCCAATCCAGCTATTGAATGATGGTAAGAATGTTTGCGCTTGATCGAACTTTTTAGATTGGAATAAATTTGGGTCATGGGTAGTAGGATATATAAACGGAACAATGCTTCGTTGATAAACAGTTTTGGGAGAATAATCATCGGCATGATCTTTTACAGTTAATATATTAGACAATATTTCGTCGGCCGATAGAGGATTTGTCCTTGTTGTTTTTGCCACTAAGTCTATTACTGCCTTATATATTAATTTGTTTTCTGGTTTTAGCATTTCTCTTGCAACAACGTGCGCTTGCTTGACCATTATTTCTGGAAGTTCATGCGTCCAATAGAATAGCACTCGATCTACATTGGGGTAAACTGTTTTAAAAGGATACTTAGCTAAGTAAACAGCAGAGTCAGCTATCATAGCATACAACCCACCCAGTGGTGTCAACAGAAGCACAGGCTTATCTGTACCCCATACTGAAGCAATTCTTTTTCCTTGTTCTGCCATATCAACTAAGTGAGACAATGAGTCTAACCGTCCATACTGTGAACCAGTCATACCAATCAAATCGCCTTCGGATTCATAGATCCAAGAATCCGATTCTAGATTAACTATATTATTAAAAAAATCTAATACAGTAATTTTAGTACTAGGTGATCTAGTGACAACTTCGTGTAGAATGGGGTATTGAGCATACTTTGTTTCTGACATGTAATTTTCTGCAGCCATATCTTTATCATTCCATTGCCAATTATTGAGGCCAGATTCTGGAATCATTGCTACTACTTCATCAACATGAATATTGTTATTCATAAAAGTTCTAATGACATTGTTACTATCTGCGCCGCCACTTAAAAATACAACCAAATAATCATATTTGTCTCGTATCTGTTGTGCTCTCATTTTATACAATGTATCTAAAGACAATACAGGTTCTTCTGTCCAGTTAACTTTGTTTAGAACTTCATCAAAAAAATTCCATTGCAGTTCTGCATTAGATTTTTGTGCATCTAATATAGCGGAAACTTTATTAGTTCCGTACGATACTCCATTTACAGAGTAATATCCAATGTCGGTTGTAATCATCAAGTATTTATCCTAATTATGAAGATAAAAATTAATTCTCTACACAGTCTATAAATATCTAATGAATACTATATTTGAACTTCCCCATATTTTTGTCGTCTTTACTCCGGGTGCTGGTGGTAACTTTGTATCTGGATTATTGAACAGAATAATTACTGGTGGGTTTGAACCTATCGAGGTTGCACCTAACGGTAGTTCACATACGGTAATATACAATAAACAAACTGACGGAGATAGTCTTTCTTTTGGCACCCATGTAGAAGAACATTCAGTATTTACCTCTGAAGAAGAAATTGAAAATCATTATATAAATAGGATTAAAAGCGAATATGTCAATGTAGTCTCTCCGATAGTTACATGGACGCATAATTATTCCAATATTAGACTGTACAAGAAGCATTTTAAAAATGCTAAAATTTTAGTCATTCATCCAATGACCATTGAAGATAAATTAACATGTGTCTTTATGCATGTTACTAAGGTTTTACTAGACAGCAAAACCAAAGTTCCCATAACTCAACAAGCTTGGGAGAGACTGACAGGTAAATTAGAAAAATTTTTCAAACTGGAATTAAGACGATTGGTTGGTGTGCAACGTGCAGAAAAAATTGCAAGCGATAAGAACAACATAGAACACAAAGATATAGTTGATTATACTGTCACTAAAATCGTGTTGCGATATTTTGGGATATTAGGCACAGTTGATACAGTTGATACAGTTGAATATATTGAACACACCATGTTTGATACTATATTGTATCACTCAAAGTCACCTAATCCAAACATTGTTTATTCTGTAGGGGAAAAACTCACAGTCTACATAGAAGATGCGGACTCAGTACTTCCATATAGCTATATTTCAACAGATAATCTAAATCTATTAGTTGAAAAACTTGAACTAGTATTAGGTCGTACTCTTGAAATATTTGAAGTAGCATATATCAGAGCCGAATATACTAGGTATCGGGCTGCTCAGGACCGTATAATTTTAACAGAACCAGTGAGATTTTACAAGTCCCTTAAGGCACGTGCTACTAATTATATCAACAACTATTCTTGAGTCTTAGTAATATCTGCATACCCTGCTGTAACATGTGCAGTTGGATTAAATCTTTTTATTAATGAATCATGAATTGGTCCGGCAGTTGGGCCTTTCCACTTAGATGCAATTGTACTGGGTTCACCTTCAAGCCAATGTTGAAATGCAATTAAAGGGAATCCCTTTTCTTCTGCCTCTAACCGAATTCCAGCTCCGTGTGAGTGACCATCTTTTAATACTTCGCTCATCATAGGAATATCCCTATTTCCTAATCGCATTTTAATTACTTCTACTCCCGGGTGCTCATGAGCAGGTACAATTGGTTGTGGGTGAATCAAATACAGTTCTACTTGGAACTTGTCTTTTCTGAATAGGCATATAGCAGTTGCATCATCTGACAAAAATACTTCCGGATTTTTAGGAAACAAAATAGGCATGCCGATAGCAATCCACCAATCAGCAAATTCCTTGACATCGTTCCAAGTCTCGGGTATAATTAGATTTGCATACGGATTTATTGAGGGGGCAAACTTCATATTTAAATCTTTGGGTGTGGGCTCTATGTATGACATAATATTCCTTTATCACTTATTTATCAAGTTGAATTCTACCATAATCTCATGTTCTATTTGGCTCATAGTAACATCAGCATACCCATTATTCACAAATGAGTCAGGGTAATGATCTCTAATTAATTTATCATGAATTGGGCCGGCCGTTGTGCCTTTCCAGTGACTAGCAACTGATTTAATAGGTTCGTTATTAACCCATTTTTGAAAAGATAGCATACACCATCCCAAAAAACGTTCCCCTGAAGGATTATCACCGTGCAATAATCCGGCTGGTTTTTTCCAATCTATTGTTCCCCAACGAGTAGACATGTTATAATCTTCTTGTGATGGCCACTGTTCGCCGCCGCCTAGGTGTAGATTTATTGTTTCTACATTAGGATGGCAATGCGGTTTGATGCATATACTAGGATGTTCTAAGAACATTTCTACTTGGTACGATGCTTTTTTAAAAATAGAAATTGCAGTGAAGTCGTCACCGTGTGCTATAGTTGCATTCCATGGAATCATTAATGGCATCTTAGCTTCCAATACAAACCAATTAAAGAATTCCTCTAATGTGTCCCAGTTATCCGGAATTAATGTACCACTATAATAATTGATTGGATCAAGCAGTGACTGTGCTGGGTTTTCAGAATGTGGACCTATCATACTTGCTTTCCAGACTCTACTATAATATTAGAAATCATATCATCGTTTCCTGAGTCAGTTATAATATATTGCAAATCGTCATTTTTCGTCAATACTGTATATTTTCCAAAGTTTTTTAATAATATCTCTAAGTAGACATTCATAACAGCTTTGGTTATAGCTAGGGCAATACAAGCATGTGGGCCTCGCCCAAATGCTAAACTTCCAGCGGTGTCTCTTTCTATATCAAACACATCTGGATCTGCAAATTTAGTAGAATCTCTGTTACCAGATTCTAGGCACAAAACAACACGATCACCTGGTTTTAAGTTAACACCATGCATAGTTATCTCTTCCATGACAGTTCGTGAGAATCGTCCAGTAGATGCGTGAAATCTTAATGATTCTTCTACTGCTTTGGGAATCAATGACGGATCAGCTAAGAGAATATCTAACTGATTTTCTCTATACAAGTCTAAAGTCAAAAACTGCAATGCTCCTGTTAGTGAACTTGCTCCTGACAATGTTGGACCAGACAGCAATGAAGTGGGGTCAAAATCTAAACCGGACGAGTCTTTGTTGGTAAAGTACTCTTTGTATATGCCGGGACCCTGTGCTGGACACTTTGCGATTGAAGATAAGAATGGCGACAATCCTAGTGGAGTAGCAGAATCTTCGTTGAAAAGTTTCATATAGCCACTCTCATTACTAGTATCACTACCAAATGCTACTGCCGAAGGTGCACGCTTTTGAATTTCAACAATTAAATGCTTTATCACTGTTTTGTCAAACGGATAGTTTAGCATTTCTGCAATCATCCATGCGCTCAAGTGTATTGATGCGTTAGATATATCTACCGTTTGTGAAGACTTCAGATATTCTTCTGTTTTTTCTCTAAACAACGTGACCACTCGGTCAATATTGTCTTTAGTATATGCTTGTTTAACTGTATTTTTTAACTGTGAATGTATTGGATCATCACTTGCTCCGAGCGTTTTTCCAAAACGCTTGGTACGCTCTACTAGCAGGTTTCCTTTAGCTGAGGAAAATATTTCAGTATTATTTAATGCGTACTCAATATCATCATATCTGGATATGACATACAGATTATGCCACTCACTCCAATACGCAACTTCGCTTTCACGAAAAATTTTGTATATTTCAAATTTATTTAATAACCATTGCGCGGAGTGTGGATTAAAATATTCCAATTGTTCACCTATGTATAATAATCTGTCTCAGAGACAGATTATTTATACTTCAGCATTGCTGACTAAAATTTCTGTAATACCACGTTCGGCCATCCAAGCTCTTTTAATACTTATTAAATTTTCTGTTATGTAAGTATCAGCTTCAAATGCGTCAACGCTTGCTCTAGAATCCCATATTATGGTCATGAATAATTCAAGCGAGTCTTCTGACAGTTCATTGTGCATATATATCAATTTATCCGTTAGGACATAATTCTGCTGCCA
>Ga0208723_1000276_pt1 | contig 16056 bp, 15 predicted proteins | sample LakMenEpi31Aug12_FD_150750 | JGI IMG/M metagenome (GOLD analysis project Ga0208723, IMG submission 150750) | Freshwater microbial communities from Lake Mendota, WI - 31AUG2012 deep hole epilimnion (SPAdes) | ecosystem: Environmental > Aquatic > Freshwater > Lake > Epilimnion/Euphotic zone ...
ATCCGCGTCGAAGGCAAGCGCATCCAGATCTGGATCAACGGCAAGCAGACCGTCGACTTCACCCAGCCCGAAGACTGGACCCCTCCGAAGGGCATGCCCGGCCGCAAGCTCGGCTCCGGCACGTTCGCCATCCAGGCCCACGACCCGGGCTGCAAGGTCGACTACAAGGATCTCGTCGTCGAGCGCCTCTGAACGGTCGCACCAGATCGATGAAAGGCGGACCGCAGGGTCCGCCTTTTTCACGCCCGCACGTCAGGCGAGCGCGCGCGTGAGCTCGACGATGAGCCTTGCCCGCACGGGCTCCGCCAGAGCCGACAACCGCCGCTGCTCGGCTTCGTATTCGCTCCGGCCTTCGGCGGTCTCGATCGTGATAGGCTTCAGGCCGATCGCGGAGAAGTCGTAAGGGCTGGCACGCATGTCGACCGACCGGGCGACGTGCGCGAGTTCGAACGCATCCGCGGCCAGCTCCGCCGAGACCCACGGCTGCGCCTTCATCGCCCACTTGAAGAGATCCATCGTGACGTGCACGCAGCCGGGCTGCTCGTTCTCGACCCGTGCCTCCAGCGTGGGCGCGAGCTTGTTCAGCGGCCGGGCGCCCGGCGTGAAGAAACGGAAAGCATCGTAGTGCGTACAGCGGACGGGCATCGCCCGCACGACGGCGTCGGTGCCTTCCGCGCCGAGCCGCAAGGGCCAGGACGCGTGCCGACGCCCTTCGGCCTGACCGTAGACCATCGCCCATTCGTGAAGGCCGAAGCAGCCATGGAAGGCGGGGCGCGCCGCGACGGCCCGGCAGAGCCGCAAACTGAAATCGAGACGTCCGGCCTGCGCGGCATCAGGCAGCGCGACACGCACCATACCGTCCATGCCGCGGAGGAAGCGACGTCCGTCGACGAGTTCGTCGGCGTCGGCCAGCGCGACGCCGGCGCCGGGCGTCCATCGGCGCAACGCAGCCAGGCGGAAAGGATAATAGGTGTAGAGGAAATCCTCGACGGGATCGGGCACGCCCTTGCGGGCGCGCTCGCGGCGCGCGTCGACGAGCCGGTCCGCACGCGCCTCATGGGCGGCGCGACGGGCGCGCCACGCCTCGCCCTCGAGCACGACCTGACTGGCGGCGACGACGCTCAATCGAAGCGGCGATGGTGCGCGGCGACCTTGATGTATTTCTCGGCCCAACCCGGCAGGGCGGCCTGTTCGTCGGCCGTGAGCGCCCGCACGACCTTGGCCGGCGAACCCATGACGAGCGAACCGGGCGGGACCTGCGTGCCCTTGGTGACGAGCGCGTTCGCGCCCACGATCGAGCGCGCGCCGATGACCGCGCCGTCAAGGATGGTGGCGTGCATGCCGATCAGGCATTCGTCGCCGATCACGCACGCGTGGATCATCGCCAGATGGCCGACCGTGACGCGCGCGCCGACCTTGGCCGGCAGGCCGTCGGCGACATGCACCACGGCGCCGTCCTGGATGTTGCTGCCTTCGCCCACCTCGATCGGGGCGATGTCGCCGCGGAGCACCGCGCAGGGCCAGACGCTGGCCTTTGGGCCGAGGGTCACGTTGCCGATCACGACCGCCTTGGAATGGACGAAGGCCGTGGCGTGCACGCTGGGCCCCTTGGACAGATTCCGGGTCAGCTCCTTGGACAGGGCCTCGTCCGCATCCGTCGGCTCCTCGAACTGACCGCCTTGGTAAAAAGGGTTCATACCCAATGACTAGCCCCCTCCCCACGTCAGGGAAAGCCGAACCACCCCGGAAATCTTCTTTGTGCGCGTTTTAGGCCCAAAAACCCCACCGGCTCTATTTTCTCTGCATTTCCTACCCCCACCCCTACCCCTATCCCTACCCCTACCCCTAATCACCCGACAATTCCCCTTGCCAACCCCCCTCCAGTCCGTTTGCTCCGACCTTCCGACAGCCATGAAGGCCACATTTATCACCTCCGGTCGCCAATTCACCGTCACTCAGGGCGACATCCTCATCGTTAACCAGTACCCTGGTAAGAACGAAGGCGACGTCCTCACGTTCGACCAGGTCCTCCTGGTCGGCGAAGGCGCCTCCGCCAAGATCGGCACCCCGACCGTCGCCGGCGCGAAGGTCACCGCCACGATCCTTGAGAACAAGCGCGGCGACAAGATCGACATCTTCAAGCACCGCCGCCGTAAGGGCTACTACCGCCGTCGCGGCCACCGCCAGGAACTGTCGGTGATCAAGGTCGAGTCCATCTCTGCTTAACCCTTAACGTCCTCCCACCATGGCAACAAAGAAAGGCGGCGGCACTTCCTCCAACGGCCGCGACTCCACCTCCAAGCGCCTCGGCGTGAAGCTTTACAGCGGCGAATTCGCCACCGCCGGCTCGATCATCATCCGCCAGCGCGGAACCCGCATGAACGCGGGCCGCAACGTCGGCATGGGCCGCGACCACACCCTCTTCGCCAAGGCCGACGGTCTGGTGAAGTGGGACGCTGAGCACCGCAAGGTTGAGATCGTTCCGACGGCCTCCACCGCCTGCGCGATCAAGTAAGCTACTCGTCAGTCCTCCGAGAAGCCGACCACCTGGTCGGCTTCTTTGTTTTACGGAGCATACGACGACGCTCCCCTCCCCCGGGCGCATCCCGGGCTTGGCGGGGTCCGTCCGTCGCAGCCTAGCGGGCGCGACGACGCAGGAGCTCCAAGGTCGACTGGAAGATCGATCGCGTGGAATCGGCGTACACGGGGTCGTGCACGACGTAGTCGCAGACACGTTCGATCGCCTGAGGATGCGTCCCGCAGCCGCGTAGTTCGCACGCAAGCAGCTGGAGTTTCTCAAGCGACAGATGCATGGCGTCGGCATTGGTCTCTTCGCAGAAACCGTATTCCGGATCTTCTTCCGCCTCCCGACTAGGGGTGATGGTATGGGTGAGGTGCATTGGGGTGCGTCCTCAAGGGTATCCCCGGGCGGTACGCCGCAAGGCCGGCGAAGTTAAGAAACGCCGTCTGCGGCGTGACAAGCAGGTGACGGCTTCAGGCGTCCACCGCGGTCTGGGCGGAGCGCCGGAACTTCCAGCCCATGACCAGCGACACAAGGATGAGGCCGGTCGCCAAAGCGATCCAGATACCTGACGCGCCCATGCCCCAGCGGCCGACGGGCAGGCCGAACAGCTGGAAGCCGGCCGGGAAAGCCAGGGCGAGGGCCAACGGCAGGCAGAAGAGCCAATAGACGATGAAGACGCTCCATGAAGCCCACGCGGCCCGGTTGACGGAACGGAGCAGATAAGCCGCGACGACCTGCACGCCGTCGAAGGGCGCCCAGATGGCCGCGAAGATCAGCAGGCTCGAGGCGAGCGCGGCGGTCTCCGTCCCGGCCACGCCATAGGTTTCCATGAGCAACGGCCGCAGGAGGATCATGGCGAGGCCGTAAGCGCCCATCATGACGCCGCCGAGGATCATCGCGCCCAGGCCGACGGCCTGCACCTTGCGCGGATCCTTGGCCCCATAGGCTTCGCCGACCCGGATGCCCGCGGCGATACCGAGCCCGAGCGGCAACATGAAGGCGGCGGACGCGGTGCTGATCGCGACCTGGTGCGCGGCCTGCGCGGTCGCGTTGATCCAGCCAGCCATGACGGGCACGACCGCGAAGATGCCGACTTCGCTGAGGCTGTGCAGCCCCGCCGGCCAGCCGGTGGTGAGCAAGCGGCGGAAGACGGCGAGCTGCAGTCCGTCCGCCCAGCGCACTTCGCCCCGCCCCGGCGTATACCAGAGACCGACGAGCATCAGGATACGCGAGACGAGCGTAGCCCAGCCGGCGCCCGCCAGGCCCATCGCCGGGAAGCCCCAGTGGCCGAACATCCATAGCCAGTTGAAGAAGATGTTGGCGAGGATGCCCGCCGCCAACCAGGCCAGCGAGATCCACGGCTGGTGTTGCGAATCACGATGCCCGCGTAGCGCGTGGAAAGCCAGGCCCGGCACCATGGCCCAGGCCATGATGACGAAGAAGCCGTGCGTCTCGGCGGTGACCTCGGGCGACGAACCGAGCAGCGGCAGGAACTGCGCGGAAGCGTGCGTGAGCGCGGCGGTGACCACCCCGAGGGCGAGCGCGAGCACCATGCCGTGCCGCAGGATCGCGGGGGAGGATTCCTCGACGCCGGCGCCGTTGTCCTGCGACTGATAGACGGCGATGGCGCCGACGACCCCGATGCCGAAGACATACGGGATGTAGTTGAGGTTCGAAGCCAGGGCCGACGCGGCCAAGGCGGTCTCCCCGAGGTGGCCCGCCATGGCGACGTCCACGACGAACATCAGGCCGTAGCCAAGCATCCCGAGCATGATCGGGATGGCGAGCTTCAGCGTGGGTCCGATTTCCGAACGGATGGTAGGAACGTAGGCCAAGGCCCCCAAGAGGAGCCGAACGCCCCGCCGAGGCGAGTCAGTTCTTCGGGATGCGGTTCAGCGTGTAATACGCGTCCGCATGGTCGAGCGACTCCCCGGCGGCCGAACGGATGCCGTCCGCATGGAGCTCATGGATGTAGAGTTCCCGGAGTCCGTCGACCTTGAGCCGCACGCTGAGTCCGTCCGCGGCGACCTGGACGCCGGTGATCGGGTTCGGGGCGGTCTGGATCTCGTCGCTGCCGTAGGCACCCGAATAAAAGAGCGTGTAGTTGGTCATGCGGTAGGAGGCGACGTCGCCGGCCCGGGCAACGTCGACAGGCTTGGTGAAGACGAGCTCGAAGCCGTCGGGCTTGGCCTTCATCTCCTTGATGGCGAACGGCACGTTGCCGTTATAACGCAGGCGCTGCAGGCCGTAGGCCTTCGTGCCCAGCGAGGACCAACCGCGGCTGGTCATGCCGACCATGAGCGAACCGTCCGGCGCGAAGTTGAGGCGGACGATGCCGGAGGCGAAACCGCCGACGAACGGGAAGCAGGCGCCCTGATACTCGCCATCGACCTTCTCCATGAACACGCGGCTGATCTTGGCGTCGGTGAACTCGGCCACGAACATCTGGCCGTCGAACGGGCCGAACTTGCCGCCGGCATCACAGGTGACGAGGTCGGTGCCGCTGCGCCCGACTTTATTGTAAGGCATCCAGACCGCGGGCGGACGCATCTCGGGCAAAGCTTTCACGGCCTCGGGATACGGACGCTTCTCAGGAATCTTGGCCGATAGCTTGAGCGGAGACTCCGGTCGGTTCTCCGAAGCGATGCCTTCGGGATTCAGGAAGAACGCGCCCTTGCGGAGATGGTAGATCGGCGTGGTCGGAATCCACGTACCCTGCTGGTCGACGCAGAACATGTCGCCGGCGAGATTGGTCCCGAGTCCGCAAGGCGAACGCATGCCGGCGGCCATGGGCACGAACTTACCGTCCTTATCCAGGACACCACCCCAGCCGCGCCACGACGCCTTGTTATCCGAGTGGTCGCCCATGTCGAGGTTGAGGGTGATCCAGAGCTGGCCCAGTCCGTCGCGCTTGGGTCCGTAAGCATAACCATGATAGGCACCGGAGACGTTCCAGCCGGCACCAGCGGTGAGATATTCGTCGGCGACACCGTCTCCGTTCGTATCGCGCAGACGCGTGGTCTCGGTGCGCTGGGTCACGAGGAGGTCCTTGCCGTCCCGCAGCAGGCCGAGCGGCTCGTGTAACCCCGAAGCGAAGAGCTGATAGGTCACCTTGTCGGGCTTGGGGTCGAGCACGCCGCCAAGCAACCAGACCTCGCCCTTGCGGATCGTCAGTGCGAGCTTGCCGTCGGCGGTCCAGTCCATGCCGCTGACTTCGAGCGCGAGGCCGTCGCCCGGCTTCCAATCCTTGGCGCGCGTATCCGCCGCGGTGCTCGCGGTCAGGATATCGGCGATGTCATAGGACGCCGCGGAAAGCGAGGCGGCGGCGAAGAGGGCTAAGGAGACGGCTTTCATTTCCAGAGGTAGGTGAAGACGCGACGGCCTTCGGTGGCGGATTCCTTCACGTCGACGACCATCCCGGCGGGATGTGCGATCGTCGGGATAAAGTCAGGCGTGGGCGCCCAGGTGACGGTGCGACGCAGGCCCCCTTCGATGCCTTCGTAAGTCTCTTCGACCTTCACGCCGCCCTGTTCGTTCAGGAACGTGGGGTTGCCCTTGGCGTCGAGACGATAGCCGAGGAAACGGCCGGTGGGCTTGGGCCAGGCGACGACTTGTTCGCCGATGGGCTTCTCGAACGTCGGGAAGCGCGAGAACCACGTCAGGTAGGCGTCGAAGAACCGACCCTTCCAGGCGAGGCCCGGTCCGCCCTTGTCGCCATCATAGGCGAGATGCACGCCCGTCGGGAAACCGACCAAGATGGCGCGGACGCCCACGCCGTCGAGGAACGCGCGCTGCACGACCGGACGGTCCTTGGGGACGATCTCAAACTCGCCGTTGCGATTCTGCGGGAAGCCTTCGGGTTCGCCGTTGGCGCTCTCGGCGAACTTGTAGATCGCAGCGATCTGCTTGTCGGTGTCGCCGCCGAGGATCGTGGAATTGAAAGATTTTCCGCCCGGCCAGAACGAGGGCATCAGCGTGCCCGGACGATAGCCGGCCGGATTGATGAGGTATTCCTTGAGCCAGCCTTCCTGCAGGCGGGCGGCGATATTGCTGATGTCGGGACCTTGGACGCCCAACGACGGACGATCGCCCCAGCGATGGCAGGTGATGCAGCCCGCCCCGCCCTGCGTGCCGAGCAACTTGCGGCCGGCGGTGTCATCGCCGCCTTCGAACTTCAGGGGAGCGCGCGCGTCAGCGACGCCAAGCAGCTTGGCGAGGTCCGCGACGGCCGGGCCGTAATGCGGCATCTTGGTCTTCAGGTATGGCCGGATGCGATAGGGCTCGCCGCTATAATGCGTCGTGAAGAGATCGGCGCCCTTGGCCGCCGGGCGCTCCGTGAGCACGTTGGCGAGCCATTCCGGACGGAGCTTGCCACCGACGCCGGTGAGAGGCGGCGGATAACGTCCGGTGTCGCCGAGATTATGGTCTCCCTGGAAGTAGGGCTTACGGGCGGCATCGGGCCCGCCAAGTCCGTCGCGCTCATGGCAAGCGACGCAATTGAGGGCATGCAGAGTGAGGTCGGCGGCGAGCTTGACTGGGGCGACTTCGTCCTTCTTCGCGAGGAAGAGCTTCAACGAAGCACGCTGGGCATCGGAAAGCGCATAGCGTGGTCCCTTGACGTGATCGGCGTCCAGACAGCCCCCTTCCGTCTTCTTCAGGGCCACGGGCTTGGCCGCAGCGTCCTTAGGCAGATCGTGGCAAGCGGCGCACTGGGCGGCGATGACGGCCTTGCGGCCGGCGATCGCGAGATTCTTGTCGGCGGCGACGGACACGACGGGGACGTCTGTCCGACCATCACTACCCTGGAACTCGAGCAGGTAGCCCGCGATATCGACGGCGTCCTGCTTAACCATCGTGGTCTTCGGCATGCGTCCGTCGGTCCGCACCTTGAGCGGGTCGACGATGAAGGTCGCGAGGCTATCGAGGCTATACTTCGCCTTCAGGTCACCGAAGCCGACGCTGCGATGCGTGAACTCGGAAGCCTTAGGGAGGCCGTCGGGCGGGACGAACCCTTTGCCCGGCGCATGGCACGCGACGCAGCCCAGCGTATTGAAAAGCTCACCACCCCGGGCGCCGTTCACGTGCATGATCTTCGCCGGGCCCTTGGAGGCGGTCTTCGGCTTCAACGAGGCGAGGTAATGCTCGATCGCGACGAGCGTCTGCGCGTCCGCCTTCGCGAGGACCTGCGGCATAACGGCACCAGGATGCACGGAGGCCGGATCGGCGACGAACTGTCGCAGCCATTCGGAACGGACACGCTGGTTGACGGTCGCGAGCGCGGGACCGCGCAGGGCGGGCAGACCGGTCGTACCGCCGTGGCAGTTCACGCAACCGAGCTCGTTATAAAGGAGACGACCGCCTTCGGCCGTGGGCTTCGCCGCATGGAAACGCTCGAACCCCGTGACGAGCGGTTCGGCACCCAGGGCGGCGGCGGCGAGGAGGATGGCGGCCCGGAAGATCATGCCGTCTCGCGGACGCACTTCTCGACGTAGGCGCGCGACTCGTTGATGAGCGCGGTGACCTCGGCGGTGGTCGGCATCACGGGGATGCCCCGGGGCGTGGGGTGCATGAAGAGTTCGACCTGCCCGCTGAAACGGATGTCGCGCAGGGCCTTCACGATCGGGCGGTAGTCCAGCTTGCCGCGGCCGGCCATCTGGCGGAGTTCCTCTTCCTTCGAGGCCTTCTTGAAGATGCCCTCGGAGTGTTCTTGGAAATACATGAACGGCAGGTTCTTGGCGCCGAGGTCGCGCAGCAGCGCCGGGATCTGGTCGGCCCACTCGTGCAGGTGGTGCGGCGCGAAGGCCACACCGAGCGCGGGGGACTTGTTCAGCTCGGCGAAGGCGCGGAGGGAGTCCGGATGATGCAGCGCCTGGTTCGAGTGGTTCTCGATCGCGATGCGTATGCCCAGCTCCTCGGCCTTGGCGGCGTGGGGCTTCATCTCCTCGAGGAACTTAGCGATGGCCGCCTTGGCCGCGGCGCCCGAAGGGTTCTTCGGTCCGGTGCTGCCGCAGACGACCGTCGTGCCGCCGTGCTGCTTCACCCAAGCCATCTCGTCCTGGAGCTTGAAAGGTCCGAGCGGATAACGGGTGCTCACGCCGACCTTGACGCCGTGCCTCTTCAGCAACGCCGCGAAGGCCTCGTCGCCGAGCGCGGCGGCCTGCTCGCGCTGGTCGCCGTGCACCTTGCACCAGATGTCGATTGATTCGCTGCCGGTCTTGGCGACCTCCGGCAACACCTCTGCGAGCGGGGCGTAACCGTACATCGCGGACGAAAGGACGTAGCGCAGACGGAAGGGCTCCGCGGCCTGGGCCCGCAGGGCGGGCGCGGCGGCGACCGCGGCGGCGGCGAGGCCGGCGGAACGGAGGAAGTCGCGACGGGAAAGCATGGACTTACTTCTTGGCGACTTCGGCCTCGAGCATCTTGATCCAGGGGCCGACGAAGGCGCCGTTGTCGTGGAAGGTGCGGCCGCTGACCATGTGGCGATCGATGACGACGGGGGCGTTGACGAAGATGCCGCCGCAGACCTCGAGGTCGAACTTGCACTTCGGCACCGTGGCCATGCGCAGGCCCTTCACGATGCCGGCGCGCGCGGGGATTTCGACGCCGTGGCAGACGCTCATCATCGGCTTCTTGTTTTCCCAGAACCAGCGGGTGGCGGCGAGCAGGGCCTCGTCCTCGCGGAGATACTCCGGGGCGCGGCCGCCGCTGAAGAAGATGCCCACGTATTCCTCGGGCTTGATGTCCTTGAAGGCGATGTCGGCGTTGATCGTGTAACCCTCCCACTCCTTGGTGATGGTCCAGCCTGGCTTCACCTCGTGGAGCACGGTCTGGTAGACGCGCTTCTCAGGCGTCGCGAAGACGGGCTGGAAACCGGCCTCCTGGAGGCGGTAGACCGGATACATCGTGTCGAGCAGCTCGGTGGCGTCGCCGATGACGATCAGCACCTTGGGCTTCTTGGCGTTCTCCGGCTTGTCGGCGCCCGACGAGATCGAGGCCTGGTTCTTGTTGTCGATGAGGCCGGCGGCGGCGGCGAACGAGCACAGGCCGAGCAGGCCGACGGTGAGGAGGCGGAGTTTCATGGGGGTATCAGGACTATATCCTTTCTTGCCCGTAAAGTCATTACAGGTATGATGCACTAAAAGTAAGGTTTTTGGTCATCGCCATGCCCGCCCCCGTCCATCGCCGCGCCCCGCGGGTCGCCCTCCTCATCGAGACCACCCGCACCTACACCCGCGAGCTCCTCGCCGGCGTCCGGAGCTACGTGGCGGCCCACGGCCCGTGGTCGACCTATCTTGAGCTCCGCGCCCTGGACTCCTCGCCGCCGACCTGGCTGAAGGACTGGGACGGCGACGGGATCCTGACGCGTACCTTCAGCGCGGAGACCTCCAAGCTGGTCGCGGCGACGGGACTCCCCGCCATCGAGCTCCGCTCCACGCATTTCGCCGGCGGCCGACCGTTCGTCGGCTGCGACAACGAAGACATCGGCCGCATGGTGGCCGAGCATTTCTACGAACGGGGTTTCCGGCACTTCGCGGCCTACAGCCAACGCAACGAGCAGTTCTTCGTCGAGCGCGTGGCGAACTTCAAGAAAGTCGTCCGCGGCTACGGCTGCCGCTGCCTCGAGCTGCCCGAAGACAACCCGGAGCGCGTCCCGGACTGGGAGCAGAGTCAGGCGCGCTTGATCCAATGGATCGCGCAGCTGCCCAAGCCGGTGGGCATCTTCGCCTCGACCGACCAGCTGGGCGTGCGCCTGCTCGAAGCCTGCCAGACGGCGGGCGTGGCGGTGCCCGAAGAAGTCGCCGTCGTCGGAGCCGAGAACGAGGAGACCCTCTGCAGCTTCACCACGCCGCCCCTTTCCAGCGTCCGCTTCGACGGCCATGCGGTGGGCTTCGCCGCCGCGGAACTGCTCGATCGCCTCATGCGCGGTAAATCCGCGCGCGCCAAGCCCACGCTGATCGCCCCGAAAGGCATCGAAGTGCGCGGCTCCTCCGGCGAACGGGTCATCAGCGATCGGCTGGTCGCCCGGGCGGTCGCCCTCATCCGCGAAGGAGCCACGCGTGGCCTCGACGTCAATGAACTCGCCGCGAAACTCGGCGCTTCGCGCAGCACGCTGGACCGCCGCATGAAGGCCGCCTTGAAGCGTTCGCCGAAGGACGAGATCCTGCGCGTGCGCTTCCGCGAAGTGGAGCGGCTCCTGCGCGAGACCAACCTGACGATCGACCTCATCGCCGAGCAGACCGGCTTCACGCACAGCCACTACCTGCAGGCGGCCTTCAAGGCGCGGACCAAGCTGACGCCAGGGAAGTTCCGTCGGGCCCAGGCCTGATCAGCGTCGCAGGCCGACGATATCCTCGGGCTCGGCCCAGGCGAAGAGCTTCGCCTTGGAGCCCACCCGCTGACGAGGATTGGCTTCGGCGATCCGGAGGACGACGCCCGACGGCGTCTGGAAGTCATGCAGCGAGACGTCGCCCTGGAAGAGCGAGGCCACGATCGCGCCCGCGAAGGCGTTCTCATCGGGCGCCATGAGGTCGAGTTTCAGGCACTCCGGACGGATGCAGACCGTGATCGCCTCGCCCGCGGCCGGCGGCTCGTCGGGCGTGGCCAAGGCGCCGCGGACCTCGCCCACCGCGGTCTCCGCTACGAACTCGCCCGCGCCGACCTGCGTCACCTTGCCCGGCACGAGGTTGGCGGCGCCGAGGAAGGTCGCGATCCAGCTGTCCTCCGGACGACGGTAAAGGTCGATGGGGCGGCCGGCCTGCACGATCCGGCCGGCACGCATGACCGCCAGGCGGTCCGCCATGGCGTAGGCGTCCTTCTGGTCGTGCAGCACGCAGAGGACCGTGACGCCCGTCGCGCGCACCAGGCCGCGGATGGCTTCACGGACTTCAAGTCGCGAAGCCGCGTCGAGATTGCTCAACGGCTCGTCGAGCAGGAGAAAGGACGGCCGGAGGGCGAGCGCCCGGGCCAGGGCCACGCGTTGCTGTTGGCCGCCGGAGAGTTCCTGCGGACGACGGTCGGCCCAGGCGTCGGCGCCGACCAACCGGAGCGCCTCGAGGGCGCGGGCCTTGAGCTCCGAAGCGGGCAGCTTGTCCGCATCGAGGGAGAAGGCGGCGTTCTCCAGTACGGTGAGATGCGGGAAGAGCGCATAGTTCTGGGGCACGAAGCCGAAGCCCCGGTCCGCGGCCGGCGTGAAGGTGATGTCGCGGTTATCGAGCAGCATCGTGCCGCCCTGGGATTCCTGCTGGCCCGCGAGCAGCTTGAGGAGCGTGGTCTTGCCGCTACCCGACGGCCCGAGCAGGCAGCAGAGCGTCCCCGTCTCCACGACGAGATCCACCCCGTCGAGGACGACGGCGGATCCGAACTGACGGCGGAGGCCGGTGAGGCGGAGGGTGGGCACGGGCCGAACCTAGGCCGAAGCCCCGCCGGGGCGCAAGGTCGCCCGCCGACTGTGAATGCTTTCCGCCGGGACTTCGGCTTCCCACGCTTGCCACGGGACCGGTTTCGGGCAAGTTAACGGCTCCCATGCGTAACGACGACGAAGACGAGGACGAGAAGACCCCGGCCGCCCCCAAGGACGGCGGACCGAGCGCGATGCTCATCCAGAAGAAGTTCCTCGAACAGCGGAAGATCTTCCTCTGGGGCGCCGTCGAAGACGCTTCGGCCCGCGACATCGTCGAGAAGCTACTTTACCTGGACGGCATCGACCCCGGCAAGGAGATCACCTTCTACATCAACACCCCGGGCGGCTCCATCACCTCCGGCATGGCCGTCTATGACACCATCCGGATGATCTCCTCCCCCGTGAAGGTCGTCGTGACCGGCATGGCCGCCTCGATGGGCTCGATCCTCCTCCAGGCCCCCAAGGAGAAAGGCAACCGCCTGCTCTTCCCCCACTCCCGCGTGATGATCCACCAGCCGCTCATCATGGGCCGCATCCAAGCCACGGCCGTGGACATCCACATCCAGGCCCAGGAGATGGAACGCCTGCGTTCCGAACTCAACGAGATCCTCGCCAAGGCTTCGAAGCAGAAGATCGAGAAAGTCACCAAGGATACCGACCGCGACTTCTACATGACCGCCGAGGAGGCCATCGAGTATGGCCTCGCCGACGCGATCGTGAAGAAGCTCTGAGCCGGACCGCACGCGCATGGGCATCGGCGACCGGGCCTACATGCGCGACCAGCGCCCCGCGCGGGAGCCGATCTCGGCCACCGCGTGGGTCGTCGGCGTGCTGGTCGCTTTCTTCATCCTCAATCTGATCCAGGAGTCCGCCGGCGCGGACCTGCTCGGCTGGGCCATCCTGCGCGAGAGCGCCCCGCTGGCCTGGCAGTGGCTCACCCACGGCCTGCTGCACGACGGATTCTGGCACCTCCTCGGTAACTGCCTCATCCTCTGGTGGACGGGCGCCATCGTCGAACGTGAGCACGGCCCGCGCGTGCTCCTCGCGATCCTCGGCGCCGGCACCCTCTTCGGCGCGTTCGCCTGGGCCCTCACCGGACTCGGCGGCGATCGCGGCGGCCTGCTCGTCGGCGTGTCCGCCGGCGTCTACGCGCTCATGCTCGTGGCGCTCCTGGATAAGCTCGAGCACCAGATCACGCTGCTGCTGTTCTTCTTCCTGCCCGTGACGCTCAAAGTCCGCTGGCTCCTCATCGCGATCACTTTGTTCACGGTACTCGGCTGGGCCTTCGCCGAACTGCCCGGTCGCCACGTGTGGCCGCAGTGGCACGCCGCGTGGAATGACTCGATCGCCCACTCCGCCCACCTCGGCGGCCTGCTTTTCGGTTGGCTCGCGTATCGCCGACTCAATCAGACAAATCTCACCGTCCAGGACGCTCCTAGGCAGGTGAGATCCTCCGACGCAGACGACGCTCGTTCCATCGCCCGCGATGCCTATGCCGCGGAAGAGAACTCAGATGGCTCGGTTAATGAGGTGAAATCCCCATCCAGCCTGACCAAGGGCCAAGCCCGAGCGGAATTAGACACGCTTCTGGACAAGATTTCGGCCGGGGGATTCGGCTCGCTCACTGTCGGCGAGAAACGTAGGCTTGAAGAACTCAGCGCCCGCCTACGCTGAGACCCCTCCCCACTTTTATGCGACTCCGCTTTTCCCTCCTGCCGGTCCTCCTGGCAGCGCTGGTCTCCGCCCAGACCGGCGGCTTCACCACCACGCAGTCGATGCAGAACGAGACGCGCGCCACGGCCGCGCTCCTCGAGAAGCTGCACATCAGCAAGAAGGACATGGGCTCCATCGACATGAACTCGGTGGTGCGCACCTACTGCGAAAATCTCGATGGCGCGAAGATGTACTTCACGGCCGAAGAGGTCGACGAGTTCGTCAACCGCTACGGCAAGACCCTGGACCTCTACCTCCAGCGCGGCAACCTGACCCCGGCCTTCGAGATCTACGCCCTGTTCAAGAAACGCGTCTCCGAGCGCACCGCGACGAACCTCGCCGCGCTCGATCAGCCGATCGACCTCACCCAGCCGGGCACCTTCCCTCTCGACCGCAAGAAGGCCGAGTGGCCGGCCAATGCCGCGGACGGCGATGCCCTCTGGGCCCGCCGCCTGCGCCTCGACATGCTTTCTGAGCTGCTCGGCGAAGATCGCGCGGGCAAGGCCTCGAAGGAAGCCGCGCTGCCGGAGATCACCCCGGCCAAGACCAAGGAAGCCGCCGCCCGCCTCAAGAAGCGCTACGAAAAGGGCCGCACCTACCTCGACTTCGACCAGCATGAGGTCGAGGAGGTCTTCCTCAATTCCTACTCCAGCCAGTATGACCCCCACTCGACCTTCTTCTCCCAGCAGTCGCTGGAAGAGTTCGAGATCGCGATGCGCAACTCGCTCGTGGGCATCGGCGCCACGCTCTCCGACGAAGACGGCACCTGCGTGGTCAAAGATCTCCTCCCCGGCGGTCCGCTCGACCTCTCGCGCCAGGTGAAGCCGGGCGACAAGATCATCGCGGTCGGCCAAGACGAAGACGGCGAGATGGAAGATATCGTCGGCATGCGTCTCTCCAAGGCCATCAGCCGTATCCGCGGCAAGCAGGGCTCGACCGTCCGCCTGCTCGTCGACATGGCGGCCGGCGGCCGCAAGACCGTCACGCTCAAGCGCGACCAGATCAAGCTCGTCGGCCAGATGGCCTCGGCGAAGGCCATCGAAGTCCCCTCCGCCGGCGGCACCGCCCTGCTCGGCGTCATCGAACTGCCCTCCTTCTACGGCAAGAATCAGGATGGCTCCGGCTCCAGCCCTTCCGCCGACATCGAGCAGCTACTCGTGAAGCTGAAGGCGATGGGCATGAAGGCCGTGATCATGGACCTCCGCAAGAACGGCGGCGGCCTGCTCAATGAGGCCGTCGACATCTCGGGCCTCTTCATCCCGAAGGGCTCGGTCCTGCAGGTCCGCGACAGCCAGGGTCGGTCCGAAGATTACCGCGATGAGGATGAGAAGGTCGTCTGGGACGGACCGCTGGTGGTGCTCACCTCCAAGCTCTCCGCCTCGGCCTCCGAGATCTTCGCCGGCGCGATGCGCGACCATCGCCGCGCCATCGTGGTCGGTGACATGACCACCCACGGCAAGGGTTCGGTCCAGAACATCATCGAACTGAGCCGCTTCGACCGCAGCCTGAAATCAGCGGTGAAGGTGACCATCCAGAAGTGGTATGCGCCCAGCGGTTCCTCCATCCAGCTCAAGGGCGTGCCCGCCGATATCGTGGTGCCCTCGGTCTACTCCGTGCTGCCCGTCGGCGAGGGTGACCTCGAACGCGCCCTGCCCTGGGATTCGGTGACGCCTACGCTGACCAAGCCCGACGAAGGCGATTGGCTCAAGGCGAAGATCTCCGAAGGCCTCATCGCCACGCTCGCCGCCAACTCAGCCCGTCGTCAGTCCGAACTCCCGGAATTCCTCACGCTCTCCCGCACGATCGACTGGACCAAGAGTCGCCAGGTCCGCAAGGAGGTCTCGCTCTCCCTTGACCAGCGCCGCCTCGAACGGAAGGACGACCTAGAATTCCGTGAGCAGGTCCGCCGCGAGCTGACCGACTACGCCAAGCAGTCTTTCAAGGTGAGCGAAGTGAAACTCGACGCCGCCATCGAACAGGAGAAGAAAGAAGGCCCCGGCGCCGCCGCCAAGATGAAGCGCAGCGCCCGCATGCGCGACCCCCTCGAAGACGACGACTGGCCGGAATACGACATCCAGCTCCAGGAAGCCCTCCGCATCGCCGCCGACTGGACCGCGCTCACCGCCGGCTCCGTCGCCGTCGCCACGCCGAAGGAAGCGAAGAAGAAGTAAACCTCTCCTCCGCTCCGACCAAGGCCGCCCACCCGGGCGGCCTTTTTGTTTTGGTTACGCTCGCCGCAGCGCGGCCTGGTAAGGCTGACCTCCCTTGGTCAGCCGTTCGCCGCGGTTGAGCGAGGGCGCTCAACCCTACCCAATGCCTGACTCAAAGGGAGACCGGAAACCGGATGATTGGCTGCGGAATTTATTCCGTCATCGATGCAGCCCCCCTGTCTTGAGGTAGGGTCGGCACTGCGTGCCGA
>Ga0208723_1000281_pt1 | contig 15746 bp, 20 predicted proteins | sample LakMenEpi31Aug12_FD_150750 | JGI IMG/M metagenome (GOLD analysis project Ga0208723, IMG submission 150750) | Freshwater microbial communities from Lake Mendota, WI - 31AUG2012 deep hole epilimnion (SPAdes) | ecosystem: Environmental > Aquatic > Freshwater > Lake > Epilimnion/Euphotic zone ...
CGAGGCGGTGGCGCCGTTTGCGGCGGAGCGGGGAACGGCAGAGGCCTTTGCCCCGAGGCTGGATGGCGGGCCGATCAGCCAGCTCACCGTGAACTACGTGAACACCTTCGTGGGCCCCTGCACTGGAGCGAACTACAACCCCCACATCACCCTGGGCCTGGGCACCCGGGAGTTTCTGGAGGCCCTCAAGAGCGAACCTTTTGAACCCTTCCCCGTCCGAGCCCAGACGGTGAGCCTCTATCAGGTGGGAGATTACGGAGTGGCCCAGACCAAGCTCCATGACCTCCACCCCTGCTGATCCCCTGCCCTCCTGGCGGGAGGGCCCTGCCAAGGCGGCCATCCTGGGGTTTCTGGCCAGGGTGAGCCAGGAGGGATCGCCCGATGTCATCCCCCTGGCCGACCGCATCGCTGTGGTGGACAACGACGGCACCCTCTGGCCGGAACAGCCACTGCCCTTCCAGGCCGCCTTCGCCTTTGATGAACTGCAGCGGAAGCTCCTCACCGAGCCCGACCTGGCCGAGGACCCCATGGTGCGGGCTGCCCTGGCCGGTGATCTGGCCACGCTGATGGCCGGGGATCACTTCGAAGGCCTGCTGAAGATCGTGGCCCTCACCCATGCCGGCATGACGAACCACGCGTTTCGAGAGGCGGTGGAGACCTGGCTGGCCACTGCCACCCATCCCCGTTTCGGGCGGCCCTACGACGCCCTCACCTACCAGCCCATGCAGGAGCTCCTGGCCCATCTCAGGGCCTGTGGCTTCAAGACCTACATCGTCTCCGGCGGGGGAGCCGATTTCATGCGGGTGTGGGTGGAGCGGGTGTATGGAATCCCGCCGGAGCAGGTGGTGGGCTCCACGGCCCGCACCACCTTTGAGATGCGGGAGGGGGTGCCGGTGCTCACCAAAACCCTCGATTTTCTCTTTGTGAACGATCGCGACGGCAAGCCCGTGGCCATCCACCAGTTCATCGGCCGGCGGCCGGTGTTCTGCTGCGGCAACAGCGATGGCGACCAGGCCATGCTGCAGTACACCACCATCGCCAATCCCCTGCCCAGCCTCGGCCTGATCGTGCACCACACCGATGGGGAGCGGGAATACGCCTACGACGCCGTCTCGAAGAGCACGGGCCAGCTGGTGCAGGCCCTCAAGGAGGCGCCGGAGCGGGGCTGGCTGGTGGTCGACATGCAGAGCGACTGGTTGGAGGTGTTTGCATCTCCCTAGGGCAGGGGGGTGAGGCGGATCTCCCGGAAGGTTTGTTTGGCCTTGGGGCGATCCTCACAGCTCTTGCCATCGCGCTTGAGGTTGCCGTCGTCGCTGAGCACCACCAAGGTGTTGCCCTCCACGAACAGGCCCTCCGGATTCACTGGGCCTCCGTCCATGGGCCCGAAGGTGCGCAACCGCACCGGGGCCTCGTCAAATTTCCCGCTCCAGTGGTAGAGGGCGGAGGGTGGCGTTTTGTCCTTGGAGCCCTCGGCGGGGCCGGCCAGGATCAGCAGGTTGGTGTTCAACCGCTCCAGGCTGCGGATGCCCAGGCCCCCCAGATCCAGCAGCACCGGATCGGCAAACAGGGCCTTCTCCCCTCCCAGCACCCCGTTGGGGTTGGAGAGGGTGGCCAGCAGGGCTTTGCCCTCCGGGAGGGGATTGCGGAAGCCGATCAGCAGGGCGCCCTTGGGGGTGGCGGCCAGCCCTTCGATGTTCAGGCCGCCCTTGGCCTTGGCCGGCGTCTGGGCGGCAGCGGCCAGGCCCAGGCGGGCATAGCGGGGATCGGCCACCAGGTCGTCGATCAGGGTGGTGTAGGCCTGCCCCACCGGCTCCACCGTGAGAGCAAGGGTCTTGCCGTCGGCCCGCACCCCCAGGCTGGTGGCAAAGAGGCGGCGGTGGTTGGGCCGGGGCTCACCGCCCTTGCCATCCTTCCCCTTGCCGGCCTTCCCCTCGGCGGCGCCATGGGAGCCGATCCAGTAGGCCAGGGGCCCGATCCGGGCCGAACCCTCCAGATCCAGCTCGGGGTGGCCGTCCTTCACCGGCGCCACGGCCGGGGCCGGAATCGTGCCCTCGCCCAACGCCGGCCCCCCCTGTCCACTGCGGTAGAGGCGCAGGGTGACGGGGGGCTGCTCCTCGTCATCGGCCACCACGAACAGCCCCGAGCCCACGGGAAGGGCTGTGGAGGCATTGCAGGGCCCGTTGTGCACCACCACCTGGGGCTCGGCGGCCAGGGCCATGGGGGGTGTGAGGGCTGCCAGCACTCCCAGCCCAAGGGCCAGCCAGCGGCTCAGCCACAGGCCGGCGGCAACCGGGGGAAAGAAACGGCCCATGGGCGGAAGGTGCACTGCTGGCAGGATGGCCACGGGACGCCGGGGTGGCACGGCCTTGCCACAGGTTGAAGCGTTTGCCCAGCCGCGGCTGCCCGGCCGCGGCGGATGGCAAGGCTTCAGCCCAGCATCTCCTCCACGCTGAGATCGGGGCGGCGCAGCAGGGCAAAGAGGGTGCCGGCGTTGCCGCGGCACACCCGCAGCTCCTGGTCCACCACCGTGATGTCCAGCCAGGCCGGGAAGCTCTGCTTCACCTGGCGGATCAGCTGCAGCCGCTGGCCGCCAAGGGTGGGCCCGAGCCACCCACCCTCCTGAAAGCGCACGCTCACCCGCTGGCTGGGCTGGTCGGGCGTCTGCGGGGGCTCGATGGCGATGGCGGCCCGCACGGCGATGCCCGCCAGTTCCCCCAGGGGGCCCGCCAGGCGCAGCAGATTCATGCCCTGCCCCCGGGAGGGGGAGAGCACCTGCAGATTGCTGAGCCAGGGGGCGGTGGCCAGGTAGGGCAGGGAACTGCTGCTCCAGCGCAGGTCCCACACCCCTTCCAGCAGGGGGGTGTCGCGGCCCAGGTCGGCCGGTTGCTCCTGCTCCAGCTGGGCGATCAGCCCGGGGATCCGCTGCCGATCCCCCCCGTCGCGCAGGAGGGTGAGGAGGTCGGCACGGGGGGGAGGGGAGGCCATATGGGCGGGGGATCAGGGGGTGGGCCCAGCCCCCTGGAGGCGGGCGCGAGCGGTGGTGAGGGGGGAGAGATCGGCATCAACGCAGGAGCTGCCGTCGTACTGGAAGGGGTTGTCGAGATCGCGGATCAGCAGCAGCAGATAGGTGAAGGAGGTGAAGAGGAAGCACGACACCACCAGCACCTCAGCAAAGAGCTCGGCTTGGATCAGCAGGAGGGCGATCACGGCCGCCACCAGAAAGATTTCCAGCATGGCGTAGGCCGGCCCAAGAAAGCTGGTGCTGCGGTTCACGTCCATGCGGCTGATGAGCAGGCGCAGGCGGGCCAGCTCGGCCTGGCTGTCGTTGGCGGCGGAGCCTTCCCCGCTGGCCTTGAAGGCCCCAAAGGCCAGGTTGAGCCCATCGAGCTGTTGGGTGAGTTGCTCCAGGCTGAGGCTGTTGCGGAGCCAACTCTCGATGGCGCCCAGCAGGTTGGCCAGCTGGCGTTGGAGGGGGGCTCCGTCGTAGGCGGCCTGGCTGGCGGCGCTGAGGCTGTTGAGATCGGCGATGGTTTCCACCGCATTCACCACCTGCAGCACCATCTCCTCGCTGGCGTTGTATTCGCTCAGGGTGCCGCTGAGCACAAAGGCGATCACGAAGGTGGCGGCGCCAAACAGGGCCCCGGTGAGGGAATCAAAGGCCCAGGGTTCCCAGCCCAGCCGATGCATGGCCAGCTTGGCCAGGGCAAAGAGCAGGGTGAAGGGCAGCACGGTGAGAAAGAGCCGCCACTTGGCCATGGTTTGCAGCACCACTTGGGTCCAACCTAACGAAGACCATTGGGCTGGCCGGCAGCCCCCGGCTCGCCACTCCCAGATGAAATGTGGAGTTGCTGCCTGAGGGTTGCTACCTGGCCACGAGTGAGGCGATCCCTGGCCTAGTGGCTCAGGGGCGAACCGTTGCCGAAACACTGGAAATCGCGCGCGATGTGGCGAAGCGACTGCTGGAGGCACGTGCTGAACGGGGAGAGCTCACAGCCATAGCGCCACCCTCGATGGCCACGCTATCCACGCCCATTTCGCGCCGCTCGGGCCCGTGATCGTGCTCGATACCAACGTGCTTCTGGAGGCCGAGGCCACCTGACTTGCCAGCCCTGCCGTGCCGCCGCGCCTTACCTAGGTTGAAGCGCCCAGCTGACCGGGCGCACCAAGGCCTTTGTCCTGCGGCAGCTGATCGAAGCCGGGCTGGACGACCTTGAGGATGCCTACCTCGGCGCAGTGGTCGCGGAGCGTGGTGAACGAGCTTGGCCTGCGGGAGATCAGCTCTGGGTTGGGGGCTGGAAGGGATTGATCAGGCTGATGCCGGCGATGGCTTCGAAATCCTTGGTGTTGCGGGTGATCAAGGTGAGGTCGTGGCAGCGGGCGGTCGCTGCAATCAGGGCATCGATGGACTTAATGCGGACGGTGGAGCGAAGCTGAATGGCGAGATCAACGATCGGATCATCCATCGGCAGTTCGTCCATTACGGCGAGCATCGCTTGAGCGCATGAACGATGGTCTGCAGCCATGCGGGCGCCGAGAACCTCAAGGCGAGTGATCACCGAATAGGCCACTCCGTTCAGCATGAGCTGATCTATGAACACCTTGCCAGCAGGCGGAAGTTGCTGATTTAAGTAATAAATAATCGGATTACTGTCAAGCAGGAACATCACGGCATTCCTCCCAAGGTTCGCGCCAGTCGTTCTCACGACTTTCGGCGATCATGCGATCAATCTCATCGGCGCTCATGTTGCCCCAGGCACCCCAGGATTCCGCCAGCACCCGTTGGATGTGCTCCGGATCGCGATTGGGCGTGGCCCAGGGGCTCACCGCTGGTTCCTCGAGAGCCTCCAGGGTCACCGCCAGCTTTCGATGACGAAGATGGGGCGGCAAAGGAATGTGCAGCGTGTCGTCGCTGGCGTCCACAATCATTCGCTGGCGGGGGGTGGTCATGGCTCTGTGGGGAACCCTGCTCAGGCTAGGCCAGCCAGCCATCCTCAGCCTGCACCAACACAATCTGTGTGACTACAGGCTGGGAACCCAGTTGTCGAGCTGAAGACCTGGAATTCGCTCGAACTCAGCGAGGTTGTTGGTCACCAACGTGGCCTGGAGGCTCAGAGCATGGGCGGCGATCAACGCGTCGAGAGCGCCGATCGGTGTGCCCTTTCGCTCCAGATTGGCTCGCAGATCGCCATAGACCCAAAGGGCTGCTTCATCAAAGGGCAGGATCTCCAGGGGTCCCAGGAACAGATCCAGAGCCTGCCGGTTGCGCGCTGACCCGCTTTTGGCGACCCCATAGGCCAACTCCGCCGCCACCACGCTGCACACACCGATCTCCCCCATGCGGTAGCCGCGGAAGCGCTGCAGCACCGCCGCCGGCTTGGCGTTGATGATGTGGATGCAGATGTTGGTGTTGAGCAGGATCAAGGCGCCAACTCCTGCCGCTGCTGCTGCTCAGGCTGTTCTCGGCTGAGCTGAAAGCCGGGCTCGAAGGCGGCGAGCCCGGCTTCCAGGGTCTGCCAGGGATCCTCCATTGGCAGCAGCAGCACGCCATTGCCGAAGTGCTTCACGATCACCTCCGTGCCGCTGAAGCGGTACGCCTTTGGCAATCTCACCGCCTGGCCGCGGCCGGACTGAAACAGACGCGCGGTGTCCATCGGCCTGGCCTCGATTGGTGCCTACCAAAGGTAGTTACCGCGCGTTTGGTTGGGCTTCAGAGCATCAGCCAGCTCGACGGTGGCCACTTGCCCCCGAAAACGCATCACCACCTGTGACTGGTAGGGCCGGAGCTGTTGGGCTGGGCGGCGAGAACGGTTTCCGGGGTGCCCAGAGGGGATTGGCGCGAGCTCGACGTACACCTCTGCCAGGCGGGAGCTGTGGGCTGGATCCGTGAGGGGAGCATCAGAGCGGCCCCCCTTCTTGCTGAAAACAGGCTTCCAGCCGCTCGACCTGTTCGGCGCGCTTGGCACCCTTCAGTCTGGCCAGGTTCTGAAGCTTCCAGCGGATGGCCGGCAGCTCCTGCAGATGGGGAAACGGCATGCAGTCCCAGCGGGGTTCGCTCTGCACCAGAGAAAGCAGAAAGTTGCGGTGCTGGTCGGTGAGGGCGAAGGGCAGATCCTGCACCAGACGTTTACGGGTCTGTTCCAGTGTTTTCAGGCTGATCTCTGCGCGGGACATGCCATCGAACTGATTGGCGAACGTGGCCTCCAGTGGGTGGAGACGGGGGTTCAGCACCTCATGCACCGGCCTGTTATGGCAGGCCAGATAGGCCACGAAGCAATCCACGATCTCCGGGGTCAGGCCTGTGTCGTTGTACAGAACATGAACATCAAAAAGATCCCGGGGATGCTGCCTGTCCATAGCGGCCACAAGCTTGCTGCCATACAGCTCAGAGGTGGCGAGCAAAGGCAGAGTGACCGCCTGGGCAAACTCTTCCTCCGTAGCTGGTGTGAGCGGGCGTTGCTGCAGGGGGAGCAGGGTGCCGCGAAACACCTCATTAACCTCCACTTTCACTTCGGCCAGCGGGCCCAGGACCTTCAGCTTGCTTTCGTTGTTGGCGCTGTTTCTTTGGAGCAGCACTTCATAGCCCATGGCCTCCAGCTTCTGGCTGATCACCCGCAATTCACTGGAGATGGCTTGCAAGGCGGTTGCGCGATCAAGCGTGTGGTCTGTGAACACCACATCAATATCAACCGACAAGCGGGGCAGGTCGTGCAGGAACAGATTGAGGGCGGTGCCGCCTTTGATGGCGAAGTGGGGTGACTCGAACACCACCGGCGCGATGTCCAGCAGTTGACGAACCGTGGCGGTGTAGGCGCCGTTCATGGGGTCGCGGCGAGATCCAGCCGTTCACCGGTACGGCCCACGGCCACCCAGCGGCGACCGCCACCGAGGCGGCGGCTGTGCTGCTGGGCCAACGCCGCCCAGGGCAACTCGTGCTCACTGGCCAGGAGAGCAGCGAGGCGCACCACCTTGATGCGGATGAGGTGGCCGAGGAGCTCATCCAGCAGCGGTAGCCGCAGATTGCGGGTGCTCTCCACCAGCTGGCGCACCTCCTCCAGGCCTTCGGTGCTGCCGGTTTCGCTGAGCAGCTCCAGCAGAGCCCGCTCAGGAGTGGACACGGGCAGTTCCGGATGGCCGCCGGCCAGGGGTGCCAGCCCCAGACCCGCCGGCAGCTCCGGGGCAAAGATGTGGGCCACGCGGTAGCGCACACGCACGACGCCATCCAGCCAACCGGGAAGGCGCGCCGGCTGATCACCCCAGAGCACCACGGTTTCCCTGTAGGCCAGGTTGTGACGGACTCCGCGCCAGGCCAGGGCCGTTTTGGCGGCGACATGCAGGCCAGGCACCTGATTCGCCAGGAAGGCCAGGCAGTCATCCCGTTGGAGGGTGTCGCCGGGAAGCCCGTAGGCACCACGGCCCAGGCGCAACAGCCAGCCCGAGCGCACCAGGGCGGAGGCCCGCTTGGCCGTGATGCCGTGGGCGGCCAGGATCTCCATCCCCAGGGGGGATCCTCGAGGAAGCTGCGCCAGGGCCTTCTTGAATGAAAAACGGGCTACAGATCGTTCCATAAAAGAACTGTAGCTGTTTTTCCATGCAAGTCTCGACCCTCGCCAGGGCGCGCTGCATGAGATTTGGGCGGCAGTTCGCTCCCTCAATGAACAAGAGCAGGTTTTTCATGCATTGGGCCGGTCGCCTGCTCAATCGCCGCCCTGAGCCATGCGCTAAGCCGCCAGTTGCCTCTCCCGCTCAGATCGAAACCGCATCGCGCTCCACCTCGCGAAAGTGCACCAGGGCGTCGCTGCTGGCCGTTGATTCGTCGCGGGCCAGGGAGCCGAAGAGGGTGATGTTCTGAATGCCATAAAGGTGCTGCCACTCCTGCTTGTACTGGCTGAGCAGGTTGATGAGCTGTTGTCGCGTGAGGGGACTGGGAGCCGTTGGTGTCATCGAGTTCCGCTCTCCGCCTAGCTCCTGGATGTTGCTGCCGCCGTCCTCCGCAGCCAAAGGATTGGCAAAGTGCTGTCAGAGTGACTTCATTGTGAAGTCTGCGCAACGTGCCCGACGACCTGGTGGCACGCCTGAAGGCCCGCGCCAAGCGGCATCGGCGCAGCCTCAACAACGAAACCATCGCCGCCCTGGAACTGGCGCCTGTGAACATCGATTCCACGCTGCGGCGCATGGTGGAGATCCGCGCTGGGCTGCGGGCGAAGGCTGCCGCGGAAGGGCGCGAAGCTCTGCAGCCGCCACCGGTGCCAACGCTGACGCCGGAGGAGGTGGCAGCGCAACGGGCGCACTTCGCAGAGCTGCGCAGCCGCTTCAAGGGGCCCCCGCTAACCAGCGAGGAGATCTTTGCGGCGATCGGACGCGAGAGCCATCCACCGGAATTGGATCGCTTCGGCAATCGCATCAACCCGGACTCCTGATGTTGGTTGCCGCTGCCCAGCCTTCGCCATGTGCTTCTGAAATTCCTGCGGGCAGGTCGGCTCGATCTGGCAACGGCCCTGGGCCAGTGCCACTTGCCTGCAGCTTGCCCAGCAGATGCAATGCCCGCTGCTGACGTTTGACCGCAAGCTGCTGCAGCTCTTTCCAGACGTGGCGGTGAACCCTGGCTCATAGCTGCGGCGAGCCATCAGCTGATCAGATCCACCGCGCAGCTCCTGGATGCTGCAGCCGCCGGCCTCCGCAGCCTAAGGATCGGCCGCCTGTCCGAAGACGACCCATGTTGGCACCAGGCGGTGATCAGCAAAATGTAATCGCGCAGGGCTGGCTCCAGGGGGCTGCGGGGGGAAGCGGGCTGGGCGGCGAGAACGGTTTCCAGGGGTGCCCTGAGGGGATTGGCGCGAGCCTCCACGTACACCTCCGCCAGGCGGGAGCTGTGGGCTGGATCCGTGAGGGAGGCTGATTCGGCGGAGTGGGCGAAGGCATTGCGCAGCTTGCAGCAGGTGTTCCAGGGCGGCATCCACCCGGGCTACGCCCATCAGCACGGCGCCACGGCCGCGCTCCTCCAGCATCTGCAGGGCGATGCGGCGGGCAGCAGTGGCGGCGACTGGGGGCGCCTGGGGTTCCATCACGAGGGGCGCGGTAAGGCCTGGGCTATGGCAGCCTCGATCTGGTTACCCAGGTCTTCTCGAGACCATTCCTCCGAGATCATCTCGGTTTGCAGAAGCACCAACTCAATCGCTGCGGCCTCCTGATCAGGCGGATATTTGTAGCGTTTGAGCAGTGCCTTGATCATTGTTCGTAGTCGTGCTCGAACGTTTTCTTTGTATTGCCAGTCGATGCTGAGGTTGCCCCTGAGTTTTGCGGCCAGTTCCCGCGCCATCTTCATCAGCACCTCATCGCCCATCAGCTCCTGGGCTGACTGGTTGTTAGCCAGGGCGTCGTAGAAGGCCACCTCGGCAACAGACATCCCCATTGCTGCCACTTTCTCTGCCTCTTCTCGGAACTGCTTTGCCATGGCAATCAGTTCCTCGATCACTTGTGCTGCTTCGATGGAGCGATTCGCGTATTTGGCTAGGGAGGCCTGGAGCAGTTCACTGAATCGCTTCTGCTGCACCACGTTGGTCTTGAAACGGGTCTGAACTTCTTCTCTCAGCAACCTCTGGAGCAGTTCAACCGCCAGGTTCTTCTGGGGAATCTTGCTGACCTCAGCCAGGAACTGATCCGACAGGATGCTGATGTCTGGTTTCTCCAGACCTGCGATTTTGAAGACATCGGTGAAGCCATCTGCGACCAGTGCTTCCGAGAGCAGTTGGCGCAGCTGAAAATCAACATTCTTAGGAGCGCGTCCATCGCCACCAATGTCATCGCCTTTGACCAGCGGTGCTCGGATTGCCTGAAGGAAGGTCACCTCAGGATCAAGTGCCATTGCTTCATCAAGCGTTCCGCACAGGGCAAATGCCTTGGTCATGGCCAGCACGGTGTCGCAATACCGCTTCTTGCCATCTGGGAGTTCCAGGATGTGATCCAGGCAGTTGGGCAAGAGTGCCATTGCTGTCTTGGGATCCCTGAAACCACTCCAGTCGATGGGGTGGAGTAGGGCACGGGCAAACTGGAGTTTCTCTTTGAGAATCCGCAGTGCCTCAGTGGTGTCGATGGTGGGAGCACCCTTGCCTTTAGCAGCGGTGTAGGTCGCCAGTGCTTCCTTGAGTTGGGGGGCGATGCCGATGTAATCAACCACCAGACCGCCTGGTTTGTCTTTGAACACTCGGTTCACACGGGCAATCGCCTGCGCCAGGTTTGCCCCCTTCATCGGTTTATCCACATACATCGTCGCCATACAGGGCGCATCGAACCCCGTTAACCACATATCCCGCACCAGCACGATCTTCAGCGGATCAGAGGGATCCTTGAACCGTTTCTCCAGATCCTTTTTCTGCTGCTTGGTGGTGTGGTGGGGTTGGAGGTGGGATTCGTCAGATGCCGATGCCGTCATCACCACCTTGATGGCGCCTTTCTTCGGGTCGTCGTCGTGCCACTCAGGGCGTAGGGCAACGATGGCGTCATAAAGGAGAGCACAGATATCCCTGCTCATCGCCACCACCATCGCCTTGCCTGGTTGGGTGCGTGAGCGTTGCTCAAAGTGGGCAATCAAATCTGCTGCCACCTGCTTCAGGCGTGGTTCAGCGCCCACCAGTGCTTCCAGTGCTGCCCACCTGCTCTTTGCCCGTTCAGCAGCGGGAATGTCGTCTTCATCGGAGAAGAGGTCATCCACCCGCTCATCCACCTGGGGCAGCAGTGGTTCCTTGAGCGCCAGTTTTGCCAGGCGGGATTCGTAGTAGATCGGCACCGTGGCACCGTCTTCCACGGCCTGCTGGATGTCGTAGACGGAGACGTAGTGCCCGAAAACCGCCTGGGTGTCCCGGTCGTCTTGGGAGATGGGCGTTCCCGTGAAGGCAAGGAAGGTCGCCTGGGGCAGCGCATCCCGCAGTGCCTTTGCTAACCCGTATTTGATCTCCCCTGTCTTGGTGTCGAAGCGACCCTTGAACCCGTATTGGGTGCGGTGGGCCTCGTCGCAGATCACCACGACGTTGTGGCGGTCAGTCAGGGCAGGGAACGTGTCTTCTCTTTCCTCGGTGGCGAACTTTTGAATGGTGGTGAAGATAATGCCGCCACTGGGTCGGTTGCCCAGTAGTTCCCTGAGTTCTTGGCGACTGTCTGCCTGCTTGGGGGATTCACCCAATAGGTCGCCTGCTCCAGCAAAGACCCCGAACAGTTGCCCGTCGAGGTCTTGGCGGTCGGTGACCATCACCAGGGTCGGGTTCTCCAAGCGTGGGTCGGTGAGCAACTTGCCCGCCAGACACGCCATCTCGATGCTCTTGCCAGCACCTTGGGTGTGCCACACCACGCCACCTTTCTTGTCGCCATCGGGTTTGCTTGCTTTGACCACGCTTTCCACTGCTGCTCTAACGGCGTGGAACTGGTGGTAGGCAGCGATCTTCTTGATGATTTGCCCGTCTTCCTCAAACAGGCAGAAGGAGCGAACGAACTCCAGCAGTCGCCCCTTGTCGAAGATCCCACGCACCAGGGTCTCCAGGTCACGGTGAGCACCCAGCGGATCGAGGTGGTTCTCCCCCTCGATAGTTCGCCACCGCTGGAACCGTTCTCGATCAGCACTCAAGGATCCCAACCGTGCCTGGATGCCATCGCTGATCACTAGCAGCACATTGGGCGTGAACAGGTCGGGGATGTCTTGCTTGTAGGTCTGGAGTTGGTTGAACGCTGCCCAGATGTCTGCCTTCTCGTCGGCAGGGTTCTTGAGTTCGATCACCGCCAGCGGCAGACCGTTGACGTAGACCACCAGATCAGGGCGACGGTTGTGCTTGGTGCCCTGGATCGCCAACTGGTTCACCACCAACCAGTCGTTGGAGGCGGGGTCGTCAAATCCGATGACCTTGAGACGGATGCCGACCTGCTGGTTCCCATTCATATAGGTGATGGGCAACCCCTGGGTCATCCAACGGTGGAAGTTGCGATTGGATGCCAGCAGACCAGGAACGTTGGGGTTCGCCAGTTGGAGCACCGCTGATGCGATGGTGCTCGCTGGAACTTCAGGGTTCAGGCGCTGGAGTGCTGAGCGCAGTCGCCCCGTGAGGACCACCTGCCTGAAGTCAGTGCGTTCTGGTGCGGTGCCGTCGCTATCAAGTTGTGGGGCAAAGACATGGGTGTATCCCAGTTCGGTGAACCACTCGCAGCACTGCTGCTCGAGATGGTCTTCGGTGATGAGGGCCATGCTCTGAGACTAAAGAACCTGCCAAAAACCGGCACGGGGCGAACCCTGCCGAAGCAGCCGCCCCGCTTTCTGCAGAGCGGCGAGATGCTTTTCCACCGCCCGCGGACTGAGCTGCAACCGCTCAGCCAGGCGGCGAGCTGAAAGGTTGGATTCGACTGTGAGATCCCGCAGGATTGCCAGATCGATCGCCGACAACGGCTCTGCCTTGATCTCCGAACCTTTCTCCGAACCGATCTCCGAACGCAGGGCATCGTGGATGGCTTCGAGCTGGTAGGCCACGAAGGGCTCCAGATCACCCAGCTGATCCGCCTGGCCCAGCGATTCGTAGTAACCCTGCTGGCGGGAGCGGATCACCTCCTCGATCGGCAGCCATGCGAGCAGCGGATTCCAGCGGCTGAGGATCAGGGTCTGCCAAAGGCGGCCGAGGCGGCCATTGCCATCAGCGAAGGGATGGATGAACTCCAGCTCGTAATGGGCCACACAGCTCACGAGAAGGGGATGCCAGGCGCTGGCGGCCAACCAGGCCAGCAGATCGCCCACCAAACCCGGAACTCTTGCGGCTGGCGGTGCCATATGCACGAGCTGATCGCCGCGGTAGATGCCCACGCCACCGCTGCGGAAGCGGCCAGGGGCATCGATCAACCCCGCCATCAACAGCCCGTGGGCTTCCAGCAGATGCTGGGGATTGGAGGGATCCCAGCGGGGCAAGGCGTCGTAGGCGGCGATGGCATTGCGCACCTCCTGGATGTCGCGGGCCGGACCGAGCACTCGCTGGCCATCGAACAACGCGGTCACTTGCTCCAGGCTGAGGCTGTTCTGCTCGATCGCCAGGGAGGCCTGGATCGTGTGGATGCGGTTCTCGCGCCGCAGGCGCGGCGATGGCTGCGAATCCTGACGGGCGCTCCAGCGACCGAGGGCTTCGGCGATGGCGGCGACGCGGTTGAGCAGCGCCGGGGTGAGGGTGAGGGGCGGGGCGTAGGGGGCCTCTCTTGCCATCAGGGGTGATCCTTGATCACGAAGTAGAGGAGGTGGGCAGCCCGCAGCTGGGCTGTGGGATAGAGCGGCTGGCCATCGAACGTTTGCTCGATGGCCCCGAGGATGCCTGCGAGCGCCTGTCGGTTGTCCTGGCCGAACAAGGGGGTGGCTTCACCGCACCGGGCAAGGTCGTGGCGCAGGGTGCCGATGGCCCGCTGAGCCTCCGCCAATCCCAGGGCCTCAGGCACGCCATCCGGTTCTGCGAATGCGGGCGTGAGCCGATCCTCGTCGTAGGCGAGCAACCAGCGCCAGGCACGGCTGTAGCGCTGCACCACCCCCAGCACCGCCTGACCTTCATCGCTCACCAGGCCCTTTGCGCTGAGGGTGCGGGTCATAAGTCCCAGTGTTTGTTCCAGCTCGCCGAGGCCCCGTTCCTGAAGACGGCGTTGATGGAGCGTGTAGCCCTGGATCAGATGCTGGCGCAGCACCTGGGTGGCCCAGATCCGGAACTGGGTGCCGCGAGGCGACTTCACCCGATAGCCCACGGAGATGATCACGTCGAGGTTGTAGAAGCCCACAGGCCGGTCGGCACCGGCAATGTGCAAAAAATGCACATTGCTTTCCTCGGGCAGTTCCCCCTCCCGAAACACGTTGCCCACGTGGCGGGTGATCACCGAACGTTCCCGGCCAAACAGTTCCGCCATCTGGGCCTGGCTGAGCCAGACGGTGTCAGCCTCCAGGCGCACATCGAGCGACACCTGGCCATCGGCGGCCTGGAACAGGACGACATGGCCCAGGGTGTCTTGTTGGGGCTGAGCGGGTGGTGTGCTGGTTGCCAAGCGAGGAGATCATTGCGGCGATCGGACGCGAGAGCCATCCACCGGAATTGGATCGCTTCGGCAACCGCATCAACCCGGACTCCTGATGCTAGTTGCCGCTGCCCAGCCTTCGCCATGTGCTTCTGAAATTCCTGCGGGCAGGTCGGCTCGATCTGGCAACAGCCCTGGGCCAGTGCCACTTGCCTGCAGCTTGCCCAGCAGATGCAATGCCCGCTGCTGACGTTTGACCGCAAGCTGTTGCAGCTGTTTCCAGACGTGATGACGACCCGTGGTGGCACCAGGCCATGCTTACGGGGGCCCCCGAAAACGCATCACCACCTGTGGGTGGTAGGGCCGGAGCTGTTGGGCGGTGGCCTCCAGGAAGGCCACCAGGATGGTGATCAGCAGGATGTAATCGCGCAGGGCTGGCTCCAGGGGGCTGCGGGGGGAAGCGGGCTTGGCGGCGAGGGGGCCATCGGGGCGGAAGAGGGCATCCACTCGGGCACGCATTGAAGAACTCCATCAGGCCTCCCTTGCTGTTGTGAGTGGTCGGGATGGAGAGGCGTCAACTTTGCCGGCTGAGGGGGCGTCCGAGTGCCTCGGCGATGACCGCCACGCTGTTGAGCAGCGCCGGCGAGAGGGGTGGTCTACCCATTGGTAGACCGCCAGGACGCCAGCTGTTGAGCCAGGATTGGCAGGTCGATCTGCACGATGGCCCAGATCACCGAGAGGCTGAGGCCGAAGTATTCATGGGCGATGCGATTGCGCAAACCATTGATGGCGATCCAGTCGATATCTTGACGTTGTTCCTTCATGGCAGCTGGCAAGCAGCGAGCCGCTTCGCCGATGACCAGCAGATTATGGACAACCGCATCAACCGTGCGGCTGTCTGCCTGGAAGTCTTCCCAGGTCATCGCGCTTGTGTACCGTTCAATCACGGCGCGACATGGATCACAAACGACAGGATGGCGTCGCGACGGTTGGGGTTGATGCCATCGGCAGCGAGGAGATCCACCGGTTTGCCCAGCAGGGTTTCCAGTCGTTCCGCCAGGTGAATGAAGCCGAAGCCAACTGGTTGGCTGAAGGAAACCAGCAAGTCAACATCGCTCTCGGGCGTCTGTTCGCCATGGGCATAGGAGCCGAATAGATCAAGACTGGCCACGTGAAACTCCGCGGCAAGGCGATCGAAATGGCGCTGAAGCAACGCCACAACATCGACGGTCGTGAGCAGGGGGTGCGAACTTGAAACCGTCATGGCTTCACAGATTCTTCTTTTGACTCTAGCGAGAGGCACAGCCTGCAGTCGCCATCCAGGCATACCTGCCCATCGGCTGTCTGGGGGGCTTCTGTCGTCTCTCCAATGACTCCGAGCTTGGCAAGCTCTGCAGCCTGCACATGGCGTTCACGAAGAAGTCTTCAAGCAAAAGATAGCCAATAAAACTTCTTTGACGGGCCGAAGCGACGTGCATATCCGTGCCCCCGAAAACGCATCACCACGTGTGTCTGGTAGATCCGGGGCTGTTGGGCGGTGGCCTCCAGGAAGGCCACCAGGATGGACTGCGGGGGGAAGCGGGCTGGGCGGCGAGAACGGTTTCCAGGGGTGCCCAGAGGGGATTGGCGCCAGCCTGGGCAAACTCCTCCTCCATGGCTGGCGGTGTAGGCGCCGTTCATGGGGTCGCGGCGAGATCCAGCCGTTCACCGGTACGGCCCACGGCCACCCAGCGGCG
>Ga0208723_1000283_pt1 | contig 15723 bp, 19 predicted proteins | sample LakMenEpi31Aug12_FD_150750 | JGI IMG/M metagenome (GOLD analysis project Ga0208723, IMG submission 150750) | Freshwater microbial communities from Lake Mendota, WI - 31AUG2012 deep hole epilimnion (SPAdes) | ecosystem: Environmental > Aquatic > Freshwater > Lake > Epilimnion/Euphotic zone ...
GCCTCCTGGACGACAATGTCGTTCATGCGTGCCACCTGTGCGCTCACACCGGAGTATGGATCTGCTACGATGTGATTGTACACGCGAACCATGAGAGCCTGCAGGTCACTGTCGCTCTGACGATCGATGTTCATGCCAGTTTTCGAACTGACATTCTTGACGATGGCGCCATGCAGGTACTCGATGTTAAAGCGAGACAGAAAAGCCTCGCTCACTGGCGTCTTCGGGGGCATATAGTTCGCCATTACATTTCACGGAGATAAAAATCCTTTGGAGTTGCTTCGCGACGGACAAGGGACACTGCGTGTCCCTTGGACTCTTAAAAAAATCAGACTCTGTAAAACAAAATGAAGGTTCTCAAGAGGTCAGGTGACTCCACTGAAATGCTGTTCGACAAGGTGACGAAACGCCTTCAGAAATTGAACCAGGCACCCGAATTTGAGCCCCTGTCCGTCCAGCCGGACAAGGTTGCCCAGAAGGTCTTTTCATCCATGTACGACGGGATCTCCACGGCCGATATTGATAATCTGACGGCCGAGGTGGCCATCGGCATGATTACAGAAAACCCCGATTACGAGACGCTCGCCATGCGCGTGACAGTTTCAAACCTCCAGAAGAATTGCCCCAAGTGTTTCTCGGATGCGATGGTTGCCCTGCACGTCAAGGGTATTGTGTCGAACGAGTTCATGAAGTGCGTGGCGATTCGACTGGATGGAGAAATTGTGCACAAGCGTGATTACGACTTTGGATACTTTGGAATCAAGACTTTGCAAAAAGGATATCTGAACGAGGGTGAAACGCCTCAGTATCTTCTCATGCGTGTCGCAGTCGGAATTCACGGGGATGACATCGAGCGTGTCGTGGAGACGTACAACCTCATGAGCCAAAAGTACTTCACGCACGCAACGCCGACCCTGTTCAATGCCGGTACAGTTCGCCCGCAAATGTCTTCATGCTTCCTGGTTGCGATGAAGGACGATTCCATCGACGGTATTTACGAGACTCTCAAGGAGTGTGCCCACATCTCAAAGTGGTCGGGTGGTATCGGCATTCACTGCTCGAACATCCGTGCAAACGGGACGCGTATCAAGGGGACGAATGGAGTCGCCGATGGTATTGTGCCGATGCTCCGCGTCTTCAACAACACGGCTCGGTACGTGAACCAGGGTGGTGGCAAACGCAAGGGGTCTTTTGCCATTTACCTCGAGCCATGGCATGCCGATATCATGGAGTTTCTCGAGCTTCGTCTGAACCAGGGTGATGAGGAGATGCGTTGTCGTGACTTGTTCACAGCGATGTGGATCCCGGATCTCTTCATGGAAAAGGTGGAGAAGGACCTCGACTGGCACCTGATGTGTCCTCATGAGTGTCCCGGTCTGCCGGATGTGTACGGTGAACAATTCAACGAGCTGTACCGGATGTATGTTGCCCAAGGTCGTTTCAAAAAGGCGGTCAAGGCACGTACCATCTGGGACGCGATGCTCAAGTCTCAGATTGAGACCGGAACGCCATACATGTGCTACAAGGACAGCGTCAACGCCAAATCGAACCAGGCGAACCTCGGTGTCGTCAAGTCGAGCAACTTGTGTACCGAAATTATGGAGGTGTCTGGTCCTGACGAGACGGCTGTGTGTAACCTGGCCAGTATTTGCCTGCCGACGTTTGTGAAGGACGGAGAGTTCGATTTTACAAAGTTGAGTGAGGTGACCAGAGTCATCACACGCAACCTGAACCGGGTAATCGACAAGAATTACTACCCAACAGAGGCGGCCCGTAAGTCGAACATGCGTCATCGCCCCATCGGAATCGGGGTTCAGGGTCTCGCGGATGTGTTTCAGATGCTCGGTCTGTCGTTCGATGAGCCTCGTGCACGTGATCTCAACCGGAATATTTTTGAGATGATTTACTACGCGGCGCTTTTTGAGTCATGTGATCTTGCAAAAGAAGAGGGTCCGTACGAAACCTACGAGGGTTCGCCGGCTTCACAGGGTATTCTGCAGTTTGACATGTGGGGAGTCCAGTCAAACCCGATGTTCGACGTTCTCAAAGAGTCCATCAAGCAACACGGTCTCCGCAATTCACTGCTGGTGGCACCGATGCCGACGGCGTCAACCGCCCAGATCATGGGGAACAACGAGGCGTTCGAGCCGTACACGACAAACATCTACCTGCGTCGGACTCTGGCGGGTGAGTTTGTCATGGTGAACAAGCACCTGGTTCGCGACCTGCAGAAGATTGGCAAGTGGAACCCACAGATTAAGAATGAGATTATCCGAGCCGGTGGGTCTGTTCAAAACCTGGACATCCCGTTGGATCTGAAGAACATCTACAGGACCGTGTGGGAAATTCCACAAAAGAGTATCCTGGACATGGCGGCTGATCGCGGGGCGTACATCGACCAGTCACAATCGCTGAACATTTTCATGGAGAATCCAACTGTAGCAAAGCTGTCATCGATGCATTTCTACGGATGGAAAAAGGGTCTCAAAACGGGTATGTATTACTTGCGGACGCGCGCCAAGGCGAAGCCTCAACAGGTGACGGTCACGCCTCCAACAGATGAGGAGAAGTTGGCGTGTTCATTGGCGAACCCAGAGGGGTGTATGATGTGCTCTGGCTAAATGCATTTTTATTCTCATGAATAAGTATGTTGTTATACAGAGGTAATTCCAGATCAAATACAACGCTTGGAAACAGTCCAACGTATTTTGCGACGACCCAAAATAACGCAGAGTTGTATGGAACTGTACGGTCATATGAGCTGATACGGAATGTGAATCTTTTGAATATGGGGATTGTAAATGAGGTGGCAAGATTAATGTCACTTGCGTCACCTGCTATTCACAACGACATTGTAAAAACATTCAACATTTCAAATGGTCATCAGGTGAAACGTAACTCGAACGTTGGGCCCGATCGCAGAGTCGCTCACTTTATATGTAGTCAGGGGTATGATGGATATAAAGCTCCTCGGCTTCTGCGGAAAAATGGAGGTACTTTCCATCCAGAAGTTGTTCTGTGTAAACCAAAGAGTGTTCTCAAAAACACGAGACCGGTCGTTCTCAGCCTTGTTCCTCCTCGTGCACCATCAAAGAAACGACCTGCGAACTTAAGACGTACCAACAATAATTAGTTAATGAAGTGGTCCGAGGTTGACACGTCGACGCTCGTCTTTGCTGGGAAACGTGGTGGGGGGACGAAAGTGACTCAGGCAGATGGGTCTCTACTCCGGTTTCAAATTCCCACGGGACGTGTCATGTACAATGGTCTGTCTGATTTCAAATCCATGACACTCGAAATGCCGTCCGATTTTTGCACGTGGTGGACAGAGACTCTCGAGGAGATTTCATCTGGATCTACACCGTTTCGTTCAAACGTCAAGGACAATGGACTCCGGGTCAAGGTTGACACGTTAACACAATTCTTTGATGAGCAGAAGAAGAGTGTGTTTCCTGCCATCGAAGAAGGGACCCTCAAGGGGGATGTGCTCAGTTGTATCATTGAGGTTTCTGGTATTTATTTTTTCCAGGATGTGTACGGTTTGATTGTGCGTGCGCACCAGGTTGTCATCCGTAAACGGACTGACGTTGCTGCGACGAATTGTGACGTGGCTGACAGCGACGCACTGAAAGGATTTGCATTTATTTAACGGCGACGGGGTGACTTTTTGTTGTTTTTCTTCTTGGTGTTTGGCCGTTTCTTCACCAGACGCTGGCTTGCGACAGCAACTGCAAGCAGAGCAGTTGCACCTGCAAGGGTGAGTTTACCAGATGTGTTCAGCAGTGGTGGAAGAGTAAGAGAAGACATTTTATTTAAGGCGAAGAAAATAAAACGCCTTAACGACGAGGACCGAAAACAGCCATCATGCTGTTGTAGCCGGTGCGCATAGGAGATGCGTACTTGGCGATGGGCTTCATGCCGTAGGGCACGGACTTGTGGTGCTTGCGCACGACGCGCTTGCCGTGGCTGGTGTCCATGTGGCTCACCTGGATACCGCTGGAGCGGTAGCTGCGAGCACCGTCGGCACGACGCACGAACAGCTTACCGGTCGTCTTGGACTTGAACAGGCGCTTGCCTGAGGAGGCATAGAACTTCGTTGGGACGTAGTTGGGCATTTCTATATGCTGAGATTTTTTCCAAGGGGCACGGAGTGCCCCTTGTCCGCCGTGGTTGATGAGTGGACGTTCAAGTCGCTTCGCGACTTGGAGTTTTATTTCTTCAGCTTTGCCTCGATGCACTGCCCAAGGTCGGACCCCTTGGTTGCGGGCACGAATCCCTCGAGGCCGAGTTTCTTATAGCAAAACTTGAGTGCTTTGCCGCGCTTGGAGACATCCTTCTGCTGAGGGGTCAGTTTAGGCATTCTTTATATACTATGTCAAGAAATTCTCTTCGCCTGACGGTCCTTGACACATGCATAAAGAGCCTTGCCATCCTTACCGACATTGAAAAGCACCATACCCGTGAGCTTGAGATCCTTGCGACACAGACGCGTGTCGATCGCCCACGTGCTCTCCTTCCCCTGCTTCGCCTTGGCCTTGCTGACAATTTCACCGCTCGATTTGGAAACCGTGAGTTTTTTGGATGTGAGACCGCCTGCTGTTGTCGACTCTTTCTTGTGAAGCACGAGTGCACGTGAAGCCATTACTGTTTACACTGAAAAAATCTTCGCACCGAGTCCAATGGGCACGCAGTGCCCATTGTCCGTTTCGTGTTGAAATATCAAGTCGCTTCGCGACTTGGGTTGATTACACTGAAAAAATCTTCGCAATGGTCCGCATCGTGAGGTCCGATGATCCCCCCTTCTTCTGCCCGCCCAGAATGTCCGCGACGATGTTCGACTTTTTGTCGTGCAAGTCCATCATAAACTCCTCGATCGAGTTCACCCCCGGAAACGTACGGTACACCATCCGAGTGACGTGTACCTTACGCTTCTGCCCCGTCCGATCCGCCCGCCCAATCGCCTGCAACTCCGTCGCTGGGTTCCACGCCGGACTCGTGATGTACACACGAGACGCCTCCTGCAAATTCAAACCGACACCACCCGCCCGAATCTGGATAAGAAACACCGCGTTCGCCGGGGCTCGCCGGAACTGTTCGATACGAGTCTCGCGTTCCTCCTTGTCCGTGACGTGTCCGTCGATCCGAAAGGTCGGGATACCGCGTTCGGTCAACATCTCCTGGATGCGATCCGTCTCAACCGTAAACTGCGTAAACACAAGTGCCTTTTCGTCGGGATGGGACTCGATAGAATCCATCAGCACCTCGTGTTTCTTGGACCGACCAGTGTACAGCTCGGGGTCTGTGTTCTCCTTGATCGCAAGACCGTCCGTGAAAAGCTGAGGCCATGTCATAACCTGCCTCAGTCGCAGGATGCCCTCCAGCATGATGATAGCATTGTCCGTGCTGTCGATAAGCCCCTGGCCATACTGGAACGCCTTTGTGTACAGCTGCTGCTCCTCAGGGTACATGTCCAACTCGACAGTGTCCATCACAGACTTGGACTCCTTCGTACGACGAAGCACGTACTTTTGGCGGACTTTATCATAGTCCCGAAGGACATCCCCACGTGTCAGGCCGACAAACGAACACAGTGATACAAAATCCTTCATCGAGTTGAAGACTGGTGTACCTGAAACGACCCACTTGATGCCGGCATCCAGAGCCGCAAGACACTGGTGCACCTTGGTTTTCGCGTTGCGGATTTCGTGCCCTTCATCCAGAATCACACGGTCCCACTTGTAGTCGTGCAGCAGGCTTTGGGCATTCATGACTGAGTAAGGAGCCAGGACAACACCCTCAAAGTGCGTCAAGTCACCGATCCGCTCCAGGCGATTCGGGCCATCAAACATACGAACGGGCATCAGCCCATCTGTGAACTTTTCAATCTCGTTACGCCACTGACCCACGATCGACTTGGGGACCACGACGAGTGTCTTGGGGAGCGGGTTGCGGCACATCATCGCCACAAGCTGAGCCGTCTTGCCGATACCCATTTCGTCACACAGGAAACCACCACGAACTCCATTGTCATTCTCGCGTTCCAGGAGCCACTTGACACCAGCGGGTTGGAACGGGGGAAGGAGAGTAAGAGGCATGTTTATTTTGCGTAACTATCCGCGTGTATGGGCCACTCACACATGGACAGGACACGATTTTTTCCTTGCGTCACATTAGAGATGGATAACCCGTTATTCGAGAGTAAAAATCGTGCAAGAATGAGAGACCGGTTAGCCCTTCGTCTCGCTGCACGAAAAGAACTCAACCGTATAACGAGCGCATCTCTGACGACTCTCAAGTCAAATTTCAAAACACCTGAAGAACTCGAAGAAACCATCAAAAAACTCGAGAAACAAATCACAACAACCCCTCCCAACAAAACTCGTCTAACAGGTGCTCGGAAGCGTGTAACCAACATGAGAACACAAGTGACCGGAGGAGGTGGTTCCAGACGAGCTGGACTTCTCGCTATGGCGGCGACGAAGAAAAACAACAATGGTCTTGAATCTCACCCACTTGGTTGGACCCCTGCAGATCCTAGTTTAAAGACTGTTGGTCATGCAGTCCAAGCCATATTGCGTTCTCGAGTGACAGCGCGTGGAACCACAGGTTCCGGTAAAATGAACAAAAAACCTTCGACACGCGGTTTTGGTTCAGTGAAAAAACGAGAAAAGCCTCCAGCTGCAAACGTAAACCTCGGTTCTTTTTTTGAATCTGCAGAAGCTGAAAAGGCGGCTAAGAACGTAACAGCGGGTGCGATTGCATCCATTATCAAAAATAACAAGAACACTGAAAACAGACTTGCGCGAGAGCGTGCAGAAATTAACAGAAAAAAGTATCAAAAAATGATTGAAAACGGCGAAACAGTTTCAAATGCTGACAGAAAGAGAATAGATCTTCTGTACAACAATTTGGCAAAGAATCTCAACAAGAGGAACGCTGCAAACAGAAACACGGCTGAGAAAAAGGCTGCTGCCGAGAAAAAGGCTGCTTTGCTAGCGGCTAAACGTAAAGCAAATGCCAACACACTCGAGAAAAGAAGAATTGCTGTAGAGCTGGCGAGTGAACAAGAAAAATCCGCCAATAAGGCATCGCGAGAAGAACGAAACAAGGCGGTGAAAAACGCCAACGCGGCTGCGGAGAAAAAAGCTTCAAACAACGCCAGAGCGGCTGCGAACGCAGAGAAGAAAGCCCGTAACGCCAAAGAGGCTGCGAACGCAGAGAAGAAAGCCCGTAACGCCCTCAGAAATTACCTCGCGGCAACCGTCAAACCAAGATATAACAAAGCTCTCGTAAACGCAATTCTCAAGCTCCCAAACCTTAATAACAACACGAGACGGCGTCTACAGTCTCAGAGAATGTACGCGCTGAGGCGCGGTGCTAGTGCCTTCCGTAACCGTGCGTTTATAGCCGGCGGAGTCCTCGGTCGCGGTGCCGTCACAGCTGGTGGTGCCCTCGGTCGCGGTGCCGTCACAGCTGGTGGGGTCCTCAGTCGTGGTGCCGTCACAGCCGGTGGGGTCCTCAGTCGCGGTGCCGTCACAGCCGGTGGGGTCCTCAGTCGTGGTGCACGTGGCTTTTTCAGCGGAAAGCCGAAATTTATACCGTCCGAAGAAGCCGGAGAAATCCCACAGGGATATGTATTCCGGAAGAACAAACAAGGTCTTGGGTACTATCTGAACAACAAGGCACTCGAATCTCAAATCAGAACACGAGGATACGGACCAGCTCCAAAACCAACTAACGGCACAACCACTGGTGTTTCTGTCGGAGTCGGACCAGGTCCAAGGAATCGCTACGGCTACGGGTACAACAGAGGAGGAGGCTACGGGTACAACAGAGGAGGTCCAGGTGCAAGTGGTGGAATCGTATTTGCACCCAAGATCAACGTCGGTGCGGCTCGCATCGGCGCTCAGACGTTCGGTGGAACGCGCGTCGGTGGTCAGCAAATGGGTGGATCACGCGTGCGTACCGGTAACACTGGAAGCACGACCCTGAAAACAGGCAACACGGGTGGAGCTCGTGCAACGACTGGCAACGTGGGCACTGGTCGTCTCGCTGTTTCTCAACCAACATCAAACGGAAATCGTCAGTTGACTGCAACGTCAGAGCAGCTCATTCGTGGTGCAGGTGGCGCAGAGGCGGTCGAGCAGGGTATCAAGGCTCTCAACGCCGCAAATGGAAACGTCACCAGAGCAAAGGCCATGTCGAAACTTCCGAACAATACATTCACGAACATCTACGCGATGGGTGGACCGGTTGCGGCAAAGAGACTCGTTGAGAGCCGGCGTAGACGCCGGACGACCGGTGGTCGGCGGGTCGCCTCGAAGAAAAAACGTGTCGCCCGTAAGCCAAAGAAACAGTACATCAAATTGACACCATACCAATTCAAGAGACTCACAGACCACATAAAGAAAAACAACCTTCGTAAGGTACTGATAAAGGAGATTACCCACTGATGGCGACCAAGAGATACATCGTCACTCTCGACGATGTCAGGAAAAAGTACCACACGTCTCCGCCGTCGTGGATCCGGATCACGACGATAACGATGCTGTGCAAGTTTATGTGTGACGTGGACATTGAAAAGATTCGATCCGCATTTGCATATGGGCCGATTCGTATACGCCGAAAAGGGGCGCTTACGAATGGGTTTGAGTGGTCTTTAAAAAGTACCGCTTTTTATAACCAGGTGACAGTTGGATACGAAGACCAGTATTCTAACAAATCCATAAAGATGTTCCCGAACGGGTCTGTGCAGGTGGCTGGGTGCTCGGATCTGCGGGACTGTAAAAGAATCATGAAGCAGTTGGCTTTTCTCGTGCAGCGAGTTCTCGAACGCGAAGAGCCACTCAAGATGGAGAATTTCCGGGTCGTCATGATCAACACAAACTTTTCTATGAATTCGACAGTCAACCTGATGAAGGTTATTGACGAACTTTCAACCGACCCGACGTTTGTTGTGTCGTTCAACCCAGAGAGGTACTCTGCAGTCAAGGTGAAGTTTCATCCGGCGGCCAATACCAAGCAGGTGACGGCGAGTGTATTTAGTACTGGAAAAATCATCGTTACGGGAGCGGAGACGTTGAGAGAAATTGCTCTGGCGTACGAGGTGCTCAACGAGAAGCTGCAGAAGACCAAGATTGAGGCGACCAAGGAGGATACATTCGATGTGATCAAGGGGAGCAAGTTTGATGACATTGTGAGCAAGCTGAAGCAGGAGGGGGTGAAGCGGTTTTAGGCCGGCCACCTTGTTTGTCGCAGACGTGACGGACAATGGGCACTACGTGCCCATTGGACTCGAGGTTTAATTTCTCAACTACTTGTAAATGTCGACTCGTCTTGGTATGGGCGCTGACCGCTGCTTCAATGTCTATGAGTCCTCTCGCATCTATAATGACGTCATCATGGCGAAGCAGGGTATCCACTACGAGGATAACCTGGCGTACCGCCGTTACCTTCAGGAGAAGGGCCCAGAGGCCTACGTTGTCCCCTCAGACGCCGCATGCCGTGCACCAACATTCAGCTCACAGGCGAATACGAACTAGAGTTTTCCGAACATAAAATACCAATGAAGGTGGTGATTGACGGAAACATAGGGTCCGGCAAAACCACCCAGTTGAACCTCCTCGAACAAAAGGGGTGGACGGTTCAGCGTGAACCGATCGATAATTGGCCTCTGGAGTTGTTCTACAAAGACAAGTCCAGATGGGCACTTTTACTTCAAATGAAAATTCTGCAGACGCTTCAGCCATTGAAAACCAAGGACAATGACGTTGTTATTTACGAACGGTGTCTTCTCAGCACGCGCCACGTGTTTTGGGAACACCTTCTCCAAAAGAAGCTTGTGAGACCAGAAGAACATGATGTGTATTCATACCAGTACGAAAAGGACACGTGGTTCCCAGACGTGTACATTTTTCTGTCCAAGACACCCGAGGTGGCATTTGAACACATCAAGAAGCGCAAACAGTCTGGCGATTCTGGTGTATCGTTGGACTACCTGAAGGATCTCGACGTTCTGTACGCGCGCATGTTGACGAATGTGCCGTGCAAAGTCCATGTCATCAACGGACACCAGCCACCTGAAGATATTCATCAACAGATTTTGTCTCTGCTCAGATTATATGGCATGTACGTCTCTGACACTGGAGGGGCGAAAGTGCAAACGCCCGGCGCTCATCAACGGGAAGTGCTGTGTACACCATTCCCAAACATGTGCCGTCTGTCTTGAGCCCGTCCCAAGCCTCAATTCCTACAGCGCCAAACGACTTTCTTGTACACACGCATTTCATACCAGCTGTATCATGACCTGGTTTGAAACGAATGACGAATGCCCAGTGTGTCGCACCGAACAGGACACTGACCCTTTAATTATTTTTAAACATCACGTTGAGGACAACATACGTGTCAAGTACCGTGACGCCATCAAGTCACTCGAACACCAGGTTCACGTTTTACGCACACGGCAGCCGAGGGAATTACCGTGAAAGAAAAAATTCCTAAATGATATGCAGAGGTGCCAAGCGACGACCCAACACGGGGTTCAATGTCGCAGGAATGCCGTCACTGATGAAACCACGTGTGCACAGCACAGAGGAGACTCGTGTCCCGTGTGTCTCTTGACCATGGCACAGGGGACATCTCGGACTCTGTCTTGTCACCATTCCTTTCACGCCAGGTGTCTCGATCGCTGGAAGCGAACGTCGTACACATGTCCCATGTGCCGTGCACCGTTCGACCAGCCTCAGTACAAAGTGAGCATATCCGTCCACCACCTCGCATCAAACACCGTCGTACGGGATTCGTACACGACGAGCAACGTCTCGGACATGTTCTCTACGTTCGGTATAACATCTCTTCAGCCCAGGTACATTACGGACATTTTCTTTGACATTGGTTTAGACGAATTCATCGACGAAGTATTCCAAGAGATTGGAGTCCGTTTGCCCGAACAACTGAGAGGGTCGGGCGCAGTCGGGAACGCGCGAGCGCCGCCCGACCAGCCCCAGCCTTGACCATGTATGCCGAGCAAAACTTGGAATAATTCAGGCCGGGGTAGGCACGATTGGCACGACGTGGGTCCGTTATTGTCTTTCCGGACGCGTCGACCAGGACGGGACCGGTTGCAAAGCCTTGTTTGTGGCTCCAGAGTCTGACTGGAAATTGAATCACCTTGCCGGGGCGAATAGCCCCAGACCCACTGTGAACCATCTGGTTCAGGACGGGCAGGTTGCGGTTGGTGTTACTGATTCTACCATTGGATGCGCTCATCGGTCTCGTGCCTTTCGCAACGGCAGCGCGAATGACGGCTGGTGTCACTCGGAAAAAACGCGCGAGGCCCGTCACGGTGTCACCAGGACGTGTCTTGTAACGTACGCCGTTCGTTTCGCGATACCAATGGAAATCACCACCGTTGGGTGCCACAAAGTTCATCACCTTGTAGTACCCCGGGGGGCATGGGTCGGATGGTTTGCATCTGTACGCCAGACCCCTGTAATCCTCAAGGACGCGCTTAGCAATTCCGTCGCATTTCGTGAACGTAAGACCCCATGCTTTGTTTCCCGACATGTTCCCAGGAACATCCTTGTTGACCGATCTGATATTGTTCAGACCGAACGCATAGTCGTAACAGTTATCGTGGTGACGTCCCATAGAACCCCATGGGTCCCACTTAAAAAGGGTCGCGAGTGCAACCGCCTTTTTCTTTGCTGCGGAGTTCGTCGACGAAGACTTCGTTGACGAAGGTCTCTTCGTCGCGGGTGACGTAGACGAACATGGCTTCTTCGACGCACAAGACGTACAACATGGCTTCGACGAAGATTTCGTCGCCGTCATCTTATTTTCTCCGCACAAATTAAAATGCTCGCTGTTCTCGGATCCCGCAACACCCAGGATCTCCTGTACAACCTGACAATCTTCACCCTGTACGTCATCATTCTGACGTTCATCCTGCGTTACCTGTGGAACGGCACGATGGTGAAGCACATCAGCATCCTCCGTCCAGTCGATACCCTGCTGCAGACATTCCTGCTGGCACTGGGCATTTCCCTGTTCCGTCTGTAAATTCGTGTCTTGGGCTGGCTTAGAAACGTCGCATGTGAAAAGAACAGAACAAAAAAATGGTTCGTGCTAAGAACCAGCCGGACCCGAGCGCTATTAATCTTCTGAAGCAACCACTTATTCATGATTGGATCCTCTGTAATAAGGACTTTTTGCTCCGAGACGAAGACGCATTCTTCAAAGACAAAACGGCCAAAACAGCCGTCATGAAACCCCGTGAAAATGAATGGGCTTGGAAACTTTTCAAAGCGGCCGTTCCATGGGCCAATGCGTTCAGGAAGGGTATGTGGTCCGGACATTGGGCCGAGCGCATTTTTCGGGAGTTTGTACCACACGGATGGGTCCCCCAAAAGGTTGGCGGTCATCAGCTGGACTGGGAGGACGAAAACTCCATTTACGAAATTAAGACCCAGTTCCTTTGGGGCGGAGGTACGGCCCAGGACAAGATTTTAGGCACGCCCGTCAAGTATAGCCAGATCCCTAAACTGACTGGAAAGCCTCTTAAGATTGTGTGTTTCGGCGCGGCTGAAACACTCACGCGCGAGGTCCTCCAGAGAGACTGTCCTGAGATGCGTGACCAAATCGCACTCTGGAAGACTTGGAACATCGAGTTTGTATGGGGGTCGGACCTAATTAAAGATTTGGGCCGTTAAAATTATATGAGCGACTTTGTTCTACAGCCTATGTTCACATACCTGGGAAACAAACGCAAGTTGCTCGATTTCATTGAACGTACAGTCATCGAGGTCTTTGGTGAGGAGAAGATCCGTATCCTTGACGGATTCACAGGATCGACGGTCGTGGCGCGCATGCTCGCGAGTCACGCATCCGAACTACACACGAACGACCTCGAAATGTATTCCCTCGTCGCTGCCAAGTGCTTTCTGGAACGCCCAACCGAAGAGCAAAGTGTTCGCATCCGGGTACACCTGGTTTGCATGAACGCACTGACTGAATTTACCCCTGGCGTCATCACAGATATGTACGCACCAGCAGACACACAGAACGTCCAGGTGGGTGAGCGTTGTTTTTTCACGCACGAGAATGCCCTTCGAGTCGACACGTGGCGTCGGTACATCGATGACCATGTCGAAGAGGACATCAAACACTGGTGTCTCTGTCCGATTCTGATTCAAATGTCACTCAAGGCGAACACGTACGGCCATTTCAAAGCGTTTAGCAAAAACAAGGACAACACCGGATCGTTTGAAAAGTGTGGTGAACGTGTGATTTCTCCAATGGTTCTACAGGTTCCAATTTTCAACCCAAACACATGTGCAGTTCATTGTCATAAGGAGTCTACGAATGATCTTTTGGAACGCATGCCAGACAATTCACTCGATTTGATATATTTAGACCCGCCGTACAACGAGCACGAGTATTCGGCGTTTTACTTTTTACACAATGTCGTGTGCAAAAACGAGCGTCCCACGAATGTGAATGCAGTCACGGGACTTCCCAAAGAGCGTGTCAAATCAGCCTATAACCACAAAGTTGAGGCTGTACGTGCGATGCGTCACCTCCTCGAACATTGCACACGGGTTTCACGCTACACACTCATCTCATACAATGACGAGGGCATCATAGGTCAGGCGGGGTGGCAGGCTATTCTCGAGCCGTACACCGTTCGACTGATAGAACAGCCGTACACTCGCTATTCTGCAAACACCAAGAAGGAGAAGGAGGGGCGCAAAGAAGTTATGGAATTATTGTATCTTGTAAGTACTAGATGAGTTTCATCACCAGTGGGGTCGCAGTGTTTTCTAGCACATTACCGTCACCTGTCACTGGTTTTATGGTGAGCAACCAGACAGAAACGACCGTTGACCTTGTATGGAATCGGTCAACGGCCGCGACGTTGTACTCGATATACACGCCGGGTGTATACACTGATATATCTCTGACCGCAAAGCCGGTCACTGATTTTGGTCAATCATCTTCAATGAGTTCCGACGGGAATACTATAGTCGTTACAGGAAGAGATGCTATGGAGACACCGTATGTTTATAGATATTCAGGTGGGTCGTGGAACACAGGAACAGACCTGGTCGGAAAGCCGATCCCAAATTTTGGTCAATCATCTTCAATGAGTTCTGACGGGAATACTATAGTCGTTACAGGAACTACTACTGTGGCGGAAGCAGCATATGTTTATAGATATTCAGGTGGGTCGTGGGATACAGGAACAGCCCTGACCGGACAGTCTGTCCCTGTTTTTGGTTGGTCATCTGCAATAAGTTCCGACGGGAATACTATAGTCGTTACAGGACTTGAATCTATGGCGACACCAATTCTTTATAGATATTCAGGCGGGTCGTGGGATACAGGAACAGCCCTGACCGGAAAAGAGATATTCGCTTTTGGTCAATCATCTTCAATGAGTTCCGACGGGAATACTATAGTCGTTACAGGTAGTGATACTTTAGCGACACCAATTGTTTATAGATATTCAGGTGGGTCGTGGGATACAGGAACAGCCCTGACCGGAAAAGCGGTCACCTATTTTGGCCGATCATCCGCAATGAGTTCAGACGGGAATACTATAGTAGTTACAGGATTTGGTTATGAGGAGACGCCAATTGTTTATAGATTTTCGGGTGGGTCATGGGATACAGGGACAGCTCTGACCGGTAAGCCCTTCAATAGTTTTGGTTGGTCATCTGCAATAAGTTCCGACGGGAATACTATAGTCGTTACAGGAGCAGATGCTATGGAGACACCGTATGTTTATAGATATTCAGGTGGGTCGTGGGATACAGGAACATCCCTGGCCGGAAAGTTGATCGCCGTTTTTGGTCAATCATCTTCAATGAGTTCTGATGGGAATACTATAGTCGTTACAGGATTGGGTGGTATAGATGATCCGCCATGTGTTTATTCTGTGGACAGGCGGACAACATCCACGGTTCCTCCTCCTCCTTTCACATTTACAGGTTTGACATCTTCCACAGAGTACACGTTCACAATAACACCATCGAACGCAAATGGCAACGGTTCACCGACGACGTATGGACCGATAACTCTCTTTCCTCTTCCGGGTTTTGGTCCATCGATGTATTCCGAACCAACAAATGTGACGGCAACAAGTATGGATTTGGCATGGCTTGAATATGTACCGGAATATGCGACTTCGTTTAATGTATATGCTTATTCAGTGCTCGATGGATTAATAGGCTTTGTGAACGTACCCATATCGTCGTTCTCTTATACTTACACGGGTCTGCAACCCGACACCGAATATTATTTCACAGTTGCTGGTGTGAATGCGACAGGTGTAGGACCAGAGGGGAGCGGCACTGAGACAACATATACGCTTCCTCTGTAAATATCTTGTAAGTACTAATTAAGAGATGCCAGTCAACCCGTTTGACGGTCGGATAGATAAGGAGAGCGACATACTCTCCATTTCTGCAGCATCGGTTCTCCTCTCAGGGGGTGGCATCATGTTTGCAGTCATCATTGACAAACAGTTTGCTGCTTTGTCAAGGAGATATCCTCGGAGTGCTGTGCCGATTGCGTACCTCCAGGTCTTTATGTGTGCGATGATACTTACGTTTCTGTACCTTTTGGGTCCGACGAGCGTCGTCCTGCATTTCCAGCGTTCAATCCCAGGGCTCATATTCCCGGGAATGTTCTTCAACGTCCAGAGCAACGTCTTTGATACAT
>Ga0208723_1000289_pt1 | contig 15373 bp, 13 predicted proteins | sample LakMenEpi31Aug12_FD_150750 | JGI IMG/M metagenome (GOLD analysis project Ga0208723, IMG submission 150750) | Freshwater microbial communities from Lake Mendota, WI - 31AUG2012 deep hole epilimnion (SPAdes) | ecosystem: Environmental > Aquatic > Freshwater > Lake > Epilimnion/Euphotic zone ...
CCCGCACGTCGACCGTACGCAGCTCTTCGACCTGCAGTCCGATCCGTTCGAGACCAAGGACCTCTCCGCTGATCCGGCCCAGGTCGAACGTATCAAGGCCATGCTCACCAAGTTGGCCGCCGAGATGAAAGCCGATGGCGACAATGATCCCCTGACCGCCGCGAAGATCCTGCCCGCCGATTGGAAGGCCCCGACCAAACTGCCTAAGCCTGGCCAGAAGGGATTCTAGACGAGGGCCGGAGGGCTCGAGTTCACGAGGGCAGGAGAGTCCGCGTGACGTAAGGGCTTCGGATTGATTGGCGATGACGTCTAACCCTTGGGCAGCATATCTCCATGGCTGCTCCCAACCGCCATCCGCCAACCGCTAACCGCTTAAACCTACTACGCAGGCAACAGGTAGGACTTGCGGCCGAACTTCTTGGCCAGCCATTCCTTGAGCTCCTGGAAGTCCTTCGGCGGCTCGACGGTGATCGTGAGCGGCTTGCCGGTCTGCGGGTGCGTCAGGGTGAGCTTGTGGGCGTGCAGCATCACGCGGGGCATCGGCCAGCCGGTGTAGCTCGGGACGTCGAACTTGCCATACGTGCGGTCGCCGAGGATCGGGTGCGTGATGTGCGCGAGGTGGACGCGGATCTGGTGCGTGCGGCCGGTGTGCGGGAAGGCGCGGACGAGCGCGGCTTCGACGCCGTATTTTTCTTCGACGCGCCAGTCGGTGATGGCTTCGCGGCCGTCTTCGCGGACGGCCATGCGCACGCGGACGGTGCGGTGGCGGTCGATGTTGGCGTTGATGACGCCGGAGAGCAGGCGCGGGGCCTTGTCGACGAGGGCGAGGTATTCCTTCTTGGCGGTACGTTCGGCGAACTGGGCGACGAGCGCGTGGTAGGCCTTGTCGGTCTTCGCGAGCACGATCACGCCGGAGGTCTCGCGGTCGAGGCGATGCACGACGCCGGGGCGGGGCGCGCCGCCGGCCGGGGCGAGCTTGCCCTTGGTGTAATGGAGCAGGCCGTGGACGATCGAGACCTCGTCCGAGCCTTGCACCGGGTGCGTGAGCAGGCCGGCGGGCTTGTTGACGGCGATGATGTGCGCGTCTTCGAAGAGGACCTCGAGGGCCATCTTCACCGGGCGGGCGGTAGGCTCGCCGGGGGAGGGCAGGGATACTTCGATGGCGTCGCCGGGATTGAGCAGCGTGCGGCAATCGGCCGTCTGGCCGTTGACCTTCACCAAGCCGAGCTCGAGGGCCTTCTGCACGCGGGAACGGCTGACGCCGTCGAGGAGCGTGGCGATGATCTTGTCGGCGCGGGCGGGTTCGAATTCGCTCGGGATGCGGGTCTTCAAGACCTCATCCGGGCGGACCTCCTCGACGGGCGCCTTGGCGGGACGGGCCGCGTAGGGCACGTGCGGGGCGGGCTTTTCCTTACGCTTGAGCGCTTTGGCCGTGCGGGCCTGCGGACGGGATCCGAGGCGCTTGGGCTGGGCCTTCTTCGGCTTTTTTTGGTTGGCCATGTTATTTGGCCTTACCGAGGAGGTATGCGGGATTCAATTTTTGGAGGGGCTTGGGAAGGAAGAGGCCGTCTTTGCGGATCACCTGGCCGTCGAAACGGATCTCACCGCCGCCGTATTCGGGGCGCTGGATGCAGACCATGTCCCAGTGGATGGACGAATGGTTGCCGTTGTCGGTGGTCTCGTAGCACTTGCCGGGCGTGAAGTGGAAGGAGCCCGCGATCTTCTCGTCGAACAGGATGTCCTGCATCGGGTTGAGGATGTGCGGATTGAAGGCGATGGCGAACTCGCCGATGAAGCGGGCGCCGCCGTCGGTATCGAGGATCTCATTAAGGCGCTTGGTGTTGTTCGAGGTGGCCTCGACGATCTTGCCCTTGCGGAAGACGAGGCGGATGTTCTCGAACGAGACGCCCTGGTAGATGGTCGCGCAGTTATACTGCAGCACGCCGTTGACGGAGTCCTTGATCGGGGCGGTGAAGACCTCGCCGTCGGGGATGTTGTATTCGCCGCCGCAAGGGATGGCGTTCATGCCCTTGATGTTGAACTTCAGGTCGGTGCCCTGGCCGACGATGTGGACCTCATCAGTCTTCATCATGGCCTGCTTGAGCGCCTCCATGCCCGGGATCATGCGGGAGTAGTCGAGGGTGCAGACGCGGAAGTAGAAGTCGGCGAAGGCTTCGGTGCTCATCTTGGCCTGCTGGGCCATCGAGGAGGTGGGCCAGCGAAGGACGACCCACTTGGTCTTGTTGACGCGGTGGTCGAGGACCGGGCGCATCATCTCGCCGTTGAGCTTGGCCTGGGCGGCCGGGATGTCGCTGCCTTCGAAGATATTATCCGAGCCGCGCACGGCGACGTAGGCCTGCATCTTCTTCATGCGGGCGAGCTCGTGGTCGGCGGCCAGCTTGAACTGTTCCTTGGTGCCGCCCTTGACCATCTCGCGGCCGACGCGGGCCTTGTGGAGGTTGACCATCGGGGTGGCGCCGCGTTCGCGGGCGGCCCGGATGAGGGCGATGACGAAGTCCTCGGGGACGTCGTGGGCGTCGATGAGCACGTTCTCCCCTTTCTTGAGACGGGTCGAGAAACCGCAGAGCACGTCGGCGAGCTTTCCGTAGCGAGGATCCATGATGCGGGTAAGTTGCGACCCCCTCGGGCCCTTTCCAAGCGTGAAAGGAGCGCTTGCGATGCCGCGGGCTCCTCGCACGGTGTCCGCATGTCCGATCCTACGCCCTCAGCGCGCGCCCTGGCCTTGGCGGAAGAGGCATCGTTCGACTTCGCCGTCGGCGACGAAGCCGCGGCCCTCGCGAAGCTGCAGGCGGCGGTCACGGCCGATCCGGCCTGCTTCGAAGCCTGGCTCGCGAAGGCGGAGGTCCACTTCGCCGCGGGTCAGTATGACGAAGCCCTCGCCGCCGGCGAACAGGCCCTCGCGCTCCGGCCCAAGGACATCCACATCCACACTTCCATGTCCCGCATCTGGATGGAGCGGGGCGACAAGACCAAGGCCGAGCATCATGGCGCCCAGGCGCGCATTCTCGGTTGGGGCGACCAGCTCAAGGAGCCGGAAGGGAAGCAGCCGGGGGAACTCTGATTTCGAGGACAGGAGGGCCTGAGGAAAGGAGGGCAGGAGGGTGGGGTGTTGGTTTCAGGGGGTGAGCCTTATGGGCGGGATGTCGACTGGAGGCTTCGATTGGCGCAGATTCCCCTGATGAGTCCGGGTGAAGAACAGGGGTCGCTACCGAAGGTGTCTACCTTTAGGGACCTACTGGCATGGCAGGCTGCCAAGCAGCTGGCACTAGAGGTGCTGAGGTCGTGCGAAAGGCCTGAAATGAGAAGGTATTATGGTCTTTGCGATCAACTGCGGCGGGCGGCGATTTCCGTGCCATCTAACATCGCTGAGGGCAATGAGCGCGGCACCAACTTGGATGCGTTGCGCTTCCTGCAGGTTGCCCGTGGCTCATTGGCGGAACTGGAGACGCAGCTCGAGCTGTCCCGCGATTTCGGATCTCTGCCTGCCGCCGATTATGACCGGGTATCGCCTCAGGTCGTGAGGGTGGGCCGACTCTTAGGCGGTCTCATCAAGGCACGCCAAACCAGGCAAACGAAGTAATCTTCTGGTCGAGCCTCCAGCCCTCTTGCCTTCGCTGTCGGCTCTCGTGTCCTCGGGTCCTCTTGTCCTCCAGCCCTCGAACACACCCCTGTCTCAGGGGTGTGACACGCTGTCTCGGGTAAAACAGGGAACATTGACCCGTTTGCGGGGTCGGCAAGGGGTCGGACCCCAGAAAAACCCCTAAATCGTTTGCTAAACCTCGGCGAAACGGCTTTGGCATCTGTTCTGCAACCCCACCCACGTCCTCACGGACCAACCTCTACCCAAACACCCACCATGGCTAAAAACACCAAACCCAGCGTCAAGCCCCTCGGCGATCGCGTCCTCCTCCAGCGCATCGAAGAGGCTGAAGAAATCAAGGGCGGCATCATCATCCCTGACTCCGCCAAGGAGAAGCCGCAGGAAGCCAAGGTCATCGCCCTCGGCACCGGCGCTCTCGACAAGGACGGCAAGAAGGTCGCCTTCAACGTCAAGGTCGGCGACAAGGTCCTCGTCGGCAAGTATGCCGGCACGGAAGTGAAGCTCGACGAAGTGATCTACCTCCTCCTCCGCGAAGAAGAGATCCTCGCCGTCATCGAATAATCTAACCCCTAACTCTCAAACCACACCAACATGTCCAAGAAGCAGATTCTGTTCGACGAAGCCGCGCGCCGCAAGGTGCTCAATGGCGTCTCCATCCTCGCCCGCGCCGTCAAGGTCACCCTCGGTCCCAAGGGCCGCAATGTGATGATCGACAAGAAGTTCGGCGCCCCGAAGGTCACCAAAGACGGCGTCACCGTCGCCAAGGAGATCGAACTCGACGATCCCTACGAGAACATGGGCGCCCAGATGGTGCGCGAAGTGGCCTCCAAGACCGCCGACAAGGCCGGCGATGGTACCACGACCGCGACCGTCCTGGCCGAAGCCATCTACAAGGAAGGCCTCCGTTTCGTCGCCGCCGGCGCCAACCCGATCTTCGTCAAGCGTGGCGTCGACAAGGCCACCGAAGCCATCGTCAAGGAACTCGCCGTGATCTCCAAGAAGGTCAAGGACCGCAAGGAGATCAAGCAGGTCGCCACCGTCTCCGCCAATTGGGACGAGTCCATCGGTGACATCATCGCCGAAGCCATGGACCGCGTGGGCAAGGACGGCACCATCACCGTCGAAGAAGCCAAGACCATCGAGACCACCCTCGACGTCGTCGAAGGCATGCAGTTCGACAAGGGTTACCTCTCCCCGTATTTCGCGACCAACGCCGAGACGCTCGAGGCCATCCTCGAAGACGCCTACATCCTCCTCTACGAGAAGAAGGTCAGCGCCATGAAGGACCTGCTGCCTCTCCTCCAGGAAGTCGCCAAGACCGGCAAGCCGCTCCTGATCATCGCCGAGGAAATCGAAGGCGAAGCCCTCGCCACCCTCGTCGTCAACCGCCTCCGCGGCACGATCAACGTCTGCGCCGTCAAGGCCCCGGGCTTCGGCGATCGCCGCAAGGCCATGATGGAAGACATCGCCGTCCTCACCGGTGGCCGCTTCGTCACCGATGACCTCGGCATCAAGCTCGAGTCCGTCAAGGTGGCCGACCTCGGTCGCGCCAAGCGCATCGTCGCCGACAAGGAGAACACCACGATCATCCAGGGCGCCGGCAAGTCCGCCGACATCCAGGGTCGCGTGAAGCTCATCCGTCGCCAGATCGAAGAGACCACCTCCGATTACGATAAGGAAAAGCTCCAGGAACGCCTCGCCAAGCTGGCCGGCGGCGTCGCCGTCATCCACGTGGGTGCCGCGACCGAGACCGAGCTCAAGGAGAAGAAGGACCGCGTCGACGACGCCCTGCACGCCACCCGTGCGGCCGTCGAAGAAGGCATCGTCCCCGGCGGTGGTGTCGCTCTCCTGCGCACCGTCAAGGCCATCGACTCCGTGATCAGCTCCCTCGCCGGCGACGAAAAGATCGGCGCCCAGATCGTCCGTAAGGCGATCGAAGAGCCCCTCCGCACGCTGTGCTTCAACGCCGGCGTCGAAGGTTCCCTCATCGTCCAGGAAGTGATGCTCAAGCACAAGGGTGCCGAGGGTTACAACGTGGCGACCGGCGCTTACGAAGACCTCATCAAGGCCGGCGTCGTCGACCCGACCAAGGTCACCCGCACCGCGATCATCAACGCCGCCTCCGTGGCCGGCCTGCTGCTCACGACCGAGTGCCTGATCACCGACATGCCCGAGGACAGCAAGCCTGCGGCCGGTGGTCACGACCACCACGACCACTGAGGTCGCTGAGCGATCGCTCCCTGAACACGGCGCCCATCTGGGCGCCGTTTTTTTTGGTCGAGTGGGCCGCCCGCCCGCCAAGGCCTTTCATTTTTACGACAGCCCAGCCGCTGCCGCGGTCAGGATTGCCCACTTTTTGACGATTCTGCGGGTTGCTTCCCAACCTCCGGGGCTTTGGCTTGTTGCATACCCCTATGCGCCCCTTCGTCGCCTTCCTGTCGGCCTGCTTCGCCGTCCTCGCCTCCGCCGCGCCTACCTCCGGCCCGGTCCGCGTCCTGTATCTCGACGCATCGGGCGAAGAGCAGTCCGCCGTCGGCCCGCTCCACTCGCTGATGGCCGAGCTCGGCCGCGATGCGATCTGGTTCGACTACGCGACGGGCTCCGTGCCCGACGCGGCCACGCTCGCCCGCTATGACGCCTTGGTGGTCAAAGCCGCGGCTTCCGCCTCGTCCCTGCCGGTGCTCGTCCTCAAGGCCGACACGACTCCCGCCGCTTTCCGCGCCCAGCTCGAATCCGCGCTCTCCGCTGATCGTAAGGCTTCCTGGCAGGCCTTCCTCGCCCAGCGCGAACCGGAGGTCCGCGAGAAGAACGGAAACGTCGCCAATTACGAGAAGCGCCCCGAGCCGCTGACCTTCCAGAAGCCTTACTCCGTCAAGGGCAGCATGGAGCGCACCCAGGTGCCCGCCGACCTGAAGCTGGTGCTCTTCGCCGCCGAGCCGGACATCATGAAGCCGATCGCGTTCGCGTGGGACGCCCGTGGCCGCCTCTGGGTCTGCGAGACCTCCGACTACCCGCACGGCGTGAAGGAAGACCAGCAGCAGGGCAACGACCGCATCAAGATCTGCGAAGACACCGACGGCGACGGCAAGGCCGACAAGTTCACGGTCTTCGCCGATAAGCTTAATATCCCGACGAGCCTCGTCTTCGCCAACGGCGGCGTGATCGTCGCCCAGTCCCCGAATTTCGTCTTCCTCAAGGACACCGACGGCGACGACAAGGCCGACGTCCGTCAGGTCATCATGACCGGCTTCGGTATCCGTGACACCCACGCCCAGGCGAGCAGCCTTTCTTACGGCTATGACAACTGGCTGCGCGGCGCGGTCGGCTACACTGGTTTCTCCGGCGAAGTCGGCGGCGAGAAGAAGAACTTTGCGATGGGTAGCTATCGCTTCAGCGCGGATGGCGCCAAACTCGAGTTCCTCCACCAATTCTCCAATAACACCTGGGGCTACGGCGCCAACGCCGCTGGCGACTCCTTCGGGGGCACGGCTAATAACGCCCCGATCTTCTTCGGTGGTATCCCTGCGACCGCGTGGGCCAAGGGTTCCCGTGGCATGTCGGCCAAGCGCATCAACCTCGTCGACAAGGCCCACACGATCACCCCGAACTTCCGTCAGGTCGACGTCATGGGTGGTTACACCGCCGCCGCCGGTTCGACTTTCATCTACTCGGCCCAGCTCCCGCCCCGCCTGCAGGGCAAGGCCATGGTCTGTGAGCCGACCATGAAGCTGATCGGGCTCATGGACGTACAGCCGAACGGCGCCGGCTATGTCGCCAAGGACGCCTTCAGCCTCGTCGCCAGCTCCGACGAATGGATGTCCCCGGTCTTCGCCGAAGTCGGTCCCGACGGCGCCATCTGGTTCGCCGACTGGCAGAACTTCATCATCCAGCATAACCCGACGCCCAGCGTGAACCGTGGTGGCTATGACGCCAAGACCGGCGTCGGCGGCGCGCACGAGAACGACCTCCGTGACCACGTCCGTGGCCGCATCTACCGCATCGTCTGGGACAAGGCCGGCAATGTCGCGAAGGCCGCGCAGGGCGATTCTCCCGCCGAGCTCCTCGCGGGTCTCGCCGGCAGCACCCAATACGGACGACTCCGCGCCCAGCGCCTGATCGTCGAAGGCAAGAAGGCCGACCTCGCCCCGGCCCTCCGTGAACTCGTCGTGAAGTCCGCAGCCGATGTCGCCGCCATCCACGCCCTCTGGTCCCTGCACGGCCTCGGCGAACTCGACGCCGCGACCCATCAGGCCGCCTTGCTCTCCGCTTCGCCGGAACTCCGCCGCAATGCCATCCGCGCCCTCGGCGCCGATGCCGCCGCCCAGAAGCTTTTCTATGGCGCGGGCGTCGTGGCCGATAAGTCTCCGGCCGCCCGACTGGCCGCCCTCGTGAAGCTCGCTGATTTCCCGACTACGCCCGAAGTCCAGACGCTTGTGCGTCAGCTCGCCGCCGACCCGGCGGTGAAGTCCGACGAATGGCTCAACGAAGCCGCCCGCCTGCTCGCCAAGAAGCATAAGACCGCCGTCTACGTCGAAGGTCCGAACCTGCTGCCGAATCCCGGCTTCGAAGATGTCGCTGACGATAAGAAGACGCCCCTCGGTTGGAAGCGTCGTGATTACGGACAGCGCGCGGGCAATAAGGACGCCAACTGGGGCATCGTCATCGATCCGAAGAACGTCCGCTCCGGCAAGCACGCCATGCGCGCCATCACCCGCGGTGAGGCTGACACGAGCTTCTTCGCCGACGTTCCGCTGAAGCCGAACACCGACTACCGTCTCAGCGCCTGGATCAAGACCCATGCCATGCGCGGCAAGGCCAGCCTCAACGATCACATCGGCCGCGCCGAGACCGAGAAGGTCACCGCCCGCGAGTCCGATTGGACCGAAGTCGAGGTCGTCTTCAACAGTGGCAATCGTCCTAAGGCCAGCATCAATCTCCTGCACGTCGCGACCGGCGACTCCTTCTTCGACGACGTCCGTCTCTCCGAACTCACCGTTGCCGGCGAGGCTCCGGTGACGGCCGGCGTACCGGCCCGCGGCGCGGACATCTTCTGGAAGCACCCCACGGCCGCTTGCGCCATCTGCCACATGGTGGGAGGGAAGGGCAGCGCCATCGGACCCGCGCTCGATGGCATCGCCACCCGTGCGACGCCGGCCTATATCCACGAATCCCTGGTCGAGCCCAACAAGGTGCTCGCGAAGGGCTTCGAGAAGCTGGGCGTCTCGCCGATGCCCCCGATGGGCCTGATCCTGAAGCCGCAGGAGCTCGAGGACGTGAAGGCCTATCTGCAGACGCTGAAGTAAGCCGAGGCCCTCGCCCCAATCTGATTGATTCGGGGCGAAGGCTATCTATCTCTTTCGCCATGTGCTCCGTCGAACTGAAGAAGCCGATGCATCCGATGCTCGTGATGGCGTCGTTGCTGGCCATCACCCTCGGCTCGGCCGCGCTGCTTTATTTCGGCGTCCCGGGTACCGCCTTCCATGGCATGAAGTCCGGCGTGTTCTTTCCGATGGACGTCGATTTCGCCGACGCGCGCTTCATGGACAACAAGATCAAGTGCGACTCCAAGGAAGTGACCGCCGAGGTCCGCAAGGCTTTGGTGAAGGTCATGCCGGACTATCCGGTCGCCAAGGCCTCCGTGTTCCTGGAGAACTATCCGTCCGGTTATAAATTCAAGGTCAGTTACGCCAGCTACTACGGCCAGCACTTCTCCTTCAGCGGTGAGAAGTGGTTCCGCCGCGGCGCCCAGGTGGGGGAGCCGACCATCGATGCCGAGATCAAGGCCAAGGACGATGTCCTGGAGAAAGCCATTCGCGACACCATCGAGGCCTACTTCAAGTCCAAGGGCGCGCACGGTTGAGCCCAGGGCTAGGGCTCGAGCTGGGGACAGGGCTAGGCAGGCCAGGGGCTAAAAGAGAAGAGCCCCGGATTGCTCCGAGGCTCTTGCAAAGTGGGGTGATTGAGGGGACTTGAACCCCCGACCCCTGGTACCACAAACCAGTGCTCTAACCAACTGAGCTACAACCACCGTGCGTCCCTCCTCGAAAGGAAGGAAGTCCTATGCAGGGAATCTCAGGAGGATTGTCAAACCCGGACCCGAAGGCGGGCAAAAGCCGCGCCTTGGCGGTGGTTTGGCTTCTCAGCCGAGTTTTCCTCCCTTTATCCTTTCCCTTTGCCCCTGCGTATCGCTTTCTAACTCAACTTTATGTCTACGTTTTCCGACCTCGGTCTGCCCGAGCCAGTCCTGCGCTCCTTAGCCGAACACGGCTACGTGACCCCGACCCCGATCCAAGCCCAGGCCATCCCTGTCATCATGGGACGTAAGGATCTCATCGGCGCCGCCCAGACCGGCACCGGCAAGACCGCCGCCTTCGCGCTCCCGACGCTCTCGCTTCTCGGTCCCGCCGCCGGCAAGCCCCGCTGCCTCGTGCTCGTCCCGACGCGCGAACTCGCCGTCCAGGTCGACGAGAACTTCCAGAAATACGGCAAGCACTTCGGCACCCGCACCGCGCTCCTCTACGGCGGCGTCGGCTACGGCGCTCAGGTCAAGGCGCTCGAAGAGGGCGTCGACGTCGTCATCGCCACCCCGGGCCGCCTGCTCGACCTGCATGAGCAGAAGATCCTCGATCTGAAGTCCATCCAGATGCTGATCATGGATGAAGTCGACCGCATGCTCGACATGGGCTTCATCGAGGACGTCACCCGTATCGTCAACTACTGCCCGAAGGACCGCCAGACGCTGCTCTTCTCCGCCACGATCTCCGATGCCATCGGCCGCATCGCCGGTTGGGCCCTCCGCGATCCGGTGACCATCGACGTCCGGACGGGCCTCGGCGCCGCCGATACGGTCGAACACGCGATCTACCCGGTCGATATCTTCCAGAAGTATGACCTGCTGCTGTCCCTGCTGAACAAGAGCGGCTACAAGTCCGTCATCGTCTTCACCCGCACCAAGCGCGACGCCGACCGTATCGCCGAGTGGATCGAAGGCCACGGCACGCCCGTCGCCACGATGCACGCCGACCGCACCCAGTCCGAACGCGCCGCCGCGCTCGCGGGCTTCAAGTCCGGCAAGTTCAGCATCATGGTGGCGACGGACATCGCCTCGCGCGGCCTCGATATCCGCGGCGTGACGCACGTCATCAATTATAACGTGCCCGAGCACGCCGAAGACTACGTCCACCGTATCGGCCGCACGGGCCGCGCTTCCGCCGAAGGCGAAGCCTTCACGCTCTACTCGCCGGACGAGATGCACCACCTGCAGCAGATCGAAGTCCTCCTCGGTCGCACCATCGAGCGCCGTAAGCTCGAAGGTTTCCGTTACTACTCCGAACCGCAGCTGACCCCCGGCAGCGCCAAGGCGGCCGCGGTCTCGCGTAAGCGCAATCGCTGATCGTGTCCGTGCCCGCTTCCGAGCCTCCGATGCGGCGAGCCCTCGAGCTCGCCCGTCAGGCTTGGGGACGCACGCACCCGAACCCGATGGTGGGAGCGGTCATCACCGAAGGCGGTCAGATCGTGGCCGAAGGCTTCCACGTCAAGGCCGGCGAGCCGCATGCCGAGGTCATGGCCCTGCGCGCCTTGGGCCGTAAGCCCGCCGCGGACGCCGTCCTTCACGTCACGCTCGAGCCCTGCTGTACGCACGGGCGCACGCCGCCATGCGTGGACGCCATCCTGGCCGCGGGTTTCCGCACCGTGGTCGTGGGCGCCCTCGACCCGAACCCGGCCCATGCCGGCCATGGCCTCGAACTGCTGCGCGCCAAGGGCGTGGCGGTCGTCGAAGGCGTGCTCGGCGAGGAATGCGCCGAACTGAACCTCATCTTCAATCACTGGATCGCGCGCGGCGTGCCGTTCATCGCGCTCAAGGTCGCAGCCACGCTCGACGGCAAGCTGACCTTGCCGGCGGGGCAGGGCAGGGCGATCACCGGACCGGCCGCCCAGGCCTACGTGCATCGCCTGCGTCGCCTCTTTCCGGCCATCGCCGTCAGCGCCGACACCGCGCTGGCCGATAATCCCCGTCTCACCGCGCGCGGCGACGAAGGCGAGACGTGTCCCGTGCGCTTCGTGCTGGACCGTCATTTCAAGACCGCTGGCCGGACCGGACTGAATCTCTTCCAAGATGCGCACCGCACGCGCACCATCGTCGTCGGCCTCGGCGCCGCCGCCAAGAAGTCCGACCTCGCCTGGTATGAGGCCGAGGGCGTGCAGGTCTGGTCCTTGGTCGGCGACGAGGCTTCCTTCCTCCAGGTCTGGGCGGAACGTTGCGCCCAGGAGAAGATCACCGGCGTGCTCGTCGAAGCCGGCCCGCGGCTCGCGGCGTCCATGCTGGCGACCGGTGCCGCGGACTACCTGTATGCCTTCGTCGCGCCGCGTTCCGGCGATCCGACGGCGCATGGCTGGCAGGATGGAGTGACGCTTCAGGCGGGGCTGCTCCGGGCCTCCCTGGTCGGCTCAGACGCCCTTTATCAGGGTCGCCTGAGGTAAGTCCTGCCTTCCTTCTAGAAAGACCTCCTAGGCCGAATTAGGGGTGATTACGTCGTCTAACGCAGGCGAGGGAGGGTCTTTTTGGCGCTAAAGGGTCGCCTTGCCTGTTTAGGCTCGACTTTTCAAGAAAATCTTACATCACAGCGAGTCCGCCTCCCTGTCCTCCGCAGAATGGCCCTAACCTTCACAATCCTAACTACTTATGACAGAGAAAATCTTGGACCACAAGCGTAAGGAGAAGCCCTCCTTCACCTCTCTCATCGAGAAGAAGCGGGATGGCGGCGAGTTCACCGCCGACGAGATCCGTCACATCGTCGACTCGATCATGGACGCGGAGATGCCCGAGGCGCAGCAGGCCGCCCTCGCGATGGCGATCTACTTCAAGCAGATGTCCGCGCAGGAGACCGCGCTCCTCGCCGAAGAGCTTCGTCTCTCGGGCGACGTCATCGACCTCGACCGTCTCACCCAGCCGAAGATCGCGAAGGTCTCGACCGGCGGCGTGGGCGACAAGACTTCCATGGTGCTCGGCCCGCTCGGCGCCGCCGCCGGCGTCATCATGCCCGGCATGAACGGCAAGGACGAGGAGTTCTGCCTCTCGACCGTCGAGAAGCTCAGCTCGATCCCGGGCTTCAAGGGCAAGGCCACGATGGACCAGTTCCGCCAGCAGCTCGAGCGCGTGGGTTGCGCCGTCACCGAGCAGTGCCGCGAGATCGCCCCGGCCGACGATATCCTCTACACGCTCCGTCAGAAGACGGGCACGATCCCGTCCCTCCCGCTCATCACGGGCAGCATCCTCTCCAAGAAGCTCGCTGAAGGCTGCGAAGGCCTGGTGATCGACGTGAAGTGGGGCAACGGCTCCTTCATCCGCGACCTCGAGCAGGCCAAGCAGCTCGCCCGCATCGTCACCCGCGTCGCCCGCTCGCTCAACCGCAAGTGCGTGGCCCTCGTGACCGACATCAACCAGCCCCTCGGCGACTCCGTCGGCACGGGCCTGGAAGTCCTTGAGGCCGTCCGCCTCCTGAAGGGCGAAGGCCCCGAAGACCTGCAGGACCTCGTCCTCAAGCTGGGCATGGAAGTCGTGCGCCTCGCTGGCGTCGCCGGTTCGACCCTTTCCGCCAAGCAGACCGTCGAGAAGCACCTCAAGGACGGCTCCGCTCTCGAGAAGTTCAAGGCGATGGTGCGCGCCCAAGGCGGCAAGACCGATTGGATCGACGACCCCTCGAAGTTCCCGAAGGCGAAGTTCATCCGCAAGCTGCCCGCCCCGAAGCGCGGCTACGTGCACACCATCGACGCCGGCAAGATCGCCCAGGGCGTGCGTCTCCTCGCCACCCTCAAGGACGGCACGCTCGACCCCGCGGTCGGCGTCACCGAGATCCGCAAGGTCGGCACGCAGGTCAAGCAGGGTGAGCCGCTGATCATGATCCATTACAACGACGAGGCCAAGGTCGACGCGGCGCTCCCGTATTTCCGCGATGCCTATCGCCTCGCGCCGAAGCGCCCGAACATGCCCCCGCTCGTCGTCGAGCGCGTGGCCTGATAAGGTCCGCCAGAAAAAAGCAGAGCCGCGGAGCAATCCGCGGCTTCTTTATTGCCTGGCCAATTCGTCTCCCAGACGATCGGCAGATGAGCCTCAAGGCTGTCTCGATAGACTGTGGTGAAGGCCTCCGGCTCGCCGTCCGCACCGAAGCCGAGGCCGAGGAGAACTTCCGTCTGGTGGCGAAGAACGACGCCTACCTGCGCCTATGGCTACCTTGGCTTGATCGCTGCGCCACCGTTGATGCGATGCGCAGTCAGATCGTCGCCTGGTCGGAAGCGGCGGCCAAGGGCGAGTCGCTCCAGCTCTCGATCCGCCTTGAGGGTGAACTCGTCGGGGCGATCGGTTACAACACAATCTCGAACTTCAACCGCACGGCCAGGATCGGCTATTGGTTGTCCGAACATATGCGCTCCCGGGGATTGATGTCACGCGCCGTACGGGGTCTGGTGGGATACGGCTTCGAAAATCTTGGTATGAACCGCCTGGTTATCGCGGCGGCGACCGGCAACCACGCCAGCCGGCGGGTCGCCGAACGGCTGGGGTTCCGTTTCGAGGGCGTCGCGCGGGAGGCTGAGTGGATCTACGGACGCAAGGTGGACCACGCCGTTTATGCGCTCTTGGCGGCCGAGTGGAAAGCCCTGCGGGCCTGACGATCGCTTCTCAGCCTTCGCCGGCTGGCGTGCCGTCGGAGGTCAGGATGAGGATGACTTTATGACCATCCTTACCGGTGAGCTCGACGTCCACCTGCAGGGCGCTCGGTAGTTGGCGCACGCCGATCGGGCCGGAGATTTGGGAGCACCCGTGGGCTTTGAGGAAGTCGGCCGCTTCGGCTCCGTTCTCCAGCAGGACGAGTCGTCCCAGCAGGGCTTTGCCGTCCGCCTGGCCGACGACGAGTTTCACTGTCTGGTCGCGGAAATGATCGTCGAGCTGCGCCCACGTCACGACATCTCCGGCGCTGAAGCTGCGTCCGCCCGTGCTCCGCAGGGTGCTCAGCTCCGTCGGCGTCCCGCGCAGGGTCTTGGCCGTGGGCTGGCAGCCGACGAACGAGACGAGGGCCAGGAGCGCGAGCGAAAGCCTCATCTCAGAACAGGCGCTTCAGGAACTGCTCCATCTGATACCAGGAATCGCGGTCGGCGTCAGCATTGTAGGCGGCGCCCTTGGAATTGTCCGCGCCCGCGGCCTTGTGCGTGAAGCTGTGGACGGCGCCCGGATAGCTCACGAGCTTCCAGTCGACGTCATGGGCCTTCATCTCGGCGGTGAACGCGGCGATGTCCTTGGCGGGCACGAAAGGATCGTCGGCGCCATGGAGCGCGAGGACCTTGGCCTTGATGTTCTTGCCGTCGGCCGGGGTCGGGGAGTCGAGCCCACCGTGGAAGCTGATGACGCCCTTCACCTGAGCGCCGGAGCGGGCGAGTTCGATCACGGTCGTACCGCCGAAGCAGTAGCCGGTCGCGGCGAGCTTGGAAGCGTCGGTGCGCTCGTCGCGGGCGAGGACGTCGAGGCCGGCGTTCACGCGCGTACGGAGCAGGGCGCGGTCGGCCTTGTATTTGCCGGCTTCCTTGCCGGCGGCCGGGGGCTGGGGGCGGACGCCTTTACCGTAGATGTCGGCGACGAGGACGTTGTACCCCAGGCTGGCCAGCTTACGCGCGGCTTCCTTCTCGTGGTCGCTGATGCCCGTCCATTGGTGCACGACGAGCACGCCAGGTCGCTTGCCGGACACGGCGTCGTCATAC
>Ga0208723_1000290_pt1 | contig 15346 bp, 8 predicted proteins | sample LakMenEpi31Aug12_FD_150750 | JGI IMG/M metagenome (GOLD analysis project Ga0208723, IMG submission 150750) | Freshwater microbial communities from Lake Mendota, WI - 31AUG2012 deep hole epilimnion (SPAdes) | ecosystem: Environmental > Aquatic > Freshwater > Lake > Epilimnion/Euphotic zone ...
AAGGGGATCGACCTGCCCCGCCCCTTTCCCCGCCTTACCTGGGCGGAGGCCATGGAGCGCTACGGCACCGACCGGCCCGACACCCGCTATGGCCTCGAGCTGGTGAACGTCAGCGACCTCGTGGCCGACATGGGCTTCAAGGTGTTCAGCGGGGCTGTGGCCGCGGGCGGGGCGGTGAAGGTGCTGCCCGTGCCGGGGGGCAACGACGCCATCAGCAACGTGCGCATCAAGCCCGGGGGAGATGTGTTCAGCGAAGCCCAGGCCGCAGGTGCGGGCGGGCTGGCCTTCATCCGGGTGCGGGAGGGGGGCGAGATCGACTCCATCGGCGCCATCAAGGACAACCTCACGGACGAGAAGAAAGCGGAGCTGCTGGCGCGCACAGGCGCCCAGCCCGGCACCCTGCTGCTCTTCGGCGCCGGCGACACCGCCACGGTGAACAAGGCCCTGGATCGGGTGCGCCAGTTTCTGGCCCGGGAGCTGGGCCTGGTGCCTCCCGACCGGGACAACGCCATCTGGAACTTCCTCTGGGTGGTGGATTTCCCGATGTTTGCGTTCAACGCCGACGAAAACCGTCTCGAAGCCCTGCACCATCCCTTCTGTGCCCCCAATGGCGAGGATCTGGGGAGCGATCCGGCCGCCTGGGCGGAGCGGCTGCCCACGGCCCGGGCCCAGGCCTACGACCTGGTGCTCAATGGGCTGGAGCTGGGGGGAGGCTCCCTGCGCATTCACGATTCAGCCCTCCAGCGCCAGGTGCTCCAGACCATCGGCCTACCCCTGGAGGAGGCGGAGACCCAGTTCGGTTTTCTGATGGAAGCCCTCGATCTGGGCGCCCCGCCCCATGGGGGCATCGCCTTCGGCCTCGATCGCATGGTGATGTTGCTGGCGGGGGAGGAGTCGATCCGCGACACCATCGCCTTCCCCAAAACCCAGCAGGCCCGGTGCCTGCTCACCCGGGCACCGGCCGGCGTGGCCCCCGGCCAGCTGAAGGAACTGCATGTGGCCAGCACCTGGGTGGAGGAGCACAGCTGAGGACATTCACACGACTCGCGGGGTCGGCAATCCCAAAGCAAATCGCCTGAATCCCACAGCAAGGCCGTTCTATCGCCATGGTAGGTGGGTTGTTGCCTGCGCCTGCCTTTGCCCAGAACCGCCCCCACGGATCTTGTACGTCAATACCTGAGGGAGATCGGCCGGGTGGCCATGCTCTCAGAGGAGGAGGAGCTGACGCTTGCCCGCCTCGTGCAACGGCGGGAGCGGATCCTGGAGCAGCATCCGGAGGTGGAAAAACCCGGAGCCGATCTGGTCTCCTTGGCCCGCGCCAGCGGCTGCAGCGAGACGGCCCTACGCCAGACCCTGCACCAGGGGCGGCGGGCCAAGGAACGGATGATCCAGGCCAACCTGCGGCTCGTGGTGGCCGTCGCCAAGAAATATCAGCAGCCCGGCCTGGAGCTGCTCGATCTGGTGCAGGAGGGCACCCTGGGGCTGGAGCGAGGGGTGGAGCGCTTTGATCCCACCCGCGGGTTTCGCTTCTCCACGTTCGCCTATTGGTGGATCCGCCAGGGCATCACCCGGGGCATCGCCAGCCAGGGCCGCATGATCCGGATACCGTCCCATGTGACGGAGAAACTGTCCCGCATCCGCAAGGCCCAGCGGGAGCTGGCCCAGCAGCTGGGGCGCACGGCCACCCTGTCCGAACTGGCCGCTGCCGTGGATCTGAGCGAAGCGGTGCTGCGCCAAACCCTGGAGCAGCAGAGCCACACCGTGTCGCTCGAGCGACGCATAGGCAACGATCTGGACACGGAACTGGGGGACCTGCTGGAGGACGTGCACCACTCACCGGAGCGCAGCCTGATGCGCCAGCACCTGCATGAAGCCATGGAAAACCTTCTGGGAGAGCTGACGGAGCGGGAAGCCCAGGTGCTCCGGGAACGGTTTGGGCTGAACGATGACCAGCCCCGCACCCTCACCGAGATCGGCACCCACTTGCACATCTCACGGGAGCGGGTGCGCCAGATCGAAGCCCAGGCCCTGGTGAAACTTCGGCAGCCCTGCCAGCACCAGCGCATGCGGGAGTTTCTCGGCAGCCTCGACTGAGCCCAGTGCCCGCCCGCCCTAGGGTCCCGGTAGATTGAACTGTCAGCCCCGGTTGCCATGACCCCCCCTGCCCGCAGCCTGTGCACGAAGTTCGTCTTCGTGACGGGCGGGGTGGTCTCGAGCATCGGCAAGGGGATCGTGGCCGCCAGCCTGGGGCGCCTGCTCAAGAGCCGGGGCTACAACGTTTCGATCCTGAAGCTCGATCCCTATCTCAACGTGGATCCGGGCACCATGAGTCCTTACCAGCACGGGGAGGTGTTCGTCACCCAGGACGGCGCTGAGACCGATCTGGACCTGGGGCACTACGAGCGCTTCACCGACACGGCCATGTCACGCCTCAACAGCGTCACCACCGGGTCGATCTATCAGGCGGTGATCAACAAGGAGCGCCGGGGAGATTACGAGGGAGGCACCGTGCAGGTGATCCCCCACATCACCGGGGAAATCCGGGAACGCATCCATCGTGTGGCGGCCAACAGCGGCGCCGATGTGGTGATCACGGAGATCGGCGGCACCGTGGGCGACATCGAGTCACTGCCCTTCCTGGAGGCCATCCGGGAGTTTCGTCTGGATGTCGGCCGCCATGACGTGGCCTATGTGCACGTCACCCTGCTGCCCTACATCGGCACCTCGGGAGAGCTCAAAACCAAGCCCACCCAACACTCGGTGAAGGAACTGCGCTCCATCGGCATCCAGCCCGATGTGCTCGTGTGCCGCAGCGACCGGCCCTTCAGCGACGACCTCAAGGCCAAGATCGGCGGCTTCTGCGGCGTGCCCACCCGGGCCGTGATCCCCGCCCTCGATGCCGACAGCATCTATGCCGTGCCCCTGGCCCTGGAGCAGGAGGGCCTCTGCCGCCAGGTGCTGGATGTGCTCGGCATGCCCCACCACGACAGCGACATGGCCCGCTGGGAAGAACTGGTGCGCAAGTTGCGCCACCCCGGCCCGGCGGTGAAGGTGGCCTTGGTGGGCAAGTATGTGCAGCTCAACGACGCCTACCTCTCCGTGCTGGAGGCCCTGCGCCATGCCTGCCTGGAGCAGGATGCCTCCCTGGATCTCCATTGGATCTGCGCGGAACAGATCGAAGGGCAGGGTGCGGCGGCGCTGCTGGAGGGCATGGATGCGGTGGTGGTGCCGGGTGGGTTCGGCCACCGGGGCGTGGATGGGAAGGTGGCCGCCATCCGGTGGGCGCGGGAGCAGCGGGTGCCGTTCCTGGGCCTTTGCCTGGGGATGCAATGCGCCGTGATCGAGTGGGCCCGCAACCAGGCGGGCCTGGCCGGCGCCACTAGCGCCGAGCTCGATCCCGACTCCCCCCACCCCGTGATTGCCCTGCTGCCCGAACAACAGGACGTGGTGGATCTGGGGGGCACCATGCGCCTGGGGGTGTACCCCTGCCGCCTGGCACCGGGCACCCTGGCCCAGAAGCTCTATGCCGAGGAGGTGGTTTACGAACGCCACCGCCATCGCTACGAATTCAACAACGCCTACCGGGGACTGTTCGTGGAATCGGGCTATGCCATCGGCGGCACCTCCCCGGATGGCCGACTGGTGGAACTGATTGAGCTCCCCCACCATCCCTTCTTCGCCGCCTGCCAATTTCACCCGGAATTTCTCTCCCGGCCCGGCAAACCCCACCCCCTCTTCCGCGGCCTGATCGAAGCGGCCCAAAAGAAATTGGCAGGAACGCTGACAACCCATGCCGCCAACCCGGAGTCGCCTGGCGTCGCAGTCGCCATCTGAGCTTGATCACAACCCGATCTGATTGCGAGCTATTTTCTGTAAGTTATGCGCGGTTTTGAAACGCCTGCCATGCATGTGTGTGGATTCAGGAAGCTGGCAAACAAGCAAGTAGCTCGGGCCTTGGGCTTGCTGTTGCTGGGCGCCGGGCTGACCACGAGCATGCCCGCCCAGAGCCAGACCTGGGAGAAGGCACCGCCCTTGCCCACGGACATGCGCAATCTGCTCTCCACGATCAACAAGAACTCCAATCTTTATCTTATCTATGAGCAATATCGCGAAAACCGCGACGGGCTGCAGAAGGGAGCCGAGCGGATCAGTCTGGCGGACGCCCTCGCCAGGGGCCTGGCCACCAGCCCTGAATTGGCAGCCACGGTCGCTGACATCCAAGCCTCCCAATGGAATGGGGTGGCCATCCAGCGCGAATGGCTGCCCAGCCTGAGCTTCAAGACCTCCGACCCTGGGGTGCTGGGCTACAGCACGAGCTCCACCAGCCTGAAAACCAAGACACCGGGCAGCGAAGAAACGGAAGTCCTGAAGTTTGAAAATGGATTCAGATCCAATCCCTATGCAGATTTGTCCTGGTCGTTCTTCGATCCCAGTCGCAACAGCAGGCAGTCCGCTCAACAGTCACGGATCCAGGCGCTGCGCAATCGTTTGACCTTCACCACACGGGAATTGATTCTTGCCATTCAAACGGCCTACACAACCCTGCAGGAGGATCTGGAGCGGGAGAAAGATCTGATCGACCTGTTCAATCAATCCATCGCCATTTATATCGGCGCCTATAAGAGTCAACGTCCGGCTGGCGAAATCAGCCGGCTGGAAGCCCAGGCCGTCTCCCTGCTGATCGCCCGGGTGAACGCCCACAAGGACAGCATCCAGGCCATGGATGCCCTCGCCAGCCTCCTCAACCTTCAACCCGGCACGCTGGCCCTCCCGTCCGAAAAGGCGGGCGTGATTCCGATCTGGCCGCTCAGCAGGGGGGATTCCATTCAGCAGGCCCTGGCTCAGCGCGAGGAACTGCGCGCCAATGCCCTAGAGGTCAAAGCCCTGATGCGTGACGCCCGGGCCATCCGGCTGAAGGTGTGGCCCGACCTGTCCCTCTCCGGCCAGCTGCAGCGAAACAACCTGACCCAACAGGGCGGATCCTTCACCGACAACCTGCCCGGCAGCCTGACCCGCACCACCGGCTACACCACCTTTGTGGGTCTCACCTTCGACTGGAAGGTGTTTGACGGTGGCATTCGTCAAGCCAAAGCCAACGCCACCGATGCAAAAACACGCCAGGCCCAGGCGCTGGGCGAGCTGGATCGTCTCACCATCACCAGGGAGGTAACCGATGCCTACGCCGGCTTTGTGGCCTCCAAGATCCTGGTGGATGCGGCCCGGGCCGATGTGGATGCCTCCCGCCGTTCGCTGCAAGCCGCCATCACCAGCTATGAGGCTGGTTTGCACAACGATGAGGGCACCACGGTGGTGCAGGCGATCCTCAAACTGCAAAGCGCCCTGAACACCTATCGCACCCTGGTGGCAGGCCAGAACACCTCGATCTATCGGCTCTATCGCACCACAGCCACCTGGCCCAGCGCAACAGAAAACCTTGTGAGGGCCCAGTATCAGCAGTGGCTGGCCCCTGCCGCGGCAGCCCCACCCCTCCCCGCCGCCAAGCCCTAAGTGGGGGCCATAGGCTGGAGGCAGGATGGCTTCTCCTTTGACCCCCACCCTCCAGGCTCCCCCCACCCTGCCGGTGGTGGAAACCTTTCATTCACTCCAGGGGGAAGGGATGCACAGCGGCCGAAGTGCCTTCTTCCTGCGCCTGGCTGGCTGTGATGTGGGCTGTCCCTGGTGCGACACCAAACACTCCTGGCCGGAAGATCCCCATCCCCGCCTGAGGGTGGAGGATCTGGCCCTTGAAGCCCGCAGGGCCAGGGATCTGGGCGCCGCCTTCGTGGTGATCACCGGCGGCGAACCCCTGCAGCACGATCTCGGCCCCCTCTGCGGCGCCCTGGGGGAGGTGGCCGCCCTGCATCTGGAAACCAGCGGTGTTCACCCCCTCAGTGGCCGCTTCAACTGGATCACCCTCTCCCCCAAGCCCCACCGTCCACCACGGCCGGAGCTGCTGGCCTGCTGCGATGAACTGAAGGTGGTGGTGGGTGATGAAGGGGATCTGGCCTTCGCCGAAACCATGGCCGCCGCCTGTGCCCCCGCCCACTTGCTGCTGCAGCCAGCCTGGGACAACCCCAGGGGTCTGGCGCTGGCCATCGCCCATGTGCAGAGCCATCCCGCCTGGCGGCTGAGCCTGCAGAGCCACAAATGGCTCGGCGTGCGCTGAAGGCGGGGGAAGGGGGCTAGGTCTGTGCTGAAGAGACGTAAGGGGGCCTGGGAATCTCGATTCCCTCCTCCTTGAAGCGCAGCAGGATCGCCCGGCGGAGTTCGCCGGAGATAAGCGGCGGGCCGATCTGGCGGAAGCGTAGGCAGGGAGGCGGTTTGCAGCAGCCTGCAGCAAGAGCTACACAACAAAAGATCGTCAAACCCTTCTTACCCGCAGGACGGGTGGTAGCGATGCGGGGGCGCTAGAATGGCCGCGCCGGCCTCTGGCGGGGCTCGGCTCGCCAGAGGCGCCAGCGCACCTCCAGATCCTGCGGCGCCACCACCACGATCGGCAGTCGTGCATTGACGGGCACCAGGGTGGGCGAACCCGCCAGCCGCACAAACTCCTGGCGTTGCACTTGGTCGGGGCAGGCCATCCGGGTGGACACCACAGGGCTGCCCCCCTTCACCCGGTAGAGGGGATAGCCCCAGCCCGGCACGCTCTCCTCCTCCACCGTGCCCTGCAGGAGGTGGCGGTTGCAGTCCACCAGCAGGGTGCGGCCCACCACCAGCTCCACCCGCAGATTCTCGGCAGCGGCCGGGGTGGTTTCCACGGAGAGCCACCAACGGCGTTCCCCGGCCGCTGCCGGCGGATAGGGGCGCAGATCGGGGGGCTGGGCCGCAGGAGCTGGCATCGCCCCAGGGCCCAACAGACCCGCCAGGGCCAGGTGCACCCATGTCGCCGCCCCCCGACACGACCGGATGGAACGGGGCGGGGTCGAGGGAACGGGAGCCATCGCCAGGGTCCTGTGGGTTGGGGGCATTCTGTCTGTGGGTTGAAACTGTCTGTAGGGTGAAAGGAGCGATCTGCCTTGGGGTGAGCCCCAGCCCCAGCTCTAGCCAGCCCACCCCCGGCCAGCCCACGGCTGTCGCCCTGCTTTCTGGTGGATTGGATTCAGCCACGGCCACCGCTCTGGCGATAGAAGCCGGCTATCGGGTGATTGGCCTCTCGTGCAACTACGGCCAGCGCCATCGCCGGGAGCTGGAAGCCGCCGAGAGGCTCGCCCGCCACTTCGGGCTGAGCGAACACCTCCAGGTGGCCGTGAATCTGGCGACCTGGGGGGGCTCCTCCCTCACCGATCCCTCCGAACCCCTGCCCGATGGTGGGGTGCAGCCTGGAGAGATTCCCTCCACCTACGTGCCCGGGCGCAACACCGTGTTCATCGCCCTGGCCCTCAGCCTGGCGGAAGCCCGGGGGGCCGAACGGGTGGTGCTGGGGGTGAACGCGGTGGACTACTCCGGCTATCCCGATTGCCGGCCCGACTACCTCGCCGCCTATCAGGAGCTGGCCAACCTGGCCAGCCGCGCTGGCCGGGAAGGGCACAGTGCCCAGCTGTGGGCCCCCCTGGTGCTGTGGGACAAGCTCACCATCGTGCAGCAGGCCCTGCGGCTGGGGGTGCCGATCGCCGACACCTGGAGCTGCTACGCCGGCGGCCCCGAGCCCTGCGGCGTCTGCGACAGCTGCCGCATTCGCAACCAGGCCCTGCGGGACGCCAAACTGAGCCCTTGAGAGCCCCGGCATCCTGGAAACGGTCCCTGCCCTGGCGCGAGCCCTGGGCCCTGACCCTGCAGCTGGCCGAGCAACTGGGACCCCAGGGGCTGGTGCTGCTTGAGGGGGATGACAGCCAGCTGGGCCGCCATGCCGTTCTCGGCATCGCCCCCCTGGACACCATCACCTGCCGGGGCGTGCCAGGGGCGGTGGGGGCGACGGATCCCTTTGCCAGCCTGGCAGCCATGGCCTGCAGCGGGGGGTCCTGGCTGGGCTGGCTCTCCTATGAGGCGGGCGCCTGGGTGGAACCTGGGGCCCACTGGCCCGAGCCACCGATGGCCGTGCTCTGGGCCGCCCGCCACGATCCTCTCGTGCACTTCGACCGTGCCGAGCGCCTCTGCTGGCTGGAGGGCGAAGACCCCCAGCGACTGGCCGCCATGGAAGCGCGCATCCTGGCCTTGGGCGACACCCCACCCGCCACCTCTCCCTCCTGGCCCGGGCTACCCACAAGCCACTGGCACTGGCACACCTCTCCGGCCGCCTATGAGGAAGGGGTGCGGCGGCTCCAGAACTGGATCGCCAGCGGGGATCTGTTCCAGGCCAATCTCACCCTCTGCTGCAGCCATGAGCTGCCAACACCCCCCAACCCCCTGGCCCTCCACGACCGGTTGCGGCACCACTGCCCCGCCCCCTTCTCTGGCCTGGCGGTGGCCGGAGAGGAAGCGGTGATCTCCGCTTCCCCGGAGCGGTTCCTGCGGGTGGATCGCGGGGGGAGGGTGCAAAGCCGGCCGATCAAGGGCACCCGACCCCGGGGGGCCACGCCGGAGGCGGATGCGGCCGCCGCCGCCGAGCTGGTGAGCGATCCCAAGGATCGGGCAGAAAACGTGATGATCGTGGATCTGTTGCGCAACGACCTGGGGCGGGTCTGCCGCCCGGGAAGCATCCGGGTGCCCCAGTTGGTGGGGCTGGAGAGCTATGCCCAGGTGCATCACCTCACCTCGGTCGTCGAAGGCCAGCTCCGGCCGGAGGCCGGAATCGTGGATCTGCTGCGGGCCTGCTGGCCGGGGGGCTCCATCAGTGGCGCCCCCAAGGTGCGGGCCTGCCAGCGATTGCACCAACTGGAGCCCGTCCCCCGGGGCCCCTACTGCGGTTCCCTCTTCCATCTGGGAGCCGATGGGGCGTTCGACAGCAACATCCTCATCCGCAGCGTGATGATGCGGGGCCGCCGCCTGCAGGTGCATGCCGGGGGCGGCATCGTGGCCGATTCCAACCCCGCCGCGGAAGCGGCGGAGATGAGCTGGAAGCTCCTGCCGCTCCTGGAGGCCCTGGCGTGACCGTCCCGGCGATCGCCTGGATCGACGATGCCCGGGGAGAGGAGCGCTGGGCACCGCCAGCAGAGCTGGCCATTCCCCTCGACGACCGGGGGCTGCTCCTGGGCGAGGGCCTGTTCGAAACCGTGCTGGTGGAGGGCGGCCAGCCCCAACTCTTGGGAGAACACCTGGAGCGCTGGCGTGAGGGGGCAGCCCTGCTCGGGCTGGCCCCACCGCCAGGGCGAGAGCGGGTGGAGGGGCTCCTGGCGGAAGCGGTGGCCCGCAGCGGGATCGCCTCCGGGGCGTTGCGGTTGAACTGGAGTGGGGGCAGCGGCGGGCCAGGACATCGAGGCCTGGAAGCCAGCCCCTCGCCGGACGGCGGCCCGCGAGAGCGTTTCTGGCTCCAGCTGACCGGAGGCCAACCCTGCTTTGACCCGGTCCGAGTGGTGGTGAGCCGCTGGGAACGTCGCAATGGGGCCAGCCGCCTGAGCCGTTGCAAAACCTTTGCCTACGGCCCCCAGATTCAGGCCCGTCGGGAAGCACGGCTGGCCGGAGTGGAAGAGGCTCTGCTCCTGGGCAGTGATGGCAACCTCAGTTGCGGCGCAGCAGCCAATCTGCTGGTGTGCATGGAGGGCGCCTGGCTCACCCCGCCCCTCTCCAGTGGCTGCCTGCCCGGGGTGATGCGGGCCCGGGCCCTGGCCCAGGGCTGGCTGCGGGAAAGGGCCTTGCCTCCCCGGGAATGGGAGCGCTGGGAGGGGGCGCTGCTGATCAACAGCTTGGGCGCTCGGGTGGTGGTGGAGTGCGAGGGGCAGCGCCTGGGTGGAGTGGGAACCCTTGGGGCAGAGGAGTTGTGGCGGGGCCTGATCTGACCGGGACAGGAGGCAGACGGCCAGCAAAGCGGCCAGAGAAATAGGTTAAAAAATGTGTTTTTCTCGCGCTGGTAACAGAATTTACATACCGTTGAAACTGAGTTCACGCAATTCAGGCTGTTTTTGGCCCTCCTCCCCAGGTGCGCTTACGCACTTAACCGCCACCTTGAGCCCTCAAAACAGAGGGATTGCTTCTTTTATCTCTGGACCTGAAAAGCAGGTTTTGATTTTTCGATCGGTCAACGACGAATCGACCTAACCGATCGACACTTCTGAGCGATCCTTTGATCGCCTTATTCCTCGTAACCCGGCATTAAAGCGCCACCTAATGAAACTCGTCAAGCACGACCTTGAGTTCATCCTGCAGCAGATTCTGCTGGCAGAAGCTCATACCGCAGGGGCCAATCCGCTCGCCCAGCTGCAGAACAACCCCCTGCTGCCCTATGGCCTGCGGACGGTGGAGGGCAAGTTCAACAACCTGGTGCCGGGCCAGGAATCCTTTGGCAGTGCCGACCGGCCGCTGGTCAACAGCCTGCCCCAGCGCTGGCGGACAGCCCAGGGAGCCACCTTCGATCCGGATGGCCCCGGTCCTCTCGGCGTCGGCAGCCCCTCGAGCTACGCCCAGACATCCGGTGTTGTCTTCGATGGTCAGGTTCGCAGCGCCAGCAACCTGGTCTCGGACCAGACCGTGCGCAACCCCGTCGCCGTGACGGCCGCAGGGGCCACACCGGCGGTGTCGTCCGACGGCAGCCTCTTCATCGCCAACGTATCTCCGGACGTCGGTCTGTCGGCCCCTTACAACTCCTTATTCACCATCTTCGGCCAGTTCTTTGATCACGGCCTCAGCCTGCTCACCAAAGGCGGCCAGGGCAGCGTGATCATCCCCCTGGCGCCGGACGATCCCCTTTTTGTGCCGGGCAGCCCCACCAACTTCATGGCCCTCACCCGGGCCACCTTGGCCAGCCTGAATCCGGGGGCGGACGGGGTGATTGGCACCGCAGACGACATTCGGTCTTACCAAAACACCATCACCCCCTGGATTGATCAGAACCAGACCTACACCTCCCATCCATCCCACCAGGTGTTCCTGAGGGCCTATGCGGTGCAGGCAGGTCGGGTGCGTAGCACCGGCCAACTCCTCGATGGGGCCGTGGCCGGATCCATCGCCAACTGGGCAGAGGTGAAAGCCCAGGCTCGCACCCTGCTCGGCATCAACCTCACGGACGCCGATGTGGGCAACGTGCCGATGATTCTCACGGATCTCTACGGCAACTTCATCCCGGGGGCGAACGGACTGCCCCAGCTGATGCTGCTCAATGGCACCTTCCTGGAGGGCAACCGAACGGCGCCGGTGAGCACGGCCAATGCTCTCCGCACGGGCCACGCCTTCCTGGACGACATCGCCCACAACGCCACTCCAGGTCCAGGCAAGGTGGCCGATGCGGACACCACGGTCAGCACGGCTGCCACGGTTCAACCCACCGGCACCTACGACAACGAGCTGCTGGATCTGCACTACGTCACAGGCGACGGGCGGGGCAACGAAAACATTGCCCTCACCGGCATCCACAGCGTGTTCCACTCAGAACACAACCGCCTGGTGGACCATGTGAAGGAGGTGGTGCTGGCCAGCGCTGATCTGGCCTTCCTCAACCAGTGGTTGCTGACACCCATTGCAGCCCTGCCCACCACCCCTGCAGCCATTGCAGCCCTGCAGTGGAATGGGGAACGGCTGTTCCAGGCAGCCAAATTCCCCAACGAGATGCAATATCAGCACCTCGTGTTCGAGGAATTTGCGCGCAAGCTGCTCCCTTCGATCGAGATCTTCAGCGGATATAACAACACCGTGGATCCGGCGATCATGGCGTTCTTCGCCAACATCGTCTATCGCTTTGGCCACTCCCAGCTCACCGACACGGTGGATCGCATTGATCCCGGCACGGGTGTGACCGTACCCATGCGCCTGATCGATGCCTTCCTCAACCCGGTAGCGTTCCAGCAGAGCGGGGTGAACACCAAAGCTTCTGTGGGCTCCATCACCACAGGCATGGTGCAACAGGTGGGAAATGAGATTGACGAATTCCTCACCGAATCTCTGCGCAACAATCTGGTGGGCCTGCCCCTCGACCTTGGCGCCCTCAACATGGCCCGAGGGCGTGAGACGGGGGCACCAGGCCTCAATGGGGCCCGCCGTCTCTTCTTCGGCGACACGGGCAACTCCGCTCTCGAGCCCTACTCCAGCTGGAACGATTTCGGCCTGAACATCAAGCACCCGGAATCCCTCACCAATTTCATTGCCGCCTACGGAACCCACGCCACGATCCAGGCCGCCACAACTGACGCAGCACGTCGGACCGCAGCAGCAGCCCTGATCAGTGGTGCTGCCGCCGGCAACCTGGATGCCCAGGACTTCCTCAACGCCACCGGGATCTACGCCGGTGGCTCCCTCGGTGGCCTCGAAGATGTGGACTTCTGGCTCGGTGGTCTGGCGGAGAAACTGCAGCCCTTCGGCGGCATGCTGGGCTCCAGCTTTGCCTATGTGTTCGGCACCCAGTTGCTGCAACTGCAGAACCACGACCGGTTCTACTACTTGGCGCGCACAGCCGGCCTGAATGTACTCACCCAGCTGGAGGAACAAACCTTCGGCGATATCGTCTCGCGCAACTCCACGGCGACCCACCTGCCGGGAGATGTGTTTTCCTCTCCTGCCTTCTACTTCGAAGCGGGCCGGGTGGGCACCACAGGCGCCATTCAGGATGACCCCCTCACCCCCTGGAACGAAACCACCCTTCTCACCCGCCTGGCGAACGGCACCATCCGCTATGGCGGCATTGAGCACGCGGTAATGGGGGGCACGGGAGCGAATGACAGACTCGCCACAGGTGAAGGCGACGACACCATCCACGGTGATGGCGGGAACGACACCATTGAAGGTGGAGCCGGCAATGACTTCCTCTTTGGTGGTGCCGGCGACGACGTGCTCAGCGATGCCTTCGGAGACGACAACATCAAGGGAGGGGATGGCAACGATGTAATCTCCAACGCCGGCGGCCTGGATCTGCTCTTCGGCGGTGACGGCACAGATGTCATTTATGGCGGCGTGGGCGATGCTGAAACCTTCGCAGGCCTTGGCAACGACTTCGTTAACGCCGGCACCGGCTTGAACACGGTGTTCGGCAATGCAGGGGACGACTGGATCGAAGGGGGCCAAGGGGCCGACCTTCTGTGGGGCGACAACGGTGATCCTTTTGGCACCAGCACCCTGATCGGGCACGACGTGCTCCTGGGGGATGGCACAGATGACTACGAGGGCGAAAGCGGAAACGACATCATGTTCGGTACACCGGGCGTCAACAAGAGCGTTGGTGGCTGGGGATTTGACTGGGTCACTTATGCCAACTCGCCTGAGATTGTCGATGCAGATCTGGAGCTGAATGTTTTTCTTCCTCCCAATATTCTGATCGATTTATTCGACCGCTTTGTTGATATTGAGGGGCTGTCTGGCTGGAATGGAAACGATCTCCTCAAGGGTCGACGGAACCGAGATCCATTAGTTGAAATCAACCATGTTCTAGATGCCAGCGGCATCGCCATGATCGCTGGTCTGTCGACCCTTCTGAGGGGCGCCACAACCTTCACCGGTGGTGACATCATCCTCGGCGGTGGGGGTTCAGACGTGATCGAAGGCCGTGGCGGCAACGACATCATCCACGGTGACGTGTATCTCGATGCCCGTATACGGCTAACCAACACCAACGGAACGACGGAATTCTCAAGCACGATCAACACCTTCCAGGCCCGTCTACTGGCTGGAACCATCCGTCCCTTCCAGTTGAGCATCGTGCGGGAAATCCGCCCAGGAGCCGCTGGAGTGGACGTGGCCGTGTTCAGTGGCAACCAGTCCGACTACACGGTTGTTCGTAATGCGGATAGCAGTTTGACAGTGACCGACAACCGCCCCTTGGTGGGTGGCCTACAGGCCAACGATGGCGTGGATACCCTCTGGGGGATCGAGGTCCTGCGTTTCGCAAACGGAGATGTAGCCGCTCCTGGTCCGGCAGGGGCCGCCACGGGTATCCCTGTGATCAGCGACACCACCCCCACCGAAGGGGTGACGATCACTGTCAACACCGCAGGCATCACAGACATCAATGGCCTGGGGTTATTCTCCTACACCTGGGAGATGTCGGCAAACAACGGCACCACCTGGGCTGTGGTTGGCACCAACAGTCCAAGCTTCACCCCTACCCAAACTCAGGTTGGCCAGATCCTTCGGGTGCAGGTGGCCTTCACCGATGGGGCCGGCAACAGTGAGAACGTGGTCTCACAGCCCACAGGCGTGGTAGGCGACCTTTTCACCGGTACAGCGGCCAACAACCTCTTCAGTGGCACCAACGGTGATGATCAGGCTCTGGGGCTTGGTGGCAGCGACAATTTGGTGGGTTCACTCGGCAACGACACCCTCGATGGAGGGGATGGCGACGACAACCTTTCCGGCGGCGTCGGCATCGACGTCATGGCGGGTGGCTTAGGAAACGACATCTATGAGGTGGACAACGCCCTGGATGTGATCGTGGAGGCAGCCGCAGCAGGCACCGACACCGTCAACAGCTCTGTTGACCACACCCTTGCGGCCAACGTCGAAAACCTCACCCTCACCGGCACTGCCCTCATCGGCACCGGTAACGCCCTGGCCAACGCCATCACTGGCAATGCCAGCAACAACACCCTCAATGGACTCGACGGAAACGACACCCTCAATGGTGCTGCCGGCAACGACACCATGAACGGTGGTCTGGGTGACGACAGCTACGTGGTGGATTCCCTCCTAGACGTGGTGGTGGAAGCTGCGACGGCCGGCACGGACACCGTGTCCAGCTCAGTGACCCATACCCTTGGCGCCAACATTGAAAACCTGGTGCTCACCGGCACTGCGGCGATCAACGGCAGCGGCAATGCCCTGGCCAACGCCATCACCGGCAATGGGGCAGCCAACAGCCTCACGGGCGCGGACGGCAACGACACCTTGGATGGTGGCGCTGGCAACGACACCATGACCGGTGGGCTCGGCAACGACACCTACGTCGTGGATTCCGCCTTTGATCTGGTGGTGGAAGCTGCGGCCGGCGGCACCGATACCGTCAACAGCGCCGTCACCACCACGCTGGGTGCTGAGCTGGAAAACCTCGTCCTCACCGGAACAGCGGCCAATGGCACCGGCAATGCCGTCGCCAACGTCATCACCGGCAATGCCGCCAACAACGTTCTCAGCGGCCTGGCCGGCAACGACACCCTTGATGGTGGCGACGGCAACGACACCCTCAATGGCGGCGCCGGAAACGACCGCCTTGTCGGTGGTGCTGGTCTCGACGTCTTCCAGTTCAACACCGCCCTGGCCGCCGACAACGTGGATGCGGTGGCTGATTTCGCCACCGGCGATGTGCTCCGGCTCGACCGGGCCATCTTCTCCGCCC
>Ga0208723_1000291_pt1 | contig 15327 bp, 22 predicted proteins | sample LakMenEpi31Aug12_FD_150750 | JGI IMG/M metagenome (GOLD analysis project Ga0208723, IMG submission 150750) | Freshwater microbial communities from Lake Mendota, WI - 31AUG2012 deep hole epilimnion (SPAdes) | ecosystem: Environmental > Aquatic > Freshwater > Lake > Epilimnion/Euphotic zone ...
TCCTAATTTCTTTTCTTTACGAACTACGACAATTACTGTTTTGTCTAATCTCTCTGCTAAGTCTTGCAATTTAATGCCGACTACAGTAGCTTTGTTTCCTACTAAATCTATTACAACGGTATTAGGTTTAGGAGAAGTCATTACTTTAAACGTTAAATCTGGATACATATGAGCATTTTGAGTTAAATACTTTTCAGCTCCTGTTTGAATCAATTTATGTTTAGGTGAAGTAATTACCAATCTACGATATGCACCGGTATCTACAGCTTCTTCTAATTCGCTTTCTGTTTTAATTGCTCCTAACTTATTAAGCTCTTTAGCAATAGTATCAGTGTAATCATATCCATTAATGTAAAATACCAAACCAGATGCATCGTTATTAATACTATACCAAATAGAATCACCTAATGCCGGCATTGCTTTTTTCAAAGCTGCTGTAATAGTATCTACTTGAGTATTTTTAGCTATATCTAAAGTTTTAGAGTCTGGAATAAAATGTAATCCAAATCCTTTATTGTCTTTGATAGTAGTTAATACATACTTTTGATCGTTAAGCTTAACCGTTGATTCGTTTATGGTACTCATTGAATGATGTTTAATTTAATAATAAATATCTTAACAGTAGAAAAGCTACCGTTTCCGATAGCCTTTCAATTTAATCTTACTGTGTACTTTTGCTAGGATCATCTAATTGCTGAATATAAGCATCAACCAATCGACTTACAGCCTCCGGTTTAGTGTCTGCTTTAAATTTAACTTTAATCTTAGACATTCCAGAACCATCTGTGTTCTTACCAGAGTCAACTTCAATTCCATTGATGTTATGTTCATATCCTTTTTTCTTAAATAAGCCTAATAAAGACCTTTTTAAATCTGATACTTGTCCATCGCTGTCACCAAAAATTAATCTAGCTTCAAACTCAATATCCAACTCATCTAATCCAATAGAAGAGTGGTCTGCTAAAATATAAAGAGGTACTGTTAATTCTTTTTCACCTATTTTAAATGAAGTAGTTTTAGGTGTACCGTCTTCGTTAAAGTAGTTACGGAGAGCATTGATATGCTGTCTTTCACTTATTCCTTGAGCTACCATAGCGGCTTCTAATAAACCGCCAACTAGCTCTTCAATATTTAATCTTGCCATACAACCTTTATTTAATATTATTAATTATATACCTAATATAAGGTATTCATTTGATAATACCAAATTATTTAGTTGCAGTACCTTCTCCGAATGGAATTAATGTTGGTTCCATCATCTGAGTTAAGTAATCAGATAATTTCAACATACCCTCTGTAGCCGGTAATTGTTCAGCGTGAACCTTTACATTGTATTTAGCTGAGTTATCAGTACTACGAGTGTTTTCTTTGTGAGTTGCAACACTACCTGCCATTGTCGCAGAGTATTTCATACCCCAGAAACCACCACTAACTGAAGCATTAATGCTAGAAGAAGTGTCTACTGAATCTTTGTTTACTTCTGAAGTTTTGATTTCCATTGTAAATTCAATATCAGCTGAAGTAATAGCTAATGAAGGAAGTGGAATCAAAGGTAACATTGGAACTTTAGAGTACAATGTTTTAACTTCTTGCTTACCTGTGTCAGGATCGGTCATTACTCGATTCATCTCTACATCTAGAGAGCGAGCGCTTGTCTTACCTGTTTTTTCGTCTTTTACAAACGCTACTTCGTTGATGTACTTCCAAGTAACGTCGTTTAATTTTGCTTGTCCTTTCGCCATTCCGACGATTGGGGTTACAATTAGATCTTCAATAGGAAGACCCGTAAATTGTGCTGAAATGTCTGACATAATTGTTTTTTTTTGTTTTAACTAGTTTATATATATGGTTAACGTTAACCTTTATTATCTTATATAATTATCAACCTATACTATGAAAATTTAGTAGTTCCTTTATATTTCTTTTTAATTTCCTCAATTTCTCTCATGGTTTTGTTAAATTCATTTTTAATGTCGTCATTTACATTGAAATTGAAATAAGTATTGCAGTGAGGGCAACCACATAATGGATGTTTGAGTATGAAGTCCAAACTCAATCCTAACGGTTGAGCACATAAAGGGCACGGCATTGGCATAACAAGTATAGTTTATTTAGAATAAATATCTTAATAGTAGAAAAGCTACCATTTCTGATAGCTTCTCATTGTATTTCATAGGTTGATTACCAAGCGTAATCCATATTTTTTGCTTTGATAGCTTTTTGTTTAAGAGATAAAGCATAATTTTTAGCTTCTTCTCCATAATAGTTACTACGTTGTCCTTCAGCCTCAGCTTCTTTTGCTTGTTTAGAGTACTGAATAAATCTTTCATAGTCGTCGAGTACCTGTCTTAAGAAGTTAGCAGCATCTGAAGCTTTAACTTCACGACCTTTAGGATCTTGGCCTACAATAATGTTATCATATTTTCCGGTAGTTAAAGCACCAACTCCTTGCTTAATAGCATCTGATACTAATCCGATAGTTTCTAAAACATCTCTATCAATTGGGCTAGAAGCAGCTTTGTCTTTTAAAATTGCTTGATAGCGTCTTAAATTATCATTTTTAAAGTCTTTAGCTGACATAAATGCAGTTGCGCCAGTCTTTTGTGAAGTACGTAATTCAATTTTTTCTTTAGTACCTATAGTAGCCTTTAAATTAGTTAAATCTAATACATAAGCAATATCAGCAACTTCAGCAACACGTTTAACATTATATAATCCTGTCGAACCATATCCTGAACCTGTTTTACCAACACCTAAATTATCTCCAGTACCTAAAGCCATTGTAGGTCCTGCTTCACCTGGTTTTGGATTACGATATTTTGACCATTGCACTGAATAAAATTTATTATCTCCAGACGCAATTCCTAATAACGTACCAGGATTAATTTTCTTATCATATGAATCTTTTGCATATGGATTGGTTCCGCCTTTTTCAGATATATAAAATACAATCGCATTTGGATTGTCTTTTTTCATAGTTTTATAAGCCTGAAGAGGTAGCATTTTTGTAATGTCTTTATCCTCTATCTTATCCAAAGCAACTTTACTCATGTTGTAAAATGCTTGAGCAATATCTTTTGTATATCCTGAGCTGTATTTGGCCTGACCAGGAGTACCTTTTAATAGCTTACGTAAAATTGGCGAAGCAAATTCTTCATTAATTTGTGATTTGATTGCTTTTTGAATCTCTTCACGAATTAATTTTTTAAGAGTATCTAATGAATTCATGTTCTATTTCTTTATAAATAAATATCGAATATGTTAATTTGACAGTAATTGTATAAGAAAATATGATATCTTATATCCAGTATACGCTCCTAATGCCGAAGGGATAGGAAATACTATCATTTTACCTAAATCAGTTACGTATTTAGGTCTGTTAACAATACGACCCATAAAAAAATAATACGTTAAATAACCTAATAATACTGCAATATCAACTCGAGTAGCAATAAACACGACAAGCGTTGCTCCAATAAAACCAAATGTAAAGTTATCACGAACACCTTCCCAAACTTCTTGAGGAGTCGCTTCTTTCCACTCTTTGTAGATTTTTTTATATTTAGGCTGTCTATACATATTAACTAATTACATCATCAATAACATGCAACTTAAGGGCTTCTTCAGTATCAATAAACCAATCCTTTTTAGTTTTGTATACTTTTTCCAATTTCTTAGAAGTAATTTTAGTAGCTTCCATAGTAATTTCTTCAATAATAGATTGCAATCTTTTTGCTTCAATTACTTCTTCTTCCATTTCTTTTACAGTGCCTTGGGCTCCTGAAGAAACTTGATGATATAAATAAGTTGATTTAGGATAACCAAATCGTCTATGACCTGAAATAGAAATTAAAAATCCACAGGACATCGCGCATCCAGTTACAATAGTGTGAATAGGAGTTTTAGAAGCTTTCATAATTCCTAACAATCCTAAACACTGATATACCAATCCACCGTAAGAGTCAATGTAAAACTTAATTGGTTTTGGAATGTAATTTAAATCATGTAGTTCGTAAATTTTCTTTAATTCAGCATCATCATCATTAATTTCAATAATTGACTTAGATACAATGTTAATTGATTCTTGGGTTACTTGCTGTGCTAAGAATACATTTCTGTCTTTTGGTTTTCTTAATTCTACCATACTATTGTTTTTTATTTGGTTTTGATTTTTTTGGTTGTTTGTTATTGACTCTTAAAATGTCGTCGTGTGATGTTGAGCCTAGACCCAATTCAACTTCATCAAAGTTGTCAATTACTGTGTTTGATTGAAACTGCTTCAATGTGTTTTTAATTTTTTGTGCAAAGCGATTCTTTTTCATTAGTTTAGGTATGTCATTTGGTTAGTGGTTTTATCCCATTCAATATCAATTGGTTTGTGTGCGTAGTTATAAGATTCATTTAATACAGATGCATTAAAGAAATGAGTATGTTCATTACATACATATCCATATCCAGTATGAATATGACCACAAACATGAATCTTAGGTTTGATTTCTTGTATCTTTACTCGCAAATCTGAACAACCTAAATGTTCATTTTGTCCTATTACTCTATCTACATATCCATAAGCAGGACCATGAGTAATTAAAATGTCAGAGTCTGTTGGAATTTTATTCCAATGTTGTTGAATGTCTTCTCCTCGATCTGCGTTGAAAGCCCAATTGTGAAATCTAGGTTGCCATGGACTACCGTAAATCTTAACACCATCAATTTTAACCCAATCGTCTTGAAGATAAGTAATAGTCTTATATGAATTGACAATTTGCATTACTTTCTCGACATTGTCTTGAAATCCCCAATCGTGATTACCTGCAATAAAGATTTTGTGATTGTAATTGTCAATTTCATTGAACCATTTACAGAATTGAGCAATCTCATGCTCATATCCCATAGAAGAAATGTCTCCGGAATGTATTAGAACATCGCCGCCTGTTAAAGCATGAGTAATTTGCTTATGCTTGGTATGAGTGTCTGATATAAACGTTATTTTCATTATTTATTTATTACTTTTTAAATATAAATAAATCATTTGTAATTTCCTAATAAACAGTAGAAAATCTGAGTCGGTAGCGATACTTTCTCAGATTTTCAAATTACCTTTTGGTAACTTCCCGGTCCTAAGCCAAGATCTTATTTACATCATATCAATCATAAACTCTTCTAGCTTTTCTGTCAGAAAATCTACAATCTCATCATTTTCAAATCCTTCGTTTTGATAAAATTCAACAATGCCTTCAAGCTTACTCGTTGCTTCTTTCCAAGCATTTTGATCTAATGAATTGTTTAGAAATTGCATACGACTAGGCATACTATCTTCTTTAAGCAATCCAGCTAATTTTTGTAATCGTTTAAATTCTGTGTTCATAATTAGTTGGTTTATCGTCTGCCGCCGCTCATTGATGGAAGCCCATCATCATCTACATTATCACCTAGATCTTCCATACCAATAGCCTTTAAAATATATTCCATTGTCTCAACATCGACATTCATATGTTTAAGCATTTCAATAATTTCTTCAACCATTCCTGGGTGTGAGCGCATTACTGAAGTCATTGGTTCTTCTTTGATATCTTGTTTAGCTTCATAAGCTTTTTGAATATCTTCTAATGTAGGAAGTGGTTTTCCAAATTGTCTTTCACTGCGTTCCCAAGCATATCCTTCTAATAAAGATTTAAGCTTAACGTTTTTTGGGTTTGGTTTAGTAGCCATTTTAAGTATATTAAATTTATTAATAAATATGTAACTATTAATTAAACTGCGAACGATTCACCACATCCGCAAGTCCTAGAAGCATTTGGATTGTTAAATTGAAATCCTTTTCCATTTAATCCATCTGAAAAATCAAGTTCAGTTCCTGCAATATATAAAAATGATTTCATATCACATACAACCTTTTCAGAGTTTTCATTAAACTCTTGATCTCCAGGTTTAATTTCACTATCAAAATCAAGGTTATAAGATAATCCAGAACAGCCGCCACCTTGCACTGATACTCGTAAAAAATACGAATCATCTAAATTGCCTTCTTGCTTTAAAGCTTTTATTCTAATATTTGCTTTGTCTGTAATAATCATATTAATATACCACTGATATTGGTAAGTCGTGTGCGCCTTCTATTTTAAAATGAATAAGTATATCTCCATTATGTTCTACAATATTAAATGTACTATAATCGTTATTAATCATTTTCTTGGTTACATAATAACGCAATTCATTTAAATCATAGTATAGGTATTTACCCATATACGCATTAGTATGGTATATCCTATCTGCCTTTGAAGTAAAAAACCATCCAGCTTTTTTGTCGGATTCAACTTCAATTTTAAATGCGTAATATTCATTGGTAATGTACAAGTTATTTTTAACATCTAATGTATACTCCCGCCTCCAAGCAGGTAATTTAATTCCAAAGTCAATGCCTTGAGTTTGCAAAACCATATCTTGACGATAGTCAGACACTTGATATTCTTTCTGAAGCTTTTCAAATAGGAATATCTCTCCCGCTTCTCCTTTAGCTCCTACAGCTCCAAATCTTGTTGTTAATTGACCCATAACTTATTTCCAAAATAATTGTATACAAAGAATTGCAATTGCTAATATTAAAGAAGCTCCCGTTTTCATACTAATAGCTTCTCCAAATATAGTAACTGACATTACTGCAAATACTATAGCACCAACTGCAAATCCAATTAATCTTCCAGGCCATATTTGACCATCAAATGCTTCTCTGCAATACGATGCAAATTGCATTAATATATAAGAGATTGGCACTCCGCCTAAGGCAATTATAAATTGATGTCGTTTAGCCCATTCAGATATAAACTGACCTTGTAATTGTAAATATGTTAATATTTGTGCTATAGTAACTAATATTAACGCAATAATTAAATTTCTACTCATTTATAAATATAAGTTAATCTTTTGAATGATCCAAGGCGTGATCCAATAACCATTGTTCACATCCTGGTACCTTTCGTAAAAAGTCTAACTCATAAGCATAACAAAACTCTTCTTCATCTTTAGCTGTCATATACACTTTTTTATTTTTTATATGAAGATGAAGAGACTCGTGAACTAAACAAGCTGCAATGTCGTTTATAGATCCATGAGTTGCTTCAAATGAAGATATTAATATTGAAGAGTCTTCTGTAGTTGAAAACTTTCCAATCCAAAACTTCACACTTGCACAATTCTGTGTAAGTACATTATATTTCTTTGCGTCTGTTACTTTGATAAGTCGAATAGCAGAGTCAACCTTTGCTTTCCATCCATCACCAACATCATCTACTTTAACTTGACCAAAAGATAGTAATGGAATAAATAGTAATAAACCTATTAAGGCATTTTTGATATACATTCTTGTATTGCTTTTTTAATTGCTGACGAAACTGTTGTTTTAGAAAATGGAACTACTCCATCTACTAACTCTATAAAAGCAGCACGCACTTCAGTATTAGATTCTCCAATACCTTCATACTTAACTCCTTTGAAATAAAATCTTAATCCTACCTGAGTAATTTGTTCTGTCTTCTCTACTCCTACAATTCGAATTGTAGTTTTAGGTACTCCAAAATAATATACTTCAATTTTAATTGGCTCTCCTGAATTCATTATACAGTATTTATTAGATACTTCTTCTTCAGCCATTTGTTTAATACCAAATACGATATTTCTGTTTCCTAATTCTCTAACCTTAGCAGTTGAGTATACGGTATCTACATACACACAATTTTGTGCAAATGATAATGTAGGAAGCAATAACAATAAGAATAATAAATTTTTCATATTAATTTGATTTTAATTCGTTGATTGCATCATCTGCATATTTATCTTGTCGATCTTGAAGATATTTTATTCTATCTAATAAAATTTGTTTGTCGTCTTGAGTCGTTTCCTGAATATAAGCTTTTTGCTCTTCATATAGTTTTTGCCAATAAGCTACGCGTTCTTCCATCATTCTACCTTGATACCATATAATTCCTATCATAAGTACTATGGTAAATGACTGCTCCTTTAGCTTAACTAAAAATGTATCCATAAATCCTGACATTGGAGTTTCTTGTTTCATAAATTAATTTATTGTTTATATCCTGTTCTAACTATATAAAAATTTGTAGTCGACCCGTTAACTAAATTATCAACGGTAATTGTTTGATACCCAGGGTAAGTGTTTACTAAATTGCTGCTTGAACTGTTTATACTTGACCATTGTGTAGAATTAAAGATTCTATATTTTGGTAAAGAATTCGGCCAATTACTAATTCCTCCGCTTATTCGAAAAAATACTAAGAAAACATCTGTTATGGTTAATGACCCATTGGCATTTACATCCATTCTATAATAATCTTTAGCAGCAAAATTTTGGTTTAGAACTTTTTGGTTAAAGAATTGAGCATCATTGACAATTGGCGCTGGTATACTTAAATTACTAATTTCTATTCTAAAATCATATAAATTAACACTTAACGATGTTGTTATTGTATATTTACCCGCAGCATCTGTGGAAACTGAATTCAATAATGTATACACAGATGAAGCTTTCGTTTTATAATAAATATCAACCGGTATGTTAATCATAGCAGTATTTTCTGAATTATAAATATATCCAGAATAATTGAATGGAGCTACAGTAATCATTCCACTCGATGAATATGCAAATCCACAGGTTCCACTTGTTACTTGTGCTCTGAAAAGAGTTCCATCAGTTTGATTTGTATATGAATTAGTAGAAGTAGTATTTGTTATATCCGTCCAAGTTACTCCATTATTTGTTGATTTTTGCCATTTAGTAACTGTTCCGGTATTACCACTTAACGTTAAAGTTCCAGAGTTAGTTGAAGTTGCATGCACTGCTGATGAAACTGTTCCACCTGTTGGAGGAGTTCCTGAAGTTACAGTAATTGACTTTGATGTTGAGTAAACTGCTGATCCGCAACTAGGAGTTTGCACCTCAACTCGATAATAATAAGTACCAGCAGATGAAATAGTTTCTGATAAGCTAACTGTTGTATTTGTAATATTCGTCCAAGTTACGTTATCTGTAGATCTTTGCCATTTGTTTACATTACCTTGCTGTCCTGATAAAGTTAATTCTGCTTGGCCTCCTGAACATATTGTATTATTTGCAGCAAACACTGATCCAGAAAGAGTTGGCTTTACTGATAAAAATGTACTTGAGGTTGCGAGTCCATTACATGATGTTGGACTGGTCGAATTAACGATTGCTCTATAATATGTAGTCTTAGTTAAGTTAGTAACTGTTATGCTCGTTGATGTGCTTGTTATTGTAGTACCTGCAGTAAAGAAATTATCAAAAGATGATTCCCATCTAACAACTGAACCTGACATACTATTAAGAGTTAGTGTTGTGCTATTAGATCCTGAACATACATTAATATCTCCGCCACTAATATAACCACTTGAACCATTTGATATTGTAATATTTCTAGTTGATATCGTTACGCTAGTAGTTAAATCTCCAGGCATATCTCCATATTCACAAATATAACCAGGTAGAGTGCTATTAGCTAAGTCATTCCATTGACCACTATTTGAAGAATAGAATTGACCAAAGGCTTCTGAAGTACCGTTTGGCTCTCCACCCGCCCATTTATGATACATACCAGATACTAAAGTTGTACTCGGTGTATTTCCATTTGAGAAGTTCTGACCCTTTTCAGGACCAGTTACCCAATGCCACTTACCTTCAGCTGCTGATTGACTAGCATAAACGGTTGAACCTTTTGCAGTATTAATATAGTTATAATCATCTGAAGCTCCCATCCAAGCGTCATTTGCCATTAACTTCCAAACGAAGTTATTTTCTGCTTCTGACATCATTGTCGCTAAATAGCCAGCTCTACCAAAATATGATTTGGCTGATGACGCTGTATATGAATTTGTCCAAGATGTATTACCAGATACATATTCATAGAAGTGTGAGGTTAAAGGATTGTAATATACTAGTCCTGCAACAAATGTTACGCGTCTTTGATTTGCATAACAAGTAGTACTGGTAGATCTAAAAGTAACAGTTCTTAATAAGGTTTGCCAATTTGCTGCAGTGGTTGTACCATTGAAGCTTAAGATTCCTGTGGTTGAATTCCATGATTGAGTAATTCCGGTTGGCAAAGTTCCAGTATAACCTAGCACATCTCCACTTGTATAAGTTTGAGATATTTGAACTCTAAATCCAGTAATATCACCATTAGCGGTGATAGTTAAGTTTGGATCGACTACAGTTGCAGTATTATAATTCACTGATAAAGTAGAGGCAGTGCCTCCTAAAGTAACAGACGTAGCTTGTGCTGATATTAAACTAGGGATTAATAACATCAAAGCAGCCGTTATGACGATTAATCTTCTCATATATTATAATAATAATCGAGTTCCCATTGTTACGGTGTAATTTAAAGCATCATCACCTAATGCCCAAGCTCCACCTGCATTGATATTAAATTTAAATCTTTTAGTTATTCCAATATTTGTTCCTATACTAGGTAACATAACAAATGGAGATTTCAATAACACATCATTATAGTAACTAACGTAAGGAGCATAAATTGCTAAATTCATAAGTTTAATATCTAAACGTTTAGATACTTTCCAATCGTACATTGCTCCTGCTATTAATGCAGTTCCGATAAATGGTTCTTTATATACTTGACCAAAAGATCCTGTGGCCATATATACTATTTTAAATTTTTTAATTTTACTAAACGACCTCATTTGCCCAATAGCTATTGTAACATATTGTGATCCATATCCTTCAAATCCTATAGTAGCTGTTGTTGATATTAATGAAGTTGTTCTAGGTTTGATCCAAGCATAATATCCTGTTATGTTAGGCCCTCTCAAAGCTGATGTATAATCTCCCATTACTCCATGAGCTCGAGCTCCATCCCATCGTAAAGCAGAATATCCTCCAGAAGCTCTAGCGCCTAATCGAGTATCTGAATTTTTAAAATTAAATCCTACGAAGTCTCCGGAAGCTACTACTGAAGGTTTACCACCTTCTTTAGCACCTCCAGCTTTACCTCCTTTTGTACCTCCAGAGTTTGAGCTACCTCCTCCTTTTACTGTTTGTGTACCACCTGCTGTGATGTTTGTTTCTCCTTTGCTTTCTTCTCCCCCTCCTGATGCATTATCAGACGAGCTACCTTCTCCGCTTTTATTGCCTGAAGTCGTTCCGCCCGAGCCGCCCGACGAAGATGAGCCTGAACCAGAAGACCCAGAATTGCCTGACCCACTAGAATTCCCAGTGCCAGAGCTGCCGTTATTATTTCCATTTGTTGGTGTTGTTGGTGTTGTGCTTGATCCGGAAGAACTACCTCCGCTTGTCGTCGTACTTGGGGTTGTACTGCCTGAAGTAGATGTGCTGGAGCTATTATTACCTGAGCTATTTCCTCCATCTCCTGACGGTGTATTAGCAGCTGCTCCTGCAGCTCCCCCTACTATATTGGAAGCTCCGCTGCTAGCCATATCAGCAATCGCAGTTAGCGAGTTTAATATTCCAATTACGCTTAATGTTTGTCCTTGTGTAACAGTTACGGCAGTTGATAATCCTACTACTTCTGCACAAGGTGATGTAGTTTGAAATTGGGCAAAGGTTGAGTTCGCCCAATTATCAAATGTACCATTTAAAAATTCATTGTAAGAGAAGGTTTTAATTTGTCCATAATAAGACACTGCAATACCTCCATTTGCAGGCACTGATATCGATTTAACATTACCAGTGCAGGGATCGGTATAACTGTATGAGAATGACTGCGCTTTAGCTTGATTAAACGCAGCTAATATTAAAAGCAATATTAGTATTTTTACTCTCAACTTTTAAATACACCCTTTTTAATTAACTTTGTAACTACTCTTGAAGAAGCTGTTTCCAAAGACTTTTTAGTTGTTATACCAATTGTCGATTGGTTAAATTTAATATCATCTACATCAGATAAAATTGATGATTGCTTAACGGTAGAAGCTTCTCCTAATCCTGAACCAGTTATAACTTCTCCAGACTCTGCATCGACAAATCTAATTTGCAAACCTAATCTTGTTGTTTGAGTTGCAGTAGCAGATCCATTAATTTTAACTACTTCATCTTCAGATACTGAAAAATCATATACTTCAATATAAACAAAATATCTAGCTAATTTAATTTTGCCTTTACCATCTATTTTGTTTTCTGTAAATCCTTTTGAAGAAGCTTTGAATTGATTAATCATTCGCTCTTTAATCTCCAATTTGTCTTCAGTAAACTCAAAACGGTTTGTCATTTCTAAATACTCTAAAACTATATTCGTAACACCTAAACCTACTCGCTTATCCTTTAACTCAGGATACATTTCAAATAGTTCTTCATTAATACCAATCTTTAATATTTGAATTGGAATTTGAAAAGTGTCAGTATACTCAGGTAATACATTTAAACTTTGCTTTTTTTCAAACTCTGCTTGATATTGTTCCGTTTTCACAGAACCGATCTGTGCCTTACTGGATATACCAAATAAGACACAGATAAGTAATACTGTTAGTTTTTTCATATTAGCTATTATAAGCTTGATAAAGACTCTCCGTCTTCTTCGTCAACTTTTTGAATTAACATTTTGTCTCTGTCTTCAGAGTTAAACCAATAGTCAACAACTTTATTTAAGTTTCCGACAAAAGCACCTAATAGGATAAGTAATAACTCTTTCCAATCTTCTCCGATAGTAGCACCTAAAAATACAGCGGAATTAATTCCAACAATAATTAAGGTAAATAATCCTAATACAATTGCAGTGATTCTCCAACGATTAGCTTGCATTTGTTGTAACATGTAGTAGAAACGATTTTTGTCTTCTACTTTAACTGGCTCTGGTGAGCTTAACATTTTCTTAAAGTTCATATTATTCTTCTGATTTAGTGTTTTTGTTTCCCCAAATTTTATCTACTGATGATAAGCCTAAGCATCCAAATGCTAATAAAGCTACTGCGTCAACCAATGCTGGTGAAGGAGCAACGTGAGCTTCTGAAAATGAATTGTGATACATGGTTGCACACAAAGCAATAGTACATAAAAGACCACAAAGTCTTTTCATTGAAATTTTTCCGGTTTCGTCGTAAAATAGTTGTTTCATAATTAATTTGTTTTAACCAAAACCTTTATTGAGTTAAAAATATTATTACCAAGGAGCGTCTTCTGTTTCGCTCTTTTTAGCTGGTTTCTCTTCTTTTGCTGGAGCAGCTTTTTCTACTACAGTAGTCTTTTCTTTGATGATAGTGTTAGTACCACCTGATTGCTGTGCATTGCTATTAGTAATGTTAATTACTGGTGCAGGTGCAGGTGCTGCAGTTTCTGTTTTAGCTTCATCGTGACCGCCAAACAAGGTTGTTGATAAATAAGTACCACCACCTAAGATAACTGTAGTTAAAGTACCTATTAACGTTTTCTTTAAACCTGACCAAGTTCCTTCTGATTCAGGTGCATTTGTTTCTTCTGACATAATTTATTTTATTTTTGTTTTAGTTTTGTTTAACAATTCTTTGAGCTATTGCTATTCCTCTTGAAGTCGTTAAAGTAGCAATATAAACTCCTGCACTTAAATGACCTAAACTAGTTGAATATGAAAATTGACCTTGAGGTACTTGACCTGACATTACTTGCACTATTAATTTACCATTTACATCAGATACAAATAAATTAGCTTCTGCAGTTTCAGATACTTTAAATACAATACGCACTAAATCATCTACTGGATTAGGATAAATTTCCATAGTGTTTTCATCTAATAAATTACTATGGCCTCCTGATACTCTCATTACTTGCAATATTCCATTAGTAGGAGTAATATTTAAATCATTTGAATTTTGCAATCCAGCAAATTTATTTGTTGTCCATAAAGGAGATACTCCCCAATCAGATTGAGGCTTTAAAGCTTCAAATTGTAAAGTAACAACTTCATCTCCATCATTTAATGAATGCTCATTATTTGTATTGTCATATCCACCCCAATCTACTTGACTGCTATTAGGATTGATATAAGTTACCCATTTTTGAGAAGCTGGCGTACCATATACTCCTCTAAATGCTAATAAAGTATCATTGAATTTCAATCCAAACTGAAGAGCACTTAAGCTATTTCCATCGGTTAAAACTTTAATTGGAATATTAACTAAAGAACCTTCTTCTACTTTTAATTTAGGTACGTTAACTTCAATTGTGCTAGTAGGAAAGTCATACTCAACTCTATTGTCAATAACATTATATATTTGAGATTGAGCACCTACTACTCCAACTTGAATAGGAGTTACACGTGCCATATGGTAACCTGTTCCGTTAGCATCGCCTGGTACCATTACATAATAAGTAACTGAGTCAGGTTGGCCAGGTAAAATATCGAAATAGAAATTAGTTACACCTGCAATAGTTGAGGTATAATTTGTTGATGAGTTAGTTGTAATAGTATTATATTGTGTCTGAGTAAAGAATTTAATTTCTGGAATTGAATTAGGCCAAGCAGTAAATCTACCAGCTACTCTACCAAATACGCCATACGCATCGGCAATTGTAATTCCGTTAGATCCATTGACATCTGCAGTGTAATAATCAAATGCTGAAGGAGTTAAAGCTCCAATAGCCCATTGGTTAATTTTTTGTGCATCTGCAGTTGAGATAACATTTCCTAATCCTAAAGTATCGCCTTTAACAGCTAAACGTACATCCCAATAGGTAGTATCTAAAGTTTCAGTAAAACTAAATTTACCTAATGTATTAGTAGTATATGAATTTACTTGAGTCCAAGTAGAACCTGTCTTAGGTTTTTTCTCTAAAGCCAAAGTTAAATTCTTAGCTGCCGTACCAGTTACGTTGGTAAATGTACCGCGGAATTTAAGAGTTGGTCTAATAAAAGTACCACCATAGCTATAAAGATCTAATGTAGTATCAAAGCCAGCTTGATTCGCTGCAGTTTGAGCAAACGTTGCAGTACCGGTAAATGTTAAATCACTAATAGCTGACAATGTATTAAATGTCGAACCTGCAGCATGAGTAAATGTAATTTCAAAAGTCTCACCGTCGGCTACAGAGTAAGTAGAACTAGAACCGGTATATACTAAAGTAATAGTTACATATCCATTTGCAGCATTAATAACTTGTTGCATATCTAAATTGGTACTAGAACCTAATAAAGAAACTGAAGCATTTGTAAATGCCGTTTTGTCATAGAATACTCTGAATTGTACAGCAGTGTATTTTGTTGAAGTGCTGTTTTTAAGAGTTAATTTTGTTTTGGTAATACCTGCTGTTGTCGATCCGACATCATAGGTAGTATCAATAATTGCATAAAT
>Ga0208723_1000302_pt1 | contig 15009 bp, 20 predicted proteins | sample LakMenEpi31Aug12_FD_150750 | JGI IMG/M metagenome (GOLD analysis project Ga0208723, IMG submission 150750) | Freshwater microbial communities from Lake Mendota, WI - 31AUG2012 deep hole epilimnion (SPAdes) | ecosystem: Environmental > Aquatic > Freshwater > Lake > Epilimnion/Euphotic zone ...
ACAACCAGAAATTTATATGCAGGTAACAGTGCCTAATGAATTTCAAAGAATAGGAAAATTTAATATTGGTGTAACTGCTGGTATTGAAACTACTATATGTGATCCTAGTTGGATTGAAGGCTGTAATAGAATGGATTTGATTTTAGCTTCTTCTAATCACGCTAAACAAGTATTTGAAACTACAATGTATGATAAGAAAGATCAAAATACAAATCAATTAATTAGCCAATTGAAACTAGAAAAGCCAATTGAAGTTTTATTTGAAGGAATTCGTTTAAATAAATTCAATAAAAACTATACATCAAAACCAAATGTCGAAACAATATTCAGTGGTATTAAAGAAGACTTTGGATTTTTATTTGTAGGTCATTGGTTGCCAGGCGACTTCAGTGAAGATAGAAAAAATGTAGGTGGAATGATTAAATCATTTTACGAAGCATTTAAAGGTAAAATTAATGCACCTGCTTTAATATTGAAAACTTCAGGAGGTACTGTATCAGTAGTTGATCGTTATGAAGTAGTTAATAAAATTAATCAAATCAAAGCTAGCATTGACAGTAAAATATTGCCGAATGTATATTTGGTTTACGGAGATTTGACAGATGAAGAAATGAATGATTTATATAATCATCCAAGAGTAAAGGCTCATGTTTCATTTACAAGAGGTGAAGGATTTGGTAGGCCATTAATGGAAGCTGCTTTAACATCTAAACCTATTATTGCTTCTAATTGGTCTGGACAAACTGACTTTTTAAATGCAGAGTCTTCAATATTAATTGATGGTGCATTGACAAAGGTTCATAAGTCAGCTTCTTGGAAAGGAGTTATCAATGAAGATGCTGAATGGTTTACCATCGATTATAATAAAGCGATTGCTTATATGAAAGATGTCTTTAAAAATTATAAACTTTATACAGAAAGATCTAGAAAGACTTATCATCATATTAAAACCAATTTCTCTTTTGATGCTATGAAAGAAAAAATGGATTCAATATTGACAAATAGACTTCCAGACTTTCCTATTAATACGCCATTGGTATTACCAAAACTTAAAAAGATAGAACAATAACATGAAAATTAGTTACGCCATATTAACGCATAATGAAGGTGAGTATATTGAGCAAGTTTTAAAATGCTTGGTTGATAACAAAAACCTTGATGACGAAATTGTAGTGGTAGATGATTATTCGTCAGACCCACTATCTAAAGCTATTCTTGAAGAGTATGAAGCTATGGGATGTATTAAGTTAGTTAAACGAGAATTGAATAACAACTTTGCAGAGCAGAAAAATTACTTAACTTCATTATGCAGTGGCGACTATATTTTTCAAATTGATGCTGATGAATTGCCTAGCATTTGGTTAATGCACAATTTAGCTGAGATATTAAAATCCAATCCTGATTGTGAAGTGTATTTAGTTCCTAGAATTAATACAGTAGAAGGGTTGACTGAAACTCATATTCAAAAATGGGGTTGGAATGTAAATGATAAAGGATGGGTTAATTTTCCAGACTATCAATGGAGAATTTATCGAAATGATCCAAAGATAAAGTGGGTTAATAAGGTTCATGAAAGATTAGTAGGGTTTGGAGTGTATGCCATGTTACCTGCAGATTCTGAATATTGTTTATCTCACGCAAAAGAAATTTCAAGACAAGAATCTCAAAACGAATTTTACGATAAAATATGAATGTAGTTTTCTGGGTAGGAGTTAAAAGTTCAGATTCATTGACATCTGAAAAACATGGAAATTTTGAGTATTTTGAATATTCAAGAAATACCTGGAAATATTGGTGTGAAAAAAATAATGTATTATTCTTTGAATATACAACACCAGATCTAGATGGTTTAGGAACTCATAAAGTAACGTGGCAACGATGGTTTGATTTAGAAACTCAACTTAATAATGTTGAATGGAATAAAGTAGCTGTTGTAGATGCTAGTTATATGATTAGATGGGATTGTCCAAACTTCTTTAATATGACATCTGATTCTTTAAGTGTATTTCAGGCATTGGAAAATGTTAATTGGATGGATGAAGGAATTAGAGGATATCAATCTTTATTTCCAGAAGTTAAGTTTGATCTTAAACGATATATAGATTGTGGATTTCAAATTTTTACAAAAAGTCATTTACCATTTTTAAATAGATTAAAGCAATTTTACTTTGACAATTTAGATGAAATACTTACTTTACAAAAAAGTGTAGGTAGAGGAACTGATCAACCAGTATACAATTATCTATTACAGCAAGACAATATTGACTTTAAGTTTGAATTACCTAATTCATATAACTTAAATCATATGACTCGGTTCAATTGGTTTGCTAATAATTGGCAGTTGCAAGAAGATCCTAATCCATATTTTATTAAGTATGGTAATTTATGGAAGTTTAGTGGATTTGATAGAACGCAACGAAACCCATTAATGAAACAAACTTGGGATATTATAAAAACAAAATATGTCTAAAAACGTAATATTTTTAATTAATATAAAACATGATAAAAAGTTTCAGGGTGGCGGTAATACGTTAGATGGAGCCTTTGAATGGTCAGTTAAGAGTTGGCAAAAATATGCTGACAGATATAATTGTGAATTGTTTGTATTAGACGAACCGATATATAATATTGAGTATATGAAACCTAATTGGTTTAAAATGTATATACTTGATATTTTAGATGCAAATGAAGTTGATTATGATCAAGTATTGTATGTAGATTATGATACTATTGTAACTCCTGATGCTCCTAATATATTTGAATTAACAGAAAATAAATTTTGTGCTGTTAGAAATTTTGGAGATATGGATTGGGTATGTAGAAGTATTGAGAACTATTCTAAATTTGTATTTGACGGATTTACATTTCCATATTACAATTACTTCAATTCAGGAGTAATGATATTCAATAAAAAACACAAACCATTATTTGAATCTCTTCAGAAGTTTTACGAAGCTAACAGAGATAGATTAATTCATATGCAAAATACATATTGCGTAGGAAATGATCAACCAGTATTTAATTTCTTCATAAACAGAGATATGCCTGATGATTTTAAAGTATTAGGCTATGAATGGAATATGCAAGATATGATGCGATTTGAAGTGTTAAATGAATCTATGCTGCATACAAAATATGGATATGTATCTCATTACAATGCAGGCACTCCTCCGTCATCTCAATATTGGATAGAAAAAACTTATAAACATTTATATGAAAACAATTGATGAATTATTGATTGAGATTAAAGAAGATAAAACAGATAATTTATCAACTACTTCATTTCAATTTAAAAGAGATTTATGGGACTTTTTTGCTGACTTCAAAGATAAGTCAGTAGTAGAGTTTGGTACACATAAAGGACAGACTACGAGAATATTATCTTTTTTATTTAAGCAAGTGTATACTATTAATATTAATGATAATGAAACTGCAAAAGAATTAAATAAAGATAGAACTAACATTGAGTATATCAATTTTGATTTATATAGTATCGATCAATTACCAATTGAAGACAATATAAGTGCATTTTTAATTGATGCTGGTCATGAATATTTTCAAGTCGTTGCTGACATTAATCGAGCGACTTCAATGTATTGTGCAGATGACTGTTATATTATATTTGATGATTATGGATGTGATGTTCATAAAAATAGCGTTAAAGTTGCTGTTGATGAAGCTATTGAAAAAAATATAGTTTCTGTAATTAAGGGAATAGGCCATACTGCAGGATTTAATTTTGGTACTGGCAGTAAAAAAGGCACAGATAGAATTTTAGAAGATTTCGAAGGTTTAATAACAAAAATTAATTGGCATGAATAAATTAGGAGGATGGGCTATACAAGAATCTTGTTATGAGTTCATTAAAAAAACATTGCCGGAAGGCTCTACTATTTTAGAATTAGGAAGTGGTATAGGCACTGACTATTTAAGTAAACATTATACAATGTATTCAATTGAGAATTATTTAGAGTGGGTTGACAAATACAATTCTACTTATATATTTGCTCCAATCGAATCTTATAATGACAAATGGACAGCACCTGACTTACCAGGTGAAAACTCTCCAAAACAATCTGGCTGGTATAATCCAGAATTGCTAAAAAACAATTTACCAGAGTCATATGATTTAATATTAGTTGATGGCCCAAATGGTATGTTTGGTAGAGGTGGGTTTTTAAAACATATTGATATGTTCAATACCAATGTACCAATTGTATTTGATGATATTAATAGAGAATGTGAAATGCAATTAATGATTAAAGTTGCTGAACATATCAAAAGAAAATATTATATTTTAGATGATAAAACCGGTTATATATTATGACAAAATTTGCGATAGGATGTTTAGTGCAATGGTATGAAATTCAAATTATCAAAGAATACATATCATCAGTTAAAGCTGCAGTAAACAACTATGGACGAGAAAATGTAATATTAGATTTTACATTTATAGAAGGTCAAAATTTAGAAAAGTTTGACGGCACTGAAGATGAGTTTGATCATTTAGTTAATACATTTCATTTAGAATTAGGTTTGTTAATTAATCAAGGATATAGTGTTCGAAGTAACGTAAAATACGATTCAACATACAGTATTGCTAATTATAGAAGAGACTTCAATGAAAAATACTGTGAGTTAGTTGATGTGTTAGTTTGGGGAGAGTCTGATATGCTAGCTCCGAAATACATGTTTAATGTATTAGATCAATTACATCAATCAGATGCGACTCCTGCTAAATATTTAGGGTTCTTTGGTGGGTGTAAAATGTGGGATTCAAGTTGGAAACAATTAGAGCATCCTGACTTTACAGACAAACCTTTTATTGAAGGAGACACTACTAATTGGTGGAGTTTGCGATATACAATGTCTGAAAAAGAAATGGATGACATTAATGATAAAACGGAATATCCAGAAGTAGTAATTCAATCTCCTCATAAATTTAATGGATGTGGTTTGGTAATCTCTTCTGAGGTAATTAAATCAGGTGTTAATATTCCTAAAGGAATGTTTTTTGCTCATGAAGACACTGCATTTATGATGATGACTCAAAAAGTATTAGGTAATATACCTCAGTATGTTATTAGAAATATTTTATTAGTACATAACAGAAAACATCATAGTAAAAGATATAGAGTTAAAGGAGAAGCAGGTATAGATCCTACCAATACTGGATTGTTAAGAGAACAACATGATTGGTATAAAAAAGCTTATGAAGCTAGTAGTGAAAATTTAGCTAACCTGTTTAATGTAAATTATAAATTTAAAAATTGGAAAGATGTCATATAATGTATTAGCGATAGGTGCTCACCCAGACGATATTGAGTTTGGTTGTTTTGGTACTTTAAAGAAACATAAAAATGCCGGAGATAATGTAATCATGTTGGTTATGACTCAAAGCGATGTAAAAGATGCTCATACGGGGCAAGTAACTAGAAATTCATCTATAAGTGTGCAAGAAGCCTTAGCTGCTTCGAAATTATTAGATTGTGAATTAATATTAGGACCTTTTGAAGATACTAAAGTTCCATTTGATTCAGCGTCAGTTGCGTTTATAGAAGATATTATCAAAAAAAATAAAATTGATATAGTATATACACATTGGGCAGGTGATACTCATCAAGACCATATTAATACTTTAGCAGCTTCAATGGCAGCAGCTAGGTTAATTAAAAATGTTTTATGTTATGAGCAAGTTCCATTGCCTAGAATAACAACTACATATCCAGTAGCAAATTATTATGTAGATGTTACAGATACAATTAATTTTAAACTTGAAGGATGTAATGCACATAAAAGTCAAGTTGATAAATTCATGTTACATGGATTTGATATTATTGATGGAATAGAAACTTTAGCTAAATTCAGAGGCAATCAAGCCGGAGTTAAATATGCAGAAGCTTTTAATGTGTTGAAAATTGTTAAGTAATGTATAAAAAATTTGCATATCAAACGGATTCTGGAACAGAAGCTATTAAATTAGCTCTAATAGAATTAAAATCTACTAGAGTAATTATACCTTCGTATACTTGCACAGACATTTTAAACGCAGTAAAACAAGCCGAGTGCGAATATTATATTGTCGATTGTGGTTTGGATTTGCAAATAGATGTAGAGCAGGTAATTCAAATTGCTAATGATTGGGATACAGTTATAGTACCTCATATGTTTGGTATTAGAGCAGATGTTAAGTCTATTAAAGAAAATACCAATCTTAATATTATAGAAGATTTAAGTCAATGTCATGGATTGCCTGAGTTAGGTAAGTATGCTGATGTAGTAATATCTTCAACTAATAAAAGTAAATGGATTGATTTAGGTGGAGGAGGAATTATATTTTCAGACATTGAAAAGGCATTGATAACTCCTATAGACTTTGATAAATTTTCAGATAGAATTACTAATCATTACAATGTAAGATTGGAAAGAGCTTCAGAATTAAAAGACGCTGGTATTAAGTTAATTGGAACCGAGTCTTCATATCTACGAGGTATGTACTTTACAAAAGGCCAATCAACTAGAACACCTTATATTCCTTTACATATTTCAGAAGAAAAATTTGGTTGTCCCAAAATAGATTCTTATATTAATAGAATAAATTGGATATCTATATTACCATGATAATAACAATACATCAACCAGAGCACTTTCCTTATTTAGGATTTTTTCAAAAGATGCAAGCTGCTGATTTGTTTGTTTTATTAGATGATGTTCAATTTACTAAAGGTAATTTTCAAAATAGAAATAAATTTCAAAATGCTAAAGGTGAAGATGAATGGTTTACAGTAACTCTTCAGCAACATCCTAATAAGTATTCAATTAAAGATGTTGAAGTTAATTCTGAATTAAATTGGAGACCAGCATTAATCAATAAGCTGAAATATAAATTTAACAAAGACTTTTCAGACATATATGCTCATAACAAGTTAATTGATATTAATATAGCAAGTATTGAATATTGTCGAAATGAATTAGGAATTACAACACCAATGGTATTAAGTTCTGAATTGAATATTAATTCAGTTAAGTCAGAAAGATTAGCTGATATTTGTAAACACTTTGGTGCGACAGAATATTTAAGTGGCAAAGGCGGAAAAGATTATTTAGACGAGTCTGTATTTGATTGCAAAGTAACTTATTTTGAGCCAAATGTTCCAGACTATTATACAACATTACAACATATATGAAAATAGCATTTTTTACAGAAGCGGGTTATATAGGACCAGTTGATAGAAATAATCCTAATATGAGAACAGACCAAGCTTGGGTTTGTGCTTTAGGAGCTTTTCATTATCCAGTTACTCAGTTACCTCAAAATAACTTTGATGTTGGTATTGTAATTATTCCAAAAGAAAAAAACAGAGAACATCTAGCATATAACGATTATCCTTTGGTTTCAAATATCAAAGCTCTTTGTTCAAGAGTTTACGTAATGCAAGAGTCTACTCAATGGGATTGGCAAGACGATTCATTTAATTCAATGGTTTGGTATTATAATCAATTAATTCAAGCTGATGGTATTTTATGTCATAATGATATTGATGTTCCATATTTTGAAGGAATAACTGGAAAGCCTGCTCAAGTACTTCCTACCTTAATGATTGAAGATGCTATTAAAGTATCTGACGAAAAATTAGATAGAGTATTTGCAGCTGGTAATTGGCACACTACTTATCGTGGGTTTGACTCTTGGGTTATTAGTAATGAATTTGATTTACCAGTATATGGATTTAGAAGTGGAAAGTTTAAAGCAGGAGAAGAGACTAATGGAATAAATTATTTGCCTTGGATGCCTTGGAACGAATTTATGTTTGAATTGTCAAAATGCAAATATGGCGTTCAAACTTATCAAGCTTCGGCAGGTCAATTCCCTTTGAATTGTGCATATTTAGGAGTTCCTTGTATTGGATATAATGACATCAATACACAAAAACATTTACATCCAGATTTAAGTGTAGAGAGAGGTGATGTGCTAGCAGCAAGAAAATTAGTAAACAAATTAAAATCAGATCAAGATTTTTATAACGAATGCAGTTTGAAAAGTAAAGAACTTTATCAAGAAATGTATTCTGAACAAGTATTTAAAAATAAAATTAATTTATAATGAAAACAGCTTTGGTAACCGGAGGTGCAGGTTTTGTAGGCACCAATTTAATTAAAAGACTTTTATCTGTAGGATATGAAGTAGTATCAATTGACAATTACTCGACAGGATTTGATTCTAATCATCAACCAGGCGCAAAGTATTATCAATATGATTGTGCAGATATTACTGATTATAGTCCATTTGGAAAATTTGATGTAGTATATCATTTAGCGGCAATTGCTCGTATCCAACCTTCATTTAATCAACCATTGGAATATTTTCAAGCAAACGCAACAGCTACATTTAATATTGCAATGTATTGTGCAAAAAATAATATTCCATTACAATTTGCTGGATCTAGTTCACATCACTCAGGTAAGTTTAAAAATCCATATACATTTTCTAAAGATGTGTCTGAAGAGATTGTACAACTATGTCAAGACATTTATGGATTGAAAGCTTCTGTTACTAGATTTTATAATGTATATGGGCCTCATCATTTAAAAGAAGGAGGATATTGTACAGTAATTGGTAAATGGGAAAAGGCAATTGAAGATGGTCGTCCAATTACAATTTACGGAACTGGAGAGAAACGCAGAGACTTTACTCATATCGATGATATTGTAGAAGCTTTGCTATTAATTGAAAGAAACGAAGCATGGGGTCATATATTTGAATTAGGCACTGGAACTAATTATTCCATTAATGAAGTTGCTGAGATGTTTGAATATGGTACTATTATATATGAAAATGATAAGCCAGGCGAAGCTGAAATTACAATTTGTGATTATTCAGCAGCAAAGAATATATTAGGATGGAAAGCAGTTAAGACATTGCCAGAATATATTGAAGAATGGATTAAATTAAATAAGTAATGAGCGAGAAAATAACATTTGTAATACCTTCTAGAAATAATTTAGAATTTTTAAAATTAGCTTACAGGTCTATTAGAGACTTGAAAACTAAACATGAAATTTTAATTTTAGATGATGCTAGTGAAGATGGTACTTTACAATGGATTGAATCTTTAAAAGATGATGATGTGTTACATTATCATAATCCAGGTCCGAATCGAATTGGTATAGTAGGTATGTTTGATAAAGGTATTGAAATGGCTCGTACTGAAATTATATTTGCATTTCACGCTGATATGGTTGCTGGGCCTCATTTAGATGTTAATATACTTAAGCATTTAGATCAAGGAGTGGTAGTATCGGCTACTAGAATTGAACCTCCACTTCACCCGCCAGGTCCAGAAAAAATTACTTTGCCTTGGGGCAATGAAGTTGAAGATTACAATTACAATGATTGTGTTCAATACTTTTTAGAGTTAGAAGCAGTTAATCAAGATAAAACAACTGAAGGTATATTTGCGCCATGGTGTATGTATAAAGAAGATTATTTAGCAATTGGAGGGCATGATGAATTATTTGCACCTCAATCAAAAGAAGACTCGGACTTATTTAATCGATTTGTATTAAATGGTTACAAAGTAATTCAATCATGGGATGGTTTAGTATATCACTTTACTTCTAGAGGTTCTAGATTTAATAAACACGCAGGCGGAGCAGCTGGTAAAAACTCTTCTGAATGGTTATATACTACAACGAAAAATGGTAAAAACTTTATTCGTAAGTGGGGTCATTTTGTAAAACACGATTCGTTAATGAAGCCTATTATACCGCCTAAATACGACATTGGTTTTGTTTTATATAATTGTACTATGGAACATTTATCGGCTTTAGAACCATGGTGTACGAAGGTATACGTAGAGAATAGAGAGGGGCTTATTGACCATTACATTGCTAATGAGCAACCTAACACGAGCATTGACTTACGAACCAGAGTAATGTCAATTGAATACAATGAAGCAACTCATTACAATGATGTTATAGTTACAATTGATTGTAATAAATTTACAAATCAAGACTTTGAATATATACAGTTATTGCCTGAATTAATTCAAGAAACTAATGAGTTAGGAGTATTTGAAATAGGTGTGCAAGGTAATCTTAAAATAGAAATACAAAATTTATCAGAATATCAAAACCAATTAATAGTATGCAAAAAATAGGAATAATTGGACAAGGCTTTGTTGGGTCGGCAGTCCGAGAAGGAATGAAAAATCATTATGAGATTTTAGCTTTCGATAAAGACCCAAGTAAATTTAGCAATGTAGAATCTATATATCACATTGTAGAAGGATCGGAATTAACGTTTTTATGTGTACCAACACCAATGCGTAAAAATGGAGCTTGCGACTTGACAATAGTGCGTTCTGCATTAACTGAAATTAATGATGTAGCTAAAGCACTTGAAGCGAAAGACTATATTGTAATTATTAAATCAACCGTTCCTCCAGGAACAACATGGCAACTGAATATAGAGTTTCCTAATTTGGATATTGTATTCAATCCAGAGTTTTTAACTGAAGCTAATGCTGTTGAAGATTATAAAAATCAAAATAGAATTATCATTGGTGGAGAACGTCCAGGTACCACTACCGTTAAAAGATTATTTGCAAAAGCATTTCCAAAAATACCAATTATCAAAACATCTTCAACTATTGCAGAAATGATTAAGTATGTAACTAATACATTCTTGGCAATGAAAGTTTCTTATGCAAATGAAGTTTATCAGTTATGTCAAGGATTGAATATTGACTATGATAAAGTAATTGAGTATGCTCGTTACGATGATCGTTTAGGTAATTCACATTGGAGTGTTCCAGGACCAGATGGCGATTTTGGCTTTGGTGGTCATTGCTTTCCTAAAGATATTGCAGCTTTACAATTTGTTGCAAATCAATTAGGAATTGATTCTACAATGTTAGATGCTGCAATAAGGAAAAATGATTCTGTTAGGACTGATTTAGATTGGACCAAACAGATAGGTCGGGCTGTTAGTGCTGAGTAGTGTTACATCGAGAGGTTTGGTATCCAACACAGCCTGAACTAGGTTTAGGTGTTGTAGTAGCTATTAATCCATATTATAATGGTGTGCCTGAATATAAGCTGAATGAACATTACAAAGTATATTTTCCTAAACGACAACTTTATATAACAATTTTCAAAAGAGATTTGGTTATTACAAAAGAATATCATATATTTAAAGAAAAATAAGATGCAATATTTTATACTAATGCCAGGAGATTCTGAAAAGGATTGTATTAATGACACTAACCTTTTAGGCGAGTCATCATTTGGAAAATTTTATGCAGGTAATGGACTCAAAGCACTTATGAAAATGGTCGACAGAAAACCTGAGATGCTTAAATTGGTAACAATTAAAACAGACTCTGGACAAGATTTATCTGTTGAAGGATTTTTAACTCAAATACAAAATTTAAAAGTTATAATATAATGGTAATTAACGAACATGTAGTAGCATATCAGTCTGTGATTAATCCAGACTTTACTGTTTTTGTAGTTTACAAAGAACATGAAGGATATAATGGTGTTAAAGAATCTTTGAAAAGAATGAATGATTCTATTGGAGCATTATGGGTAGGAACTAAAAACATCTTTATGGATGGAGAAGCAATATCAGATGATGCTATTGACCGAGATCATTTACTAGCTATTGAAGCTCATGAAATTGCTCATTCTATGTTAGGTCATGAGTCAGGAGTAGATGAGCAATCTGAAAAAGAAGCAGACTTATTTGCCATTGCATTATTAGAAATGGATGGACATACAAGAGCTGCATCACTTTTAAAAGAGCGATTAAAAGAATTATATAATATTGATTATACAGAGTTTGAAGAGAGTTGGGAAGATGATTTAGAGGATGAATCTTTTCAAGACTAATATATATTAGTATAATAAAGCACCTTAACTTTGTTAGTCCTGAGTCAGCAATGACTTTTGAGCTGTAAATTGCAGTAAAAGAATTAGCAAAATTAAATTAACAATTTATCAAAAAAGGAAAATTATGTACACAACAAACATTACCATGCTTCAACCTGAAGCGTTTATTACCGTAAAGAAGAATCGTCTTAAACTTTACGAAGACAAAAATCACTATTTAAAAAACAAATCAAACTTTGAGATTGAGTTATTCAACCCAACCTCTGCAAAAGTATTGGCTAAAATTTGGATCAATGACAAATTGATGTCAGCTGCTGGTATAGTAGTTATGCCAGGACAAAGAGTTTATTTAGAACGGTTTCTAGATGAACCAAAGAAATTTCAGTTTAACACTTATGAAGTAGATGATGTAAAAGAAACTGAAAAAGCCAGAGAAAAGAATGGACTAGTTAAAGTATCATTTTTTGGAGAAATTACTTCTAGATCGAATACTTGGTATGGAGGTACTGCTGGATGGGTTAGTGGAACTACTAATACTTTATTAATTGGCAATAGCAATTTAGCGACTACCACTACAGGAATGTATAATGGAAATGTATCTTTTACTTCTGGAGTCACTTCCGGAGTCGTTTCAACTTCAAACTCTGCATATAATGTTAAGTCAGTAGAAACTGGACGAGTTGCAGAAGGAGGAAAGTCAAATCAAGAGTTTAGTAACACTTCTGGCAATTTTTCAGATTACGCTTGGAATACTTATGAATTTCATTTATTACCAGAATCTTTAAAAGCTATCGAAGCATCTGACATTCGAAACTATTGTGGAGAGTGTGGAGTTAGGATTAGAAAATCTTCTTGGAAATTCTGTCCTAACTGCGGAGAGGTATTATAATAAAATCTAACCTAGTTAAGGTGCTTATTTATATAAGGTTAGATATTTATTAATAAACCAAATAATTTATGACACGACCGACTTTTCATTATGATTCTTTACCATTAATTGATGTAACTGCAGTATGCGAACCGTTACCAGATTGGATAGTAGAAGAAGTGTTATTGAAAGGTCCTTGTCATATAGACCATGAAGGATATGATTTAAATCTGATTGAACAGACTTATTATAAACACAATGGTATTCATGTATCTCATGATGACACTTGGTATAAAGATGGCGGACAGTCTTTAGGTACAAATGCTATTGTTTATAATTGGATTACTCAGTCAGGTGAGATTGAAAATTTAATATTAGATCATAGTTTCATTGTAGTTAGATATCCTATATTAGGCAAAGCAAGAGAGCAAATATTACAATACGTACCTCAAAGACCTGAGTTGCTTCGTTTATTAGGAGTTAAACTCAAATGCGGATTAGATTTATGTATTGATTATTTTACAGAAACTTCAGTAGAGTCAATAGTTCATATTGAATGGGACTTTACTAACTTAAATGATTTGCAAGATGCTATAATGAGCGTTGAGCGACTTATATATAAAAATGAATGGTTAGATACAATACCAACAATATTGCAATTTAACAAAATGGCTAGAAAGAATAAGCTTGATGCATTTACTCAAGCAGATGTTCGTTCTATGATAATTTTCGGAGACAAATCATATAAATTGATACCTACTATATAAATGAAAAAAACATTAAAATTCGAAGCTGACTTATTAAGTGTTTCGAAACCTTATGACTTTGCAGTTGGAGACTTGGTAAAAAATATCAATCCAAAGTGCGTACATTATAAGTCTACTGGAGAGGTAGTTGGTATTCAAAGGGATGGAGATGTGATTTATCAAGTAAATAATTCAGGAGCTACTTTCGCACCCGGCGATGCCTTAATTAAGTCCGCAGATCAATTAATGAAAGTATTTACTCATACTGCAATTCCTGCATATGATTTAACTACAGAGGGAGTTATTCGTGAGTGTGTAATTGCTAAATTAAATGTAGATGGAAAAACTATCTTAGCAAAAAATAGAGATAGAGGATACAAAGCTCAAATTGAAATCGTTCATGAAATTGTAGGAGGAGTTGAAATGGTTTATCTTCATGATAAATTAACTGACTGGTCTGAAGGTATGAATGAGCATGGTATTGGAATTGTCAATTCATCATTGCAAGTTGACTTTGATGAGAAGGAAGGCGATTTAGCTAAAGCAAATTTAGATAAAGGTAAGTCTCCTAAAGTATCTCATGATGGTCTTAAAATTAGAACAGCATTGTCTAAAAAGAAATTGTCTGAAGCTGTGCAGTCTATAGTATCTTTTGTAGGAGAAGATGATAAAGATGTAGGAGTTAAAGGACAAACTATAGTTGCTAATCCTAAATATGCTTTTGTAATTGAAATGACTTCTAAACATTTACCAGTAATTGATAAAATTGATGCTGATGAAATTGTAGTAAGAACCAATCATGGTATTGAATATACAGACACTGGATATACTAAAGGAGTTAAAAGAGAATCTTCTATATCTAGAATGGATATTGCTAAAAAAGAACTAGATAAAGTTAAAAGTTCTGATAAGGTTTTAGATACTCTTTCTAAACAATATACTAAAGATCCATTTATGAATCCATATCGTCGCAAAAATGAGTTTGATATGGAAACTACTTCTCAAGTAATGTATAACTTAAACGATTTAGAATTCTATTTAAGATGGGATACCGACCATTCAGAGTTCAAAGGATTTGTTAACAGACTTCCAAAAGGATATAAACCAAAAATCAAAGTCGAAATTTCCGAGACTGATTAATTTGGTATAATCAAAAGAATTTCTTAAATTTATGTAATATGAAAAATTACTTTAATCAGATGATGCATGAAGGGTATGCGCTTTTGGTATCTGATGAAGTAGATTGGCCATATGAACTAGACGATGCACAAAAAATTAATTTGCTTCAATTAGCAATTAATTATTTTCAGGAGCTAGAAGAATATGAAAGATGTGCATTACTTCAAAAGAAAATAGAAGCTATACTCAATCCTCCTAAAAAGAAAAGAGGTAGACCAAAAAAAAGTTATGACAAAAAAGAAAATTAGAATCGGCATTGATGTCGACGGAGTGTTAAGAGATTTCGACACTAAGGTTATGGAAATTATCAAAGAGCTTTAT
>Ga0208723_1000310_pt1 | contig 14805 bp, 12 predicted proteins | sample LakMenEpi31Aug12_FD_150750 | JGI IMG/M metagenome (GOLD analysis project Ga0208723, IMG submission 150750) | Freshwater microbial communities from Lake Mendota, WI - 31AUG2012 deep hole epilimnion (SPAdes) | ecosystem: Environmental > Aquatic > Freshwater > Lake > Epilimnion/Euphotic zone ...
GAAGGTTGGGGATGGCTGGAAGGTTGGGGAAGGCTGGAAAGTTGGGGAAGGTTGGAAGGTTGGGGAAGGCTGGAAAGTTGGGGAAGGTTGGAAGGTTGGGGAAGGCTGGAATGTTGGGGATATAGTAAATGGTGTCAACGTTTTAAGTGTGGATATATACATTTCTAATGGTGTTATCTGTAAAATTCCACTGCCTGGACTCGGCCATGTTCCTTTTACTAAATAAAACTTGATTACATCTTTTGTCAAATCTATTGCAGCTAACTTTCCTACGAGAATGTTATCCCTTGTATCGCGTATATAAATATACTTAGAGCTGTCACTCGAGTAAATATTTTCATCCCAGTTATTTATAATTACATCGTCTCTTTGTATATAATATCCACCTCTCGACGCGGACACATATAATCCAGGAAAGACAGTAATAAATCTATCGTCGGGTGGACCATTTATTTTCATTGGTACCAGTCCCGAACTCGTAGTTATAACTTCTACTGGATCTCCATCTTGATCAATTTTGTATATATATGCGCTGGATGGATTGGATACCACATTTGGTAGAACTGCAATTTCTTCGAATACAGAATCCTCCGTAAGATTATAAACTACTGCTCCGTCGTTATTATATGCCAAAGTCTTGTATATATACGAACCTGTGCTATCTATAGAGGTTACAAATGATTTACGATTTGTTACATGAGTAATAACTTTACATCTTAAAAAATCTCCATTTGGATTAAATTTATACATTACACTATATACGCTTCTTGGTACTCTCGATGGGCCATCGGGAATTCTTATAGATGAAAAATCAACTATTACATTTCCACTCTCGTCTTCTATATTATATGGTTTATAATCTACATCTACATATATATTGTTTGATACATCTGTTATACAGTTTTTTATAGGTCCTCTCAAAGTTCTTATAAATGTTGGTATATTACCTATACACTTAATAACAAAATTTGAATTTGTACCGGCCCCTATTCTATACGTGCTTCCTGGAGCTGAAGGGAACACCAAATCAACGTTTCCAATGGTAGATCCAACTATATAAACTCCTCTCGATGTGTCAGAGTCTGTTGATATATCTACTATGTATGACCTACTTGCAACGCAATTTAAACAAAATCCGTTATATACCCCTAATTTGTCTACTCTTACTACCAGCCCGGACCCGGAACCTCCGCTTTTATCGTAAGATACTACTTTGGTACCTGATGCATCCACAAACCCGAGACCAGATCCTTTATACATTCCACCTACATAGATGTCATTTTTGTAGTCTATATTTATAGTAGAAAAGACCGAAAGTGAAGAATAGCATGTAAAAACGTGCGTTCCTGTACTGTCCAGTTTTATTAGAGCTCCATATGTAAAAGATCCTGCCGAAGATGGAAGAGTTGAAACAATTATATCTTTGTCATCCAATATATTTGTTGATCTATTGTATACTCCAGTGAAGCATATACTGCCGAATGAGTCACATTTTATATCATAGTCTACCACAACACCTATTGATACTGAATCATTTGACGAATCATCAATTTTAAAATATGGTATAAACCTTCCATACAAATAATTACCATTTGAATCAAACTTTAGAATGAAAGTTGATGAAGTACTAAGCGTCTTTTTATACATTGAACCTACAGAATCTAAAATTTCAATAGAACTTCCGTACCCCATGACATAAACATTTAGGTCTGTGTCTGTAGTTATTTTGCATTTACTATTATTTTGTGATAAGGGTTTTATAACCAAGTAAAACTGTAGAATACCATTTTTATCAAATTTGAATAATGTTCCCCACCCACTAGTCTTAATTGTGGACACAATTGAATACGAATCATCTTTTAATGTAACACTACTTTCTCCCGTACTTATTAAATATAAGTTTCCAGATGCGTCTATTGTAGAGGATATAGGATACACCCCCTCTAATATAGAAACAGGTGTTTGAATAATAGCTGGTCTCGGGGGTCTAACTATATTAGGAGCAGGTGAGATTATAGGTGATGATATAGGATTTGAAGAATGAGAATAGTTACCATCGCGGTCAAATTTTATCATATATGCATCTGGATTATTCCCAGAAAATAGAGGTAATGTTCCCATAGACCCTCCACCTTGATTTCGTATTGACGGAGTACCAGAATAACTTCCAACTAAATAAATATTATCTAATGAATCTCCCGTAATATTTTGACAATTAACGAGGGTACCAGCAGATGATACTACTCGAGAGAATATATAATTTCCAGATGAATCAAATTTGCATAAAAATGCATTGGTTTCTGTTATCCTTGCTGTTGTAGTAGCTGTAGCAGGTAATGTTACAATAGTCGCTCCAAATTGATCTTTTATTGTTGGAGAATGATTGTATGTACCTGCAAAAAATATGTTATTCATCGAATCTAAAAATACACCAGAACCATAATTATTAATCACTTTTCCATTCGGAGATGGTATTATAACCCTTGAATATTGAAAATTACCGGACGAATCGAATTTACACATGAAAGGTGCTGATTCACCAGACGTGGGTAATGTAGCTATAACAGTACCACCCTGATTTTTTATATCTGCACTCGTGTTATACGCCCCAGTTACATAAATATTATTTAAAGAGTCGCACGCTATACCGCTTATTTTTTCACCGGAACTACCTGCCCGATCTATTGTGATAGAATATATAAAATTCCCAGACGAATCAAATTTGCATATGAATGCCGCACCCGTACTAACCCTTGGAAGTTGACCAAGCGAACCTCCAGATTCTGTGAATATATTAGAAGTTACTAAACAATGGCCTACAAAATACACATTATTTAACGAATCGCATGATGCATAAATCCCACTTTCATCGGCATTTGAGTTTCTAGCGTCTACAATTCTGGAATACTGATACTGTCCAGACGAATTAAATTTACAAGAAAACGCAGCATAATGTGTACGCCCGGCAGACTCACTTGCTGGTAATGTCACTATCAAAGTCCCAAATTGATCTCTTAGCGTCGGAGTTCCAAAATAACTACCTACTAGATAAATATTATCAAGCGAGTCGCGTGTTATGGAAGGGATTGACGAATTACCAGTTCCAGAATGTTCAATAATTCTATAATACTGATACCGTCCAGAAGAATCAAATTTACACATAAAAATAGTAGAACCTGTACTGTTCAATAATGTCCCAAGAGTAGTTCCAGACGGATCTTTTATTGTTACAGAAGTTCCATGGTATCTACCACACAAGTATACATTTCCTGCAGAGTCGCATACTATACCAGTTCCCACACACGTAGAGTTTGAACTAATGAGTCTATAATACTGATATCGACCAGAAGAATCAAATTTACACATAAAACTACTAGAACCTGTACTGTTCGGTAGAGTTACAAGAGGAACACCAGATTGATCTTTTATCGTTGGGTTTCCTGAATATTTTCCAACTATATACAGGTTATCGAAAGAATCTCTTGTTACGTTATAAATAAGATCGTCTGAACCTGTACCTTCAATTATCCATGCGGATTTTTGAGCCACAGAAGGCGAAGGCGAAACCATTCCTGGCGGGGTCTGAGCCATATTCTTATAGAGTACTCTTAAAAAAATCACGACTGTATATACCAGGAAGTAATGCAGATCTTCGTAAAGACTCTTACCGGCAAGAGTATAACTCTGGAAGTCGAGTCTTCCGACACGATAGAGAATGTAAAAGCAAAGATTCACGACAAGGAAGGCATCCCAGGTGATCAGCAGCGGCTCATTTTTGCAGGGAAACAACTCGAGGACGATAGAACACTCGCAGACTACAATGTACAGAAGGAATCGACTCTGCACCTCGTGTTGAGGTTGCGAGGTGGTTATATTTTCATGTGTACTAATAACCATGAAGGTTTATGTGATCAATCTGGACTCGGAGACGAAGAGAATGGATGTTCTCGACAAGCACTTGAATGAATGTGGACTCTCTCACTACGAAAGGGTTTCAGCAGAGACTAAACCTGCAGAAGACATGTCTACCTGGATGCACACTATGTGCCCGAAGGGTGTTGGAGGTTCAGCTGCAAGCCATCGCAAGATTTGGAAGGAGGTTATCTCTAAAAATCTTGACATGGCTATGATCCTTGAGGATGATGTCAGGTTCGTAGATGGTGCTATGGATGAACTTGACAAGGCTCTTGAAGATCTCCCAGAAGATTTTGATATACTCTATGTTGGGTCAAGTGGACTTAATAATGCAGAGATTCAAGAGCCTAAAGACCTACTTTTGTATCCCGTGTCTCTCTATACTGGTAGAACTGGCAAAAAGATATCTGACAGATTGGTTGCTCCTCTCGCACCGTATGATATACATGCTTACATCATAAGTAATAAAGGTGCTAAGAAGCTTCTCGAGCAGGAGCAGTTTCTGTGTTTTTTAGATTCAGATATCAACATCACGAGAGGAATCAACATGTATGCGTGTAGCCCGAGTCTGGCAAGTCAGGCGGATGAAGAGTTTGGGTCACATAGCGCAACTACATTTCCATATCTTGTGACTGGAGTGTTTGGCAGGGGAAAGGTTGCTCCAAATATAAAGTGGCTCGAACTATTCAATACGTTCCCGATATCTATATGGGTCGTTGTATTTGGTATCATTTCAGCCTTTAATCCAATTTTCCTTCTTGTACTTTTACCAGATGTGTACTGGAACTTTAATATGGTGATGTCTACGCTGTTGATTATGTTTTTAACAAAATTAGTTTTATAGTGTCTATTGCTATGATTGGTAAGATAAGTGACAGGTGAAACTTTCTACGTGTCGGGTAATCCATGACTATGAGATGGTGATCCTCTTTTCTGTACTGTAGAGAGTTGTTCATGTATTCTGAGAGTATGCAGTTCCCGTTGTGATTCCACATTGCTGTTATGATTAGTGCGGAGAGCAGATGTATAATCGTTTCACTTCTGCTCGTGAGGGTTAGCCCAAGTACCATATATGCGATTACAATCTGATGGAAAAAGAGTATCCCCTTGTCGAATCCTGATACGTCATAGTTCCTATGGATTACATTAATGTCTACACCGTACATGAGTGCAGCTGCCAGAAATATACAATAATACACCTGTAGACATGTGCTCATTCTTTCTTAACAATAACCCCCGATTTGTTTCTGGGTACTGATGGCCCAGGCCCTGATTTTTCTGTATAATTTCTCGTGTGATATTTCCACATCGATGGCCCTCCTATCCTGAAAGGTGGTCTCACTTTCGCCTTGTAGTAAAAGACACAGTCCTCAATCTTGTTGGATCTGCTTGTATTGTCAAGAACGAGGCACTCAAAGTTTTCTGTGCACGCATCCATCACATCATTGAACATGTGGAACGTTGGAAATATGCCAAAGAATGATCTCCACAGCTTCTCACGGTTACTGATTACTGGCTCTCGAAGTATAAAAACATAGTCTACATTTGCTCGAAGATCTGGACTGAGATCCATGCAGTACTGCATAGTCAACATGAAGAAAATCTTCCAATGGCGGCCATTCATGAACGACTGCCGAATACATGTATCCTTTAGAAATGACTTGTCGTACATGCAATCGTCGAGGAGGATGAATGCAGGAGAAGTGCTCCCTTTTGAAACACACTTCTTCTGTCTGTCAATTACTCTCTCAATAACAGCCTTGTTATAGTCACCGTGTATAAATAGGTCAGGTATGAATTGCTTGTAGTAGTGATTCCCATCCTCGGTCGCTGACATGACGACCCCTATAGGTATGTTTCGCTTGTAGTACATTATGTCTGTTACGAGCGTACTCTTACCGGTTCCTCTCTTTCCTATGAATACACACACCTTGTCTGACCCAATTCTTGAAGGATCGAATCTCTTCAGATTGAGCTGAACCATCACTGTAGTTTGCAGATAATTTTCAGATTGATTTTCTGCGCAATTCACAGGATGGTCCAGCTGATATCGGACGGGACACAGGATGCTTTCCTTACAGGTGCACCTAAACTCACGTATTTTCAATCAGTCTACTACAGGCGTACCCCATTCTTTCTAAACGCACTACAAGTTCCATTTATAGGTGATGCTCGGTTTGGTGAACAGGCTATCTGCAAAATACCACAGACTGGGGACATTATAACTGGACTTTCGATTCAGGCCACCTTACCAAGTCTCGGTTCCCCATCAGGTGTATACTATTACATAAACCAGATCAACTCATTTGGCATCACAGTGAACGGGGTGACAACGACAGTACTTGTACCCGCAGACGCAAACACGGGAAACCTCTCATGGCTCAATGTCGTCCCTGGTCTATCTTTCAGTGAAAATCTCACCATCTCCGCAACACAGACAAGTGTATTGGATCCTTCAAAGGCGGTTACTGTCGGAACTGACAATGTAGACTATCTGACGTATACAAACGACGCAGTCAACTTTAAAGTTTCAACTGTTCAGACTGATTTCGAAGAACTTGTCAAGGGAATTGACTGGCCTGGTCTTGTATATGGTGGGTACGATGGTGTTGTGCCAGACAATGGGTTCATTTCAAGACTCGAGAAATTCAGAACCCCTCTACCCCCTGGGCAAACCCCTGCAACACTCACAGGCTCGAGTGTATTACAGTCGAATGCTGGAAGCAATGTGTATGGCGAATCATTCACATTCACATTTGGCGCTGCAAAGTCATTCACAGAACTGTATATAGAATCTCCAGTTGTTCTGCAGCTTCCTGGATGGATATTTGTACTTGGGTCGAATGATGGTATCATATGGTCACTTGCAGGTAGTCCAGTCAAGTCTCTTACGGTGCCACTCTATGGGAACAGCTACACCAGGTACAGGATTGTTGTGGCGTCGACTCTTTACTCAGACTCTTTCAAGGTGGTATATTTTACACTACGAAGATCTATCCGTACAACTGTGACCGTATCATCTACTGGAGCAGCGGATCTCTTGTGCAGATCGTCTACAACATTTACAGTTGATGGCACAAGTGTCATCGATACACCATTGACACAATCTCCTGTATGGTCGTATAGCACCGAGCAAAACATTTCGTATATTTCGAATGCAGGAAACATCCTTGTAGATGAAGCCATCCTCAAACTCGGCGGTCAGACTATAAAGAGAACCACAGGAGAATACATGAGCCTTCGGCAGGATCTCAATGTACCGGAGGAGAACCAGATTGGTCTTACTGCGCTCGTTGGAAAGAATGATACGCAGCTGGTCACTGAACCAAAAAACTATCTTGTACCACTTGATTTTGTGGAGAATCTTCCAGTGTGTTCTCTTGATAGACATGATATCGAAGTTCATACAAACTTTTCATCCTTTTCAAATTTATTGCAATACAGTGGTCTCGGTGAGTTTTCTAAAAGCTCATATTCGAATATATATGGTGTATCGGCAGAGTCAGGTATACTCATAGGTCCTACTCGGTTGTACACATCAGGTTCTAGTAATATTGTACTGAACAATGGTGCAGGGTTTAGCAATGTATCTACATTGATTCCATCTGGTCAGATTAGGAACATATACTCGAACCTATTTGTGTTTAATGGTGCTTTTGTCACTCGAGATGATGGCGATTTCATAAATGTGCCAACTGGCAAGGCGTTTGGATCTGACACGATATCAAACTTGTACGTGTTCAATCAGGCTTCCAACATTTACCAGGCTTACAATTCATCTCTGGTAAAAACTGGAAATGCAGTAACTTTCAATGGTCCACCTGGTTACATAAGTGCAACTGTTGGGTACACTGACACGTCTCTTGGAAGGTACAGAAAAGTAACAGTTCCTTTCAGAGTCACATCTACATCAGTGAACACAACCTCGAGCATTGTGCAGATATACACGCCGAGTGCGGGTGAATACTACGCGAACGCACTTGTTCCATGGGTGAATGAGATTATATGGGACTCTGACTATAATGCGAATGCATACTATTCAAACAATTTCACGTATCAACTGAATCTGAACAATCAATCGACGAGTAACACTTCGGCAAATCAATCTCTCGATTACAACTTTAGATGGAGTGTTCAGACGGACGATCTTACAACGTATACTCTTCCGGGCGGAGAGACACTTACAAGTACAGTCTATGTGACAGGAGGAACAGATCCAGCAATCAGAGGAAGTGCAGATACGTGGTACGAAGGGCAATTTATTAGTAAGATGACATATGTACCAAATAAAGATCCGTCAGATCCATACACTGCGACTCTTTATGATACACAAATGTATTCTACATTTGTGTATTCAAAGTCCCGAACCGGTCAGTGGACAACTATCAGTTCCAACGATCTATCTGGGTATCTTGTTCAGGTAGCTAGGGCATATCCAGAATTTGTAGAAACTTCGAATGTACTCACAGACTTTCAAAGTATAACCTATACAGGTGTAGATACAACCACGTCGAATGCAATCATTACATATATATTACCAGGTGGTTTATTCGAGACTCAAAATGTAACTTTCGGATCAACCTTTCAAGACTTTGGCCCGAATTTATCTGTGAGGGGCTTGGACGATACGGTTAGTCAGATACGAGCAGATTATGTATACTCTGGAACAAACCTCACCATATCAGGATGTGCTGTATATTCAGTTACTGTAAATGGGGTACCACAGGTTCATATACCACTGGGAAACTTTTCAGGTTCACGAACATTCACAGATGTAACATTTCCTGCTGTATTCGATACGTTTGTTGCAGACCAGGATTCGAGTGGCAGGGTAGATGACAGGACTACATGGACATCTGATTCCACTAGCGTAACTGTATATGGGCTTGGATCTGTTCATCTGCCAAATAAAAGCCCCATCGTTGTGAATACCATTACAAATATCACAGAAGCATGGGACAATGGTCTCATTGTGTTGAGTTCGAGTACACCATGGCAATCTAGAATATTTGCAGAGACGGTGTACTTTACACCAGGGTACTGGAAGACTGTGAGTAACATATGGCCGACTACACTGAGTGCAACTTTCTATGACTCGAATAACAATGGCGAGACTGTGACTGGTACGAATCAATCATCATTTACATCGAACCTTATCAGTTCTCCATATGCAACGTTTGATGGGTCATCTCTGAAGTTTACATTTAGAAACTGTACATATTTCACATGTTCAGACCCACGGTCCCAGAAGATTCTCGGTATTACATCTCCCGTTGTTCCGGTCACATACTACGACAGTACATCTAATGTGTATCTGAGCCCGGGTGGATCCCCAAATTTTAGTCTGAGCGGGACTCAGCTCTCGAATATATCTGGTGGGTCGACTACGGATGAGGAGTATAGAGTGTATTCTGCATGCAACTCGAACAGTTTCCTGGTTCAAGTGCTTCAAAACGGGACTGTGAATGCTATAAATTATGATGATTCTGGTCGCACTGCAAATGAACCACTCGTGACTTCCGGACTCAACATCATAAGTACTTTGCAGGAGAGTTACAACGTGTACTGGGTATCCTCTACTGGGACTATATTAAAGTACAATACTAAGAAGGAGTTTGGTGCTGTTGGGTCAATGTCAGTTTTGAGGCTACCATTTGCTTTTGGTATTACTGCTTCAGCCATAACGAATAGGTACATAGTCGTTCCAATGTCCACATCAAATATAGGATTTGTAGACAAGAATTCAGGGGATCTCCGGGTCATGTCGGGATTGAACGTACCAGGAGGTCCCCTGGTATGGGATGGTGCAAGATACTTGTACTTTTATCCGCAGGCACCTTATTCAAATGTTTTGCGTCTCGATACTATACTGTATACAAACCCAACGTTTGTGAATGCAAGTATGCTTGTAGAGTATGCCATCATCTCGGAAGGTGAGAGGGCCTGGTTCAAGAGGATACAGAATGATCACCTCATGAAACAGTTGCAGGGTTATAAATTTGTGATAAAGGCTGGTGCGACAGAACAGCAGTTTGACATGAACTTGAAAAACCTGGTTACAGAGCTCCTGTTTACACTTGATGATGATGCGATAGAAGCAGTGTCCCTGTATTTTAATGGTGTACCCGTCATAGATTATGATGATGCAGGTACTTTACTCAGTCTGTCTAAGATACAACCGTACGAACATCATATAAGAGTTCCTGATAGACCATTCTGCATGTATTCGTTTGCAAAGTTTCCAGATTCCATGAAACCTTCAGGGTTTGTGAATATGAGCAGAATTGTAGATCAGGTTGTATCAGTGAGGGTCACTCCAAGTGATGTAGACAGAACATTTAGTGTTTGGGCAGACTCTTACAATGTAATACGCTTCAGGGATGGTCTCGCTGGTATGCTCTACGATTATTCTACCCAGTAGTAAATGCAGAGTCTTGTTGCATTGGGTACAAACGATTTTTCTGGCCCGATTGATATTTCTTCGTCGTGCTTTATACGCAACTATGCGGGAGTTACTCCTTTCGCTCGAAAATTACATCGTGTTCAGTTTGATCAGCCTCTCATATACGGATCTCAGTTGTGGATAAATATACCTCACCAAGGTGATCTGTTGACAGATGTATACCTCGACTTTAAAGTTCCACCCAGTGATTTAAAGAATGTTATTGATCGTATCGAAATTTTCTACGAGAGGCAGATTGTGGAGAGGGTCTATATGGAGGCTAGGGAGATTGAGCTGCAGTTGACTGTTCCTGGTTGCAAGCAGGGGTTCCTTGATTCAGGCGTATTTGTAATCCCGTTCAGTTTTTCAAAGCATGGTTTACCTCTGGTCGCTTTCAAAGGTCAGCCCGTATGGATCAGGGTCACTGCGAAGCAGGATGGTCAAGAGCAGTTCTCTGGGGCGTCTCTCCTGTGCAATTATGTATACCTGTCAGAGACTGAATCAAAATGGTTCTCCAAGCCATATGACATGCTAATAACGCAAGTGAGGCTGCATGAAGAGGCTACTCCTGATTCAATAATCCGCACAAATTTTCTAAATCCGTGCAAGGAGCTCTACTTTACAAAGTTTGATACAATGTCCATATTGTTCAACAATATTGAGCAGGTTCCTCAGAGTTCTTGGTTGTTTTATCACAACCTGATACCTCTCGATTTTCACACCAGGGTTCCGACAGGAGACTATGGTGTCTATACGTTTTCAATAGAACCTGAGCAGGGTAATCCTGCGGGATCTGTAAACATTGGTCTGATTCTGCACCAACAGTTCAAAGTGACTGGGGCTCAGGCACCATTTAGAATTTACGCAGTTACTTATAATATACTGAGGATTCAAGATGGATCTGCAAGAGTCTTATTTAACAACTTGCAGTAAGCTTATTGCACCCGTCTTTGAGATGGCTATGGTCACAGCTGCAAAGTACTGCAAGGCTACTGGAAGGACGTGTGTGACTGCAAAAGATGTTGAATACGGTATGAAGTTTAGTACGAGGAAAGTTCTAGGGGTTCAGAAGGAATCTCTTTTCCCTGAAATTTACGAATCTGATGACGAAGAAGAGTCTGAAGAAGAGTCCGAAGAAGAGGAGTTTGTGAGATATACCGGAGACGATGAGACCCTGTGTATCATAAATGAGATGTATGATACATGGGATTCTTGGGCGCCAGATAGCCCCATTGGAATTTATATGAAAAATGCTATAGATGCACAAGCCTCGAAAGCTGTTTCCGTTTCAGACGGGTGATACAGATTCTGACGAGGACGAGGTGGACAAGAAGAGGGTGAAATATTCAAAGATTTTGGACGAGGAGGATGATTTTTGGCCAGAGGAAAATTTTCCCTCCCCAAAGTAAATGGCTACTATTGGATCTCAGGTTGTTCAGGAGGTCAGGTCTACTTCTATGAATGCAATCGTTGCTGGTTTTGCATTTGCATCAGCAATTGCATGGTTGGATGTTGTCAGATGGGTTGTCACAAACTTCGTCGACCTGCCCAAGACATCAGGTGGATACTATGCACTCTCTGCACTGCTCACAACTCTGCTTGCAGTGCTCGTGTACATGATCTTCAGCCGGATTGCAAATGGTGTACAGAAGCCTCAGACTGTATATGCTGTCACTGCTGGCGCATCCGGCTTTTAGATTTAGGAACAAAAATTATAAACAAGAGTGCGAGAATGCCGAGACCTATGATGATTAGTTTGTTTGGAAACTGAACTGCTGGTTTCGATACGACTGGACGCATGACTGGTTCTGGTAATGGTTCTCTTTCGTAAACCATGTGATGATCAGACAAGGTCAAATTCAGAATCATGGTTACATTTGATGTACCGAGTGAAACTGGTGTCCCTGTAAAGTCTACAATCTTTACAGTGATACGAGATAGCTTCTCGATTGGATTTTCGTATGTAACCTTTATAGAAGTACTCGAGTTGGGGTTGTAGAATATTCCGTTATTTGGTATAATCCCTAGTGAATGCCCCATTGTTCTGCCACTCGGGGTATCAGTCAGAACATTGTCAACTGTAGTTGTTGCAGTGAGCTCTGGTGCATCCTTCACCTGATCAGACCGAAGCTCTGGTATTTCTACAAAGAGGTAATTCTCAGAAGCGGGACCGAGTGGGATCTTTGCTGCGATTATCTCGGCGGATGTGATCATTTTTATTGGGTCTGCAAGGGTCACGACAAATGTGTTTGAAAAGGGATACTTTGTCTCGTCCCTGTTTCGAGAGTCTATGTGCAGGTAGACCATCTCCTACTCACGAGCAATATTTTAGCTTTTCTGCATTGTGCGCCTGATTGCATACCCGAATCATGAAAGAGTTATCATCGAGTCCATTAAAGTTGACTGTATTTCCGTCCCTGTCGAGCCACCGAATAGTGAGCCGGCTCAGGGAAGGTACGGGGTGCTTAAACTTGATGGGAAGTTTGAAATCGCTTTCTTTGAAGGATTTGAAAGTTCCGAATGCAGTATCTAAAGGAACTACACCGAAGCAGTGGTTCATGAGAACAGCAGAGTACGGATTGGATCTGGTGTCGTGTATGTACGGTGATTTGAGTTCGTCTATATCGAGGAAGATGTAGCTCTGTGGTATCGGGTCAGAAACTTGTGGGCTCTTTACAAACTTTGTGCCCATTGGATACGATGTCCAGTTTTTATACACTGGGTCTGCTGACATGGACGTCGCAGCTATCAAACTGTCGATTCCGATGAGACTCTGTGCCTGTGTCGTGAGAACGTTTACACTCACAAGATTTGGGCTACTGAATAGAAACTTTCCTTCGTACTGTATAAACTCGGTAGTCCATGTGTCTGATGCAGGGGTGACTGCAGTTATAACAGTTACAAGGTCTGATGCGGTGTAGTAGCCAGGCGGTACAGTCACATTTGAAGTTCCATTTGTAGTAACTACAGAGAGTACATTTGTACCAGGTGAATGTGTCATATTGTACAGTGTGTTTGGTACCCTTGCAGACATCAGAGCAACTTCGGTAATATCCTTGATTGGCTCAATGAGGTCCATGACATATGTGTTTGAATATGGATATACATTGACATCTCTATTGTCTGAGGTGACATATATGTATCTTGTATCCATCTCTACAGGGTGCACTTATTTTTCAAGCAGACTTCCACCGATACCACCTGTAATCTGATAGCTTCTCATCTGAGCCTTGACCTGCTCCTGGTCCCCACAGATACCGCCAACATGCTCAGTTGAGTAGTAAGCCGCCTTCTGTCCTGGTCCAGCCGTACATTCGAGAGACACGGGCAGGCTGAAGATTGACTGCACCTCATCTGGGGAAGAAGTCTCGAGCTCAGCATAGCCTGATGGGGCCTTCATAGATACAAAGTACAGGACAGCAAACAGAATTCCAAAAATAACAATTGCAGTGATCGTCTTGTTAGCCATTTAATAGGACGTTACATTTTTTTGCGTTAAAGAGTAGCCCTTTTTAAACTTAAAGGCTAGTAGGAATGTCTGCTGAGATTACGCTTGACAGGGGCTACGGAACTACAGTCGAACTCGATGACTTTGAAAAGGCGCTCATGAATGAGATTGAGATTACACCAAGTCGAACTCCTCAGGCTCCTAGGAAGAAGCCAATGGTACCAACATTCAAGAAGATGGCGTCCCAGCCAAATATCAGGGAGGAATCTGATGTAGACGTATTCGCAAATCCTACTAAATCACGTGGTCCTCCTCAATACCAACCCACTGAGGGCCCTGACGACGGGGACATGGACGACGAGTTTCCTATGGATGATGAGGGCGGAGCCTATAATGCACCACCTGCTGTTCCGTCTGCAGGTTTTGCAACCATAGAGGATGAAAAGGCTGCCCTGCTGACAAAGATTGAGCGCCTCAAAAAGAAGGGTATAGCATCTGTAGCACGCCTATCAGGATATTCAGAGATTGAAGAGATTCGGACAGAGTTTAAGCGTATGATGTATTCTGTTGAGCTCGATCAATCTACAAAATTTGCCCGTCGAATGCTTGTCGCGTGCTGCACGGGAATAGAGTTTATGAACAAACGATTTGACCCTTTCGATGTTCAACTGGAGGGATGGTCAGAGACCATCATGGAGAACCTTGACGACTACGATGATGTGTTTGAGGAGCTGCATAACAAGTACAAGACAAAGGTGCAGATGGCTCCAGAGCTCAAGCTTGTTATGATGGTTGGAGGGTCTGCAATGATGTTCCATCTGACAAATTCAATGTTCAAGTCTGCTTTCCCGAGCATGAATCAGGTTGTAAAGCAGAATCCAGATCTTGTGAAGAATATGGTTGAGGCCATCTCCAAGACACAGGCTGGCGGTGCAAGCGGATCTGGCGGCAGACAGGAAATGAAGGGTCCTGGTATAGATCTGGGATCTCTTCTTGGAGG